>Ga0307488_10001317_pt1 | contig 20727 bp, 30 predicted proteins | sample SB02metaG_FD_202248 | JGI IMG/M metagenome (GOLD analysis project Ga0307488, IMG submission 202248) | Sea-ice brine microbial communities from Beaufort Sea near Barrow, Alaska, United States - SB 0.2 | ecosystem: Environmental > Aquatic > Marine > Coastal | place: USA: Alaska | collected... | reverse complement strand
GCATGGCAACGAGAACTGCATAGATAACTGCATAGATAACTGCATAGATAACTGCACCAAGATGTTTCACGCTAACCATTTATGCACGAAAGAGTTAAATTTTAACAAACTTGATGCCAAGAGACTGCAATTATGAGCCCCTATAGTGCGGTTTTACGTAAGTGCCTTTCATGGCGCACTCTTTGCATTCCTAGTGATGGATTGATTAATATTAACCCTCAACAATGGTGTAGAAGATGGTGGTTAGCGATATCGATATACGCCTACTCAAAGTATTCAAGGCAGTTGTTGAATCCGGAGGTTACGCCCGCGCTCAAACCATTCTCGGTGTTAGCCAATCAACAATCAGCACGCAAATGTCCCAGCTCGAAGTACGTGTCGGCTACAGTTTATGCCATCGCGGCCGCAGCGGCTTTCGATTGACGTCTGAGGGTGAAGATTTTTACGAACTTACAAAAGAGTTATTTCGATCAATAATTCAGTTTCAGACGCAGGTATCCGAGTTAAAAGAGGGACTCAGCGGAACATTGAAAATTGCTTTTTTGGACAATGTTATAAGTGATAACAAAAATCCTTTGAAAAACGCGCTTTCGAAATTCGTCCGGCATCCTGAGAATACCGTACAAATAAAACTTGAGTCATTGCCCCCAGCGGATATGGAAAAAGGATTGCTGAACGGTAGCCTCGATATTGCTATTGGTATTTTCGATGATCACGTTTCGGGCCTGCATTACAAGCCATTATACGAGGAGCATGATGTCCTTGCATGTCATCACTCCCACCCTCTAGCAAAAATAGATAACGCGCATGTTCTGGGCAATGCCTTGCCAGCCACTAAAAAAATTGTTAGAGAATTCATTGGCCGCCGAGAATACCCCTTTGACGATTTTTCCGAAGTTAGCGCATCCGTTACCAGCCTTGAGGCTTCAACGATGTTGATTCTGACCGGTCAATACATTGGTTTTCTACCGAAACACTATGCCAAACCATGGCTGGACGTCGGTGAGCTAGTCGCGTTAGTACCTGAGAACTTCAATCGTGTTTCACAATTTTCACTGGTTACCAAAGACTCCGTTCAATCTCAGTCTCGTTCTTTGGAGCTTCTGGTCAGTTGTATTGTTGACTCCTGCAGTGACCGTACCGATAGAACGCAAGATATTTTATAACAATTAAAGGTTATATCTAAGCCATCAAAGTAGACATTGAAACAGCACTATTTAACGGCTGATGTAGATATATTAAAATAAATACTCAATATCACATACTTGGAAGATTTAAGACTATGAAACGACTTCTTATCCGCTCGATGCAGTCTCTATCGATCTTTTCTACCGGACTTTTGCTAGCTAGTAATATATCCGCAGCAGAACTCATAAAGGTTAAGACCGGACATCTTGTTGCACTGGACATGGCCCCGCTTTTCGTCGCTGCGGAAACCGATTGTTTTACCAAGAACGGTCTAGACGTTGAAACTATATTTTTTGCTAATCCCGGTGATAACAATGCCGCGCTCGCTGGTGGAGCAATTGATTTCAGTACTAATCCCTTTACCCTGCCTTTTTTTGCAGCAAACAGTGGCGTACCCATAAAGGTCGTGGCCGCTGCGGGTGGATGGGGGGTTATGGAGGTCATCGCACGGGAAGGTCTTAATCTTAAAACTATGAGCGATCTCAAAGATTATATTGGTAGCAATGATAAGAAGCTTAAGATTGCAACTCTGCAGGGCGATACCCTTGAACTAATATTGACGCGTGAGTTCGAGAAACTCAGCATCGAGCAGAATGACGTAGAGTTAGTTTATTTTAACGACTTGTTAGCAATGGTCGAAGCCTTCAGAAGTGGACAGACCGATCTTCTGAGTCATATCAAACCATACACGACTGAAATGGTCGCGAGTAAAGGTGCCACCGTTTTGACAACCAACGCTGAAACCTGGTCAGCGACAACCCCTAACGCTGTTGTCAGTGTACTTGATGACACGTTAAAGAATCGCCCTGAGGTGGTTGAAGGCTATCTGAAAGGCCTGTTGTGTGCGGCAGATCTGATTAACAGCGATCCAGTAAGTGCTACGGAGATACTCGAAAAAGGAACCTATTTTAGAGTCAGTGATGGTGTTTTGGTCAGCGCATTCAATTCTGCTCCAGCCCCTATCTCGTTTGTTCCGGATGTTGAAGCAGTGCAGAGCGTTGTGAGCGATCTAGCGGCTTTGGGATATATCAAAGGAGAAACTAAGGCTTCTGACATCTTTGACCTCGAAATTATCAAAAGACTCGAAACGCGTTGATGCCTACTCCAACCACGACAACATTTTCTCGGGGACTGGAGCGCTCTAAGCCGATACTGTTTGGTCTGGTATCGGTGGCCAGTGTACTGGCAGTGTGGGAGTTGGCGGGCGCGTATGGCGACTCGCCGTTAACGACTATCCTGCCGCCACCGAGCCGTTTTCTTGCTACGGTCGCCGAAGGTGGCTTCAGGATTGGTCTCGGTTCACAAGCCGCGACTGTCCATCAGTCAATTTTCTCGACCTTCTTAAGAGTGTTTTCTGGCATGGCGATTGCGTTTTGTGCCGCCATCTTAACCGGGGCGGTGTTAAGCCTCTCTAAGACGGCATCCTGGATCTTCAGCCCCCTATTACAGTTGTTGGCACCGATTGCACCAATCGCTTGGATTCCGACGGCAATTATTCTTTTCGGTTTGAGCAATGTCACCGCTATTTTTATTGTTTTTATGGGGGTCTTTTTTATACTAACTCTCGCCACTCTTGCGGAGATTCAGCGCATACCGGAGGAATTCCTTACAGTTGCTGGTAATTTGGGTGCGAATCCTTTGCAGCAATGGGTGTGGGTTGTTATCCCTGCTGTATTACCGGGTGTATTTACTTTGCTGAGAACTAATTTCATAGCCGCCTGGATGGCGGTGCTTGTAGCCGAGATGGTGGGACTGCGTGACGGTCTTGGCGCCATTATTATGATGGGTCGAAACCTGTTTAATAATGAGCTCATCATGTTTGGTATGTTGGTTATTGGAATTTCTGGCTATGCCGTTGACCGTTTACTCGTGCTCATCGGCCGCCGGGTTTTGTGGTGGCGGGTATGATTAAAACAGAGCTTACAAAACCCATTTTGCAGGATGGCGCAACCATTATCCAAGTCGTAAATCCGCCGGCTGTGCGGCCCATATTTCAGACAGAGAATTTGACCGTTAAATTTTCTGGAGATGATCGTAGTTCCCCGATCGCGGGCCTAAACCTGTCAATTAATGAAAGTGAGATCACCTGTATCCTCGGGGCATCTGGATGCGGTAAAACGACGCTACTGAAAACATTGGGTGGTTTTATAGTCGGCAGCCCCGTGGGCGGTGTGCTTTTTAAAGGGCATTACCTGAATGGACCTATCCCCGACATCGTTATGATCTTCCAAGAAAACAACCTTTACCCATGGCTTACAGTGCGGGCAAATGTAAGATTTGGCGTAAAGTTTAAAAAAAATCTGAACGATAAGGAAAAACGGATTAGTCACTTTCTCGACATCGTTGGTCTGACTGAGGCAGCATTTCGTTTTCCCCATCAACTGTCTGGCGGGATGAAGCAGCGAGTGGCTATCGCCAGAGCTCTGGTCAGCGATCCTTCTGTCGTATTACTCGATGAACCTTTCAGCGCATTAGATGTCAGTTTACGCAGACGCATGCAGGACCTCATGTTGCAGCTCTGGCGCGACACGAGCAAGACCATGGTAATGGTGACCCATAATATTGAGGAAGCCATTCGAGTAGGGCATCGCGTTATTGTCCTTGGTGATCTGCCGGCGAAAGTTCTGATTGATACCGATACGGCTGACAAGACCTACGATGATAGATATTCGCCAGAGTTTCTCAAATTGCAAAAAGAAATTGAAACGATAATCTATTAGAGGCCAATTCTAATGAATGGTATTCACGACATGGGGGGATTGCATGGCTTTGGGCCGGTAAATCACATCTCCGGTAAAACCCCAGAAGACCCAGTTTTTCATTCGGAATGGGAAAGTAGGGTTTTCTGTATTACTCAGGTTATCGACACCCAAGGTATCTGGAATCTGGATGAACATCGCCACGAAATCGAGCTCATGAATGCCGCAGACTATATTAACGATGGCTACTATGGTCGTTGGTTGTTTGCAATGGAAAGCTTACTAAATAAAAAGAATATTCTGGCGCATACCGAGGTTAGTCAGCGCATTGCCGAGATGATGGCCGACCTACGAAGTTACAGTAAGCCGACTATGAACAATCGCGATTGGCCGCTGACAGATGAGGCGAAAGTACCTTGGGGTGCTTGCCGACATGAGTTAACCATTGTGCCAGCATATTTGCAGGGTCAGAGTGTTCGAGTTCGTAATATTCACCCTCCTGGTCATACCCGCGTCACGAGCTACACGCGCGGCAAGGTTGGAACGGTCGACATGGTCAATGCCCAGGCATGGGTATTGCCAGATACTCGGGCGCACAACAAAGGCGAGAATTTACAAGCGGTGTACACCATAAAGTTTTCTGCACAAACCCTCTGGGGACCGCAGGCTGAGTCGAATCAGTTTTTGTATATCGATCTCAGTGAAGACCATATTGAATCTGTACTGAAATAGGATTTTATTTCATGAGTACCATAAAGCACCCAAATGCCGAAAGACTGCAACAACGTTCAGCTGTTGGCAACAAGTCATGGCAGGCCATCCGCACCGAAGCCGTCGAAAGTTTGTTGCATGAAATTGGCGTGATCGATTCGAGCGATGTCGACGAAATCGTTCATCATTATGAAGAAAAAGTCGGCCCCAAGACAGGGGCCCGCATCATCTTAAAAGCATGGACCGATCCAGACTTCAAATCCCGTCTTCTAGCAGATGGACTGAAAGCCTGTGCTGAGCTGGGGATCGGCGGACCGGAGACCGAACGGCTGCGCGTTGTTGAAAACACGGATACCGTTCATAACGTTGTTGTGTGCACACTCTGCTCCTGTTACCCATGGCCGATATTGGGTTTACCACCTGCTTGGTATAAGTCCAGTGCTTATCGGTCACGTTTGGTGCGCGAGCCCAGAGCGCTACTAGCTGAAATGGGACTGCAGCTGCCAAACGAGACTGAAGTGCGGGTCTGGGATAGCGTATCGGAAATCCGTTATTTGGTATTACCACAGAGGCCGCTTAATTCCGAAGGCATGAGCGAATCTGAACTAATGAGTATTATCTCCCGGGATGCCATGATCGGCGTAGCGAAGGTTTCAACATGATAAGTCTTGCAACAGGTTTGAATGCGGCCATCGCTGGCCAACCTATCGATAACATTACTTTCCAACTGCCGTGGACAGCCAGAGCCTTTGCGTTAACACTGGCCGCGTCAAGAGCAAGTTATTTTTCACTCAAAAGCTTTCAAGAAAAGCTCATTAGCGCTATTGCAGCTAGCGAGGCGAGCGGAGTTGAAATCATTAGTGAAGAGGATTATTACACTTGTTGGCTGGAAGCATTGACTGACTTACTTGAGTCAAAGCAAATATTTAACGACACACAGCTCCAGGGTGCCGAAGACAAGGTTCGCGTCCGTCTGCAAACTCTCCTGCACGAGCACGACCACGACCACGGCATTGAGCACACCCAAAAGCTCCCAGGCCCGATTTATAGGGAGGCCGGTCTATGCAAGTAGTCAGCACTCCCTATGACTTCCCAATAGGCGGCAATTTCGATCCAGAGAAAACAGCTTTACTGATCATCGATATGCAGCGTGATTTTTGCGATTTGCAGGGCTATATGCACATGCGTGGAGACGATGTCAGCGCTGCCCGTGCGATAATACCGATTATCAGTAAGGTCAGATCGGCATCGCGTGATAAGGGCATAAAGGTTATCTATACCCGCGAAGGTCATCGGCCGAACCTGTCAGATTTGCCAGCAAGCAAGCGGCTAAAAACCGCCTTGGCTGGTGCAGAGATAGGCAGTCATGGACCTTTAGGCCGATTATTAGTGCGTGGCGAACCTGGTTGGGACTTCGTTCCCGAACTGCTGCCAGAGCATGATGAGGTTGTCATCGATAAGCCCGGTACGGGTGCTTTTCACGGTACTGATTTACAACATGTGCTGATCACCAGTGGCATCGAAAACCTGATCCTAACAGGTGTCACAACGGGCGTCTGTGTAACTTCAACGGCCCGTGAAGCAACCGACCGCGGCTTCAATGTCCTCGTTCTGAGCGATTGTTGTGCTGAGCCTGATCAGATTAATCACGACATTGCCATTCGCTTGTTGATAATTGAGGATGGCTATATTGCTACGGTCGGCCAAGCCAGTACTTTCTTAAGTTTAATGGACGATTATTAACTACCCTTATCTTTCAAAAAAAGAGTACAACAGTGAATAAATTAATTACCAACCCTATAGTCATGTTCATGAGTTTGCTTACACTATCAGGTGGTGCCCAAGCTCACCATCCCATGGCAGGACAAGCCCCGGTCTCGGCGTTCGAAGGATTGATATCTGGCTTTGCCCATCCGATTATTGGTCTGGATCATTTGTTTTTCGTTGTTAGTATTGGACTGATCGCTGTTGTCTTAGGCGCCTCACTCGTCAGACTGGTGGCTGCATTTACGATCTCCAGCCTTAGTGGTTTACTGCTCCATGTTAATGCGATTGGTGTCCCGGGTGTGGAACTAGCAATTGCCGTGTCCGTTATGCTTGCAGGGATGGTTATAGTGAAACAGTTTTCCGGGCAGACGACCGCGGCCATACTTGTCGCCGGTGCTGGTTTATTCCATGGCTTTGCCTATGGTGAAGCCATATATGGGTCCCCTGCAGCGGCTGTAACGGCTTATTTTATTGGTATAGGACTGGTCCAATGCTGTATTGCAGTGTCAGTATTCAAGGCTTCCCAGCTGCTTTTAGCGCGCCCAGGCGTTAGAACTAAAAACCTTAGCCTGAGCGCCGGTAGCGCCATCGCAGTGTTTGGCGCATTTCTGCTGGCCGGCTCAATATGAGGGTATGGCTTCCGAACTGCAGCGTTTCATTTTAGTTTATCTATGTGTCTCGCTGATTCTAGTCTCAGTTTTCGTGGTAATTTAAAAGTTTTTTTACTAGTTTTATTTATAAAAATATCTATATTTTAAAATTATGGCGATGTCACAGATAGCTATAACAATCTGCCCATCAACTAACAAGGTTTCTTAATTAGCGAGGAATCCAGCACACCTAGCTACCGGTGCGCGTCGGCCCAATCACTTGACATCTTTTGAGCGCGGGCAAGTTGTTCACTATTTAATTCTTCCGCAGCCGCTTAGCGAACATCCGGTTCTGCGCCGTTGGCGGCAGCTAGATTTCCCCACATATAGGCGAGTTCCAAGTTTGGTTCGATGCCTTTACCGTGAAGATACATACTTCCTAAATTACGCTGCGCAATAGAATTTCCCTGTTCGGCAGAGAGCGTATACCAGTAGGCGGCTTTCTTGGCATCTAGGGGCACACCTAGACCGTTTTCGTACATGTATCCTAGATTACCCTGCGCTCTAAAATCTCCCTGTTCGGCCGAAAGCGTATACCAGTAGACGGCTTTCTTGGCATCTCGCCTGACACCCTGACCTTTTTCATAACTAACCCCAAGCTTGCATTGTGCATCGGTGTAACCTTGTTCAGCCGCGAGGTTATACCAATAGACGGCTTTCTTGTAATCCTGCCGGACCCCTAGACCTTTGTCATAAATAACTCCGAGGTTGCATTGAGTATCGGCGTATCCCTGTTGAGCCGCGAGCGAATACCAATAGAACGCCTTTGTGTGATTCATTCTAAAGGCAGCCTTGACAGTTAACGAACATAGGCCCTAAATAACATTGCATCTTGGGATCTCCAATATTTGCATCAATCGTTCACTCAGCTAAACCCATCAGCAACGGCAATGTAAAAGCTGAAAGGTTTGCTTAACCAGGCCATGCTCGAGCTAGAGGTCGTTTTTTTGATATATCCATAGAAAAACATCCGTACAGTCAGATTGTAGCCGCCATGGGTTACCGGTTAGCCAAGCTAATAAGGCGTCGAGATCGATTAAACCTCATTTTAGGAGTTTAGATGGTACGAACTATGTTAAAAATATCATATTAAACGTTGTTTGGGCTAAAATTATTACCCCAATATGAAATTTAATGGACCGATATTTGAAACTTAAAGTAGCACTAGCTCAGTACTCTCAAGTATCTGGCATGGATGAATTTTTGCCAAAAACTGTCCGTACCTCGAGTAAAGTCCAGCTGTTGCTTTTGCCAGGGCTATTAAATTGAAAGATACCCATGCAGGTAGCAGACTGGTTTACCTTAAAGCTGGGTTCTGACCTTTGTCAGTTAATGCTAAACTGGGACCCCTCAAAGCGGGTAGAGCCGAGTAATAGCCTTTATCCAAGAAAAACAGCCGGCAGCGGTCACATATGGCTAGTGCCGGGTTGTTGGCTTTTAGGTAATCACGAGGAATTTCACAATGGCAGAAGCACCAGTCGGAATGATTTCAGTAGATGAGTTTTCAGAATTAAAGAGTATGACTCGCTCAAAAATTATAAGTATGATTCGTGATGGCACTTATGTCGGCAGAAAGATTGAGAACGAATGGTTTATAGATAGCGCCGAAATCAATAGAGGATCAACTTCGAATTCTGATAGTACTGTAAGAATGCAATCAAATGGCACATCAAATGAAATAGTCGTCATGGATATACGTATGCCGTTTCTTTCAATGGTTATATTCATGATAAAGTTTGTAATTGCGGCAATTCCTGCAACTATCATCTTTGTTTTACTAGGCTTTGTATTTACGACCGTTTTGAATGTTTCAATCGGAATCATTATTGGTTAATAATTCTAGATTAACAAAAAACATGTGTCAGATTTTAAGGCGTATTAATTTTCGGTATCTAGCCTAACTGTTGTGGTTCATTTTTTACTGCAAGAGACCTATGGTCATCCATGCCGGGAAAACTCGATAATCAATTAGTTGGATACGTTGTATGCGCGTACGAGACATTAAGTAAGTAAAGAGACCTTATTTATTTTATACCTCGTACGCGCATACAAGAAATCCAATTAATTAGAGATCGTCACGTTTTTTGGCGCTGCATAGCGCTCCGTCCTGGCCTGTTTTATCCGAGCTGCGTGGTTTTTAAATTGCTTATGAACCAATGGGTTGACACTAAAAACCCCATCAGACCGCCTACCTCGCTTGCCCGGTACCGTCGCAGGCGTAATATCAACAATCCAACCAAGCTCAATAAGATTATCAATGGCTGCTTCGGCTTGGTGGTTCTCCGCCTGCTGCCAGTAGGTCGCATCTCTCGTTAGATCGACCCGCTTAAACGTGCTCCACTTCTTAGCCAGCGCAGCCTCAGCAGTACTCACAACGAGCTTTCGGATGTCATCCGTTTCCATATCGAGTAAACGGTAAACGGCCTCTGAGTGGCGATAGAGGACACCCATAAGCCTCATGCCTTTACCCATCGTTTCAGGTTTCAACAGCCGCCGAGGGTCGGTTTCATTTGCCGCTGCGTCTATCAAATGCAAAGAAAACGATATTCTGCCCAGCATCCCTGGGAACTTATCCAAATGTTCGCCAAATCGTTGTGCGGATGTCCGTTGTGCAAGTTTTCAGATCGAATTGTGATAATCTATCATCATGCGTTTAGCATCATTGCTTAACTCAACTTGAAAGCCTCCGTAGCCGTCTAATGTTTTAAATATAGACGAGACACTGGATGCAGCCAGCGGGTCATTGTGAGCCATATAATCAACTTGACCAGCCGGGCGAAGGCAATAGATTAAAAACCGTTGATAAAGTCCATCTGAACCGCCACCGCTCTTTTTGAATAATTGTGCAAGTTTTTCTGGTTGAATGCCTGCAAGGATACCGACGCTAAAATCCTCTACAACCAATGGGGTCTTGCTAACTCGGTTAATTGAGACCTGCCCGCCGTCATATGAGCGCAGATAGACCCTACGATCTTTACCACCGTCCTTGCCACTGTATGCGTCCATGCGACCGGTAAACTCAGTTATTTCATCAAAATATAGGTTCACGCCTTCAGGGTTATGCCCTAACAGTTGGGCTAGTGCCTCGGTCGTTAGGTCAGTGGCATGCCGCTGCTTCCATTCTGGTTTTGGTGGCGGATCAGTCTTATCTGTCGTTGCCCGTTTTACGGCTTTATTCCATTTTATTAACAACCGGATCGACTCCTTAACCGTGGCTGTATTTATGTCATCAGCAGCAAACGTTGACGTTTTAATTACCGGGCTTTTGCCTTGGCCTGAATCACCAACAATACCGCCTATAAAAACGCCGGTACTTTAAACGGGCCAAGATTTAATATGGCGCGATGATCAATGGTATTCGCTGCGGTTATCAACAGACAAAAGGCATAGCCGCCAGGGTCAAAACCGGACTGGGCTGAATTTTCTTCGCAATAGCTTTTAAATGCATCGGGCAATATCTCCATCGGAAAAGCCGGCACAGGATATTCAGTAAAAGGATCCGCTAGGCTAGACCAATTGGTCACTGAACTATTGGCCATCAGAGGCCCGGCAGCAGCTGCCTGTTGCATGTAGTTCCTCTGGTTAGACTTTGTCAGGTTTATGCCGTCAGCCGTCGTGAACGCGCCCCCCACGCCTTCAGTGAGGCGGTACGGTCGTTGCCATGCTCGTAAAACATAAACAGGTCAAACGCATCACCGCTTGCGCCGCTGTCATTGGTCCTCCCAACACCAACGTCCCTGTCCGACTCGTGGCTGCTCATCCAACGATTATCTTTAATTGTAACGCCAGGATTTTTACTCGAACTATTGGGGCTTAGCCATTTCGAGCCTTTCTTCGGTAGCCGGACTGGGCAAATAACAGTGTCAGTTCATAGGCCTCGTTAAAGGCGCCTATGGGGCTTAATTGGTCGGTCTGCTGACGTTGGTGTTGTTTCAGGTTTGCGGCCGCCATACGTTCCGTTTGGGCCTTCTGCTTCCGCTTCTGTTCCTCGATCGCTTGAGTGATACTGTCGCGCCACATACTCTGCGATAGTGGGTCACCTAAAAGGTTTTGGGTTGCATAGAAGTCGCCCCTGTTCGGTAAATAGCAAAGCTGCCCGGCACGCTCATTTGCGCGGTCTGGGACGATATTGGCTTCGGCCAAAATGCTATTAAAGATACTTTGCATGATGATGAAAGTCTTGCCGTCTATAGCTTCATCCAATGGCAAAACAAATCGAGCTTTCTGCTTTATCTTGGTCGCGCTTTTAGTTGTGTACGCCAGTATCTGGACATCTATCAGATTGGCGCTAATAGCCGTTACCATATCGTTTAGGGTTGCGGTCGGTTCGTCTGTCTCCGCCCACAGTGCCCAATATTCGCCCTCGTCGTGCTGCTTTGCGTGGCGTCGATCCATTAATGTCGATGGAATGAACCAACGGGCCTCGGCCTTTTCGACCTGTTGAGGGTTGGGCAGCATGGCCTCAATCTCAGATAGGCTAATGGTCAGATAGGCTTGTGGCTTCGCTTTATTGCGATCGCTATGGTGCTGCCCAAGCCCGATATCAAGGATGGTTCTGCGTTCTTAGCCAGACTATAGTCGTTAACGGTTACAGTCATTAGGCCACCTCCTGTTGAATTAGCACATAGCCGGCAATCCCATACACTCGACCTTGGGGATCATGATCATCCAACCATTGGGGTATTGCTGGGTTAAACAGATCGGCCATAACCGGCGCTATGGCTGCCTGCTTAGGCATCGAGGGAGATAGAAGGAAGATCATGCTTGCACCTCCTGCCGTTCCCAGGCTTCTAAGTCTGACAATAGCCAACGAGTTGATCCGTTTAGTTTTTTAGGTTTGGGCAGTTTGCCTTCTTGTGACCAACGCCAAACTGTAGACCTTGCTATGCTGTAGCGCTGGCTAATTGCCTTATCGGATAGGTACTGCATTTGCATGATTTTTTGAGATTGCATAAAACCGCCGTAAGTTGTGAAGGACGGTTATGTATTATTCACACAGAAAGGGTTGGTTCACGTAATTACTAGCTACTTCCTGTTTTTGTCGTCAAATTGACCTTTTTGTAATACAGCAAAGGCTTGAGCCAGCTAGATATTGTCTTTTCAGATAAGTTATAGCCATCTTTATGCCCGTTGGAACTGTAATGTTGAGCTAACTTCACTACGTCTCTTTTTGTCATCGGTTTTTCAGCATTGGAACTACGATCTCCCTCTGCAAAAGGCAAAAAAACATAACACCATAGGTGAGCCTTTATCGGGGTACGACCTTCGATTTTTTTCCATCGGTCGTTCATCAAAAGTTCAAAAAGCTTATCACTATTAGTAAGATCGTTGGTCAACACAGACACATGATCATCAAATCTCTTTCTAAGCACCGGGTCAAAAAACAATTTGGCCTTCATCTCTGGGGTTACACGGTTTATTTTTATATCCCCATTTTTTACACCTTTTGTATATCCATTGGGGTCCTCTAGATATCGCCTGTAATGATCTAAAACTAGCATATCTGTCGCTGAGGGATCGTAATCTTGCGTCAGATTATCCCAATCAATGTAACGCTTGCGGCTTTCTGAGCGGCTCCGTGCTTAACAAACAGGGCCCACTCATCCATTAACCGACGTCGCTTGTCCAATTGCTCTGAACGGGCATGGGCGGCCCGTGTGCTGTCACTGCCTACATAGGATAAGGCAAGCTCTGAAACCTCGTCAGCGTAGCTAGTGTGCTCGCTACACCAGTCTTTAAATGTCGATCGAAAGCCATGGGCTCAACTTTGTGGCCAATACGTTTTGGGACCATCGATATGGTGTTATCGGTGATCGGTCGCCCACTTGTCGAGTTGGAAAAAACATACTCATTTGAACGAGGTAAGGCTTCCAGTAGCGCGATCGCATCAGCGCAAAGTGGCACACGGTGAACCTTGCCCGCTTTCATCCGCTCAGCGGGAACTGTCCAAACCTTGTTGGGTAGATCAAATTCCGCCCACACCGCGTTGCGCACTTCGCCAGATCGGCCAGCGGTCAAAATCAGTAGTTCCAATGCCTTTGCACCTGGCCGATCTTGATGGCGTAGCTTGGCCATAAAGTCAGGCAGCTGCTGGTAGGGCAACGAGGCATAATGCTCCACTCGAGCAATTTTATTTGGTGCGGCCAGTGATAGGTCTAGGTTGCCTTTCCAGCGAGCGGGGTTCTCACCGGTTCTAATGCCCTTGGCTATGGCCAGGTTGAGCACTTGTTCAATATAAGTTCGGGTTCGTCTGGCAGTTTCATTCTTGATTAGCCATATTGACTCCAACAGTTTCACAACGTGAGCCCGCTCGATGTCACTGACCACCATTGGCCCAAGAATGGGGTACGCATAGCTTTTCAACACTGTTGTCAGTTTTGAGTCTGTTTAGGGGTTTTGAACTCGAGAGACTTTTTATTAATAAACTCTTGGGCGAGCTGTTCAAAGGTTACCGTCTTCGCCTGGCTGGCGATGATCGCCGCCTTTTGTGCTCGTCGTTCGAGGATTGGGTCAATGCCTTGAGCTATCTGTTCGATGAAGGACCTAGCCTTTTCCCGAGCTTCTTTTAAGCCAATGGCAGGGTAGGCCCCCAAGCCGATCTCACGGCGTTTTGAACCAATGGTCTTTCTTAGAATCCAGCTGGTTGAGGTTATACCGCGTATCTGCAGATAGAGCCCACTGATAACACCGACAGCAAACACACCTTGTTTGGAGGCGGCCACAAGGCGTCGAATCTCAACTGCTGTTAATTCTCTTGCTCGTTTTGGCATAAATCCTCTTCGTTGACTGTAGTCGGGCACCGTAACATCTACCCACCATACAACCCTCCATAAACACTAGGATTTGATGATATTTGATGAGATGCGATAAGACAAGTAAATACGCATAGACGGGCTAATAATGGGCTGCAGAGCATTGGTTCGAGATGAATTGAGACTATGAAATGGCGCCCACGTCCGGGCCACTGATAGTTTTTATGCGCGCGGTCTTTTCGCCTTTGCAACTCAGGCGTGCAACCCATTTTAAGTTTTTTGATACACGTCACAAAAATCAAACAAGACAGGCCTAAAAGTGAGATCTGATTCGCATAAAGGAGGTCGGCAGGCTATTCTGCGGCGCGCATGACGACCAATACTTTAAGGTCGTTTTATTGAGTACAAGTAGCCAATGGAATTGCATCTATGTTTATTGAAGGGCTTTCTGACTGGGAAAAAAGACGGTTAGCACTAATCTTAAAAGAACGGGGTTACACTGCCTTTATGGTGATAAAACATGCGACGGCGGCCATTCTCAGCGCAAAGCGCGGACGCTTGGTGAACACGGTCGACAACCGAAATTTAACCTTGCTCGATACGATGGTCGAGGAGCTCTATGGCTATCGGCGTTTGCCCAACGACCTGCACTACGTGAATGCCAACCCGGTGGCAAAAGACTCACAAAGCTCGACTAACTAATAACAGGCCAGTATGCGATACTCGGCGACCTAATTTTAACCGGACCTGACATGTTGGCCAGTCCCTATAGTTGCCCCGTCTGCGCATTGCCACTTGAATCGCTCCCCAGCAGCCTGCGCTGTGCCGAGGGCCATTCGTTCGATCGGCATAAGAAAGGTTATGTAAACCTCTTGCTGGCACAAAACAAAAACAGCAAGGCACCGGGCGATGATGCCCTAATGGTGCAAAGTCGCCGTCGCTTCTTGGAGGCCGGCCATTATCAGACGCTGGCACAACGGATCAGTGCGCAAATGAGCGAGAAACTGCCGGCCCAAGCGACGCTCTGGGATGCAGGCTGCGGCGAAGGCTATTACACCCAGATGATCGCTCAGGCCAATCCCGATTTTGATTGCTACGGTCTAGATATTTCCAAGCCCGCCATCGTCGCAGCCAGCAAATATAAGAACATTCATTGGAGTGTGGCCTCCAGCACGCACGCGCCCTATGCCGATGCCAGTTTCGATGCCATCGTCAGTGTTTTTTCCCGGGTCGACAGCGATCCTTTTCAGCGCGTACTCAAGCCTGGCGGCGCGGTATGCATGGTAACGCCCGACTTCGATCACCTACTGGCGCTACGCCAGCTGATCTATCAGGAAGTGCGCCCCTATGATGTCAGTAAACATCAGGCCTACCTGGATGATCGCTTTGAGCTGGTGCACGATGAGCGGTTAACCTTTGGATTGGATCTACCCACGAATCAGGCGATCTTCGATCTGCTGGGCATGACCCCACACGCGCATCGGCTCTCGCACGAGGCCCAAGACCGGCTCAAACAAACACCGGCCTTGGCAGACAAGGCCTGCTTTAAGCTCTACTGGTTTGTTAAAAAATAGCGCGCAATAATGCTGGCCTGGCCTGAACGGCCAGAGCCGTCAATCGTCTTCCCGCCGCGCCTGCATCTCAACCTCGTCCTCGTCGGTGACTTGAATAAAAAAACTCACTGGACGGCAACAGACTTCACAATCCTCAATAAGCTCTTGCGCGTCGGCGGATGGATCGACTAGTACGCTGACCCGTTCGCCACAGTATGGACAGTGGTAAAATTTTTCAATCAAATGCAACGACATGCTAACCCCCTGGGTATGTACTGATACGGTCGAATCGCTAGAACATCAAGTGCCCAAGCCGTTGATCGGTATGACGAAGCTCGGCAGGCGCCTGTTGGCGCAAAACTCGCCCAAACCCGTTACCTGCTGGCTTGGGGTACGGACCTTAGGGTAGGCTAGATCAGTCGAATAGCCAATGGTTTTGGCAGCGGGAAGGATGGGATGAGCCAGACTGGCCCTAGGCGGGGTTGGACTGGGCCAGCGCCGCCTAGACGGGCTAGCCTAGAGACTGTTGTTTAACTTTCGACAAAGGCCCGTTCGATAACGTAGTGACCCACATTACCCTGTCGGGCTTCTTGGAAACCGCGTGCGTCGAGAATTCGGCAGGTATCTTTTAACATGCTGGGCGAGCCGCAGATCATAAAGCGATCCTGCTCTGGGTCCATTTCCGGCAGGTTGATATCACGAAACAACTTACCCGACTCCATCAAATCGGTGATCCGGCCCATATTGACATAATCTTCGCGAGTTACTGTGGGGTAGTAGATCAGCTGGTCCTGGATCATCTCACCAAAGTATTCGTTATTGGGCAATTCGTCATTGATCAGATCTCGATAGGCCAGTTCGTCGACGGTGCGCACACCGTGCGTGAGAATCACCTTCTCGTATTGCTCATAGGTCTCCGGATCTTTAATAATGCTCATAAAGGGCGCCAGTCCTGTACCGGTACTGATCAGATACAGATTGCGGCCCGGCAGCAGGTTATCGAGAACCAGCGTGCCCGTTGGCTTCGAACCGACGACAATTTCATCCCCGGGCTGAATCTTCTGCAATTTGGAGGTCAGCGGGCCGTCGGCGACCTTGATGCTGAAAAACTCCAGCTCTTCCTCGTAATTGGCACTGGCAATGCTGTAGGCGCGCATCAACGGGCGACCCCCGTCCTGTTCCAAGCCGATCATGACAAAATGACCGTTTTTAAAACGAAAACCGGCATCCCGGGTGGTTTTGAAACTGAACAAGGAGTCATTCCAATGATGAACCTCGGTAACCGTTTCTTTGCGCAGCGCTGCCATAACTTCTTGTCCTGTGCCCGAGGGCGTTAAGGTTTAAATTGACTCCATTGTAACGGCACCTTAATGTATCTGTAAAACAGGATTATTAAATAACCTTATTCGGATTAATCGATAATGAAGTTTACCCTCCGCCAGCTGGAAATATTTTTGGCCGCCGCGCACCATGAAAGTATCAGTCTGGCGGCCCAGGAGCTGTCGATGTCGCAATCAGCAGCCAGTGAAGCACTGAAAACGCTCGAGAGCCAGTTCGATATTCAGCTGTTCGACCGGCCCGGCAAGACCCTACGACTCAATGAACTGGGGCGTATCTTACGCTCTCAAGCCGAGGCCATGGTCGAACAGGCCCGGGAACTGGAACTGAGTTTTCGGCAACACAGCGAAATTGGCCACCTCAAGGTGGGTGCCACCCTGTCGATCGGTAACTACCTAGCGGTCAATATCCTCGCCCAGTTTACCCGCGAGCACCCAAACGCCAAGGTCTCATTGGAAGTGGCCAACACCACCGCCATCGCCCATCAGGTGCGCAACTACCTGTTGGACATCGGTCTAATCGAGGGCGACTGGAACGAACCCGAACTCGACGTCATTCACTGGCGCCGCGACGAACTGGTGGTGTTCTGCTCGGCCGAACATCCGTTGGCCGAGCACGGCGACCTGACCGACCAAGACCTGGTGTCTGTGCCGTGGATACTGCGCGAGACTGGCTCTGGCACCCGACAAACCTTCGAGCGCGCCATGCACGGCATTCTGCCTAAGTTGAATATCGCCCTGGAACTGCAACATACCGAGGCTATCAAGCGGGCCGTTGAGGCGAATTTGGGCATTGGCTGTTTATCGAAGATCACCCTGGTCGAGGCCTTTAAACGGGGCAATTTGGTGCCCTTAAATGTACCGCACCGCCACTTCAATCGAGACCTGTCGTTTATTTTGCATAAGAAGAAATATCGCAGCGCCGGTCTGAATAACTGGCTGGCCCTGTGCCAACGACCCGAATTTCACTAACCCTAACCTGACTCGGTACCTAGGCCCACGGCCACTGACCTGCCCTGCAGCGGCGAGAACCTCAAGCAGGCGGGCCTGTATAGCCATAAAGCTGACGCATTCGGCTAGCGAACGTTCACAGCCGAGGTCAAGTAGCCTAAACTGCGACCCATAAACGGGCATATGCCCCAACTCACCAAAGGGACCACCGATGCACCTCTATATGCTGGCAGAACAGGATGATTTGGACGATTTCGCCGAGGCCCTGTTTCAGGAACTGCAAATCTGGGCGGGGCCGAAAACGACCATCGAGGCCATTTATCGCCATGATGAGGCTGAGCAGGCATCGCTTAGCAAACGCGCTATTGAGGTCGGGATAGAATTAACCATCAGTAAAGCCCAGAAACTGAAGGAGCCATTAAACCAGCTCTATGATTTCGCAAAGAAATATAAGTGTGATTTCTCAGTGGGTATTATTGAAGACGATAAACGCAGCGATGTGTGTTTTTTCGGCTTTGAAGAAGGCCGCCCTGACATGTTCGAGATCGCCAATTATCTCGAACTCTAGTCCATGCGATCAAATCAGCGAAAATAGAATCAGGAAACCATCATGAAGACAGAACAGGTTAAGTTTGAGTTCGAAAAAGAAACCAAGAATAGCGTTCGTTTTAAGGAAGTCCCGAGCGAGGGCAAGGCACCAATTGTTGGCTCATTGTATGTTCAAAAATGGTTCGCCGGCAGTGCCAAATCTCTGCAGATAAGCATCGAATTGGCAGACTGACCGAAAAAGACCAACCCCGCTGCCCTACCTACAGGGCGGCACCACCCGGCTAACCGCCCCGAAAAACAAAGTCCGGCCGAGCCATGGTCTTATAAACATACTGTGGTACACTTTTAGGCAGAATATGCCATTATACAAACTATTGAATTTGTAATTATATATTCACAGGTCCCTTTCATATAGAACTCAAAAATAAAAAAAACGAGATGACTATGAGCAAAAAAAACGACCGCGCACTGAATTTTTACAATAAAGTTTTAGGCTTGGATAGGTTGCATTATGGCATGTGGCTGCCAGAGGACGAACTGACCTTCAGCAAGTTAAAAGAAGCACAAGAACGCTATGAAGATTATCTAATAGCGCATATACCCAAGAACGTTAAAAGCATCCTAGATGTCGGCTGCGGTACCGGCATACTGACCAAGAAACTAATAGATCTTGGTTACGACGCAGAAGGTTTGTCTCCCGACATCAACCAAAAACAGGTTTTCACAGAAAATACTAACGCGCCATTCCACCATTTAGGTTTTGAAGACTTTTCCATCGCAGACCGATATGATTGCATTATTATGAGTGAATCCTCACAGTACATAAACATCGATAAGATATTCGAGAATTCCGACCAGGCGCTTAAAAAAGACGGCCTGCTAATGATATGTGACTATTTTACATTAGACGGCGTCTCTGGTGAAATAAGCAAGAGTGGTCATAACTATAAGAAATTCATGAATAGAATTGAAAGCAGCAACTTTAGTTTACTAGTCGATCAGGATATAACCGATAGCATCACCAAAACATTAGACTTAGGGTTGGATATAGTCAGTAAATTTTTGCTAGCACTGGAGATCCTGACAGAGAAGATCCAAGGCAAACGCCCCTATCTGAAAAAATTAGTATTTTGGTTCTATCGCAAAAAAATAGCCAAGCTCACAAAACAACTGGAACTGTTGGATTCGCATACATTCAAAGAAAACAAAAATTACCAGTTTATTTTATTGCAAAAGACCACGAGCCACCAACACACAACATGATTACTTTTTAGCACCAAACCAAAACACTAGTCATTAGCGTGGGCGGCATCAGAGTGATCAAGACACATAGCAGGCGGTGTCTTTCAAGGTAGTTGGCACTCTTTTTAGTAATTACGCTGCTTGATCACTCTCACTCTGTATATCATCTGGATTCAATGTAACACTCCCAACGGGTTCACAATTTCAGATATCCCCCGACCACCGATACGGCTTGGCTTTTTTCGCTGCCGTCAGGACCTCTTTTCGGTTCAATAATATGCCCCCGTCTTGACCGGCATTGTAATCCCCCTTAAATTGATAGCAGTCATAAGTAGAGAAATCTCCTAAACTATGTACAGAGGACTTTACTATGAAAACATCACGATTTACCGACAGTCAGATTATGGCCATATTGAAGCAGAACGAAGCAGGCAGCAGCGTTCCAGACCTGTGTCGAGAACACGGCATCAGCTCAACGAGCTTCTACAAGTGGCGTACTACGTTTAGCGGTATGGACGCATCACTGATGAAGCGGATGAAAGAACTAGAAGATGAAAATTGTCGACTCAAGAAAATGTACGCTGAGGAAAAACTCAAGGCCGAGATAACCAAGGGGATCATCGAAAAAAAGTTGTAAGGCCAGCCCTCCGGCGAGAGCTGGCAAAATCCATCCGAACTGAATACAACGTAAGTATCCGATTGGCATGCGATGTGCTCTCTATCAGTGCCACCTGTTTTATGTATCAAGCTCAATTATCAGATGAAAATGCTGCTATCGCCGACTGACTTCTAAGGCTCACGACGACCCATAAACGCTGGGGTTTTGGGCTTTGTTTTATGTTCTTAGGCAATTCCAAAGGATTTCACTGGAATCACAAGCGGGTATACCGCATCTATCGTGACCTGGAATTAAACTTACGCATCAAGCCTAGAAAACGGATTAAAAGAGATAAGCCAGAGGCTCTCAGTGTACCATCAGGGATAAATCAGGCCTGGTCGATGGACTTCATGAGCGACTCACTGAAAAACGGTCGTTCGGTCCGTACGTTCAATGTATTCGATGACTTTAATCGGGAATGCTTAACGATCGACGTGAATTTTTCGCTACCGACTCAGCGCTTTATCCGACCTTCTGGCGTCGTGCCTCATTTAATGACGGTTGTTGAGGTGACGGACGCCATTATAGAACTCATAGCGGCCGGGTTCGGCATAGGTATTCTGTCCAGATGGGCCGTGCAGGCGGCCATTAAGAACCAGAGTATCGCGGCCGTAAGTCTGGGCGCAACCAAACTTGACCTGGGTTGGTCAGCCTTGGTGCGCGACTCGGA
>Ga0307488_10001316_pt1 | contig 20729 bp, 28 predicted proteins | sample SB02metaG_FD_202248 | JGI IMG/M metagenome (GOLD analysis project Ga0307488, IMG submission 202248) | Sea-ice brine microbial communities from Beaufort Sea near Barrow, Alaska, United States - SB 0.2 | ecosystem: Environmental > Aquatic > Marine > Coastal | place: USA: Alaska | collected... | reverse complement strand
GAATAATTGCTAGTGTTGCTGCCAATTGTTGTACCGAGGTAGGCTTCAATTGCTTTAATAGTTCTCCGTGACCGTTGAGATGAAAGACTTGATCGCTGAAGTCCGTGTGTTCCAGAAGTTGCCATAGAGGTTCCCTTTCCATTAATTGTGTTAAGTGTTCATTGTCCCTAACGTCTTTGTATATGCTTACGTTAAGGAAGTCTAATTTAAAATAGCCACGTTCATCTGCTGCCTTATGTTCAACCGTAGCCAAGTTGTCAATAGGATTGTGCGGAATCTCTGTTGCGTAGACTCCGGTGTTATGCTTCTTGCCTGTGTTTAACTTTGCCACACGATGTTCTAGTTGAGATAAAATAATATCTCTATCTGCAAAGTCAATATCAATATCAGGCATCGTTGTTCTCTCTCATTTTCTCAGCGACTTTAAGTTCATACATTTCTTCCCAGTACTCAAAGTCTTTTCTTGGTAAACGGTTTGCACAGTTTTCCAATATGTCTTTCTTGCGAGTATTATCTGCTCCTCGCTTCCATTCAAACTTTTCTTCCATTGTACGTCCGCAAGCAGGACAAAAATCTCCATTGTTGTCGCACTCAGATATACAAGGAGATATAATTTTATTTAATTTCATAAGTTACTTTCCTTTGCAACATCTTTAACTAGTTGCACATCGTTTGGCAATCTTTTAAATCGCATTGCCCAATGTTGTGGATTAATAACGTGATATACTAGACCTAGTTGTTCATCATTAAATTTAGTTAACATTTCTTTGCCGCTCTTACAGTTTAACAAAATCCAAGGGCTAATTTTACCGTCTCTAATATCCCAAACAGCTTTGTTTAATCCAATATGATTAAAGTAATGATTCCAAGGCGCAGGCTCGTTTTCAGCAGCCCATTCTAACATTGTTTGTATACTACGCTCTAACGCTGTTGTTACATCTTCTTTTAAAATAAACTCTAATGCATATTTCTCATAAAGCTCGTCACGTGCCCAATGATCTAATTTAACGCCGCTGGTTACTACATAGTCAATATATTTTTCAGGATATAGCGGTCGTACATTACTAATAAAGCTACCAAACTTAACAAAGGCATTGTAATAAGGCGATCCAACAAAATCAGTATATGTTTTTTCGTTTTTATTTCCAGCACTTAATTTATAGAATCTTTGAAATGCATATAAGCCGTGTCGAACTCTCTTTTCATCTTTTTGTATCCAGCGCCTTTTCTTCTCACACATATGAGCTGCAAGAGTTTTTTCTCGCATATATCCGTTGCCGCAATACTCACACGTATAAGGTTTCTCAGAGCTTGATTTCAATTTCGTGATCCTTTGCAAGTTCTTTGAGTTCTTTTTTTGTAGATAGTCGAGCAAGTAATTCTACCTCGTCTTGTTTCATATTAGGATGGATTTTTTGTAAAAGTTTTATAGCATTGTTATTACCTTGCTTTTTCTTAAAGCCGATCCATACGTGCTTTCTAATTTCACTTTTAGCATTGTGTGTAGCGCATAGCAAGTGCCACTGTAAGTGCGGATGTTTAGCACCTAGTTCATTCCAGTTTTTATTATACAATTGATTAGTCATCACAACTGCAAGTTCTTGTGCTTCTCTGTTGCCGTCAACTGAACTAGCATACCTATTGAGTAGCCAAAAGTTAACACACTTCTTTTCTTCATCAGCAAGTTCTTTCCACACTGCTTTGGAATTAGTATCCATTGCAGCTAGTACTTCTCTTACTGGAAACGCTTGTTGTTTATATGCCATTGGTCTACATCCTCGGGTGCATTTATCTCTACTCCTTTATAGTATACAGGATTAATCCCGATCTGCCAAGAGTTTTTTAACCATCTGAGCTGTTCAAGTTGCTCAATTCTTTCTTCGTCTGGAACAGGCAAAGTACTATACATTTCAAGTGCATTACGCCTATAACCGTATACGCCTAGGTGCCAACTACCATATCCTGTAATTCCTCTAGCAAACCAAAGTGCGTGTTCACTTGCGTGTACACATTTTACAGTGTTAGGGTCGTCTTGCATTTCTTTAGGCATAGTTGCATACACAGTTGATACAGAATAGTAGTCTAGCAGTGTTTGACACTTGTCAATTAATTCTAAAGTTATATCTGGCATATCGCCTTGTACATTAATAAACTGATTGTATTCATCAAACATACTACTTTTGATTGCTCCTGCGCATCTTTCTGTACCGTTGGTATAGTCATTTGAATCTATATAAACATTACCACCTGCGCTTTGTATGCATTGTGCAATAGTTTTATTATCAGTTAGTACATACGTTGGTATCTTAGACGTAATACAAGCGTCATACACACGTTTTATCATAGGAACACCATCTAACATAGCTAGGGGCTTTCCTGGGAAGCGTGAGCTTGCGTAACGTGCTGGAATTAGTATTGCTGTCTTACTCATCCTACTGCCTTACTAATTGCAACTATGTCTGCTACAACTTTTTCAAAGTCGTCTAAGCGTAACATATTAGGACCATCGCTAGGTGCTATATCAGGATTAGGATGGACTTCAAGGAAAAAAGATTGGATGCCAAGAGCAGCCCCAGCACGAGCCAACCCAGGCACGTAGTCACGGTTACCACCTGAACTAGACCCAAGTCCTCCGGGCTTTTGGACAGAGTGCGTAACATCAAAAACAATAGGGTGTTCATAATTGGCAAGCATATACATAAGACCAGTATAGTCAACGACAAGATTGTTATATCCAAAGCTAGTGCCCCTTTCTGTAATCCAAACTTCTTTAGCGTCTGTACACTTACTTAGTATGCCTTTCATATCCCAAGGAGCAAGGAACTGTCCTTTTTTAATATTAACAATTTTATCTGTGGCACACGCAGCTTGTATTAGATCAGTCTGCCTGCATAAGAACGCAGGGATCTGATATACATCTACTGCGTCTTTAAATTCTCTTTCGATACGCTTTATTTGAACATAGTCGTGTACGTCTGTTAATGTCTTTACTCCGTGGACTTCTTTAAGTAGTTTAAAGTCTTCCATAGTTGCTGCCATACCAACGCCGCGCTTGCCTTGCATACTACTACGATTAGCTTTGTCGTAACTTGCTTTAAAAATATACTCAATGCCGTACTTGTCGCATACTGCTTTACACTTCTGTGCAATATGAGATGATTGTGATAGTGATTCGTGTTGGCACGGTCCTGCTATAATTCTCAATGGTTTCTACCGCCATCAAATACACAAATAAACTTTAAACCAAAGTCAGTGGTGTTATGCACTTTATGAAATACGTTATCTTGGATTAGTACAGTGTCTCCTGCTGTGACATCAAATATGTTATGATCAAGTTCCATTTTTCCACTGCCACTTACAAACATATATACTTCTTCTTGTCCTGCGTGACGATGACCAGTTGTACTTTGCTTGGCTGCTAATAGTGTACTACTTACAACTAAATTGTTTAGTTCTGTATTATCTTTTACAATATAACGATGATCGTCTTTGACAACCTCTCCGCCTATATCCCATTTTTCATATTTCATTTGTGTTCCTTAACTGTATAATAAGTTGTTACTAATGTATCTAACAACTTTCGTAAAGTAGGATATTCTAAGCTCAGTTTACATAGCTCTTGCCACTCTGCATAGTTTAACAAGTCGCCTTGTGCTCTTGCTACTCCTGCAGGATCGCCACCTATAATCCAACGATCAATCTCGGGTCTGTCTCGATAACGAGCGTAGACAACACCGTCGCTACGCTCATATATCATTGTTTCTCCAGGTATCAAATTACCCAATTGAAGATCCTACTGTGCGTCTTACAATGTCATTGTGATTGAACTCTGCCCAATACAACTCAAATGCAACACCATCCTCTACACCTTCAAACTGATGAATCTTGCCGGGCTTGACTTGTGTAAAGTCGCCTGCTTCAAGAATAGTTTCATCAACTAGTCCTTGATCATCTTGCCAAACACGAACAATCATCTTGCCCGATTCAACAAAGAATCCGTTCCATTTAAATTCGTGTGCGTGTTCGCTACACTTATAACCTGCTTTGTATTCAATGCGGTGAAACTCTAGTACACCGTTTGCGTGGATCAATTCTGTTTGACCCCATATTTTTCCTGCTTTCATTGTCATATTGACCTTTCCTTATAACAAGTTTGTATAATCTATTACTTCACTTTGTCTGCTTATATCTTTAATGAAGTAAGCACACAACGGCTTCTTGCCACTTGTGAGAGGAACACCTAGTAGTTGTCCATTTTTTACTTTTGGAAAATACCATTTTACATCGTTGTAAAAATTTGTAATTTTAATATCTCCAAACTCAAATTTAAAACTACTTAAAGGGTTAAACAAAAATGCTTCAAATCCTCGATCGTTAATTGAAGTTAGCGGTAGTACTTCTAGATCATTACCACTAGTACTATCGCCAACTGCAATGTGCCAGTCTACTGGCATTGTTATTTCGTGTCCATTAATTTCTAATACCATTGCCGGGGCACTAAATGATTCTAAGAAAATCATTGGTACAAAATAAAAGTCAGGATTTTTAGGATCACTATTATCTAGTACAGCAAATCGAACTTCTTCTTCAAGTTCGTCCGGTATTTGTTTTAATGGAAACGTTTCGTTATCTAATGTTAATATTTGCATAGTTTTTAATTCCAGTCTACTTTTTCTATAGTAAAGGGATATTCTGCTTCCTTATAGAATTTTTTACGTTGGGTTAAATGTCTCTTTGCATATTTGCACGTTGAAGTGATATCCCAAATTTGCACAAAGTCTTTGTCTTTTGCTATTCTTACACCTCTACCGATAGACTGTATTACTCGAACAAATGATTTCCCAGGCTCAAGTAAAACCAAGTTGAAAATACGAGGAATATTAAGACCAACAGCAGCAACTCCATAGGTTGCGATAATAACCTCATTAGTTCCTTCTTTAATCGTGTCATAAGTTTCTTTCCTATCTTTAACTTTAACAGCGCCGCTTACGAAGGTACTGTCTGGTATAAGTTCTGCAAGCATTTGGCCTGCACTAATTCTGTCCACTAGTATCAAAGTATTACCTGTTTGTGATACTGTGTTCATCATCTTGCCTATGTATTCTAGTCTTGCCTGATTTGTTGTTAAGTATTTTAATTCTGATTGATAGTCGCTGTGCGACTGTACGTCCATTAACTGACATACGTTAACGTGACATTTAGATAGCACACCTTTGTCTTGTAGTTCTTTAGCACTAATCCTTCCAATGACTGGGCCAAGACTAGCGTGAATACTTTCAAACTCAAACTTCTCTTTAGGCACAGTCCCAGTTAGTCCCCAACGTATCGGTGCGTTCTTCAAGTTGCGTGTAAGTAAGTTCTTTAGTACTTCTGCCTTGGCCTGATGTACTTCGTCAACAATAACTGTGCTTACACCATCTAAGAACTCAGCAAGTGATAACACTGCTGAGCCATCCTTAGTTTTCTTATCTAGAATGTTTAGACTCTGCCAAGTACAAATAGTATGTGTGCAGCCTAGCATCTTCCTGTCGCCGAAGTACACACCAACATCAAGCCCACAGTTAACATAGTCTTCTTCAGTTTGTTCAACAAGCGATTTGTTTGGAACAATAATTAGACTGCGACCATATGGCTCAGTTATGTGTGATAGTGTTGCTGTAGTAATTGTCTTACCTGCACCAGTGGCAATCTGTTGTAAGCTCTGTGGATGTTCTAAAAAGTTATTAATAGCTTCTACTTGATAGTCACGTAGAATAATTTCTGTGCCTGCTACAGGATGCCCTTCTGGCCAGCATACACCTTGGTCTGCCCAATAGCGTTCTGTAACAGGTGTAAAGTTTAATTTTATAGGATGTCGTCTATCATCAATATCTACTATTTGTACATTATTTTTTTGTAGCACTTGACTAACAACATCAAGATGATTAACATACCCGGAACCACCAATGCCAAAGAAAGCAACTTTACCATCCCAGCGTCCTAGTTTGTACTGCGGCATATACTTTGCATACGGCACTTCAAACTTAAGAGCATTCGCAAGTTTTCTCCGTACGTCAACCTCTAGCCCTTCTAGCCTAATGTTTACTTCATCTTCAATTATTAGTTTGCACGATGCCATTAAATATTCTCTATATGTTTTCTTTTCCAACTACTGATGTCACTATCATAATGCATAACTAAATCTAACACTTCGATATATGAATCAGCCTTTGCACCATAACTTCTTGCTGTTGACGTTGTTATAGCTGCTACCGGAAACCAATCACTCTTAAGTAATGGCTTTGGAACTTTATTATTACTAATATACACTATTTTTGTGTTGTTGTCAACCTTATTGTTAAGATTATTTGATTTGATATATTGATTAAATTCAACACCTTCATCGTCGTTATCTAATCTAAACAACACACTACAACGTTCGTTTGGTATAATGCCGTTAAACGCTTGATGAAATTGTACTAGCTCGTCGAAACAATTATTTTCAGATAACACTATTACTAACGGAAATCTATATAGTTCAAGGACTACTTCTGCTAAGTTATTAATTGTATATGTTTTTGAATTAATTAATACTTGGTTCAGTTTTCTAGTAACAATCTTTTTTGATAATGGTGTTAATGATTTTATACTATTACGTACATCCTCATCATCAAAATGATATAAACCTAGTCTATCTTTTCGATCATAAAAATGATATAGATTATCTAGGGTAGGTTCTCCTACGCTACTAATAGCATATTCTAAACTTTTAGTATGCAGGTTTTTAAGTTTTAAACCATATATACCCGGCACATATTCTTCTCTATTATTTTTCATTTGTTTTAGCTTTTCATAATATGTAAGTAATTCTGGTTGTATTTCAAACCGGTCAACGTCTATAAAGGAGTTAATAACTTCATATACATTGGGCTCAGTTAATTTAAAATAATGAATTTTTGTTTCTTTATTGTAGTGACAATCGTCTGATACTTTTTCTAATCTTGTTAACTTTTCAATTTGAGAAATTAATCTTTTCTGAAATATGAATCTTACACCGATCCATAATTCAGTATCATCAAACGGACTATCTACAATTCTAATCCATCGACTTCGATCAATTGACCTTAATGGCATACGCAGTTGCGACAAGTCGTTAACTTCGCAACCGTGTTCTTCAAGAACAGGTGTGTAATGAATAATTTTATTCTTTGCAAGTTCGCACTGCCTGTCAGTAAACGGAATGCCTTTAACAATCTGTCGTGCAAAGCTGTACACAAGTGAGTAATCACTTGAATCTAGTTTTAATTCACTAAGGGTTTCGATATAATCTTCTACTGTAAACATATGTACAGTATACGCTAGTTTAGCTTAGGTGTCAAGCTCTTTAATGGTAGTCCTTGTGCTATTTCTTCAAGGGTATATTCAGTATGGGCATAGTCATTAAGCCATTGTTGTCTGTCTGGCATTATTGGATTCTCGATATCGTGTAAGAAGTCTATGTCGTTAGCAACGTCATACGCTAACGAGCTGGTGCCTACAAACGCTGGAACGCCGTTAATGATACTATGCACACCCGGGTTGCTACTGTAGCTTACAGTGGCCCATATGTCATTAAAGTCCATATCATAATCATCATAGGATCCTGATATCTTTCTGGGTTGTTGTCGGTGAACATTTTTAAATTCCTTTTCTATATTTGGTAGCGGGCAACGAGGATGTGGTCTAAACAATATAGGACGGTTAGTATGTGTTCTAATGTCATCTATTGTCCTTGTCACCCAGTTGCTCATACTTGGCATACCTTGCCACTGTAAACTTTGGTCGTGTTGTCCACATACTAGAATAAAATTGCCGTTGGATCTCCAAGGCTCACAAACCAGTCCCAAGTGACTAGCACGATTCCCGTCATTGTTTTGCTCACCAAAGTAAGCAGTTCTGTTGATTCCATTTAATCCTACCTTCCAAGTTGTGCCGCGTTTGATGCCGCCAACTTCTAATACTATAACAGGCTTATTTAATAATCTGTTTTGTTCCCATACATCTTTGTTCTTTGACATTCGTCCGCTCCAAAGAACACTCCATATGACAGCAATATCGTAGTTATCGTAGTGACCCATAACCCTATAAGGTTCATTATATATTACAGTGTGCCCAGCATCTATTATACTTTTAGCAAATGCTTCAAATATAGGGTTACTGTTTAGTGCGCCAAATTCAGTATAGAGACAGAAAATCATTGGTTAAATACTCCTAGTAATACTATTTAACAAGAGGAACACAATGTCAGCAATAACAGTGGTTACAACATTTCACCCAGCAGGATTATCAAAATACGGTCAGCGATTCTTAGATAGTTTTGCTGCAAGAGTCGACAAGCGCATTAAGTTATTAGTGTATGCAGAAAACTGTAAGCCTATTAATCCTGATCCAAGTCGCATTGAAATATTAGATGCTAAAGAAGTATTACCTAAACTAAATCAATTTAAGGCAACGTGGGGACACGTGCCTAAAGCCAACGGTGACGTTAGCAATGAACCACAGCGCCACACACGTCGCGACTGGGATAAGAAGTTTAAGTGGGACGCAGTAAGGTTTGCTAATAAGACTTATGCTGTGTATGACGCTTGTACACGCTCTAAGGACTGGTGTGTGTGGATGGATGCAGATACATTTGTACATTCAAATTGGACATATGAACAGTTTAAAGAACTGTTACCAGAGACAGCATACATTACATATGTTGGCAGAGGCAAAGGATCACAGACGTGGCCTGAGTGTGGCTTTTACGGAATGAATTTAAATCATCCTGTGTGTCACGAGTTCCTTAAAGAGTTTGAACGTATGTATGAAGATGCAGAAAACGGAATGTTCTTGTTAACCGAATGGCACGACAGTTATATCTTTGGTGAGGTACTAAAGATGTTTAATCAGTTTCCGTCACACGATTACTCAGCAGATATGTACTTGCGAGAAGCCAAGTCAGGCGGTGGCGGGCACCCGTTGATTAACGGTCCGTTAGGTAAATGGATTGATCATATGAAGGGTGGTCGTAAGGATAAAGGCAAAAGTGATAAGAAAGATATTATGGTTAATCGTACAGAGGATTATTGGAAATGAAGGTTTGGTGGTTAGGTAGTGAAAAGGCTCAAGGCAATTTCGGCGATATACTAACCCCACATATCTTAGATCACTTTTCTATTAACTACGAGTTTGTTAATCATTTTACTAAAGCTGATACTATCTCTGTTGGATCTATTGCTAGGAGAGCAGGTGTCGGTGTAACAGTATTAGGATCGGGAATTATTTCTCGTAGTGATAGAATCATTGCAGGCGCAGATTGGAAATTTGTAAGAGGCCCGTTTACAAGAGATCGAGTAAAGTTCTTTGGCGGAGAGTGTCCTGAGATTTATGGCGACCCTGCATTACTTCTACCATTAATGGTAGACCCTAGTGAAAAGAAACACGAAGTTGGAATAGTTCCGCACAATGTTGATTTTGCATATGCTACAGAAAAATTTACTGGATCTAATATTATAGGACTAGGGACAAGAAACTATAAAAATGTAGTTGATAAAATTACACAATGCGAGTCTATAATTTCTAGTTCATTACACGGTGTAATATGCGCACACGCCTATGGCATACCAGCTGCCTGGGTTAAATCTAATACTAAATTAAAAGGCGATGATGTAAAATTTGAAGACTTTTTTGCTAGTGTAGATGTAGACGGAATACAGTCTACATTTGACAAGCCTGTATTTATTAATCCAAAAGCAGCTAACTTAGCGCCGTTAATAAAAATATACAATGAGATGAAATGATATGAAAGTAATAATATTAGCAGGAGGCCTTGGCACAAGATTGCACGAAGAGACTAATAGTCGTCCAAAGCCTATGGTTGAAATAGGTGGAAAGCCTATTCTTTGGCATATTATGAAAAGTTATTCAGCACACGGAATAAATGAATTTATAATTTGTTGCGGATATAAAAGTTACGTAATAAAAGAATATTTTATAAATTATAGTATGCGCCATTCAGATATTACTATTAATTTAAAGAACAACGAAATAGAAATACATCCTACAGACATCGAACCTTGGAAGATTACATTTGTTGAAACAGGTGCTAATACAATGACCGGTGGACGTCTTAAGCAAGTTAAAAAATATATACAAGACGACGAAGCGTTTTGTTTTACATACGGTGACGGTGTAGGTAATATTAATATTACAGAAAGTATTAAGTTCCACAAGTTGCACGGTAAACTTGCTACTATGACAACAGCATATCCTCCAGGGCGGTTTGGTAATTTAAAATTTGACGGAGACACAGTTACACACTTTCAAGAAAAAACTAAAGGAGATGGCGCTATGGTTAATGCAGGATATTTTGTGCTATCACCTAAAGTTATTGATTACATTGAAGATGATGCAACTACGTGGGAAGAATCGCCACTAATGCATTTAGCACATACTAGAGAATTAAAAGCATTTAAACACGAAGACTTTTGGCGGCCGATGGATACACTACCAGATAAAAATGTTCTTGAAAAATTATGGCAGCAAAATAAAGCTCCTTGGAAGGTATGGTAATGAATATAGAATTTTGGAAAAACAAAAAAGTATTTGTAACGGGTCACACTGGGTTTAAAGGCAGCTGGTTATGTTTATGGTTACAGCATATGGAAGCCGACGTTTGCGGTTATGCATTGGCACCGCCTACATCACCTAATAATTTTACAGAAGCTAAAGTTGCTAACGGAATGGCATCATTTATAGGCGACACTAGAGATTATAATACCTTATTAGATCAAATGCAAAAATTTAGTCCTGATATTGTTATACACTTAGCAGCACAACCGTTAGTTAGAGAATCATATATTAATCCTAGACATACTATAGAAACTAATGTAATGGGAACTACTAATGTTTTTGAAGCCATAAGACACACTCCGAGTGTGAAGTCAGTTGTTAACGTAACTACAGACAAGTGTTATGAAAATAGAGAATGGGCGTGGGGATATAGAGAAGACGAAGCAATGGGCGGATATGATCCTTATAGTGCAAGTAAAGGCTGTTCAGAACTAATTACTAGTGCGTATAGGCGTTCTTTTTTTAATAGCGGTATTGCAATAGCAAGTGCAAGAGCAGGTAATGTTATTGGCGGCGGTGACTGGGCTGCTGATAGAATTGTTCCAGATGCCCTTAAAGGGTTTGGATCAAATACACCTGTTGAAGTTAGATTTCCTAATGCTATTCGTCCTTGGCAGCACGTACTAGAGCCACTATCGGGATATTTAACATTAGCTGAAGAATTATATACCAACGGACAAAAACACGCAACGTCATATAACTTTGGACCAGTTGACGAGGATGCTAAACCAGTGCAATGGATACTTGATACTATGGCTAGTACGTGGGGAGACGGTGCTACTTGGTTCCATACTAACATAGAACACCCGCACGAAGCACATTATTTAAAATTAGATATAAGCAAAGCCAAAGCATATCTAAATTGGACACCTAAATGGAATTTAAATATAGCGTTAGAAATGACAGTGCAATGGCACAAGAGTTGGCTAGCAAATAACGATATGCAAAAAGAATGTATATCTCAAATTAATGATTATATAAACCAATAGAGGAAAAATTATGGAAAAAATATCATATGCAAAGACAGTATACGGCCGTGCAGAGATTGATGCTGTAGTCAAGTGCTTAGAAGAAGGCACACAAATGGGCGTAAATAGCCGCAAGTTTGAAGCAAGTATTGCTAAACTTTTCGATAAGAAAGATTGCTTGTATGTAAACAGTGGATCAAGTGCATTGTATATCGGCATTGAATCATTCGACTTTCCGGAAGGTAGTGAAGTAATTACTCCTGCGCTTACCTTTGGAACAACAATAGGGTGTATTGTTAAAAACAATCTAGTTCCTGTATTTGTTGATGTTGAGCCGTTAACATATTGCATTGATGCAGGACAAATTGAAAGTATGATTACAGATAAAACTGTTGCTATACTCGCGCCTGACTTACTAGGTAATCTATGTGACTGGGCACGGATTAGAGAAATTGCTGACAAGCACGGACTTAAAGTTATTCAAGATAGTGCAGATACACTAGGCGCAACTATTAACGGTGTCTCTTCAGGTGTATATTCGGATATGAGTATTACTAGTTTTTATGGTTCGCACATTATCAATTGTGCAGGCAACGGCGGAGCACTATGCTTAAATGACGAAAAGGTAATTGAGAAAGCAAAACTATTACGCAGTTGGGGACGTAGCTCTAGTTTGTTTGACGAGCGCAGTGAAGCAATCGAAAATCGTTTTAATATACAACTAGATGGATTGGAGTATGATGCTAAATTTGTGTTTGCTATTCCTGGTTATAATCTAGAAGGCAACGAAATGGGTGCCGCATTTGGATTAGTACAATTAGAAAGTTTAGAAAACAATATTAAAGTAAGACAAGAAAATCTTGCAACGCAATGTGAATTCTTTAACAAGTATAGCGAATACTTTAGTAATCCAATTGAGGCAGAAAACATTAGTACAGCGTTTTTAGCATTTCCTGTATTAATTAAAGACACTGCTCCTTTTACTAGAAAACAATTTCAAATATATTTAGAGAACCGTGAAATTCAAACTCGTGTTTGTTTTACAGGTAACATTCTAAGACAGCCTATGACACGCGGTATTACAAAGGTTGTTAGAGATGAAGGATATCCAAACGCTGATGCTATTATGGAAAGAGGTGTACTGTTACCAGTGCATCACGGAATGACAGACGAAATGTTTGATCGGTTACATAATACTATTGACGAGTTTATTGCTGAACACATATGAAGATTTTAATAACAGGCGCTAACGGATATCTAGCTAAACATTTAATAGATAAATTTAAAGAACACGTTGTTATTCCGTTAACTAGAGATAACAACACATCTGAGTTTATTTTAAATTCTAACCCGGATGTAGTTATACATACAATATGTTCGTATGGCAGAAGTAACGAAAGCATAACAGACATATATAATTCTAATTTATTTACAGGTATAAAAATTCTAAATGATATACAGCAGCTGAATAAAAAAGTAACTTTTATAAATTGTGGGACAGCATTAGAAAAATATACTAATTTATATTCTATTAGTAAAGGACAATTTGTAGAGTTTGGGAAGTTTGTTTCTAATAATAATCTACAGTTTATTAATATGAACTTAGAGCATTTTTACGGACGTAATGCTCCTAATAACTTTTTATCATTTATTATAAATCAATGTAATGTAAATAAAGATATTCCATTAACATCTGGAACGCAAAAAAGAGATTTTGTTTATATCGACGATGTATGTAATGCGTTTAATAGTGTAATTACTTATAGAAACAAACTACAAAATTTTGATACTATTGATGTTGGTACAGGTATCGCTATGCCTGTAAAAGATGTAGTATTAAAAATAAAAGAATTAACAAAGTCTAATTCTAAATTACTGTTTGGTGAAATTCCTCTTCGCGATAATGAAGTAGGTGAAATGAAGGCAAACATTTCAAAATTACAATCTCTTGATTGGGCTCCTCAATATTCAATTGTTAGCGGATTAAAAGAAATGTTATGACAACACTTGTAGAAAATCCAAATTTAGTTTTTATTCACATTCCTAAGAATGGAGGAAGTAGTATTACTAGATGGCTGCGAGATAATTTAAATGGATCAAAGGGCATAGTTACACACGGCGGTATGCAGCATATACAACAAGATTTTGCACACGCTGTAGACTATCCTACATTTGCTGTTGTACGTAATCCTTGGGATAGGGTTGTGAGTAGCTATTTTTTTAAAAAGAAAAAGAATCAAATATCTTGCGATTTTGAAAGTTGGCTGTATAACGAACCTAAACGAAATAACAACTGGTTTACATTCAAAACTCCACAAGGGCAATGGCTAACATCTACTCCTACGTGGACGCTTAGACTCGAAAATCTTTTATTAGATTTTAAAGTAATTCAGGAATATACAAATTGTTATATACCATTGCCGCATAATAATACAAGTACAAGAAAAGATTATAAGTTATACTATACGACAGAAACAAAAAACTATGTTGCAGACATATTCAGCCAAGACATAGAACAATTTGATTACACATTTTAAGGTATTACAATGAACATAGAGAAACTTAAACAAACAATTATGCTTAAAAAAGCACTAACTGAAGAAGGGCTTGATCCTAAAAAATATAAAATAGAAATTGATCACGATACTGGTCATTCTTATGTAAACGATTTAAAACTACCAATTATATTTCCTAAAAGTCATTTTAAATTTGCAGAGGAATGCCATACTACAAACAAAAAATTTATGTTCTATTTTAATGGCAATGCAGGAAAAGGAAATACTCGTGAAAAATTAATGTATAAATTTTTAGAACAAGATAACAGTAAAGTAATTTTTAATAATGATGGCCGTATTGTAGGCAATAAAGGAACACCTAACTCAGTGTACTTTAAAGAAACATCATTATCACACTTTGGTCTTTGCCCGCACCAACCTAATTGGAGAGGAAGTAAAGATGCACTATGGACGTATAGATATATAGAATGTTTAATGCTAAAAACAATGCCAGTGCAGTTTAAAGAAACTCCACTAACAGAAACATTTACAGAAACTAGTTTTTTTAGATGGGATAGTGATAACTTTGATATACTTCCTACAACTAAAGAATTAGAAATAAATTATGAATTTGCAAAACGTAAATTTAGTTTAGATCATTACTTAGGATTTTTGTAACGCTTAACTATAATTTCTCTAGTATAATCATCTAACATTGTTTTAGCATCGCTGGTACATTCTGCTCGCATTTGCTTAGGCATCTTACTACCGTAGTGTACAACACCTAAATCATAAATATGCAAACCTTTACCATAATCTGTATTCATAATTTTATATGAAGGCCATTTTTCAAACATACTTTCAACAGCATTACCATCATAAGATTTTTTAAGATTAAAAATTTCTCCACTGTCCCATATGTTTTCATATTCATTTACAAGTGTATGCAAGTCAGGATGATTCATATTAAAAATAATAAATCCACTATCGTGTAACCTACTTTGAGATCTACCTGTTGCCCATACATAGCCACTTTCAATAAACTTTTCTAACTCGCTGTTGAACATATCTTCATTAAAATCTAACACTTCTATATCTGTGTCAAGTAGCACAAGAAAATCACAATCTTTAATATTTCTAACTGCCCAAACTTGACTTTGCATTTTACGCCAGAAGTTGTTAGTTTTCTTTCTAGATGTTTGTATTTTCCAAAAAGGAGTATTGTAATTTTCTACTTTTTTAGAGTCTATTACATTTAAAAATTTGTGAGTTATCTTGTTACTATCGTGTATAATATGTTTTTCGCCTGGCAAATGTTGCCAACTTGGTAAACAATATTTTGCAATATATTCATAGTATTTTTTATCTGCTAAACCTGACCATTTAATTTTCATACATATCTCCTCATATGATTCCACGCAGTGCCGTCGCTCAATTCTTCAAATTTCCAATGGCACATACTTAACTGTTCTACCCATAACTGTCTTTCAAACGTTTTAGGATTTTCAATATCTGCTAGATTAGTGTTAGCAACTTCGTATGCTTGACTAACACGAGCATTAGGATCTGTTACAAATACCGGAATGCCTTCAATAGCACTTGCTACTCCTGGACTACTATTATGTGTTATTGTTGCCCAAGCATTACTAAACTCATCTGTTATCTTTTCTTTACGGCTTAGATTCCAATCAACACCTTGTTGTGATAGATACCTAATAGCAGTTTTATCACCCGGGTGTCCTCTGACAATAATTGGTCGGTCAGTATATTTTCTAAGTTCTTTTACAGTAGCCGATACCCAATCAGTAACTGCATATCTATCCATACTCCAGCCGCCGTTACGCTGACAAGCTAGTAATATATGATTGCCAGACGTGCGCCAATCTTTCAAATTTAGTTGCAAGTCTTGACTTATCTGTTTCCATCTGTTAGGGTCTACTGTATCTCTAAAGTAGTTTCCGGTAGTAGGAAACACACCGTCCATACTATATCTACTATAATGTTTGTGATATAATTTTCCTAAATTATAATTAAATAAATTACTATCAACAATTACAGTATGTTTATTTTTTCTATTCTGCGATACTTGCCGTCTTAGCATAAGATGAGGAGAGTTTGGACTTTGATTGTGTACCCATCCTTGAATAACGCCTAAGTCACACTCTATTAAATCTCTACCTTGATGGGCAATACCTATATCGCCGTGCATTTTAACTCCGTCAACAAATCTACGTAACACTTCTGTTTTGTGTGGGCTTTTATGTGGCGATGGAACTCCGCCTAGATACGATACAACTTTCATTATAAGTACTCTTTAACTTTATTCCAATATTGTTCTGTAGTAGAAATACATTCATCTAATGCTGTAGTATATACAGGTGCCTTATCTATATACTTAGACCAAAGTTCACCTTTACCTAAAAACAGTGGTCTGTGTTTCATTGCATTAAATTTTGAACTCCACGCTTCTGTAACTATTACTTTTCGGCCTAATAATGCTCCCCAATATGCTCCGTGATAGCTATTAGTCACAATAACTTCTGCACTCCCTAATATTCTAATAGTTTCTTCAATGTTGTCGCCGCTGTTAATAAATCTTGGTATAGGATCTGTTCCAAATTCTGTAGATTTTATTAATTGTTTTTTATGTTCAAACCAAATAACAGGATGTTTAATTTTGTGAGATTCTCGTAATGCAGGATGCATACAACTTGCACAAGGCACCCAATCGTGTTCCTGATTATAATCTCTAACTCCAACTAAATCAAAATTTCTCATCCAACTTGGATACTCTAAGCTGCCTTTGAATTTTTTTTCATAATCGCCATTATGTCCGGCTCCCCAAATAATTCTTGGAGATATATCATTAGATAACTTTTTTACATATTCTGTCACAAGCGGATTAAACTTAGAAAAGAACTCGTCTCTAATATCTTTATTTCCTGCCAGTGTGTGTTTCCACATTTCCGATCCAATATTAAGAATACTACTTTTGTCGGACGATACTGTTAAGTCTCGTAATGCTTCGCCCATAAAAGTATTTCCAAGTAGTCCGCCGCCGCCGGCAATAATTGGAACATTAGGATCAAAGTTATATCGGTTAATGTCAGTAATATCAACTATAGTATAGTCTCTAGGTTTAAGAAAATACTGTAAAGGATTAGCGGAGATATCTCCTACATTATTTTTATCTTGTCTGTGTACTACATAACATTTAGTCATTAATTTAATCCTTTTAACATTCGATAAGCAGTGCCATTATTAAGCTCATCATTGTGAAATTGTCCGTAGGCTAAATGACAAGCCCATTTATATATTTTATCTTTATCTTGTACAGTAGGCGAGTCAATTAGACTTATATTCTTATCGCACACAGGATCTGCTGCTGTATGTGCAAGAGTAAATGCCGGAACTCCAAACAGTACACTTTCAATTGCTGCTATGCTTTGGTAAGTTACTATAGCGTGACAATTAATCAAGTCATCAAAGATTGTTTTAATTACACGCTGCGGCCTTGGTGCTTTGTCTCTAACAATTATAGGCCTGTCTGTATGCTTTTTAATTTCTGCAATAGTATCACTTACCCAAGTATCTTTATCTATTCCGTAAAACTTACAAGGTTTTTCGCTAGGAGTAACTAGTAGTATATGGTTTCCGTGTTTGCGGGTTCCAATAGGATAGTCTAGTCGCTTCCATCTATCATCAGGACGATCAATTATTTCATTATGCTGCACGTCATTCTTTACAATACGGTGCCATACTTTCCATCCATTAGGATTAGACTTAGATTTATAGTTGCCAACATATCCGCTGTCCATATAATAAAAGTCTCTATTGTTGGTCCAACTTTCTTTTATAAGTTTACGTTTTCCCATACTACGAATTAAAATAGTACCGTCACTAGGGTAATTATCATAATCATATATTGGTAAGCCTGCACCGTGTGCAAATTTATTAATATATTCGTCGCTAAGATTTTTACTTAAACATATCATAAAGTTCTTGTTTCCACTCCTGATTGTAATCACAATCACGATAGTTTTCAAACCAGGGACCACCTTCAGTATAGTGTAATAGTTTTGGTGTGCCATCCTTTGGCTCTTCATAGTGTCCTACTAACCAATTCCATTCAGGTGATAGTTCACCAATTAAATCGTCATTGCCACCTAACCAACTAAATCTGTGAAAGTATGCTCCGTTAAGTTCTTTCTCATTTACTAAGTCAATGTTAAGTCTTTTGTTAGCAGGATGGCCGCAGTTAATAAGCATCATACTAGACCAATTTTTACGTGGATAAACTGTTTGTCGTTGTCCATCCATCTTCGTAGCTTCTTTAGGTGCGTAGTCGTGTTGTACACACATAACCGCTTTTGTATCATCTGCTTGTGCAAACAACTCTGCAATATCTGTTCTAAGTAACATATCACAATCCATAAACACTGCCCAACCATTAAAGTTAGCAAGTTCTGGAACCAAGAAACGAGTAAATGTAAACTCAGTACTTGCTAGTTTATCTTCACTTCTTGAATACCATCCTTGCCGTCTAAGTTCAGTTTGCTTTAATGGCTTAACTTCAGCTGTTGGACTATGCCTAAGTATACTACTCTTGCATACTTGATATGCTATATCTTCACGTGGATCGTAACCTACAAATACTTTCATTGATTTCTTCTTTCTATATCTTCTTCAATGCACTCACTGCCCCATTGTATTTCAAGGATGTGTGCGTTTTCTGTACCAGTATTAGATGCTAAGTGCCAAACTTCTTTACCTATTTCATAAGGCATACCGTGTGGCTTTAATTTTAGATTAGATACGTTTCCGTCCCATTCAGTCTGCATATCAACTACACCTTCTAGTATGTTCCATTGCTCTGAACGTTTGAAGTGCTTTTGATCACTTAGTGCTTTGCCTGGATAAATTACAAGTTCTTTTACTTTGTAACCTTGCGCAGGTTTGTGATCTAGCACACGCCAGTAACCCCAATCACGCTCGGTCTTTTGTGTTTTCCATTCGTCTAGTATCCAACTGCTGCTGTTAGCTTTATTACCGCCACCAACACCAAATACAAACTCAACACCTTCAACGGACATTTCTGGAATGTTTTGGTCTGTCCTATCACCGCCATTAGCAAAAATTAAATGATCCTTAGGGTGATGTGCTTTAACTTGTTTTATAAAATTTATAGCAGAATCATCATCGTCCATAAATGTAAAAACTTCGTCTACCATTTGTAAATTATTTACAATGCATAGGCGCTCATTCCAAGGCATAAATGCTTTGCCCTTTTTACGCTCAAGCCATTCATCTGAATTTAGGCCAACGATCAATCGATCGCCTAATTTCTTTGCTTCTTTGAAATAGGCAATATGCCCGCTGTGTAACGGATCAAATCCGCCAGTTACTAATACGATTCTGTTCATAAACATATTTATGTGCGTATATAATTCCAGACGTAGATAACGAAGATTCAATACATTTATAAACTAGCATCTTCCATACCAGCAACTCTAAGCTTCACAACATTAGTTATCTGCCATTGCTTTTGATCTAGTCCTTTAAGTAAGCCTAACCATTTGTTACGCATTAGTGCAAACTCGTTAATAATCTTTTCGTAGTCAACAACATCTGCCTCACCGTCTACGTATTTTTCAACGTCACGACTTGACAGAGCTCGTTGGTAGTTTTCAAGATATTTCTTAAAGTACGAGCTACGCAATCTACGTAGCTCGATATTTAAATAGTTTAGTATAGCTTCGATTTCTTGTAACTGATTAAAACGCTGTTCAACAATGCCGGGCATCTCTGCGGCAGCACGTTCAACATTGCCTTTAAGTTTTACATCTAAACGACCTTGCAGTAATTCATCTTCAAAGAATTGTACAGCACTAGGAATTTTAGATATGTCTCGTGATACTTCGCTATACCAACCCATAATTTAATCCCAATCTTGTTCTTCGTCTAGTTTATCATCTTCGTCGAGATCTAGATAATAGTTAATTGCAATATCTAAAGTAGAATCGTGGCCTAGTGCAGAGATAAAGTGTTCATCTGCTGCGCCAAGATCTGCCATTAGATCTACATATCTTTCAGCCGCTGTCTCAACGTGTTTCTTGTCAAGATGCTCTTTAAACATCATCCAAATATCGACTATTTGTGTATCATCCATACGTTTATTCCTCGATTAAATTTTCATCAATTAAGTCAGCATCAACTAAATCTGCTTCAGCGGTATTTACCACAGGCTTCATCTTCTCATTATATTCTAACATAATCTGATCAAGTTTACCACCGACCATCCAAGCCTTACGATATTCAAGAACTTCTTCACCTGCTAGGTTAATATACTTGAGTCGATTGCCTTGCTTAACTAACAAGTTCTTCTTCTCAAACAATTCAACTAGGCCACTATAAGGATTCATACCAGTTTCATAAGGAATCTTAACTTGCACACCTTCGAAAGGTTTTGCATATCGAGTCTTCATTACTTTACAACCAGCACGTATGCCCATAACTTCTGAGATCTTGTTGCCGTCTTCATCTTCTTTTAGTTTCAACTTCTTCATTGCAACAACAATACTTGATGCATAGATAAAGCCTGCACCACCACTGATCTTATCATCTGGATCAAACA
>Ga0307488_10001314_pt1 | contig 20732 bp, 20 predicted proteins | sample SB02metaG_FD_202248 | JGI IMG/M metagenome (GOLD analysis project Ga0307488, IMG submission 202248) | Sea-ice brine microbial communities from Beaufort Sea near Barrow, Alaska, United States - SB 0.2 | ecosystem: Environmental > Aquatic > Marine > Coastal | place: USA: Alaska | collected... | reverse complement strand
TGATTTCGTCGCCGGGGGTGGGCACTCTGTCGATGGTCAGTGCTAGGTGATGCATGCGGCGTTTCACCGCACCGCGATAGTGGGCGCGGGCAACAATTTCTTGGCCTGTGTAACAGCCTTTCTTAAAATTGAGGTATCCGAGGGCGTCGAGGTTGAGCATCTGGGGAATAAACATGTCGATAGTCTCGCCAACCACTTCGGCACGGCCTGCGCGCAGTCGCTCTAGATCAGAGAGCTGGGGCTGGCTGCTTGAATAGCTGTCGCTGACATTAGTGATCTCAGTTTTGAAAAACACTGCATATTTTTTTAGGCTGGCGAGGGCGCTATCAATGACTGAGGGATGGGTCTCTAAAATAATGTCGCCATCACCGTTACTGTGGGCGGTAAATAGAAATACCATTCGGCCTTTGAATGTGCAGTGTGCACCGTCAACGCTGTTTGATGGGCTGAGGCTGTCCATGTCGCAGGTGACCTGGCCTTGCAAAAACTTGCCGCTGTCGGGGCCAGATAGTTTGATGTAGCTGCGTGCTGCTGTGCTGTTCCCAGACTCGTCACTGGAAGATATTTGCTGAGTCATGGTCAATCCTTTGTCGACTGTGTATGTTATTGGCTGATTGTCTCTTATAATGCGCCTTTAAAACAATGATTGATTAGCTATGAATAAAAATCGTCTGCGCTGGGCTTGTCGCCGCGGCATGTTAGAGCTCGATCTGATTCTCGAACCCTTTGTTGAGAACTTTTACGAGACCCTGGAAGAAGCTGATCAGCTGCGCTTTGAGGTGTTACTGGAGAGCGAAGATCAGTCTCTGTTTATGTGGCTGATGAAGCGCCAGTCGCCGGATAACCCCGATATGCAAAGGATAGTGCAGATCATTCATGAGTCTCGCGCCCAACTCGGCTGAGTTTCAGCTCAGTTCCTCATTCTATTATCTCTGTGCACGGCTTGGTCTAGTTATCATAGCCGCTGCGCTGATTGTTCTGTTGCCGTTAATAATCTGGGCGAAAATAACCGGTCTGCTGTGTCTTGGTTTGGCGGCCTGTTGGTTTGTTGTGGGTTATCGCGGTCAGGGCTCTGAGAAACTAATTCTGCTGGATGCTAGTGAAGACCGATGGCGTCTGGTGTCTGCATCGAAAACGGTGGAATTAGTGCTGGCGCCAACCCAGTTTGTTACTCGCCATTTGGTGATCGCGTATTTTAAGTTACCTCAAGGGCAGCAGATTGTGCGGGTACTTCCCAGAGATAGTCTGTCAGCGCCGCAGCATCGACTGCTGCGTATGCTGCTGATTGGGCGGGCTCCTCAGTAGAGAGTCTAAATAAGAGTCTAATCGAGATTGATAATCACATCCTGACCGGCAAAATTGATCGGCACTAGAATAGTGTCTTTGGCGATTGGCGCTAGCTTGGGATAATCCAGGGTATAGTGCAGGCCGCGGCTCTCTTTGCGTTGCAGGGCACAGCGGATAATCAATTCAGCGACTGTTGCTAGATTGCGCAGTTCCAGTAGGTCACGCCCCACTTTATAGTTGCTGTAGTATTCCTGAATCTCTTTTTGTAGCAAATTAATCCGGTGCTGGGCACGCTGTAGGCGTTTATCCGTGCGCACAATACCGACGTAATCCCACATAAAGCGGCGCAACTCATCCCAGTTGTGGGAGATCACTACATTCTCATCTGAGTACTCAACCTGCGATTCATCCCAGGGCCGAACAAAGTCCGGTTGGGAAATTGTGTCATTCAGTTGGTTGATTTCACTGGCCGCGGCCTGGGCATAGACCAGGCATTCCAGTAGCGAATTGCTGGCCATGCGATTGGCACCATGGAGTCCGGTAAAGGCACTTTCGCCAATCGCGTAAAGGTTGCGCAGATCAGTTTGACCTTTGGTATTCACTACAATACCGCCACAGGTGTAGTGTGCTGCCGGAACTATGGGAATCGGTGTGGTGGTGATGTCTATACCGAATTCTAGACAGCGCTTATAGACAGTAGGGAAGTGCTCGATAATAAATTCAGCCGGTTTGTGGCTGATATCCAAATATAGGCAGTCACTGCCAAGGCGTTTCATCTCGTGATCAATGGCGCGGGCTACTACATCTCGTGGGGCTAGCTCTGCATCGGCATGGAAATTGTGCATAAACGGCGTGCCGTCAGGCAGCTTGAGGATTGCTCCTTCGCCGCGCAGTGCTTCGGTAATCAGGAACGACTTGGCCTTGGGGTGATAGAGGCAAGTGGGGTGGAACTGATTGAATTCGAGATTGCCTACTCGGCAGCCACGACGCCAGGCCATAGCTATACCATCACCGCTGGCACCGTCTGGATTACTGGTGTAAAGGTAGGTTTTGCTGGCGCCGCCAGATGCTAATACAACGCTCTTAGCCTGCAGCAGTTCAACGTCGCCGTTCTCAATGTCGAGAATGTAGGCGCCGGAGCAGCGAATTTTGCGCGAGCTTTTATCCGCTTGAGTCACTAGGTCGACGGCACAGTGATGTTCGAATATTTGCACGTTTTCGGCAGCCAGTGCCCGCTCGACTAATGTGCTGGTGATTTCTTTACCCGTGGCATCCGCTGTATGCAAAATACGGCGATGGCTGTGACCGCCTTCCTGGGTGAGGTGATAGCTTTCATTTCCCTCTTCCTTGGTAAAGTCGACACCACTATCTATCAGCCAGTGCACAGCTTTGGGCCCATTCTCAACTACAAAGCGCACAGCGTCCTCGTGGCAGAGACCGGCTCCCGCAGCTAGAGTGTCAGCTATATGTGCTTCAGCGCTGTCATCTTTGTCGATAACTGCGGCTATGCCACCCTGGGCCAGCCAAGAGGCGCCACCCTGTAATGTGGCTTTGCTGATCAGTGCGACGCGCAGACTTGGGTCTAGTTGCAGGGCGACGGTAAGGCCTGCCGCGCCACTGCCAATAATCAGCACATCATATATATTGGTTGGTTTCATTTGCTGCCCACAATAGGTTGACGCGGCATGATAGTATAAGCCAAAGTCGCAAGCGAACTAAATCGAGACCCAGCGGTCTGTCTATGATTGGGGTTAACTTTTATCGCATTATGAATGTGGCAGATAAAGATAATAAACTGGATGTGTAGGATAAATGGATTGCTAGATGACAGAACAAAAAACAGAACCCACTGACCAGCAATTGGTTGTCAGAGTTCAGAAAGGCGATAAGCGGGCCTTTGATCTGCTGGTTCTAAAATATCAATATAAAGTACATGCCATCGTGGCGCGGTTTATCCGCGACAGCGATGAGGTGCGAGATGTAGTGCAGGAAGCTTTTATCAAAGCTTACCGTGCACTGCCCAAGTTCCGCGGCGACAGTCAGTTCTACACCTGGCTTTATCGCATTGCTGTGAATACCGCAAAAAACTATTTGGTCGCACGCAGCAGAAGACCGCCATCCTCAGATGTTGATCTCGATGATGCAGAGTATTATTCTGGTAGCGACCAGTTGAAAGATCACAGTTCACCTGAGAATCAACTGTTTCGCGATCAGCTTGAAGTGGCGATCAACCAGGCTATTGTCGAATTGCCGGAGGATCTGCGTACAGCCGTGACTCTGCGTGAGTATGAAGGCCTGAGCTATGAAGATATTGCTGCGGTGATGGACTGTCCTGTGGGTACTATTAGGTCGCGTATTTTTCGCGGTAGAGAAGCGATTGATGCACGGGTAGTCGAATTAGTTGAGGGGCATTAAAAGAATGATGAACCTTTTAAATAAACGTGGGTCTTACCCTCACTGTATTCAGAACTACGCCGTTGTTAAGGCCAATATTACGGCAACTAACTTTCGTGTTTACGAGGTACATTAATGAGCGATCACAAAGAACGCTTAGATCAATCACTCTCCGCGCTAATGGATGGAGAGGCCACAGATATAGAATTGCATCGCCTGCTTAAAGAGGTCTCTGAGGGCTCTGAGCTGCGCGACAAGTGGAAGCGCTACCACATGGTTTCTTCCGCTATTAAAGGTGATGCAGCCATTGCCTCAATTGATTATTCAGCCGCTATTTCAGCCGCTATAGATGAAGAGCCAGCTCATCGTCAGAGCCGTCTTGCGGTATTCGCCGGATCTGCTGGGCGCTTTGCTATAGCCGCCTCTGTTGCTCTGGTTGCCGTATTTGGTGTCCAGCAGCTCAACAGTCCCCTCGACAGTGTTGCTCCAGTATCCGAGTTTGCCGGCGTTGAGCAGGTCAATGAAGACAACACTGGCCCGGCTATACAGTTTCCCTCAGGCTTTCAGCCGATTATTAACGCTCGCACTGTTAGTGCCGGCGGCAACAACAAGAGTTCACAGTTCGTGACTCCGGTTATTGAGGTTCGCCAACAGGTTGAACGCAACTATTCGGAAGCCCAACTGCGCGCTTACATGAATGATGTGATGGCCAAGCACTCGAATCATGCGGCTTTAAACAGCAATCAGGGAATGTTGCCATTTGCTCGCTTAAATGAAACCGAGGCAGCAGCCAAAAAGGAATAAATTGCAATAATGGTGTTTTTAAGCTTAGTTAGAACAATCAAAGTGGCGGCTCTAATAGCCGCCGTTTTGCTACATGGGCCATTATTTGCGGCGCAGATGGAATCGGCCCATGACCTGATGTCGAAAATGGCCAAAGCCTCACGGGAGTTAAACTACCAGGGTTTGTTTACTTACGAATACCGCGGCAATTTAACCAGCGTCAAGCTGTCTCATGGCGTTCATGATGGACAGATCTACGAGCGTATTCAGCATATGGATGGTGCCCAGCGCAATGCCCTGCGCCGCACCGATAATGTCGACTGCCTGCGCACTGGGGATATGCTACTGCGTGGCAGTGCCTACAAAATCAATGACCAGAGCTATGCCCGCCTAGAAGATTTCTACGAGTTTCATATCAAGGGTGAGGGGCGTATCGCCAATCGCCGAGTGGTGATGGTACATGTGCTACCCAAAGACAAGCATCGCTACGGCTATGTTGTAGCCATAGATAAACAGTCCGGTCTGCTGCTGCAGTCAGTGTTAATGAGCCATGCAGGCAAGCCCCTTGAGCGTTTTCAATTTGTCGATATTACTATAGGCAGTTCAATGGCCGAGTTAGGCTTTGACCCTGAGGCTGGCGACTTTGCCGCCGTTTCTCTGGATCAAAGCAACTGCATGGACGACAACCGTCAAATTACCACTTCTACTTCCAATTGGAGCACTCAGTGGCTGCCCCCCGGATTTGTTATGGCCTCCCATAAAATTTCCGATATAGACGGTCAGGAATCGATGATGTTTACCGATGGTTTGGCGGTGTTTTCGGTGTTTATCGATATAGATAAAGCACGCTCCCTGCCGGCTATAGATGCCAACTTAGGGGCCACAGTAGCGGTGCTAACCAAGGCGGATATCAATAATCAGGAATATGCCATCTGTGTGGTGGGTGAAATCCCTCGAGCCACGGCAAACCAAATTGCCAGTGCTATCTCGCTCGCTTCTCCTGCCTCCTCCTCAATGTCACCTCTACCCTAGGGCGGTGCACTTCTATGATTCTTGAAACTGGCGTTGTTGTTGCGGTTGAGTCCGATGGCCTATGGGTTGAAACAATTCAAAAATCGGCCTGTGAAGTCTGTGTGGCTGAAAAGGGCTGTGGACAAAAATTCCTCTCTAAGCTGGCGGGCAAGACCGTTAGTATCCGTGTATTGCGCAACAAAAGCTCCTCAGAGAAATTTGCTGTTGGTCAGTCAGTGACCATAGGTATTCCCGAGGACATTATTGTGATGGCCTCTCTGTTGGTTTATCTACTGCCCATTTTTGCCTCTATAGGCGGTGCCTGGCTGTTTTCTGGCAGTGACTGGCAGGCGGTTGGGGGTGCTCTTGGAGGCCTTGTGCTGGGCGGCCTACTAGTGAACCTTCACAGCGTGAAAAAGCGCGACGATGTGCGCTTTAATCCTGTTCTTATCGAAGAGCAAGTCCAGCCCAGTATTCTGACTTTTCAACACTAAGTGAATTATTAGTTGGCTCTTATTCAAAGGAATATCTAAAAGAATATTTAAAAGAAGAGTTAACTATTTTTTATCCCTGCTGTCTGATCTATTCAAGCCCCATAAGCCATCTAACTATAGTCGCTTAGACCCTTGCCCTGAAAATCGAAATTCCAACTACTGCCCTGCGCTAAGTTGGCTATGCTGTTTGAGAGAGACTGTTGTGAATAACTGTTGTTAATAGCAGCGAAACATTAAATTAATTTTTGGAGAACACTTCGTGCTTAAAAGACTTCTGCTTGTTACTTCCTTTGTATGTCTTGTTTTTAACCCCCTTAGTGCGCTTGCCCAGCTGCCGGACTTCACTGAATTAGTTGAGGATACTTCTGCTGCTGTAGTGAAAATCAATACGGTGCAGAAAGCCCGCAAAAACAGGTCGGCGCAGATGGCTCCGGGCCAGATCCCAGAGATCTTTCGCGACCTATTTCAACAGCGTCAGCGGCCGCAAACCCAGCGCCCGGTAATGGCCATGGGTTCGGGCTTTGTGATCTCCGAAGATGGCTACATTATTACCAATCATCATGTGATAGATGGTGCCGATGAGATTGTTGTGCGCTTTTCTGATCGACGTGAATTGACCGCCACAGTGGTGGGTAAAGACCGCCGCTCTGATCTCGCCCTGCTCAAGGTCGAGGCGGATAATTTACCCACTCTCAAACTAGCTGCCCCAGACCAGCTTAAGGTCGGCGAATGGGTGTTGGCCATAGGCTCCCCCTTTGGTCTCGACTATTCCGCCAGCGTCGGCATTGTCAGTGCCATAGGGCGCAGTATTCCCACGGAGAAAGGGGAGAATTACGTGCCCTTTATTCAGACCGATGTGGCGATTAATCCGGGCAATTCCGGTGGCCCACTGTTTAATCTGGACGGCGAAGTGGTGGGTATCAACTCACAGATCTATTCCCGCTCAGGGGGCTCTATTGGGCTCTCCTTTGCGATTCCGGCCAGTGTTGCCATAGGGGTTATAGAGCAGCTTAAGGAAAATGGTGAAGTTCAGCGCGGCTGGCTCGGCGTGGTGATTCAGGATGTGGATAAAGATCTGGCTCGGTCACTGGATCTCGATAGGCCTCAGGGTGCACTAATTAATGCCGTTGAGCCGGACAGTCCAGCAGACAAAGGCGGCATAAAGCCAGGTGATGTAATAGTGCGGTTTAATAAGCAGTCGATTATTGACTCTGGGGATTTACCCCATGTTGTGGGCATGCTGGCTCCAGAGAAGAAGGCTCCGGTAGAGCTTTACCGCAAAGGTAAATTAAAGAAATTAACCATCGAAATTGGTCGTCTGGACAGCGGTGATTCTAGTGTCGCCGGTGGTGATGGTAGTGATCGTCTAGGCCTAGTGGTTGCCGATCTCAGTGATCGTGAAATGAGCTCTCTGGGTATTCGCGGCGGTGTGATTATTGAGCAGGTTTCGCCAGATTCGGCGGGCTCTGAATCCGGGCTAAATCGCGGCGACGTGATCTTACAGCTGGGCTACAGCCGTATTGACGACAGTGATGAGTACGACCAGGTAGTCCGAGAATTGCCTCTGGATACGCCGGTGTTAATCCGCTTTTATAGGCAGGGTAGAGCAATTTCCCGGACTATTATTTTAAAGAAGTAAATTGCTGGCGGAGTACTAGATCTATGTTAAATATGCGTTAGTGAATGAAAATTAAACCTTAATAGGAAGACCAGAAATGAAAAACAATACAAAGACGACGATGTATACGTCGCTATTGGCTATTATATTTTCGTTCTTATCGCTCAATGCCAATGCTGTTTCTAGTTCTGAAGCCGCAGTCGGTCCGATGATTGATAATGCCATTGCCGGTGATCACCGCAGCCCGAGCAACAAAGCTCGCGATAGTCAGCGTCACCCCAAAGAAACCCTGATGTTTTTTGGCATAAAGCCTGGTATGAATGTGCTTGAAATACTCCCTGGCGGAGGCTGGTACACCGAAATTCTCGCGCCAGCCTTAAAAGATCAAGGTCAGTTAACCGTGGCCAGCTTTGGTGCCAATAATCCCTCTGACTACATGCGCAATGTACACAATAAATATATCGCCAAGCTGGAGGCTGATCCTGATGTTTATGGCAAGGTTAACGCTGAAGTCTTTGAAGATGAAGGCTATTTAACCGAGGTTGCCAGCGGCTCTCAGGATATGGTCCTGACCTTCAGAAACAGCCACAACTGGATACGCTACGGCGGTATAGAGCAGGCCTATAAGTCATTTAACCGTGTTTTGAAAAAAGGTGGCGTACTGGGTGTTGTGCAACATCGCGCTGCACCGGCTGCCGAGGTTGAGACAGCTGCTGAGCAAGGCTATGTGCCAGAAGCCTATTTGATTCGGCTGGCGGAAAGTATGGGATTTAGGCTGGTGGCCCAGTCTGAAATCAATGCCAATGCCAAAGATACCAAGGATCACTCCAAGGGTGTTTGGTCTCTGCCCCCCAGTTTTCGCGAGAAAGATAACAACAGAGAAAAGTATACTGCTATTGGCGAAACTGATCGCATGACGTTGCGCTTTGTTAAGCTTTGAATCCGGTCATCAACAAGTCTAAATAGTTAAGCTCTCTTTAAACTGCGCCCCTTGATTAATAGGGCGCGCAGCCGATAGCGCAGGGACCGGGAATAGGCTAAACTGCGCTCGCATTTTCTACTGATAGAAGAAACCCTTGTCCGATTTAAGTCATATCCGAAATTTTTCAATTATTGCCCATATTGATCACGGCAAATCGACTATAGCTGACCGCTTTATTCAGGTCTGTGGAGGCTTGGCCGATCGTGAAATGGCCGCTCAGGTTCTCGATTCTATGGACATTGAGCGCGAGCGTGGCATTACCATCAAAGCCCAGAGCGTGACTCTGCCCTATACGGCGAAGGACGGTAAAACCTACCAGCTAAACTTTATCGACACCCCAGGACACGTAGACTTTTCCTATGAAGTGTCTCGCTCACTGGCTGCCTGTGAAGGTGCGCTGTTGATCGTTGATGCGGCCCAGGGTGTTGAAGCTCAGTCCGTAGCCAACTGCTACACGGCGATTGCCCAGGGCCTGGAAGTGATTCCGGTACTGAATAAAATGGATCTGCCCCAGGCGGAACCAGAAAAAGTGATCAACGAAATTGAAAATATTATCGGTATTGAAGCCACTGACGCGGTTCGCTGCAGTGCCAAAACCGGTGAAGGCATCAATGACATACTCGAAGAGCTAGTGCGCAAGATACCGCCGCCGGTGGGAGATGTGGATGCTCCGTTACAGGCACTGATTATTGACTCCTGGTTTGATAACTATCTGGGTGTAGTCTCCCTAGTGCGAGTTATGCAGGGTACCTTGACCACCAAGAGCAAAATCATCGCTAAGACCATTGGCAAAGGCCATGTAGTCGACAGTGTTGGTGTGTTTACCCCGAAGCGTAAAGAAACTGGCATATTAAGAGCCGGTGAAGTGGGCTTTGTGGTTGCCGGTATTAAAGATATTTTAGGTGCGCCTGTGGGTGACACCATTACTAATCTGAGCACCTCAGACACTGCAGCGCTGCCTGGATTTAAGCGGGTTAAGCCTCAGGTCTATGCTGGTATGTTCCCGGTGGATTCAGATGATTTTGAAGATTTCCGTGAAGCGCTGTCCAAGTTAGCAGTCAACGATGCCTCACTGTTCTATGAACCCGAGAGTTCTGATGCATTGGGCTTTGGTTTCCGCTGTGGCTTCCTCGGTATGCTGCATATGGAGATTATCCAAGAGCGTCTTGAGCGTGAGTACGATCTCAACCTGATCACCACGGCCCCTACAGTAGTCTATGAAATTCTCACTAACAGTGGTGAGATACTGCAGATGTCGAACCCCTCTGCGCTGCCAGATCCGGGTCAGATCGATGAGATGCGTGAGCCAATCTGTGAAGCCAATATTTTGGTGCCGAAAGATTATGTGGGCAACGTTATTTCCCTCTGTGTGGAAAAGCGCGGCGTGCAAAAAGATATGCAGTTTGTCGGTGGTCAGGTTTCTATCAGCTATGAATTACCCATGAGCGAAGTGGTCATGGACTTCTTCGATCGACTCAAATCAGTCAGTCGCGGCTTTGCCTCATTGGATTACACCTTTGTGCGTTTTCAGGCGGCCTCTCTAGTGCGTCTGGATGTATTGATTAACGGCGACCGTGTCGATGCCCTGGCAGCCATTGTCCATCGTGATACTTCGCAGAACAAAGGCCGCACTCTGGCTGATAAAATGAAAGAGCTGATTCCACGACAGATGTTTGATGTTGCCATTCAGGCTGCGATTGGCGGCAGTGTGGTGGCTCGAACAACAGTTAAAGCGCTGCGCAAAAATGTCACCGCGAAGTGCTATGGTGGCGATGTGTCGCGTAAGAAGAAACTGCTTGAGAAGCAGAAAGCCGGTAAGAAACGCATGAAGCAGGTGGGTAATGTTGAAATCCCCCAGGATGCCTTCCTCGCCGTATTAAAAAGTTGATCAGTCCAATGTGGATCAACGCAAAAGGAGCAACATCTCTATGGATCTAAATTTCGAATTAATTTTAACCGTTATTTTTCTGGTGTCAGCACTGTTTTGGCTGTTAAACAAATTTGTTGTGCGCCAGACAGAGGGCGCGGTTGAGTTTGTTGCCTCACTGGCACCGGTTTTGGGTTTAGTCTTGGTGCTGCGCTCTTTTGTTATAGAGCCGTTTCAGATTCCCTCTTCATCTATGGTTCCAACGCTCAAAGTTGGCGACTTTATTTTGGTGAACAAGTGGACCTATGGCATAAGACTGCCGGTACTGCGGACTAAAATTATCGAGCTCAATTCACCTGAGCGCGGCGATGTGATGGTTTTCTTTCCGCCCCATGAAGAGCGCTATTTTATTAAGCGTGTGATCGGTTTGCCCGGCGATGAAATTCATGTTTTGGATGGTGTGCTATATATTAATGGCGACAAGATGAGTCAGAAAGTCTTGGAGGGTGAAATTCCTGCGCCTCGTTCAGTGGCTATGATCGAAGATCTCTACGGTCTCGAGCACGCCATGCAGAAGCGCATTTTACCAACACGATTGAGCCAAAATTTTACCGCCGTAGTGCCCGCAGGGCATTACTTTATGATGGGCGATAACCGTGATAACTCAAGTGATAGTCGCGTCTGGGGCCCAGTTCCTGAAGAGCGCATTGTGGGTAAAGCTTTTGCTCGCTGGATGTTTTGGGATAAGTTTATGAGTCTGCCAAGTTTTGAGCGGGCTGGAAGTATAGATTAAGCCTGTTTATCAAGAGTAAAAGCTAAGAATTACAAGCTAAGAGCCGCGATTGCAGGATGTAGTCATTAGAGCGAAAAGGGAGTTAAGCATATGAGAGGAAATAAGCAGTCAGGCATGTCCACAGTGCCGACACTTTTTGTGGTCGCCATAGTCGGGTTCTTTTTTACTGTTGTTTTTAAGTTAGCGCCTCATTACCTAGATAACAGAATGATTCAATCCGCTTTTAACCAGGTGGGCGAATCGAATATTAGTGGCAAGTCAGATACCCAAATACGCCATACGATTGCCGGCTTTTTTACCATTAACAATATTCGCGATGTCGATATAGCAAAGATCGTCATTGCCCGTGGCGATGCAACAACCCGCATTAGCCTGGACTATGAAACGCGCTTTGCAATGTTTGGCAATGTCGATGTAGTGCTCAGCTTTAGCAACCAGTATGACAGTGCCCAGTGACATAATTAAATTGAGGATACTTCGTGGCGAGCAATGCCAAGCAACTTCAGGACCGCCTGCAATATCAGTTCAGCGATCCACAGCTATTAACCCTGGCACTCTCCCATCGGAGCTGCGGCAGCAATAATAACGAAAGGCTCGAGTTTCTCGGCGATGCCGTTCTTGGCATGGCTATTTCCAGTTTCCTTTTTAACCGTTTTCCTGAAGCCCGAGAGGGTGACCTCAGTCGCATTCGCTCGCAGATCGTGCGTGCAGAGTCTCTTGCTGAAATTGCACGTAATCTCGACCTAGGCCCCGAATTACTGCTCGGCCCAGGTGAAATGAAAAGTGGTGGTCATCGCCGCGATTCGATTCTTGGCGACACGGTTGAAGCACTGCTCGGAGCAGTGTTTCTCGATCAGGGTCTAGCAGCAGTAGAAGGCTGTATACAAAACTGGTTTAGTGCCTCGCTGAATACCCTGACACTGGATACGCAAGTTAAGGATGCCAAGACCGCATTGCAGGAGTGGTTGCAGGCCCGCGGCAAGCCCTTGCCTGAGTATCTGGTTGTAAAAACCGAAGGAGAGGATCATAGTCGCCTCTTCACCATGAGTTGCACAATCGACGCAGTGGAAGAAATTGCTGAGGCAACTGCCAGCAGCCGCCGCAAAGCAGAGCAACTGGTTGCCGAAAAATTAGTAAAAAAATTGGAGAATATTTAGTGACTGATACACCAACACGCTGTGGCTACGTGGCCATAGTCGGTCGTCCCAATGTGGGCAAATCGACGCTGCTCAATCATATTTTGGGGCAGAAGCTGTGTATTACCTCACGCAAACCTCAGACCACCAGACATACTCTGTTGGGCATCAAAACTGTCGATGAAACCCAGGTTATCTTTGTCGATACCCCAGGTATTCACACTAATCAAGAGCGCGCGATTAACCGTGTGATGAACCGCTCCGCGGCCAGTGTAATAGCCGATGTGGATGTAGTTATCTTTGTTGTGGATCGTTTCGAGTGGAGCGAAGCCGACGAGTATGTGGCCAAATATATTGCCAACTATGATGTGCCAGTGATTGTGGCGATCAACAAAGTGGATCTTATTGAAGACAAAGAAGCGCTGCTGCCACATCTGCAGTTTCTCTCTGAGAAAGTTAAGGCAGCGGATCTGATTCCTCTGTCAGCACTGCGGAAAACCAATTTTGACCAGCTCGAAGCCAAAATTAGCGAGTTTATCCCTGAAGCCATGCATATGTTTCCCGATGATCAGATCACTGATCGCAGCGAACGCTTTTTAGCTGCGGAAATGGTCCGTGAGAAAATCATGCGCCAGTTGGGTGCAGAGGTTCCCTATCAGGTTACCGTTGAAATTGAAGAGTTTCGCGTCGAGCGCAATGTCACCCATATCGGCGCTTTGATTCTGGTGGAGCGGGAAGGGCAGAAAAAAATCATTATCGGCAATAAAGGCGAGCGTATTAAAAGTATCGGCCAGCAGGCACGGGCTGATATGGAAAGCCTGCTCGACTGTAAAGTCATGCTTAAAACCTGGGTCAAAGTTCGCAGCGGCTGGTCTGATGACGAGCGCGCACTGCGCAGCCTCGGCTACACCGACAGGTAAGCGCTGTGCGCATTGAGGCAGAACCGGGTTTTTTATTACACTCGACGCCCTATCGTGACACCAGCCTGCTGGTGGATCTGTACACCGCCAATCACGGCCGTGTGCGCTGTGTTGCCAAGGGCTTTCGCAAGCCCAATAAACAGGGTATCAATCGCTCTATATTCCCCTACACCGAACATCATTTCAGTTGGCAGGGTCGCGGCGAATTAAAAACCCTGACCAAAGCCGATGGGATTCAGGCGCCTGTATTTCTTAAGCAAGAATGTCTGTTTACCGGACTCTATATCAACGAACTGTTTTATCGCCTGCTTCAAGAGCAGGATATTCACCAATATCTCTATCAGCAGTACCAACAGTTTATGGCAGTTCTCTGCGCGGCTCAGCCCGATGAAGTGCGCCTGCGACAGTTGGAGATGACTTTACTTGAAGAGCTGGGTTACGGCCTTGTGTTGGACTGCGAGGGACAGACTGGTACAGCGCTGACTCCTGATAAGTACTATCAGTACATTCCTGAGCAGGGTTTGGTTATGTCGATTAATCAGCGGGAGGCCGTACCCGGCAATTACTCTGGTGCCGACCTAATAAATATAGCCGCAGGTGAATTTTCTCAGGGCACAGCTCAGAGAACCGCCAAGCAGTTGCTGCGCAGTGTGATTAATTTTTATCTCGGTGGTCGCCAGTTATACAGCCGTGAACTCTATCGCCAGCATTTGCAGTCACAGACATCTGTGTAGAATAATGCTCACTCAAATCAATCGAGAGAAGCGTCAATGATCATCGCCATAGGCACAGATATAGTTGAGATTGCCCGCATTGCTAAGGTGCTAGAGCGCCAGGCTGAACGCTTTGTCGAACGCATTCTCTGCCCCAGCGAGCAGGAGCAATATGCAGCCCGGGGCAATCCTGTCGCCTTTGTCGCCACACGCTTTGCCGCCAAAGAAGCCATAGCCAAGGCGTTGGGTACCGGCATAGGTCACGGGGTGAGCTTCCAGGATATGCAGATAAGTAATGATGAAAAGGGCGCCCCCCATGTGCAACTGTCTGGCGGTGCCGCCGACCTGATGCATAGCCGCGGTGGTCAGCGAGTTTTGCTCAGTCTGGCCGACGAGCGCGATTACGCCATCGCCTACGCCATACTCTCTGAATAAAGAACTCCTCAGGCATATGCCAAACAATTATGGGCTATAACAGTCCTGCAGAGGCACCAGGGCAACTGTTCAGGCACAATAAGACCTTCAGATATTTGATCCATTTAAATCTTATAAAGAGTAGCGTCCATGCAGTACCCCACCATTGATCAAGGCATAGGTAATACTAAATTAGTGCGACTGCAGCGCATGCCTGGAAAAACCTCAAATATCATTCTGGCGAAAATGGAAGGTGATAATCCTGCGGGCTCAGTCAAAGATCGTCCGGCCTTGAGCATGATAAAAAAAGCCCAGGCCCGAGGGGAAATCAAACCTGGAGATCGTCTGATCGAAGCCACCAGCGGCAATACCGGAATTGCTCTGGCCATGGTTGCGGCGATGATGGGCTACCGTATGACCCTTATTATGCCGGCCAATGCCACGAATGAGCGCAAATGGGCCATGACCGCCTATGGCGCTGAATTGATTGAAGTGAGCAAAGAGCAGGGCATGGAGGGGGCGCGTGATCTGGCTCGACAGATGCAAGACCAGGGACTGGGCAAGGTATTGGACCAATTTAATAATCCAGATAACCCCCTCGCCCACTATGAGGGCACTGGGCCAGAAATCTGGCGTGACACCGAGGGTTCTGTCACCCACTTTGTCAGCTCAATGGGCACTACCGGAACCATTATGGGTACCTCAGCTTATTTGAAGCAGCAGAACCCAGATGTTCAAATAATTGGCCTGCAGCCTCAGGAGGGCGCCTCTATCCCCGGCATCCGACGCTGGCCTGCAGCCTATATGCCAAGTATTTTTGACGCCGCCAAGGTTGACCAAACCTTAGATGTGTCCCAGCAAGCTGCCGAACAGACCATGCGTCGCTTGGCCAAGGAGGAGGGGATCTTCTGTGGTGTTTCTGCTGGTGGCTCTGTGTCTGCCGCCTTAGAGATCAGTAAGCAGGTGGAAAATGCCGTTATCGTTGCTATTATCTGCGACCGGGGTGATCGCTATCTCTCTTCTGGGATCTACGGATAGGGATCTATCACAGTAATTTCTGGCCGGCGCCTGAGTAACAAGTAGACAAGGATAGAGCTCCGCGCCGCTAATCGAGATCAAGGTAATGGTCAAAGTTCGTCAACATCATCCCCAGGATGACGCCGATCAGGTTGATATTCAGCGCTGGATTGATGAACTTGTTCAACGCCATTCAATTACCGAAAGCGACGCCCGCTTACTGCTCCATGCCTGCACATTTACTCGCCAGGCTCTAACCGACGACTTTGATCCTGAACGACTGTGGGACTCTGCCACCGGCTGCCTGCAAACCGGCCTTGAAATGGCCGAAATTCTCGCCGAACTATCCCTAGATACCGACGCTCTTCAGGCGGCGATACTCTATCGTGCCATTCGCGAAGGTCGTATTTCTCTGGATAAAGTGCGCCGTGAGTTCGGTCCGGAAATTGCTGGGTTGGTCGATAAGGTCCAGCGCATGGCGGTGATTAGCACCATAAGTAACGCCCAGGGCGGATCGGTCTTTGGTCATATTGCCGGCCAGCAGGCGAACAAAACGCGGGAAATGCTGGTCTCGATTATCGACGATATTCGCGTGCCACTGATTAAGATTGCCGAGCGCACCTGCGCGATTCGTGCGGTTAAAACCGCCAGCTCAGATAAACAGATCCGCGTGGCCCGTGAAGTTGTGAATGTCTACGCGCCCCTGGCCCATCGCTTGGGCCTAGGCAACCTTAAGTGGGAGCTTGAAGACCTGGCCTTTCGTTATCTGCAGCCTCTGGACTACGCTGCTGTGGCAAGCCTACTGGCGGAAAAGCGACGCGATCGCCAAGCTTATATTGCCGAGACTATTCGTCAGGTTGAAGCACAGCTAATCAGCCTTGATATAGAAGGTGAGGTGAGCGGGCGGCCAAAACATATTTATTCGATTTGGTCGAAAATGCAGCGCAAAAATCTGAGCTTTACTCAGGTCTATGATATCCGCGCGCTACGGGTTTTGGTGCCCACAGTGGCAGACTGTTATGCGGTGTTGGGTTGGATGCATAGTCGCTGGGAAAACCTACCCAGTGAGTATGATGACTATATAGCAGCGCCAAAAGAAAACGGTTACAGCTCACTGCACACTGCCGTTATTGGGCCGGAAGGAAAGATCTTAGAAATTCAGATTCGCACTTTTGAAATGCACAATGCTGCCGAATTGGGTGTCTGTGCTCACTGGCGTTATAAAGGAGGCAATCTAAAATCTGCAGATAAAAGTTACGAAGAAAAAATTGAATGGCTGCGCCATGTTCTCGACTGGTCAAAGGAGATTGAGAGCAACGATTCATTGGAATACTCACCGGACTCACAGCAATCCGTCAGTGAAGGTCGGGTTTATGTCTTCACTCCTGAGGGGCATGTAGTGGATCTGCCCAGCGGTGCAACACCACTGGATTTTGCCTATTACGTGCATACGGATCTCGGTCATCGCTGCCGCGGTGCCAAAGTGAATGGCCGCATTGTGCCCCTTAGTCGCGCGCTGCGCACCGCAGATCAGGTGAGCATCATTACCGCTCGTCAGGGAGAACCTTCCCGGGATTGGCTATCCGCTTCCATGGGTTATTTGAAAACCAGTCGCGCCCGTAGCAAAGTGCAGTATTGGTTTCGCAAACAAAACCAAGAACAGAATCAGATTGAAGGAAAGAAACTTTTAGACCGTGAGTTAGCCCAGTTAAATATTAATGGGGTTGATCTTCAGAAAGCCGCTCAGCGCTTTAATAAACAGGGTGCGCCCGGCTTATATGCGGCTATAGGCGCCGGTGATGTGGGTGTCGAGCAGGTGATTAATTCTCTGCAGAGCCGTCAGGGTAAAAGCAAAAGTCTGGGGGCTCTTGATTCGGTTAGTTCTCTGGAATCTTTCGACTCGGCTGCTACAGAGGAATCCTCCTCCGCTCAGCGTTTTGAATCCTCTGATGTGTATATCCATGGTGTCGGCAATCTGCTGACCCAGATGGCCCGCTGTTGTCGCCCGCTGCCCGGTGACAGTATCGGCGGTTATATTACTCAGGGGCGCGGTATTTCCATTCACCGTCAGGATTGCGGTAATTTTTTACGCCTCCAGAGTGCCGATCCCCAGCGCATTATTAAAGTTGAGTGGGGCGGGCAGCCACAGAAAAACTACAGGGTAAAAATTGCGCTGGATACCTATGATCGCAGTGGGCTCTTATTGGATATTACCAAAACCGTCGATCGCCTAGGTTTACATATAGCTTCCATGACCAGCGATGAGAAAACCCGACGCAAAAAATCCATGAACAGCTCGCATATTTTATTGACTCTGGATGTGCCCAGTCTCGATACGCTGAGTGCAGTATTGTCACAGCTAAATCAAATTCCCAACGTGGTAGCAGCTAGACGTGTGAGCGATTAAACTGAACCCTTCCCGGTAGTTTATTCATATGCTCGTTTTATAAGTGCATTCCATAGGTACTTTCTAAAAGTGCTTTCTATAACTGCTCTCTACAACTGCTCTCTACAAGTGCTTACAAAAGAGACTAACAAGGTTATCCAATGGCTAGACAATACACAGTCGATGATCTGCGTTATTTAATGCAGCGATTGCGAAATCCTGAAAGCGGTTGTCCCTGGGATTTGAAGCAGTCTTTTTCCACTATCGCCAAACATACTTTAGAAGAGGTCTATGAGGTTATAGACGCCATTGAGCGTGATGATCTTCAACATTTGGGCGAGGAATTAGGTGACCTGTTATTTCAGGTTATTTTCTACGCAGAGCTGGGTGCAGAGCAGAAGGTTTTTGATTTTGACACCCTGGTTCAGGGGTTGGTAGAAAAGCTTGTACGTCGTCATCCCCACGTCTTTCCCCTGGGTACTCTTGAGAGCGAAATTGAGCCTGGAAGCAGAGTTGATAATGCTGTGGAAGAAGCTCGGATCAAAAAAGTCTGGGAAGAAATTAAAGCCGAGGAGCGAGCAGTAAAAGGCGAGGGTAAAACCCTGGATGATATTCCTCTGACGATTCCGGCTTTGAGCCGCGCCCAGAAATTGCAAAAAAGAGCCGCCACCAAGGGCTTTGACTGGCAGCACCTGAGTCAGGTTGTGGACGTGGTTCGCGAGGAGCTTGAAGAGCTTGAGGCAGAGATTGCAGTAAATGATAGGGCAGCCATTGAGGATGAACTGGGCGATCTCTTGTTTAGCTGCGTGAATCTGGCTCGTCATTTGGACGTAGATCCAGAACGCGCGCTGCGACAAGCTAACGGAAAATTCCAGCGCCGGTTTCAATCCATGGAAGAACTTGCACAGCAAACTGGCGAAGACTTTTCTCAGCTAACCACAGACAAAATGGAGCTGCTCTGGGTCAAGGTCAAACTGGCTGAATAAGTGTTAGCAGTATACTGCTCGTTTTCTCAGCCTGAACTGCTGCTTGTCTGGCTAATTTAATCCGTGTATTGTGAGCGACCTTTTCGGGATTGCAGCTGTAATTCAGGTCTGCAGAGGCATTGGCATAGCCTAACTGCTAAGCCATCTGCATAACTTCCCGTGTTGTTTTGACTGTTCAAGGAATAATATTGATGAGAGTTATTTTGTTAGGCCCCCCAGGCGCAGGTAAAGGTACTCAAGCACAGTTTATTACTGAGAAATATTCAGTACCGCAAATATCTACTGGCGATATGCTGCGCAGTGCAGTTAAAGCAGGCTCAGAACTGGGTCTTAAAGTACAAGATATTATGACTTCTGGTGGCTTGGTGTCTGATGAAATTATTATCGCACTGGTCAAAGAACGCATAGAGCAGCCAGACTGTGCTGGCGGTTTTTTGTTTGATGGCTTTCCGCGTACGATCCCCCAAGCACAAGCTCTGGTCGATGCCAATGTACCGATTGAATATGTTGTTGAAATTGCTGTCGACGATGAACAGATTGTGTCGCGTCTTAGTGGCCGTCGTGTGCATGAAGATTCTGGTCGTGTTTATCATATCGAACACAATCCACCAAAAACTGCTGGCCTCGATGATGAAACTCAAGACCCATTGATTCAGCGCCCAGACGATAAAGAAGAAACTATTCGCAATCGCCTCAGTATTTACCACAGTCAAACCAAGCCATTGGTTGAATTTTACCAAGGCCTGTCCGCCACGCAAACTGACGCGCCGAGATTCTCAACTGTAGATGGTCTTGGCAGTCTCAATGATGTGCAGGCTAGACTAGTTTCCGCATTAGCTTAAATTTTTAAAAAGCAGTGTGTAATCAAGCTGCTTTTTTAATTTATTCCCTCAAATTCTCTTTTTTTTCCAAAAAAAACCCGATTTTTGTCGAAAATCGGTGTTTTGATTGGAAAAATATCCCACAACTGCTTAAACTCGCGGCTACATGACCTAACGTCTTTTTATCGTGATGGTAACACTTGTATTTATTTACGTGAGGAACGCATAAATGAAACGTCCAGCCAAGAAAACAGTATCTAAAGCAAAAGCAAAAGCGAAACCACAAACTTCACCTGTTCAAGCTGCAGCTAAAGTTGCCGATTCCGTTAAAAAGCAAATCGTAGCTCATGACAAAAAACATGCCGCTGTTGTAGTTAAAGTAAATAAAGCCAAAGCAAAAATTGCTGTTAAGGCAACTGCTGCTGCTAAAGCAAGCTTGGCTACAGCGCGTAAGCAAGCTTCCGCTAGCCGCAAAATTGCTGCTGCACTGCGCGATGGTTTGCGTTCTGCGAAAGTTGAACTCAAGGCAACTGAATTAAAGCATAAGGTTGCTGCTGCTGAAGCTTCAGCAAAAACTGCTGTACTGAAAGCTGAAGTACGATTGCAGGCTGCTCAGGATGCTGATCTTGCCGCCGCAATGAAGCGATTTGAAAAGCGCTGGTTAAAGGCTCGCGCCAAAGCAACATCGAAGAAAATGAAAGCAGCTGAAAAGAAAGCAGCCCTTAAAGTCCAGGCCGCTGAAAAAGCTGTAGTAGCCAAGCTTAAAGCCGCAGCCAAAAAAGCCGCAGGCAAAAAGCCAGCTGCTAAGAAAGCTGTTGCCAAGGTTGCAGTAGCTAAGAAGCCAGAAGCTAAAAAAGCTGTAGACAAGAAGCCAACTGCTAAGAAAGCCACTGTTAAGAAAGCTATTGCTAAGAAAGTTGTAGCCAAGAAGCCAGCTGCTAAAAAAGCTACTGCTAAGAAAGCTACTGCTAAGAAAGTTGTAGCCAAGAAAGTTGTAGCCAAGAAGCCAGCGGCTAAAAAAGCTACTGCCAAGAAAGTTGTAGCCAAGAAGCCAGCTGCTAAGAAAGCTACTGCTAAAAAAGCTACCGCTAAGAAAGTTGTAGCTAAGAA
>Ga0307488_10001312_pt1 | contig 20738 bp, 19 predicted proteins | sample SB02metaG_FD_202248 | JGI IMG/M metagenome (GOLD analysis project Ga0307488, IMG submission 202248) | Sea-ice brine microbial communities from Beaufort Sea near Barrow, Alaska, United States - SB 0.2 | ecosystem: Environmental > Aquatic > Marine > Coastal | place: USA: Alaska | collected... | reverse complement strand
GTCATGGTCCTAAATCTCGTTGCCCGTCTAATAAGTAAGTACTTTTCTCCGAAGGGATAAAAAATGTCAAAACGCATTGAACTGAAGTCGCTGGATGTCTATTACAAAGCCTTCTTGGCTGTTGAGGACGTGAGCATGGTGATTGAGCCCAAGGCGATCACCGCCTTTATCGGTCCTTCCGGTTGCGGGAAGTCAACGCTTATTAGAACCCTGAACCGCATGCACGAGGTTATCCCCGGCGCAAGGGTTGAAGGCCAACTACTAATGGATGGCGAAGATGTCTACGGACCAGATGTTGATCCAGTTCGAGTGCGCAGGCAAGTCGGAATGGTTTTCCAGCGACCAAACCCATTCCCAACCATGTCGATCAAAGACAATGTACTTTCCGGGTACAAGCTAAATAATTCCAGGATGTCAAAAGCCGAGGCAGAGGAAATTACCGAAAAAGCGCTTGTGGGCGCAAACCTTTGGAATGAGGTCAAGGACCGCTTAGAAAAACCAGGCTCTGGACTTTCTGGTGGTCAGCAGCAGCGTCTTTGCATCGCCAGGGCAATCGCGGTGGAACCTGACGTTATTTTGATGGACGAGCCGACTTCCGCACTTGACCCAATTTCAACAGCGGCGATTGAAGACCTTGCGGTAGAACTAAAAGAACACTTCACCGTTGTAATCGTTACTCACAATATGCAGCAGGCCTCAAGAATTTCCGACATGACCGCGTTTTTCAACATTGCGGGGAGCGGCTTGCCCGGCAAGCTAATCGAATACGACAAAACCGAAAAGGTTTTCTCCAACCCGACCGAACAGCAAACCGAAGATTACGTTTCTGGTCGCTTCGGTTAGAAACAAAACCGGTCGGTAGTAGGTTGTTGTTTTAATGATAGAAACCGTAACCTCAGATCTTGCAACCCTCAAGAATAAAAATGGGAAGCCGGCCAAGGTACTTGTTACCGGTGCCACCGGCTATATCGGCGGCCGCTTGATTCGTGAGCTACTGAGCCACGATTATAAAATTCGCGTACTAGTCCGCGACCCCCAACGCATCACTGATTACCCCTGGCAAAAAAATGTCGAGGTTGTAGTAGGCGATGCCACCGACCCAGCGGTGCTGGCTCAGGCTCTAGATGGTGTCGATCTTGCCTATTACTTGCTGCACGCGCTCATGGTCGACAAAGACTTCGAACTCATGGAGCGACAGCTAGCTGAGGTTTTTGGCAGGGTGGCCAAAGAAAAAAATGTCTCCAGAATTATTTACCTGGGTGGAATGATTTCAAATGACTTCGAGCTTTCACCGCACATGTCCGCCAGAGAAGAAACCGGCGAAATCCTCCGCGGGTCTGGAGTCCCTACAATCGAGCTTCGAGCCGGAGTGGTCATAGGTTCCGGGTCCGCCTCTTTTGAAATGCTTAGGCACCTAACCGAGCGCTTGCCGTTCATGGTCACTCCGAAATGGCTCCTAAATAAAATCCAGCCGATAGCTATCCGGGATGTCCTGAGATATCTGGTGGGCTCCGCGACCCTCGATAAAAAAATGAACAAGGACTTCGACATCGGTGGTCCAGAAATTTTCACCTACCTGGAGATGATGCAGCTCTACGCCCAAGTGGCTGGATTACGCAGAAGAATAATCATTCCGCTTCCGGTTCTAACCCCAAGGCTTGCATCGGGTTGGGTCGGGCTTGTCACCCCGGTTCCAGTAACCCTTGCCAAGCGCTTGGTGGCATCCCTAAAGCACGATGTGGTTGCCAGAGACAACAGCATCAGGGAATTGATCCCCGAGGCCGTGGGAGGCATGACTGACTTCAAAAGTGCTGTTGGCCTAGCGCTAACTCGAGTAAAAGATCTTGAGGTGGAAACCAGATGGAGCAATGCATCTTTTCCGGGCACCCCCTCAGAACCGCTTTCGACCGACCCAAGCTGGGCGGGCGGGTCACTGTACGTCGATCATCGCGAATTTGTATCCACTGATTCGGTAAGCAAAGTTTGGAGTCGTGTCGAATCAATCGGCGGGAAGAACGGATATTCAACTGCCACCTGGGCCTGGGAGCTACGTGGGCTAATGGATCTAGTGGTTGGCGGAGTTGGTCTTCGTCGGGGCCGTCGTGACCCAAAAACTCTTATGGAGGGCGAAGCTCTTGATTTCTGGAGAGTTGAAAGAATCGATAGACAGCACCTGCTTCGGCTTCGAGCGGAAATGAAGATGCCGGGACTTGCATGGTTGGAATTTGAAGTCTCCGCTCTCGAAGACGGCACAACCCTGCTCGTTCAAAAGGCCTACTATCACCCGCACGGTCTTGCCGGACACGCCTACTGGTGGCTAGTTTCGTTTATGCACGGAATTGTGTTCCCCTCCATGGCGAAGAAGCTAAGTGGTGGCAGGAGCAGAAAGCCCGTCAGCAGCTAGGATTCACGAGTGCCTAAAACTCGCCTCGCCGTTATAGCCCTGCTGGGCGTTGGTTTTGTCTGGGGCGCGGCCTTTGTTCTAATGAAGGACGCCATCGAACAACAGCCATACATGGATTTTCTGGCAACAAGATTTTCGATTGCCGCTCTAGCCATGATTGTCCTAAGACCAAGACTTTCACTCAGCATGAAACCTGGTGACCTGAAGTTTGGCTCGCTAATTGGGATCGTCCTAGCCCTTGGTTTTATAACTCAGACCATTGGCCTAAGCCTCACAACTGCCGCCACAAGCGGTTTTCTCACCGGGCTGTATGTCGTATTCACGCCGATCATTGCCTGGGTTTTCACGCGCAAGCGCTTCCCGATCCGAGTGATTGTCGGAATCCTGCTGGCAGTGGTGGGACTCGCCGTCTTCTCAGGTGCGGCCACCAACATCGAATTTCAGCTTGGGCAAATCTGGCTGGTGATTTGCGCAGTCTTTTTCGCTATTCACATTTTGCTGCTTGGCAAATTCGGGCATGGAAGAAACTCATACCGAATCGCCATGATTCAAATCAGCTTCGCAGCAATTGTCTGTTGGGGCTTTGCGCTTGTCGACGGCTACCAGCCGCCACCCAATTGGGAAGTTTGGTTCGCGGTCCTTTTCACAGCTCTCCTGTCCACTGTGATCGCGTTTTGGGTTCAGACCTGGGCCCAGACCCTGATCGACCCCGCTCGAGTGGCATTGCTGATTACCAGCGAAGTTATTTTCACGGCCATATTGGCGGTTGGGCTTGGTCAAGAACCACTGACAGCTGCGATGGTCCTCGGTGGATCGGTGATGCTAACCGCAATGCTTATTGTTGAGTGGCCAACAAAGACTGAGCCGGTCATACCCTTAGAGCCCAAGCTCCACGAGTAGATTTTCTAGCTTCTTATTTGTGGAAGACACTCGTTTATTGCAGCTGAAGTTGAACTTCATAGGAAAATTGTGACTCGGTGAAGCCACCAGGTGCGACCGAATGGTTCCACAAAAACTAAGCTTTAGAGATGTATCAACCAGAGTCCAAGTTGGCCGCGCAGGCACTTAGCGCTGGATACTCCGCCGACCAGGTAATTCGAAACCTTGACCTAGAAGTCAGTCAGGGTTCCGTCACGGCGATTATTGGGCCAAATGGTGCCGGTAAGACCTCGCTGCTGAAGGCTTTAGCGCGAAAAATCCCGGCGGCGAGCGGAGCCGTGCTATTGGACGGCATCTCAATCACTTCACTCACCAAGGCCGAGATAAACCAAAGCATTGGGTTTCTTGCCGCAATCCCAGCAGCCAGAAACCAGGAATCTGTTTTTGATCTGGTGGCCAGATCGGCAATGGCAGCCCGCCAAATTTCCAGAGTATCCCCCAGGCTCAAGGAAGAAATCGAAACCCTACTAGAGCGTACGTCGCTTTCTGGAGTCGGAGATAAAAAAGTGGGCGAGCTTTCCTCGGGTTACCGTCAATGCGCCGTGATAGCTGCGGCGCTGGTGAAAAACCCTGCGGTGCTGTTGCTAGATGAACCCACTAACTCTCTTGACTACAGTCACCAGCTGCAAGTTATGAACCTCTTGTCTTCCCTGAAGCGCGAACGCGGGATGACAGTCGTCGCGGTGATTCACGACCTAAACCTTGCGGCCCGCTTTGCAGATCACATCGTTATCCTCAAAGACGGCTCGATAGTGGCACAGGGCACCCCACACGAAGTCATAACCCCAAACAACCTGGCTGACGCCTTTAGGATTTTGGCTCGCGTGATCGATGATCCGGTTGGTAAGACCCCACTGGTCATCCCAATTCGCCAGCTTGCTTAGAAACTTCAAGACAAGGTCGCTTATTTCTCTAGCAAGCACCATAATTAGGGATGTAGTTCATTAGGTGAAGGCGCAGTTACTAGCAGTGACGCCACAGAGGCTTGCGCCTACCAGTGAATGAGGGCAAGGACTGGGCCCGAATCTTCGAATCGGTCATGTTTGGTTGTGAAAATCCGTGCGTATCTTGCTCATAGGGGCAGGTGGTGTTGGCGATGCAATCGTTAAGATCTCTGCCGATCGTAATTTCTTCGAAAAATTAATCGTCTCTGACTACGACATTCAACGTGCTGAAAAAAGCGTTGATTGGGTAAAGGAGCACTCCCCGGAAGCCGCAGACAAGTTCCAAACTGCACAGATTGATGCCAGTGACTCTGACCAGGTGGCCGCCTTGGCCAAGGAGGTCGGGGCCACTCACATCATGAACGCGGTCGAGCCCAAGTTTGTCCAGAGCATCTTTGATGGTGCACTGAAGGCAGGCGTGAATTACATGGACATGGCGATGAGTTTGAGCCACGTCCACAAGACAGACCCGTTCAACACCCCAGCCGAAAAACTAGGCGATTGGCAATACGACAAGCACGCTGAGTTTGAAAAAGCTGGCCTACTGGCTCTCATTGGAACCGGAGCTGAGCCCGGTATTTCTAACATATTTGCTCGCTACGCAGCCGATCACCTTTTCAGTGAAGTTGATGAAATCTGCATCCTTGATGGTGGGAACTTAGTTGTCAGAAATGAACAAGGTGAGGAAATCTTCGCTCCTTCGTTCTCGATCTGGACCGTCATCGAAGAGTGCTTGAACCCACCCCTGATCTGGGAAAAAGATCGCGGCTGGTACACAACCGAACCATTTAGCGAGCCAGCGATGTTCGAGTTCCCAGGAGGAATCGGACCAATCGAGTGCGTGAACGTCGAGCACGAAGAAGTGAACATGTTGCCCCGCACCATGGATGCACAAAAGGTTCGCTTTAAGTACGGCCTTGGCACTGAGTTCATCGGCGTCTTGCAGACCCTGCATGCTTTAGGTCTCGACAAGACTGAGCCGGTTTCGGTCAGATCCAAATCCGGTCGAGTCGAAGTTGCCCCAAGAGATCTAGTGGCTGCAGTTCTTCCAGACCCAGCTTCCCTGGTTGATTCGATGACCGGTATGACCTGTGCAGGAACCTTGGTTACAGGCAAGGGCCTCGATGGCAAGCCAAGAGCTACCTATCTCTACCACGTGGCAGACACTAGCTGGACTGGCGAAAACTACAACGCTCAAGCCGTGGTCTGGCAAACCGCCTTAGTTCCGGTAGTGGCACTAGAGCTACTATCGCGCGGTGACTGGAAGGCCACTGGAGTTCGTGGTCCTGAAGAATTCGACGCCAAGCTGTTCTTGGACCTCATGTCCACTGAATACAAGCAGCCATGGGGTTCGCAAGACCGTAACCCAGAAAACCCGAGTGTAATTGACGCCAACTGGCAATAGATTAATCCGTTTCTGGAGTTACGACATTTAGTTCACTCTGCAAGTAACTGCCTTATTTGGGAACACTCTCAGCTAACTTGAAGTTATAAATCTTAGGGTTATAACTACCAACCCTCAGGGAGATTAAAGATGCGCATTTCAAAGCGATGGATTCCATCCGTAGCGGTACCGGCTGTAATTGCACTGGGTGCTGTCGCGGTTCCACTGCAGGCTAACGCCGTCGACCTTCCGGACCTAAGCGCATCCGAAGTTATGGTGCTGATGCAAAAGAGCGAGGTTCTGGAGTTTTCCGGAACAATCGTGAAGGTCAGCGACATGGGTATTCCCTCCTTGGAGTTCAGCTCCATGGTGAGTGAAGACATGGCAGACGAGATGGCAGAGAAGATGCCGGCTGAATTCGCTGATTTTGTGCCAGCGGTTATTGAATCAAGCGCCTTGACCCAGGCCATGGAAATAGTCTCCGGCACTCACAATGTGAGAGTTTATGTGTCCGGTCAAGACAAGATGCGAGCGCAGATCTTAGATCCAATGTCCCAGCGAGACTTGATTGTTAACGGAGATGAGTTTTGGGTCTATGACGCCAAGACCGCCACCGCTACAACTGGCACCATAAACATGGAGATCGACCCTGCAAAGCAGGCAACTGCCGAGCAGGAAGTTCTCGACTACGCAGAATCAATCGCTCTGGACCTAAGCAGTCCAGAGGCCATTGCAGACTATCTAGTCGGCATGATCGACGAGACCAGCACAGTTGAGGTCGGCAAGGATCACAGCGTTGCGGGCCGCTCGGCCTACCAGCTACTCATCAGCCCGGACGCAGATGCTTCCCTAATTGAGCGAGCTGAGATTTCGGTTGATTCTGAAACCGGACTTCCGCTGAAGGTTGAGATTTTCTCCACCCAGCAGACCGCAGCCGCATTTTCTGTAGGTTTTGAATCAATCAGCTTCGGGCCGATTGACACGGCACTATTCGAGTTCACTCCACCAGCTGGCACAGTGGTAACAACCTTAGATTCCAGTGACCTAGAAGGCTACGCAGACAAGGACAGTGGCGAGCTAGAAGCCGAGCTTGAGGCAGCATTCGGAGACTCAGCGAAGCCCGAGGTTATTGGCAAGGACTGGCAGAGCGTTGTTTATTTGCCAGCTCTTCCGGCAGACATTCCAGCAGAGCTAATGGCAACTGAACTCTTCGCAGACATGCTGACCGAAGTTCCAGGAGGCAAAGTATTCTCAAGCGCACTTGTGAATGTATTTCTGACTGATTCCGGCGAGGTCTACATGGGTGCGGTCACAATTGAGTTCTTGCTCAGCGTCTCGAAATAGAGGACATGCCCCAGAGTCTTGAGCTGGCAATAAAAACCAGCTCTCTCACTAAGCAGTTTGGCTCCCAAAAAGCAGTATCAAGCATCGACCTAAGCGTCCCAAAGGGATCGGTGTTCGGCTTCTTGGGTCCCAACGGCTCCGGAAAGACAACAACGATCCGCATGATTCTGGGTCTAGCCGCAGCGTCCAAAGGCGAGATAGAACTCTTGGGTCACCCGATTCCAAAAGAACTAGAGCACGCCCTGCCCAAAGTGGGCGCCCTAGTCGAAGGCCCGGCCTTCTACCCCTACATGTCCGGTCGAAACAACCTGATAAGAATTGATTCGGCCGACCGTAATTCAACTGCTTCCACACGTAAGCAGCGCGTCGATGGTGCTTTAGAGCGTGTTGGTCTCACCAACGCCGCTAAGAAAAAGGTCCATGCTTATTCCCTGGGCATGAAGCAGCGCCTGGGTTTGGCCAATGCACTTTTGAAGCCACGCGAGATTTTGATTCTTGATGAGCCGACAAATGGTCTAGACCCTCAAGGAACCAGAGAGGTTAGAAACCTTATTCGCTCGCTCGCCGCTGAGGGCATCACGATATTTGTCTCGAGCCATTTGTTGAGTGAAATCGAACAACTTTGCAGTCATTTAGCTGTTATGACCGCCGGCAAGATTGTTGCGCAGGGCAGCTTGGCGGAACTCAGAAATGAGTCCCAAACCAGACTGGTCCTAAAAGCCGACCGTATTGACGAGCTGGTTGACCTTCTAAAAACTCAAGGGCTAACAAAACTTTCCCTAAAACCGGACCGAGTGGTGGTTCCAGTGCCAAGTGACTTCGACGTGGCAAGTCTGAACCAGTTACTAGTCAAGAAGAAATTTATGGTGAGTGAAATCCGTCTCGAGCAACCAAGTTTGGAAGAATACTTTGTCAACCTGACTGGAGAGGGGTTTGAAGTTGTTCGCTAAATCCCTGAGTCTTTCTCTAATGCTCTCAGAGCTAAGAGTCATGTTCACCCGACGTCGCACTTGGGCGATGCTTGCCGCAATTGCACTGATACCGATCCTGTTGGCCGTAGCGGTTGCACTAACCAGTGATCAGCTCGCTCCTGGTGAAGGCCCGCCTTTTCTTGATCGAGTAACCCAAAACGGTCTCTTCACTGGCTTCACCGCGACCCTTTTGGCCCTTCCGCTATTTTTGCCACTCACCATGGCCGTTGTTGCCGGAGACACCATTGCCGGAGAAGCCAGCCTGGGGACACTCAGATACCTGCTGATTGCTCCGGTGGGTCGTTTGAGACTCCTTGTAGTCAAGTACCTAGGGACAATAGTCTTCGCACTTGCTGGAACCTTCACGCTGATGCTAGCCGGCGGGATTATTGGAGCGATTCTGTTCCCAATTGGCCCAGTCACTTTATTGTCAGGCGATCAAATTTCCCTGGCAGAATCAATAGGTCGAATGGCACTCGTCGCCGTATACACAGCGATCTCAATGAGTGGGTTATTGGCAATTGGATTATTTGTTTCGACTCTGACCACGGTCCCCGTTGGCGCAATGGCTGCGACGGTTGTCCTAGCTGGCGTAAGTCAGATTCTTGATAACTTGCCACAGCTTTCTTGGCTCCACGAATGGCTCTTTACCCACTACTGGCTGAGCTTCGCGGATCTACTGAGACAACCGATTGAGCTTGGTTCATTTGCCAGCAATTCTCTGCTGCAACTGGGATACATTGCTGTCTTTGGAGCTTTGGCCTATTCAAGGTTCACCACTAAAGACATCTTGAGCTAATCGGCTGATACACTTTCAAGCTGCAGGGGCCTCTAGCTCAGTTGGTTAGAGCAACGGACTTTTAATCCGTGGGTCGTCGGTTCGAATCCGACGGGGCCTACCGGAATTGGTAACTTCTCAGCTCCTTATGCCCGACATGGGCACTAAGAGGCTAAGAGCGGATCTATTCGGAGCGCTTTTTGCCTTCTGATTTGGACTGCTTTGCCAGTCTTTTTTCCTTCAAGTTTTTTGCAGGGGCCTTTTTGGTGTTTTTTTGAGGCTTTTGCTCTTTTTGTGCCATTGTCATTCTCCCTTATTAATTGATCTTTTATTCACGGGGGTTATCGGCTTATCGATAACCGCCTTCCTGAACAAACTTAGCTTTGAAAACTCAAATTAGCCTCTGAGTCAGCTGATTCTCATTAAGTCCTTGAGGACTTGTGCAGGCGGCTGCGCGAAGTAGCTGCCGGTGCAGCCATGAGCTGACCTTCCTAGGCGCCCTCTCCAACCACTTGAAGGTTACTTGCGCCCTGGACTCGCCAACCATCCATGGCTTCAATCATCAAATATCTGAGGGCATAAACGTCATTTCCGGCTTGTAGAAACCGAACATCAATCAGCGCTAGTCCGGATTCAGAATCAACCAAACAGTCATTGAAAATCAGCTTGGAAGACTCGATTAGCGGGCCATAACTCCCGGCAATAATTCCCACGAAGCCCTCTAGTGTCACGTTGGACCGAAATGATGGTGACGCGAACGAGTACGCGAGCTCAAAGTCATCTCGTGCAAAGGCCGAGGTCTGAGCGTTTACCGTTGTCTCGATGCCGCTCTGGACATTGGCATCGCAAGCAATGGGGCCACCCTCCGTCATAGGGGCTTCACTCTGAGTTGGTTTGGGTTGGGCTTCCTCCGTGGGTGTTTGAGACTCTGACACGATATTAGGTTGGGGTTGTGCGCAACCGACGAGCAGGAGAAGGACGGGAATCGCGTATAACAGCTGCCGAGCGCATTTCATTTGAAGAATAACTTTGGGGCTTAGACCGAAATTCCCCAAGCTTCTACACACCCTCTAGATGGCGAGTTACAGAGGAGGGCCACACAGACCAGATTGCCGGCACTGGCCAAACAGCCACGCTAGTCGCTCCTGGTCCCTGTCTATCCCAAATGCGCCGAAACCCTCGACGCGCTGAATGATGGTGACGAAGAATGTAAAGATAAAGACGGCAGGTGCTGCAGCTTGGCTAAGTCGCGATCTTCGGTGCTATTGCCTTTGTCGCATGCGAAAACGATGTTGTTCGGAGCTAGCTCGCTGTTAGAATTAAAGGCGGTTAGGGGCCTCTAGCTCAGTTGGTTAGAGCAACGGACTTTTAATCCGTGGGTCGTCGGTTCGATCCCGACGGGGCCTACTAGAACCCCATCCTTCAAGATGGGGTTCTTTTACCTTTTAGAGGGGTTCCGGCGCACTCCAAAGCCCGAGACTATGTGAATAAGCCCCTACGGCCAGGAATTCGACTCCAAAAACTGAGCTGGATCGCCTCTAAAATATGAACATTCGTGCAGCTGAATTGTTGCCTCGCTCCAGCCTCTGGACATGCTCCCAGCGGTATCCTAGGGGGCAGTAAGGGAAAACTATCAACGGAGCTAGGGATTATTCTCATGGAAAAATACGTCCTTTCAATCGATCAGGGCACGACCAGCACTCGAGCGATTGTCTTCGACGAGTCGGGCTCGGTTATATCCACCGGACAACTAGAACATAAGCAAATAATGACCAAACCCGGCTGGGTCGAACACGACCCGATGGAAATTTGGGGCAATGCCCGCGAAGTGGTTGGAACTGCGCTTTCCAGGGCAAACATTACTAGGCACGACATTGCCGCCGTTGGCATCACCAATCAGCGGGAAACCACGATTGTCTGGAATAAGACAACCGGCGAGCCCGTCTATAACGCCATTGTCTGGCAAGACACCAGGACCCAAGACATAGTCGACCGTCTCGCTGGTCCAGAAGGCGTCGATCGACTGCGAGAAACTACGGGCCTTCCGCTTGCCACCTTCTTTTCTGGCACGAAAATTAGCTGGATTCTAGAGAACGTATCTGGCGCGCGGGAGCTTGCAAACAAGGGCGAACTTCTTTTCGGAACTCCAGACACCTGGCTGCTCTGGAATCTCACCGGTGGCGTCGAGGGCGGCGTTCACAAAACTGATGTCTCAAATGCCAGCAGGACCTTGTTGATGAACCTCAAGACTCTTGAGTGGGACAAAGCCATTGCCCAGGAGTTCGATATTCCGCTGTCCATGCTTCCAGAAATCCGCTCCTCCTCGGAAGTGTTTGGAACAGTAAGCGGCCAAAGCCTGCTCAGAGATGTCCCGATTGCCGGAATCCTCGGAGACCAGCAGGCAGCAACCTTCGGTCAAGCAGCTTTTTCCAAGGGCCAATCCAAAAATACCTATGGAACCGGCAACTTTCTAATCTTTAATACCGGTGAGGATATAGTGCTTTCCAAGAACGGTCTACTAACCACCGTGGCCTATAAGCTCGGCGACGCGGCTCCGGTATACGCCCTTGAGGGCTCAATCGCAGTAACCGGATCTCTGATCCAGTGGCTGAGGGACAACCTAGGGATTATAGATTCGGCTTCAGATGTAGAGGCATTGGCTAACACCGTTGAAGACAACGGTGGCGCCTACTTCGTCCCAGCCTTTAGCGGCCTATTCGCACCGCACTGGAGACCAGATGCACGAGGTGTCTTGGTTGGGCTGACTCGCTTTATAAACAAGGGACACATCGCCAGAGCCGCGCTCGAGGCAACTGCCTTTCAGACTCGCGAAGTTCTAGATGCCCTGAATGCCGACTTTGGTCACGACCTGACCGAGCTAAAGGTCGACGGTGGCATGATCAATAACAACACTCTCATGCAGTTCCAGGCCGACATCCTCGGGGTGCCGGTGATACGTCCAGTAGTCGCTGAAACCACAGCCCTCGGTGCCGCCTATGCGGCGGGTCTCGCTGTTGGTTTTTGGAAGGACTTAGATCAACTAAGAGATCGCTGGCAAGAGGGCGCCAGGTGGGAACCAAAGATGGCCGCTCCAGAACGTGAACGACACCTGTCACTCTGGAAGAAGGCGGTTTCCAGAACCTTGAATTGGGTCTAAGCCTTTAGCAACAATCCTCTGGGCGGCATTGGACTTTGTAATCACACCAACCCCAAAGTGAAGCTGCCCGCGAAACGTAACCTGGGACGACGAACGCGCTCCATAGGATCTTGTTTTCCTTGTCTCGATAAACGAGCACTGCAAGGCAGATAAAAAAACTCACGGCCCCAACGCAAACGCTGGGGCCGTGAGTTTTCGCCGGTCGGCTATTTCTGCCGACTGGGGGGTTTAGTAAGTGACGGTCAGAGTGTTGGACACTGACATGATCGTCACCACGGTAGCCACTATGAAGCCAGCGATGTAAGGGTTGCTGGTCGCGCGGTAAAGCTTGCGCGAAACAACAGCCGCCACCGCAAGAATCACGATGACCGGGAAAAGCCAGATGCTGAAGATGCCACTGAAGCCATCAATCGTGTAGCCCGTGGATGCGAAGTTGGTGTACTGCGCAACAACGAGCACGAGAACTGCCAACGAGTTTCCGATGGTAAGAACGAGCGTGTTTGCCCATTCTTTTCCAACCAAAGTGAACCTGTTGAATGCGTTGATCGCGACGGAGTTAGCGATGAAGAACACCAAGAAGAACGGCACGTAAAGCAGTGCAATCCAGAGCTTGTCTGCTTCAAAGGCCTTGACCGCCATCGTCCAGAATCGGAAGTCGGTCTTGAAGAAGTAGTCGAGCACGAAGACGATGCTGAATGCCGCTATAACTACAACGGCGCCCAGGCCGATTCCATGGAAGAACTTCTTCCAGCCCGGTAGTACGCCAGACTCGCGAAGGTTCATGCCGTTCTTCTTGCCGAAGGCGAAGTACGACACGGTCATTACGAGGATGGCGAAGAGGCCGTTCATTGCTGCCCACGATGCGATGAAGAAAACCGCGCCCTGAGTAAATACCGTAGGAAGGTAGTTGAATGCAATTCCCTGGATCATGGGCTGCTGGCTGAGCCATACGTAGCTATATCCTGAGAATAGTGCTGAGACAGTAAGGCCGCCCCAGAACCATGCGAGCCCCTTGCTGCCTGCCATAGCAATCGCAGCGGGGGCTTCCTTCTTGAGCCCGGCAAACGCGCGAGTACCGAGAAGCGCACGAGCGAAAGTGAGCAGGAAGATACCGAAAGCGATCAAACCGAGAGCGGTGAAGACTTCCTTGACTTGCCATACCTGAGAGCCAGCGGCTATCGGGGCAGGGGCCGAGAAGACCTCTTCCCAGAACTCGATCTGGCTACCGATGGTCGTCATCGAGATAGTGCCCCACGGGTGCGTTTCGGCAGGAGTGTAGACGATGCGCGTTGCGCCGCCTTCGGTGTAAAACTCACCTGCGCTGCGCTCTTCAGCCATCGCGGGGTCGGTACCAAAGTTTAGGAACGACTGTGCGTTGGGCGTGCCGATGTACTCGCGCGGCGGGGTCAGGACTGCACCCTCTGCGCTGTAGCTGCGGAAGAAGAACTCGTCGTACTGCGCTGCCACGACGCCAACGTCGCGGGTGCCATATACGTTTGCGAATGCGCCATCAGCGTCCCGTGTGTCCGGATCTTTATCCACGAGTAACAGTGCCGCAATTAGCGGGGTTTCCGCTTCGTTGTCCAGTGCCACTGCAAAGTTCGACGCACGCGCACCGTTAGAGTGACCCGAGATACCGATCTTGTCTGCCTGAACGTAAGGCAGGGCAGCAACAAGCTTGACAACGTCGTACATTCCTGTGGCACCCAGAGTCAACTGGTCGTTAATCAGCGGTGAAGAGTTACCGTGACCGTACATGTCAATCGTCACGACAACGTAGCCGCGTCGTGCGAGCTCGACATAGTTGCCAGCCTGCATCTCGCGGTTATTCCACCAGCCGTGGCTCACAATAATCACGGGTGCCTTGTTCTCTGGGGTGACCGAGTCCGGCTTGTACATCAGCGCACTGATCATCTGACCTGACGGGGTCTCCCATCGCATGTCCTTGATGGCTATGGTTCCTCCTGCAGTCTGCACTGTCGAGGCGACGATGCCCGAAAGTAACATCACTATTAGCGAGAGCGCCAGCCAAAAACTGTTCTTTTTCATCATTGTGTGTTTCATAGATTCCCTACTGCTTTGTATTGGGTACAGCGGTTTTTCGAGACGCGACTGATCTGCTCGTGTCGTAAAGAGTGGTTGATTAGGTCTCCACGTCCGTATCAATCCGACCCGTGTTCTTAATTGCAGCTTTCTTCCAGTCCTGGAAGAGCTAATGACTTCTTAGGGCGTAAATATGCGGCATCCGCCGCTTGCCCTGCACCCTATCGTTTTAGGGAATGCCCTTTAGTTCAAGCGTGCTCATACTGACCCCCCGCCCCCCAGTTGAATTCCCCGGACTTCTTGAGTCTTCTGATCAGATGACCAGCCCAACCTCGCTCCCGCTATTTCGGCGAGCTCGACTAACATTTCTCGATTCACTTTGCCAGTAAAAGCAAGACTGGTCCTTCTGTGGACGATGTCCGAAAGATGAACCACATGCTCCCGATCTACCAAAAACTGGATTTCGGCCTCTGAATATTCCGGACTGTGAATAAGTTGCTCGTCCTGGTTGGCTGACCGAATAAAGTCAATAACTTCTGACGCTAAAGTGCCGTAGCGGTTTAATAACTGCAGAGATCTTTCCGTGGCCAGTTCACCGCCGTGCCCTTCGGCCCACTCAAGCTGCGAGGTCTCTGAGATTGGAAAATCCTTGCCCCCACCGATAGCCATGTCTGTAGTTGAGACGGTGCGCTTCATGCCGAGAATCTTCAATGCCTCAGAAGACATGTGCTCTCCAAGAGCCCTAAAGGTGGTCCACTTTCCACCAACCAAGCTCAGCCACGGAGTGTCCGCTTCATCGGATGTCTTCACAATCCGATAGTCCCTGGAAACAAAGCCGGGCAACAAGTCATCTGATTTTGGCAAGGGGCGAACACCGGAATACCGGAATACGATTTGAGATCTATCCACCTTGATGTCAGGGAAGATGTACTTCACCAAATCAAAGAAGTAGTCCACCTCTTCCTCGGTGCAAACCGCAGGCTCAGACATGTCATGAGGAATATCGCTGGTGCCGACCAAGACTCGACCAAGAATTGGGTACATAAGCACAATTCGACCATCTTCGTTCTCGAAGAAAATTTCACGGCTGTCGCAGGCTGCAAGTAGTTCAGGATTATCAAGCACAATGTGTGAGCCTTTTGTGCCGGCCATGTAGCTTGTGGCTCGACCGAGGGTCTTGTTGGTTAGGTCCGTCCAGGGTCCCGAGGTGTTAATAATTACCTCAGCCTTGAAGGGAAACTCCTGACCCGACAGCGAATCGCGTAAAACAACTCCACCATCTTTCATGCCTACTGCCGACAAGTAGTTTGCAGCTCGAGCATGAGAGCCTGTTGCCAAGCCATCCTTGAGAGTGTCCAGTGCTAGGCGCTCTGGGCTTTCCATCGCTGCGTCATAGTAGGTGGCGGTAAAAGCCACCTTCTTGTTGAGCTCTGGAAATAGTTTCAGTGATTTCTTCTTGCCAAAAAACTCATGGCGCGACATGCGTCCGCCGTTACGACCGAAGAAGTCATACAGGGTCAATCCCACTTTGATTAGCACAGCTCCGCGCTCTTGTGGTTTGCCTTGGGTGTGCCTGAGAATCCGCATCGGCGCAGAAAGCAAACCTGAAAATAAAGTGAAAATCGGCATTGTGGTCTGAAGTGGCTTGACGTAATGAGGAGCAGACGCCAAAAGACGATTGCGCTCTTGGAGCGACTCTTTGACTAGTCGAAACTCACCGTTTTCCAGGTAGCGAACTCCCCCGTGAATCATGTGCGAAGAGGCCGCCGATGCGCCGGAGCAGAAGTCCTCGCGTTCAACCAAAACAACATTCACACCTTGAAGCGCAAGATCTCTGAAGGTCGCAATCCCGTTTATGCCACCGCCGATAATAAGCACCTGCGCAGTCGGGTTATCTCTAAGGCTCTGAAGCCTTTTGACTGATGCAATGTTCGAGCTTCTTTGCTCCACGGGTTAGCTTCCCTTCATAATTCAATGACGGTTTGAATCTAGGTGGGCTTTTCGAAACCTGAAACATGAATCGGGGATGTTGCACATTCGTGCAATACTTTTGTTATGTATCAAGAGCTGAACGAGAAATCCAAGGTCAAGCTTTCGCTTAAAGCTGCCCAGTTGTATTACCAGCAAGATCTCACAATGGAGGCCATAGGCCGCGAGCTAAATGTATCTCGGTCTTCCGTTTCGAGGCTGCTCCAGATGGCCAGAGACCGAGGCATCGTTGAAATAAAAGTCCACACCCCGGACGATGCTCCAAGGCGAATGGCCAGTGAGATTAATGACCGATTTGGAGTAAACGCTCACCTGGTTCCAGTTTCCGATAGTGCCTCCCCGGTCGAGCAATTGGACCGAGTTTCGCTCAGTGCTGCACGAATGCTAAGCGGCTTTTTTGGTTCGAAGATGACAATGGGGGTGGCATGGGGAGCAACTACCAGCGCCGTGAGTCGTCACTTGACTCGCAGGCAAACAAGTGATTCCCGGATTGTTCAACTAAACGGAGCCGGGAATGACCACACCACGGGAGTTACCTACTCCGGTGAAATTCTTCGTCGTTTTGGTGAGGCCTTTAGTGCCGTAGTTGAACAGTTTCCGGTGCCAGCCTTCTTTGATGACTCAGACACTAAATCAATCCTCTGGAAGGAGCGCAGCATTAAGCGCACTCTAAACATTCAAGGCTCTTTAGATGTGGCGCTCTTTGGGCTAGGCGCCCTGCACGCCGAGGTCCCAAGTCACGTCTATACGGCCGGCTACCTGAGTCAGGCCGACCTAGATAGTCTTCGCGACGATAATGTGGTCGGTGATATCGCTACAGTATTTTATCGTCCCGATGGCTCCTGGGAAGATGTCAAACTAAACCGTCGATCCAGTGGCCTAGACCTGGATGTCCTCAAGCGTGCGCCAAGGCGAGTTTGTGTCGTGTCGGGTAAATCTCGAATTCCTAGCCTGCAAGGGGCTCTTGCCGGGGGCTTCATTACCGATTTGATTATCGATGATTTTTCTGCAGCATCTCTCTTAACGGAGAGCTAGCTCTTACATCGCTTTTGATGTCGGTTCGAATCCGACGGGGCCTGCTTCATTCTTGGCCGGGCGCTATCAGCTGGGTTATTTTACCGACCGGCAAGGCAATCCAGCCTTCGATGCGAGCCTGTGACATCTGGATTTGAGTCGGAGGCTCAGATAGGCCCAGAAGCGCCGCTCTGCCTGCAAGGGCGGCTATCACTGCGTCAAACGCGTCGCATGATTCGAGCATTAGCGTTTCGAACGCGGAAGTATCTAGCCAGTCGGCCTGCTCAAGAATTTGGCCCAGTAGACGCTTACGTTCATCAATGGACTTTCGATAACCGGCGGTATCGAAGCCCCAAACCCTCAAGGTTGCTCCGGGATAAACCTCGACAACTACGCCGGCACCAGATCTATCAATCTGGATTCCGCTTTTCTCAAGCCTGCCCAAAAGACCAGCGCACCTCATCGCGGTGAGCCCGAGTCGGTCGGTAGAAACGCTCAGTGGCCATCTGCCTGTTCTTGCACGAACCGCCCTGTCGGTCTCTCGGTATGAAAGGCGTCGACGCCAATCCATGTCGCCTTCTACTTCGTGGCTTTTAGAATCTGGGTCATTATGGTTCGAGACGAAATCTACAAATTCGATTGGCCACCCGAGTGCGCAGTCGATTCCAATTTTCTCGGCATTAGAAACGCCCTGAACTATGACACTGTCAGCGACACCTACCCTCAGGTCTATAAGCGTCCCAGAGCGATTGTTCCAATCGATGAGGGCCAAGGCAGTGCCTTTTGGCTCTGCGGCTAGGTCGATTCCGGCGGTGATCACCATAAAAGCCTAAGGCCAGGTTTGTATCAATTAGAACTAGCTGGCGACAAGCCGGGCGTCAGCCTTTTTCTGGTGCAACCACTGCAACCAGATGGCAGCCGAAAGCCACAAGACCTGCATGACAGCGATAACACGCTCTGATAATCCAACAATCGGCTGTCCAGGTTCCAGCCACGTGAGCAGAAACCATAAAGTAGTGATCCCCATAATCAGAGTGGCTGGAATCGCGCCGACGGGTCTGATGCTCCAGTGGTATCGCTTGTCAAATCGCATTGCCAACAGTGGCCACGCCGAAAATAAGACGAAGGCAAAAGTTGCAAACAACACGTGCCAATAGGAGGAGCTGTCTTGAGAGGGAGTTGAAAAGAATGTATAACCAAAGCCGGCAAAGCCAGCAGCAGCAAGCGCCAGCCGTCCGGGCAAAGAAAACGCCTTAGCGTGCCACGCGCCGACTAGCGTCAGTAGCGAGCCAAACAGAAAGAAACTGGACTGAATGACCTGCACGGGAGAATCGTCTGCAGCAAGATCGCTTATTGTTTTGGCGATGGGGTCATAGCCGGGAACCAGTGAACCTGAAATGGTCCATCCCAGTACGTTTTGAATTGGGCCGAGTGTCGCGGCCACCAAAGCCCAAATACCGATTCGCTTCAATGTGTTACCCCTCTTATGGACAATGCTGCCTAGTCTGTCGGCTTTAGGGCCGTTCCACCTAGTGAAAAAGCCAAACCAATCGAGTCTCCGGGTCTAACTAAAAGATCTGTCACCGCCTCTGGCGCAAAAACCCAGTCGGTTGAATCTGAAACCCGAAGATAAAAACCCCAGTAGGCAAATGCCGCCGGCAGCTCCTGGCAAGTTTCCACGTATGGCTCGCCGCCTGAAATCACTATCTGCTGGTTCTTGCCCGGAACACCGTTTACACGGCAAAGAACCATGTCGCCATAGGTCTTGGTGCCCTCGGTGGAGACACCTGCCGCGGACAAGACCTGCTTAGCGGTGGCCGCATTGCCACTGATTGAAACGCAGCTGGAAACATCCTGACCAAGACCTGCAAAATTGACCGTCACCCTGGCGCCATCGCAGCTACCGTCTGCTGCAAATTCTGAGACCGAAGCTGATGCACAGCCAGTCAAGACCAACGCCGCTATGGCCATCAGCGAAACCGATTTGAGCATGAAATCCCCTTCAGGATCTTTTGAAAACAGGGCTACGAGGCCCAAGTTTAGGCTCCTGTAAGAAATTCATTGGGTTCATCGAAATACCGCGAGCCGCAATGGTGTTAGCTTTCCCTATGGATCTTTCAGGAAAAACTATATTGGTGACCGGCGCATCAGGCGCACTTGGTGCAGAACTTACAAACGTGCTCTCATCAAAGGGGGCAAAGGTGCTTGGCACTGCGACTAACAACGAGTCTGCGGGCAGCATCCCTGCCAAGGCTGAAGTTAGATTACTGCTTGACTTCCAGGAGCCAGACTCCATTCAAACCTTGACCGATTACCTAGTTGCTGCGAGCCAAGTGGACGGAATCATCAACGCAAGTGGAGTAGTTGCGTTTGGTCCGGTCAGCGAACTGACCGTCGATACCAGCAGGCGACTAACGGCCGTGAACTCCCAGGGGCCTATTCAGCTAATCTCCCAGCTGTTTGGGAAACTAAAGGAATCCTCAGAGGCCGGTAACCAGCCTTTCGTGCTGAACATTACCGGAGTGGTTGCGGAAACCCCGATGATGGGTATGGCTGCTTACTGCGGCTCAAAGACCGCAGTTCATGGGTTCTTGACCGCACTGGGCAAAGAATGGCGTCGCGAAGGAATTCGAGTAATCTCTGCCAGGCCTGGACACACCGAAACCGGTCTGGCCACAAGAGCGATTGCTGGCCAAGCTCCAAATTTCCCAGCTGGCATGACGACGGAACATGTGGTTGCAAGGTTGATTGCCGCCTTGGAAGCTGATGAGAAAGACCTAGCTTCTACAGACTTCTAATTTCGTAGCTGTAGCTTTTAGATTCTCCAGCCAAAATTTCAGTGCTTGCGATGTCGGTTACGAAGACGTTCGCCGGATGAGACATGGGCTCTATAGCAAGCGCAGAGCCCTGCGCGAACAACTGTGCTGATGGCCGATAGAGCATGAAATAGTCGATATTTTCCAGGCCGCGAATCTCGAAAGAACCTAGGGAATTCGTAACCAGAACTTCATTGCTCCCGTAATAGCAATCGTCCAGTGTCGCTAGATCCAGAGAATCCTGGTTCAGACCTAACCCCGAGACTTCTTTTGCCGAAACCGGCAACATTCGGTCATCGGTAGCTATGTGGTGAGTAAAATCCGCGGACACGGTGAACTCATTGCCCATCAGGAAATAAGGATGGAAGCCGATGGCAAAGGGTGCCGCATGCCTCGAGTTGTTCGTTGCGGTTGCTCGCGTTACCAGTGCATTTTCCTCGAGGCTAAATTCAAGCACTAAATCAATCGCAAACGGATAGTGAGCATCTTGGCCGAAGCTGTAGGAGAGCTTTAGGGAATCCGGGGCATGAGAGACAAGCTCCATTTTTTCGTCGAGCAGTAACCCGTGATTAGCGTTGTTTTGAGAATCAAGTTTTGGAATCTGATAGTCGATTCCAGCCATCTGGTAATTACCGTCTTCGAGACGGTTAGGCCAAGGTGTCATTGTGTAGCCAAACACCTGAGCGCGCGCATTGTCGCCAGAAAATTTAGGAATGATCTCAACGCCACCCAATACAAGATGGCTCATTTGACCCCCGAATGCACCAAATTCTGCAATACTGAGGTTCTTCTCGTCTAGGCGAGAAATACTCAGTTGCTCACCAGGGTCGTTTTTGCGCACCCGTTTATGTTACAGACAGTGAGTAAGAGGTACTTGAGTGAACAAGCCCAGTATTGAAGCCAAGCTTTTTGATGGCCGCGACATCTTTTATTTTGATGACGCCGAATCAAAGCT
>Ga0307488_10001311_pt1 | contig 20743 bp, 11 predicted proteins | sample SB02metaG_FD_202248 | JGI IMG/M metagenome (GOLD analysis project Ga0307488, IMG submission 202248) | Sea-ice brine microbial communities from Beaufort Sea near Barrow, Alaska, United States - SB 0.2 | ecosystem: Environmental > Aquatic > Marine > Coastal | place: USA: Alaska | collected... | reverse complement strand
AAAAGCAGCAACTCCTTCTGGAGTATCAGTGTCATGTTTTTTGTAAAGGTCTTGTTGGAATTTAGCCATTAAGGGCTTTATTCTGACCTCAGCTTCTAATTGTAGTTTTCTAACTAAAGGGTCGTTTGTAACTTCAGTTTGAATTGCTTCATCTAGTTTTTTTGAAAGTAAAGCATCGTCTGTTATCTCTGCAAAGTTAATACCTTCAGTATTATCTCCGTCTTCCTGAGGCTGTATGTATTTTTTATCAAAAGCAGTAACAGCTTCAACTGTAGGAACTAAATCAATTGCTTTTACTTTTTGTACTCTATTCTCTCCTGTAAAAAAAGTTGAAAAAGCGCTTTCATCTTGTATGTCAAATTTACCTTCGTCAAAAGAAGCCTCTAATTTTTTTCTTTCTTCATTAAGCTTAGTCCACTCTTCTTTAGATAGTTTTCCTTCTGGATCAGCCACTACGTATTTACCTACTGCTGATTTGCCAACAATTGGGTTTCTACCTTCTTTTTGAAGTCTTTCTTTTAATTCTTTAATAGACTCACCATCTTTTCTTGCAACTCTATCTCTACCTGGGCTGTATTGATCTGTCTTATATATGCTTTTATTAGCTGTTAACTTATTTGTAAGATCTTTATGTTTTTTGTAGTTTGAAAACTGCTCTTCATTTCCATTAAAATCATCTAAATCAAGAGTTCCATCACCTTTTACATCTGTCCCTTTAACGATTCCTTGTTCCAACTCTCTATCAGTTGAAGTATTTTTTCGTGTTGAATTCTTATCTGCTTTTATATTTTCTAATTGACTCCACTTATCCACAGTGTTTACGTAGTCAATTTCTGATTCAACTTTGTTAACTAAAGGTGTTGAGTTTTTTATTTCTTCTTCAAGTTTTTTAGCTTCTTCAATTTGTTTAGCATTAGCTAATTTTCTAGCTTCTTCTTGCTCTTGTCTAGCATATTTAGCTTTAAAATAACCTTCTTTGTCAAAATCACTATGACCAAATTGACTAGCTATTGAAGCTTGAGCTATTCCTTTAGCTTTAATCCAATCAGTGTCATCTGGTTTTTTAGTATAATAATCGCCTTTACCTTCTTCGTTTACTTCATACTTGTATTCATAACCATGATCACTGTAAACTTGACCAGGCTTAGCATTTAAAGCTTGTTCTTTTTCAGTAATTACCTCAAGCTCTTGAGGCTGTGATGGTCCACTTTCCGATTCGGATCCTGTATTGTTTTCTGACTCTACGTTCGGATCCTGCGTCGTGGAGTCGGTGTTCTTTACTTGCTCAGCTACAACTTCAGTTTTCTTCTCTTGTTTTTGTTTAGCCTTAAAAGCTAAAACCATATTGTACATTTCTGTCTGAGAGTAATTTTGATCAACTAAAGATCTAGCATATTCACCTACTGTCATTTGAATTAATTTAATTTGTTATCTTGTAAAAACTTATCAGACTTAGCTTGTTTTGCTTGTTCTAAATCAAATACTGCAGCATCTTGTTCTACTGTTGGTAATTTTTGAGTTATAAATTGTTTTAAATAATTATTCATAAAATATTGTGTGTATTTTTTTTCAAATAATTCTTTTTTTCTTTGGTCTAATGGCAAGTGTTTTTCGTAAGACCAAGAAGTAGATCCAGCGTTAGCGTTCTGAGCCATCTGATCATCTTCTTCAACACTAGAACCTTTAGATATAAACACATTCCACGCGGCTATAACTTCTTGCTCTTGCTGCAATAAACCAGCGACTTCAGCATTTATAAAAGGTTTAACTTTTTTCTCTATTTTATCTAGATCAAACTTAAGTGTGTTTCTACCTTTACCCATTCCTATGTCTATTATTTCATAATCATAAGAACCATCAGAGTTTTTTAATACAAACTCATCAGAGATAGAAGCTCCAGGTAATAAGTTACCTTCCTCGTCTGCTGCTCCTTCAGCCATAACACCAACGTCTGTTAATAGTTTTAACATGTCTTTGTTTATGTCTGGTGTCGTAGCTACAAGATCTGTACCGGAACCTATTAAAGCTAACAAAGTGTTGTTATTTATAATTAACGGAACTTGAAAAAGAGGACCTTCAAAAGTTATACTTTGAGAGCCATCATCAATTAAATTTAAATAAACATTGTATCCTTCTGTTTTAGAAAAACCAGGTTTGTTTGTCATTATAGAATTAGCTACTAAATAAGCATAGTTATTGTTAACATCGTAATACGCATCATCAGTTGTTGCTAATTGATCAACAAGCGTTTGAATAAACTGTAAAGATTTTTTAGGAGCTGCTTCTAGTATTTTAAGTTGCTTATGTTCATAATCACAGTTTTCACTAAGACATTTACCTGAATCTACAGCCATTTTAAATTTAGCATATGCAACACCTGTATTAGCGTAAGCTCCGTCTAATATACCGAAAGTAGTGTCGATGTTTGAAGACACATAGTTACTGTCATAAGCTAAAGCGTTGCTTTTGTTAGTTTGTTTTAAAGAAAGATTGTATAGCGTGTTTTTATTTTCCATTTTATATTTTTATTTACTAACCCAATTTACCGCCTAAACCTCCTGCTATACCAGCAACAGAACCTATAGCTCCTGTTATAGCTGCTGTTTGATCTCTTTGAGCCGCAGCTGCTTGACCTCTTAGTGCTGAAATTTGATTAGAAGTCCTATCAAGTTGTTGCATCTCTCTAGCTTCAGTTTGTCCAAAAACAAATTGTTTTCCAGCAACATCCGCTTGTTGCATCCTTTGCTCTTCAGACATTTTTTGAGTTTGAAGTCTTTGTTCTCCAGCTAATCGCTGTTGATTATTACTAGATTCTTGTCTTTCTATATCAGCTGCAATACCTTTCTTACTTTGAAGAGCGGCTTGTGCTAATGCTGTTGCGCCTCCAGCAGATGCTCCAGTAGCTCTCATTGTATCTAGTGTATTTGCTAAAGCAATATCAGTTTGTTCCATTTGTATTTCTGTGGCTTTAGTTGCTACTGTTAATTTTTCAAATGGATTACTAAGCATTGCGCTCAAGCTAGTAACTCCTTCGTAAGGGTTTATTATTTCTTGGCGATTAGCCTCTAGTCTAGCTAATTTACCTTCTAGCTTTTTAGCTTTTCTTTCGGCTCTTCTTTTAGCTCTTCGAGCTGCACTTGATCCAAAGATACCGCCACCGATACTTACTGCGGCACCTATGCCGGCTGCTACTACAGTCATATTATTTGCTTTTTAATTTTAATTTTTTCTTCATGCTTTCAATACTAATATCTGGATCATCAAAGTCTTTTGCTACAACGTCTTTTAACACGTCTTCTACTGTGGTTTTATCTGTAGCATGCACAGTAATCCAAATGCTGTCTTCATGCATGTATATTAATCTTTTTGTTCCTGGTTTTGTTACGCCATTGTGGGGCGCTTTTATACGTTTAATTCCCTCACTAGTTAATACAGATATATCACCTTTTAATATAAAATAAGGATGTTCTTTTTTATGTATACCGGTAGAAATTATCTGACCTTTAGGCATAAATATTTCTCTAATATATAACCCATCTGCAAATGTATGCTTAAGTGGATTAACTGCGTTAGCAACCTTGTCTTCTCCTGGCGTATTTGGATCACCATAAGAACCTGGTAAGTTTACTAATTGATCTTCAAAGTTCATTATCAACTCTCTAAAACGTTCTATTTGTTCTATTTGTTCTAGTGTATGCTCTTGTTTTACTAAGGAATTATTCATTTAATTAAATTTTAATAACCGTTATTCATATCATAAGCGCTTTCCACAGAGAATAATGTTTTTTCTCCACCTAATTGCGTCGTTAAATCTGTAGACATTTTTACTGTAGCGTAAAAACCTTTAATACCTGATATGTCCTGATTAAATATAATCTCACCTGGATTTGCAGGCGTATTATTTATAAGATTAGCAACATATTTATTTTCTTTTCTGTCAAACCCAGCGTAGTATCTATCTAGTGGTGGAGTTGTAGTACCAAAAACGTTTGTATAGTTTACGTTTGAAACAAAACCGTTGAAAAACAAAGTGCTAAACTGTGTTAAACTAACAGCTCCATCTAAAACTAAAACACCTGTTGAAGTGTTATAAGACACAACGTTTCTTAATGGAAGAATTTGTTCAGAAGTAACTGAATCTCCTGGAAATATATATCCAACAACTGAACCAACATCTAGAGTTATAGTTGTAGAAGCTGTTACGGCCGTGTTGTTTTTAGCTTGACCACTAGTCAAAACATATTCACCATCGTTATAGCTAACTATAGCCGAAGTTACGTCGTTAGACAAGCTCCAGTTTCCTCCAGAGCTAAGTATAGCTTGAGTTTCGTCTGATGTATAAGTATCTAGCTGCCAACCATTACTTCCTTCATACCCTATTGTTTTAAAAGTTTTTGAGTTAGTTGGGTTTGGATTAAAAACAAATGTTATAGACGTTGGATTATCTTTTCCATAATAGTTACCTCTTCTAACGCTTTTGTCATAATGTCTCCATAGCTGAGCAACACCGCTATCGTTCGTTTTAACAGAATAAAAATTATTTCTTAAACTAAACATTTCATCTGGCACGTAATCAAAGAAACTGACCCAGCCTTGAGATCTTTCATCAAAATTTAAAGTTTTGTTTGAAGGTCCTCTTTCTACACTACTTGTTGTTAGCGTGCTTTGAAGAGACAAAACATAATCACTTCCATATATATCGTAAGCACCTAAAGCTTTTCCTCCTGTTGCTATACTACTGGTAAGAGCTAATTCATCTCTAAAAAAGTCTTTCATACCATATGATGATATTTCTTCTATTCCATTTCCAGACAATCTTAATACAACATTATTGTTTTTATCTGTAAAATACTTTTTACTTCCATATATAGCAAAGCTTTCTGGGTTTTTAGATATACCATATTTTCCTAAATAAGGTTGTATGGCTCCTATAACTAAATTGCTAGAGGTTACAGTTCCTCCACCTTCAGCTGAGTATATAGCGTCTTTATCTATTAAGGCTCTACTTACTTTTAATTCTTGAAATATATTAAGATTAGTATCTTCAGAGTATAATTTTTGTATAGAGCCATTTGCTGGATCTAAAGATCTTGTTATGTCTTCACCTACAGAAAAAACATTAGTATTGTTTACGCCTGTTCTAGAATTAAATATTCCAGAATAAATTAATGTATTAAATCTACGAGTACCCATTGGTTCATCTTCTACTATGTATGCTTTAGCTCCATAGTCTACAGAAGTGTTATTATAACCTCCTCTGATTCTAGATTCTTCAACAGCCCAACTAGTAGGTTCATTCATATTTTGCTGCACAGGATAACCTCCTATTACTTCTGGTATTCCAAAAGAACCGTTCCAAACAACTTGCTCATTGCTATTGTTTATCTTTTTAAGTAAAAAGTTATTGAAGTATTTTATTTCTATTATTGCACCTGCCATATTTAATTATTACTTATTTTTGACTATAGTTACTTTATATTATAGAAAACCTATAATCATTGACATTGTTTGGTTTTTCTGCTTGACTTTCAAATGCTATTTTAGTTCCATCAGGGCAAGTCGTATCGCCTCCGTTGTTAGCAACGTATTCAGCTATGCCTTCTGTGGCAGCCTCACTGTCGCCAGGTACTGGTGGATACTGGGTTGGGGAGAAGTAAGTTGCAAACCTTTCCCACTTTGGTCTTCCACCTTGATTAGTCATTGCTGTCCACGGATCATAGCTCCACATTGCCCAAACTTTTTGTAAAGCCTCTATGGTATCACCCTTAGAAAAATACCAAGGACTAAGACCTATATTCATAGCACACGCGTAAGTATATATGATTTGTGGCCCTTGAGTTTGAAAATTCCAAGACTCCTCTAGCGAACTTAAACCGTTCGAATCTCGGCTGTAACCAAAGAATCCACCACCTACAGAATCGTTTGGGTTGTAATAGAAAAACTTATCACCATTATTGTCTTCATTTATAAATTTTATTCTTCCTACTCTCTGATTACCATCACCACCAAGACCAGTAATTCCTTCACTCTGAGTACTTATGGTCCAACCGGTTCCAGCAGTAGTAGTAGTCCCGTTTACGTCTCTAAAAAATTTCATGCAGTTTTGCATTGCATCATCGCCGCCTTCTAAAACAGTGTAACCCCACATATGCGAGCCGGAATCGTAACTAGTTACCGAAACCCTGCCTCTAATATAAGGTGGAAAAGCCCAAGTTGGAATTTGAGCGGCTGTTATTGGCATTGGCCCGGTAATATCCGTAGGTTGTTTTTGAACTTTATGCTGAAAAACATTGCCACCAATAGCTGTATTGAAAGGAATTGTTATAGTATTAGCAGTTGAAACTTGATCATTCAACGAGTACTGCGTCATAGGAAGACTAGGACTGATATATCTAGGGCAGCAATTACCGGCATCTGCAACGGTGTTATCAAAAAACCCTGCTCCGAATAAGTACCAACCTATTTGGTCACTCGTAGCTCCGGTGTCACTTGCTGTAATTCTAAATATAGTAGCAGGATAATGATGGTATATTGAAAAAGGCCCCATGTCGCTTCTTAAACAGTTAGCTCCACACACTACTTCACCTTGATTATCAAAATAATATTGGCTATTATTACCCCAATAAGGGTTGTCTATTGGTATAGCCTTACCTTCTTGAGATTTGTTCCAAAAATTATCTTGATTTAATGTAACTCTCATATCTATTTCAAATTGCTGATATGTTGGAGTTCCACCCGCGTCTTGAAGAGCTATTGTTACGTAAAATATACCAGCAGGCATTAATTCAGGCTGATTAGCAAAATTGTTTTGTAAACTAACACCAATATTTCCATCTTGACTTTGAGTAGCTAGTGTGATTAGCCCAAATATATCTTCACCGTTTATTTGAGCCGGAGGTCCACCTACGCTACCTATTCTTTGATCAAAAATTTGAGGTCCACTAGCGAAATCTAGAGTTTGACTAATATAAGCTAAGTCTCTTGTTGACAAAGCACCACCGGTTATAGTTTCATCTTTATTTGCTGAACCATTGTTTCCATATATAAACGCAATATTAAGCGCGTCTTTTTTAGTTCTAACAGGAACAAAAGCTGGTAGAGGCAAAACAGGTGAGGATCCCGGACCGTACTCTATTGTATCTATATTCGGCACAAGATTGTTTGCTCGTATTAAATAATATTCAGGCGGTACGTTAGCTAAATTAGCTTGTTTAATCACAAAATTATCTTGACCACCTATTCTTATTTTAAAAGTAAAAGTGAACTGTCTTAAAGCTGCGTTATCATCATAGAAAAAAAAGATGTTGTCAAAATAGTTCTGCCCTGTTGATGACGCTCCTGGATTTGCTTGCGATGTAGTTTTTATTTGCCAAGGACCAATGCCAGTTGCACTTGTATCATTTAATATAAAATAATCTCTAACCTGTGTTGTTGATACAAAACCAGCTCCACTAACGCTATCACCGTTTGCGTTTACAACACCTGGTTCAAAATCAACACCTTCTATAGTAACAGTGTCAGGATCTGCACCTGTAGGATTTATTGTTATAGTTTGACCAAAAGTATCTGTAATAACAAAGCCATTACCTGACAATATACTTCCATCTTCTGCTAAACCTTCGTCAAACTGATCAGGATCCCATGTTATATTAGATCCAGCCGGCTGAGATTGATTGTTTAATATAGCGTTATTTAAATCTGATATTAAACCAGAAGTTGATGTTTCCCAAAAAATATCTATAGCACTAGTGGTTGGCTCTGTTTCGTAAACAGCTAGATATTGAATACCCGGTTGAGTAAGCTTAAAAGCTGGAACAACCCCAGATCCACCAGTTGGAATAAATCTATATGTTACGCTTTCAGTTAAGTTAATTGAAACGGTTGGATCTGTTGCATTTTTAAAAGTTATAGTCATTTCACCTTGAACGTTAATGACACTGTTAGATGCAACATAAATACCTTCTGGCACACCTTGCCCAACAACTAAGTAGTTTTCCAAAGCATTTTGACCAGGATTGTTGGATACATTTATAAACGTTCCAGATTGAAGAAACCCACCGGTCGTAGCTTTTATTTCACCAGAAGAAGGAGCATAGTTTACGCTTGCTAATTGACCTATTTGATTTATTGTAGAAATTCTGGCTATTAAAGGATTAGACTCTAGTGAATAAAATTGAGGAAATAAATTAGGTTCCGGAGGATCTATTGGATCATATTCAAAAAGATCGTTTACAGTCGATATAACTGATACCGTGTTTGTTTGTCTTCCAGGATAATACTGTGTGTTACTAGCTCCTTCGTTGTTAGTTGTTATTGCAGTAGACGTGTTTTCTACTCTACCAAATAATTGAACTGAGCTTCTAAATTGTTTTTGGTCTGGTCCTACCTCTGTTAGATCTCTAGGTATTTTATTTATATTATCATTTATTAAAACTGCATGAGAAGTTTGACCAACTTCTAAAGTAGTATCGCCAGGATAAGAAGCCATTATACCTGGTAGATATACATTGTAGTACTCTTGCTCTGTTTGCTTTACAACGATCTTGTAAGAATACCAGCCTAATGGATTGTAGTCGAGACTAGAAACATCTGAATTATATAACTCAGCGTTTATAGGTCTATTCATTAATATTTTTAAAGAATTACCAGGCCAACTAGTCTGGTTATTTGTTTCGTCTATATACGGAGAGTACAAAGTAGATCCAGCGTATTCTACACCATTAACTACAATAGAGGTCTCGTTGTTAGACAATATAACACTAGATTGTCTTCCGTATCTATCTGATAAAACAAAACCAATTTGATAGTTTCTATTCGTTTTTACACTTGAACTAGGATATTCTATCTTACTTGTTGAATTTTCTGTATCAGCTCCTGGTTCTAAAATCAAAACCACATTTCCTCCTGCAGGTAAAGTAACCGCGTTAGTTAATTGTATTATAGCTGGACCAGTAGTATTATTATCTGTAGATGATACAAGTGTTCCAGGTGGAATATTACATCCATACGTATTAGAAGATATAGTATAACCAGCAAACCAATTTTCAGCAGCTTTACTAACGTTTATTGCTATATTTGTAAAAGCAGGGATAGTTGCTCCAGCGCCAGTGTAAGCAGCTGTAATTTGAGCTACTGTAAACGCCGATTTTTCTGTTGAAGCTACATTGTAATCTAAAAAAGCAGGTGGATCTAATTTGTTTTGAAAATTTCCATATATAACCCTATTGCCAGCAACTTCCTGAGCTTGTGCTCTAAGAGGTGTTTTATCGTAAACTCTTATAAGATCAGCTGATGGTAAGGTTTTAGTTGGTTTTGTAGATCTGTATTTATAAACAAAATAATTAGGGCTACCTATTGTTAATAAAACATTGTCATCTAATTGAGCAACAGCTTTGCTTACATTTACACTACCTTCTGATGGACTGCTAGGATCTGTTGGCGTAAAACTTACTATTGTTGTTCCGTCGTCAATTCCAGCACCTACTATAGGGTCTCCAATTGTTATGCCGCCTTGTATATTGTCTATAGCTATAGTTGTTGGATCTCCCACAGTTCCAGATCCTCCTGGAGTTTGAGCTCCACTTGTTAAAGCTATCCCTGATTGTTCTGTTATTTTACCTATAGGAATTGTTTCAACTACCTTAACGGCTATACCGTCAGATTCTTTATATAGTATATCTATTTCTTTTAACTTAAGCCCGGCTTGTATTGTGTAGTTAGTAAAAGGTAAAGGTATTCTTAGGTCAATGCTATTTACTTTGTTTTCTACAAAAAATACAACCGTACTTCTGTAAGACTCAGCTTGATCATCTTTTTGTTGACTACCAGTGTTGCTAGGATTTGTAGGTTTTACTAGCATAAAATAACCATCTTGTTTTGGTATAAAAGCTATTTGAGTAAACGGGGCAAATATAGAATACTCATTGTCAACAAATTTAAATCTATAACTAAATCTAGCAAATATGCTTTGTAAATAATCTGGGTCTCCACTAAACTTAGGATCAAAATAAGGGTTTTGATTAAAAACTATTTTTTGGTTTTCAAGTATAGATATGTTTCCGCTTAATGTTAATTCAAAAGTTCCATTAGGATTAGCAGTCACTGAAACTACAGTAACACCCTGTGGTACTAAAGCGTTTTTAGGTACTTGACCCGATAAATTGTTTTGAATAGATATAGTAGAAGCTCCATTAGATCCATAAGCGCTTGTAGTGCCTTCGTTTATTTCACCTTGTATATTGTCTATTTGTATAACGTTTGTAGCTGTTGCGGCAGCAGAAGCTAAACAAGAGCCTCCGTTAGGAAGAAACAAAGTACTAACATCTTTCATTGTGGTTTCATATGGCACAGGATCTGTAGCACCCAATATGCTTTCTTGCCACATTTCCATACACTTAAATGGATTATACTTTGCTACTGATATTTGGTCTTCTGTTTGATAATAGGTTGGCGCTTGCCCTGTTTCTGGCTGAGCAAGAGAGGTGTTTATAACTCTAGGTTGATTTCTATTGTCTGTAAAAAACAAAAGCTCTTCTAGTATGTTAACTCCTGTTATTAAACTATTTTGTGAAAAATTAAGAAAAGCGCCTTGAACTAATATATAAGACTCATTAGAAAGTATATTTGTAGATATAATAAAGTTTTTTGCAGAAGGACTGTATTCGTACTTGTTTGGGTTTCCGTCATTATAATCTGTAAAAAACAAATAAACAGTGCTATTTATTTCATCAGCAAAACTACCTATACACTTAATATTAGATGATTGAGTTAGTGTTTGGTAATTCTGTATAGCCGCATTACCCAATGAGTTTTCTAAATTACCTACTTGAGAACCTTCAGATTTACTTATTTGTGCGTTTACAGCTTCTCTATATTCACCCTGAGGCAACAAGCGAGCGTCTAAGTCTTTATTCATCTTAGACTTTATAAAAGTATTTTGAACTTTAGCCATTAAATTTTAGTGTTTTATCCATTTAGACTTACCTCTCATCACTTGAACTATTTCTTCTAGCTTGATGTTAGATAATCTTATTTTAGCATTTCTAAGAGCAGCTCTTCTATCTTTTTTAAATCTAGCTATAATTCCTTCAGACGTGTTTGCTCTATTAGCTAGTAAGTTATATGATATACTTAAGTACATAGCTTCTTCAGCCATCTTAGGCACTCTAGTATCTAAGTCATAAGCAAGACCGTCAGATATATATTCTAAAACAATTAACCTGTCTCTTAAGTTACTAGAAAAAGTAAACATACCATCTCTTTCGTTAATTCCAAACCAGCCGTTTACTTGTGATAATTGAGGATCAAGACCATATAGTCTTCCCCAGTCCCATGGACCAGAACCCCACCAATCATCTTGATACATACCGTAAGCTGCGTTGCTAAGTTGATCAAATGCTTGTCCGTTTATAACTCTATCGTCTGCGTCTCTCCATCTTTCTACCGTTAACGATGTTCCTTCTAAATCTTCACCAAAGTTATCTTGAGTTGGTATACCTTTGTTGTCTTGTAGTAATTTAGAGTATGGGTTTGTTGTTAAATTGTTGTTAGGATATATAGGTCTTTTTACACCCATATTGTCAATCCAAGAAATAGCAACATAGTTAACATAGTCTTGTGGCATTACTAATTGTAGACTATCTGGTATAGTAAGTTCTTGAGATTTAATACTTTTTAAAGTATCATAACTAAATTCTTGTAATGATCTTTTAGCCCAAAAAAGTACATCTGATTTTTGCGCTGTCTGTACTATTTTTCCATCACCGACGTAACCAACCATGTAGTTATCTATAATATCCGATAATTTTACATATTGATAAATTCCATAATTTTCTTCAACAGCGTCGCCAAGTGCTTCTTCAGCTATAGTGCTAGCGTATTGTCCACCATCTAACTTTTTTAGCTGTACAACTATAAATAAATTGTCAGCAGGATCTGCTGTAAAAGTAATAGCGTTATTAACAACAGTGTAATCCAGTAGGTATTCTTGCCATTGACCTGGAAAACCCGTGGTGCTAGTATATATTTTAAAATTATTTAAAGCGTATTTAACACTTGTTTGATCATAGCTACCAAATACTAAATCAGTGTCAAAAGTTGTTGTAATGGTAAGAGCGTTACCAGTACCTCTAAAGCCTTGTGCCCCTTGGTAGTATTGTTGATTTGTTTCTGTAACTAATGCCATTTTTTATTAAGATTTTTCGTTAGCTTGTACTTGAGCTACTTCTTGAGAAGCTAAGTCTATTATAGTTGGATCATTTATTATAACTCCAGCGTATTTCAATATACCCATTATAATATTTGTTTGCTCTTGATATACTAGAGAAAATGAATTTGACCTAGCTGGTGAATATATGTATTGACCAGTACCAGGCGTTTGAGTGAAAGCCCAAATAGGTGGCGATGGCGCAACTATGCAGTTAACGCTAACGCTAGATGGTTGAGGAGATATAGTAAGCCCAACTTCTAATAAAGGATTAACAGTTTTTGTACTAGCAAATGCAATTGGAAATTTTTCAGTTGGAGCTGTTAATTTAGATCTAGTTATTTTATTGTAATCAGCTCTGGTAACAAGTTGCGTTATATACTCTCCTCCAAAAGAACTAGCTTGAGGATCGGTGTTTCCAACTAATGAAGAATTATATTTTGATAAAATTTCACCCATCCAATATATTTGACTCTCTTGAATAGAACCTGAGGTTGCGCTACCAGCTACGAAATAATTCCACATTGGTTGTGTAGTTAGCGCATCGTAAAAAAAAGCAAGATCTTTTATGAAAGGAAATATTTTTTCATTTTGATTTTTAAAAATATTAAAAAACTCAGTATTATTTTGAGTGTTGTTTTGGTTTTGACGGTTTAATTGTGTTCCGTCTGGAAAATATGACTCAAATATTTCCAACTGAACTTGCTGTGCTAAATTGTTAAACTCCTGAGGTGTTACATATCCTCTTTGCTCTTTGTTTAATATTTGCAAGACTGTCGTGTATACTGTGTTTACATTTACCATTTATATTTATTTTATATACTAAAAAGGCGGACGAATCCGCCTATATATAGTATCACTTGTTATTTTTGTTTTTTATCTATAGATTTATAGACTTCAACACCTTCATCTGTTTTTAAGAAAGCTGCAAATGCAGAATAAGGATTTTCATCAAAAGGAACGTTCATTAGTTTTCTACCTGTTGATCCCCATGTAAAGGTTCTTTGATCTTGAGAAAGTTTTATTAAATTAGCTTCTTGAGCTTTAATAGCAAAGTTCCTTAATTGAACATTGTCATCTTTAGCTAGTGCTATAAAATTAGAAGGATTGTTTTTAGCAAATAACAATATGTCTCTTTTTAATTCCTTAGAGCTCATAGTGTTTACTGTTGATCCTCTTTCTACTCTTAATATAGCTTCAACTTGATCGATATCCATAGATCTAGCAGCTGTCATAGCATCTATTTCTAAGTGTATAATATCTAAATCATCTTCAGCTTCAGCCATAGCGCTAAACTCTTCGTATACCCTACCTTTTAAAGGGTGATATATAGAAAGTAGTTTTTGCAAAGCTACGTCTTTTTTATTTACTACTAATGTTCCATCTCTAAAACAAATGTGACCCATTGTGCACTCGCCTTTTTGTTCATCTACAAGAGGAGAGTTTTGGTTTGTAGCGTATCTTAATTCTCTTTGTGTTCCCATTTTTTCATCAAAATACAGCAATGAATGTTTTCTTGTATGCTTTCCAGGTATTGTTAATGATAATGGTGACTTATTATTTTTTAAATAATAAATTCTATCTTTTATTTCCCAGTCTAAAACTGGTTGTTCTTTTGTTTTTGACATAATATAATATAATTAAATAGTTTATAAAAGTAATAATTACCCCCGTCAGTACAACGAGGGTAAGAATTACATTAATGTTGACTTATTATAGTCCTTGAAATAATACAAAGTTGTTAGCAGCTTGAGTTACTAAACATCTTTCTGATAGGAAGTTTACTTCCATAGCATCAAGAGTTGAAGTAAATGCTCCACCTGCAGAACCAGTTAACCAAGACTTCATACGTCTGTCATCTCCTTGAGATGCTCTATAACGTACATGCAAGAATGGTCGTCTGATGTTTGTACCTAGTACTTGATCATAAACTGTAGAAGTTCCAGCTGGTACTAATACACCTTCAATTGAATTAACTCCAACGATACCACCACGAGTAGAAGCGTCATTTAAGTATTTCCAATCAGTTTTGTAAAAGTCATAAGAACCTCTTCTGAATCCTGAGAATCCAAGATTTAAAGCCATTTCTTCTGAGTTCTCAAATAAACCAAAAGCAGTTCCACCAGCGAATCCGCCAGAGATGCTTGCTAGCATATCATCAAAATCAAGAGAAGTTTGTCTTTGTAAGAAAAGCATGTTTTCTTCAATAGCACCTTGAGTATCTAAATTTTTAAGAATTGAATCAAAGTCATCAAGTCCAGCAGCAGCAGTAAATCCTACTTCCACGTTACCTCTTGCTCTAATAGCAGCAAATAAACCTTGAGATCCTGGTAAAGCAGCAGCGGCAGTTCCGGGAGCAGCTAAAGCATTCACGTTTAATTCACTTTCTACCATAGACATTTCTAAGTAATCCTCAAATCTTAATCTTGTTTCAGACTCAGCTTTTAGATACCATAAAAATCCAGATTGACCGTCTTCAGTTGCAACTTCAACCCAACCAATTTGAGCCATATCAGATCCGTTGATAACGAATTGATCTCTCAAAATAAGTGGAGAATTAGCAAACTGCGTAAAATCAGGTGTAATTGAAACTCTAGGAGCACTTGCAGTGGCTAAAGTACCACCAGCTGTTATGCTAGTTCCTTTTTGGTAAGCAGAACCGTATACAAATACTTTAACTCCAGCAGCAGCAAGTCCTTGAGCAGCAAAAGTTGAATTAGCAAAAGGTTGTACAATAAAAGCACCGCCTACTCCAGGTGTCGTACCTATTACAATACCTTTAGCTTCAGCTCCAGAAGCTGGATCTAAAAGAACTACTGTGTCATTTATAGATACAACAACTGATACTCCAGCAGCCGTAGGCGTTACTGTAGCGGCGTTGTTAGCACCTGTGGCTACTACTGTACATCCATCGTATGCAACGTGTAGTCTGTTTTGTTCTGACCATATTACTTGATCAGATGTCATTGGCATTTCAGCGCCAACCATTCTTAAGAAGCCTGATAACGTACGGTTTCCGTAACGTTCTACTTCTTGTTCGTAAATTTCTGGTAAATATTGTTGTGCAAAATCATTAGCTCCTTGATCAAACGTTAAATAGTTGTTTGCAAGAGTCTGTTGTAATTGCGAAGGTACAATACTACCAAATTGTGGAGATAAACTCATAATTTGTTAATTTTTTTAGTTAAACCTTTTTGTTTTAATTTTTAATTTTGTAGAGTCTGCACCGGATATAGCTTTTACTTTCATTCCACCAACAAATACATCACCTTGTGATTTTCTGCCTTCAGTATCACTTAGGTTTTTTGATTTATTTATCACGGATTTAACGGCATCTGCTTTTCCTTGCTCATAAAAATGAGCTGCAATCTTATCTACGTTTTCAGCAGCATATATAGCTTTATGATAACCTTTAGCGTCTTCCACGTTACCTTCGCTGTCTAGGAACTTCCCGACAAGGTTTGTTATGTTTGACTGGCTTTCGGCTACTTTTTCACGATTAACAACATTGTACTTATATCTTTTATCTCCAACTTTAATATCGAAACCTTCGAAATTGTTATCAAATAAGCTTTTAGTCTTTTGTTTAAATAGGTCGTGTTGTTTTTCAGCTATTTCCTGCTCTTCATTATATCGATTGAAAAAATCCATAGCTTTTTGTTGGTCTTGAGTTACGCCGGGTCTCAACTTGATTTCGTCGTAATATTTGCTCTTAGTTTCCTCTAAAAAGTTTTTAGCTTTTGCAATCTCTTCTTTTTTAGCGAGTTTTTTCTTTTTGACTTCTCGCTCTTCGTCTAAATCTGTATCATAATCAAAGTTCTCTTCCATTATGAAATTAATTTCTTCTAAATCTAAATGTGGTTTAGATTTTTTGTAATATTCTTTTAAAAGAATATCATCGTCTACGTTTGTATAATCAGCGTTTAATCTAGTGTAATCTTCTATAGTTCCACCAGTTTCTTCCATAAATGAAACTAATTTTTCGATGTTTTCTGGTAATGCTTTACCTAAAACTCTTTCGTCTCTTATAGCTTCTTTTACTTCTCTTACTTCTTCTTCAGTTACTTCTTTGATTGGAGAAAACCCTTCAGTAGTCTCGTTGGACTCTTGTACAGATTCTCCCATCTCTGCGCTATTTCCGGATGGTTTTTCCACAGGTACTTCTTTTGTTTCTCCGATTTGAATGGCATCTTCCTGCTTTTTAATTTCAACCTTAGTAACGTTGTTAGGTACTTCTACTAAAGGTTCTTTTGAATTAATGTTAACTTTAGTAACATTGTCTTTTGTTTCTACTAGTTTTTTAGGTGTTGTTTTCTTTTTGATTTTAAACTCACCTTCCTGCTTAACAGGTTCATTTGTTTTTGTTTCCATAATATAATAAAATTAAATAATTAATAAATTTAAGCTTGCGGCTCTTCTTGAGTTGCCATAGCTGATTGCTCTGGCTCTTCATTTTTTTCAAAGTCTATAGGTAGTAAATTGTTTTTTCTTTGGTCTATCATTTTACTTTGTTGCGTACCTTCCATTTGTATACGCTTGTCTTTAGCTTCTTCTTGCTGGTTTTTTAATTCTTGCTGTTGTTTAAGTTGCATATTAGCTAATTCAACGTCGAATCCATGTTGCATTTGCATTTTCTGCATATCAAGTTGAGCTTGAGTTTGCATTTTTTGAATCTCCATTTGAGTTCTTGACTGCTCGTATTGAACCTTAGAACCTGATATAGCCTCTTGCTTTTGAACCTCGTGCATTGCTATTTTTTCATTAGCAGCGGCTTGAGCTTCGCTTTGAGCTGCTATATTAGCTTGAGCGTTTTCTTGTTCTTTAACAGCTTTTTGTTTGCGTTTTACTTTTAAAAGCTGGTTAGCTAATTTAAGATTTTTTATCTGTCTTAAATCAATAGCGTCTTCTAAATCAATACCACCTTGTTGTAAAGCTACTTGTATGTTTTGTTCTAGTTGTTCTTTTTCTTCTTCGTCTGGTTCTAGTTCTAAGAATATTCCAAAATCATGAAGATTTAAATTAACAACTTCTTTTAAAGTGTTTACATTGTAACTACTTATAGAGTTAACTAGTGATTCAGCTGTTAGTGGAAACTCTAAAGCATCTGCTACCTTAAGAGCTATGTTCTCTGCAATTCTAAGCGTTAAATAAGAACCAGCTTGTTTTATGTGTCTAGTAGCTACATTAGAAGCGTTAGCGGCCATCTTTTGTAATCCTACTAAAGTGCTCTTGTCAGGCGTACTACCATCTCTAGCTTCATTTAATCCAGTGACGTCACGTATCATTTGTAAATAATACTGATACGTCTGTATAAGACTTTGTATTTTACCTTGGCCACTAGAGCTATTTAATTCTTGTATAGGGATTTTTCCAGCATTCATGTCGCCATCTTGAGTAAGTGATCTACCCACTATAGAACCTGTTTGGAAATACATGTTAAGCGCTTCTGCTGGATTATAATTAGTTCCATTACCAAGATCAACCTCAGCTAAGCCGTCCATATCTAAATAAACACCGTCTGGTACTATTCTAGACATTACTTGTTGTAGCTTTAAATGAGTTAATTGTATCATATCAGCAAAACCAATACATTTTCCAACTAGTGACTCTATTCTACCTTTATATATTCTAGGCGCACAAATAGAATAATTCATTTTAACCTTAGTAGTGTCAGCATAGGGTCTTGACATGTTCTTAGCAAGTTCCCATTTAAGTATCGTATTTGTTCCTAAAACTTTAGCTCCACTATATAAAACCTCTATAGATCTTGAAACTCTTTCAAAGCTATCGTTTTCTGGTGGATCAAAACTATCATCTTTTTCAATAGCTTTCATTAAACCTTGATCTGTTTGTTTTATTTTAAATACTTGATTGTGGTAGGTTTTATAATCAAAATAAAGAACTTGAACGGTATTACTATCATAATCACCCCAACCAGTTATATAAGATCTATTGCCGGGCATATTTTGTATACGTTCTAATTCTTCATTAGATAAGTCTGGAAATTCTTTTTTAAGTTCCGATATTGTTATAGCTTTTATTTCACCTACGTAGTATATGTCTTCAAAATTAGGATCTTCAGTGTATGAATAAACCATGTAAGCCGGGTCTACGTAATCTATAGTTATTCCGTTAGCTAAGTTAAAACTTGTTTTAGCAGCAGAAATACCAAGAACAGTTAAGTCCATGTTTAATCTACGCTTTATTAAATCATATTTATTTTGAGCCATAACAGAAGATATAGCCTCTTCTTCTGCTATTTCTATAGACTGCTTATAACTAAGCTGCATATGTAATTCTAGCTCTTCATCACTCTCTGGAAGTTGATCTGGATTTGGAACTTGATATAAGTCTATACCTAAGGTTTCTTTTAATCCCTCTAAATAATCTTTAGCTAGCATATCTTCATATATTCTAGAAGCATAAGCAGTTCTTTTCTTTATAGAGTCAGGATCTTGAGCATAAGCTTTTATGTCATAAGATCTGGATGAAATACCATTAACAACTATGTCCACAAATTTAGACAATATTGGAACTGGTTTCCAGTCTAAATTTAAATAAGACAAATCACCATTAATAGATAATTCATCTTTATACTTCTGTATAGACTGCTCTCCCCTTGCGTATAATCTTAATTGATGATAGTTATTCCAACTAGTCAAGTATCTATTTCCAGTTGTTCTACCTTGCGAAAACCACTCTCCCTCTATGGCTTGTGCCACTTGCTTACCGTATTCAATACTAGCTTTTTCTGCGTCACTAACTACTTGGCTAGGAAATGAAGTTCTCGTATTAGTATATATATTCATTAATTTAAAATTTTTGATACTGATCCTTTATTGTCGTATTTTTTAATACCTAAGTCAACTGGTTTTAATTCTTTTTTATTAACAGGAGAATACCTGTGTTTGTTACAAGCCATTAAGGCTAATCCAGAGCTAATAGAAGCATCATGAGTTGTTCTATTGTTTATGTTAAATTGAGACCAGTCTTCTAATGTTCTTTGAAAATAAACATCACCGTATCCTGTTTCTTTTAAACCCACAAAATGTTCTACGTAAGTTTCTATTGCTGATGCATGAGCTTGTTTTATATCTTCACTTGAATTAGGTATTCCACCTATTTCTCTTTCAGTTACAGACAGTTTGTTTCTTTTTTTATCTGGTCTATTCATAGCAAAGCCTCTATAGCCTCTGCGTTTAAAATAATAAAGTAATCTAGGTTTATTGTTTTCTGCTAATATTGGCATACCATAAAAAATGCAAGCCATTAATACGTCTTCAAAAAATATCTCAGCAGTTTGTGGTCTAGCTATGTATTCTAAAAAGAAATGATTAGGAGGCACTTCTTCCATGCTAAACTTAGTTAAACCGTGTAAAGATCCATTAGAACCTTTACCGTCTACTGTTCCTGATATATCATATGGATCACAACCAAATGCTCCGCAATGCTCATTACCAGGATAATTAACTCCATTTTTTAAAAACCTTTTATTTTGTAGATGCACAGGTGGAACCCATGTTATATAGAATCTACCACTTTTGTTTGGAACAAATATAACTCTAGTATCTTTTTCTCCATTTTCCCACTGAAAACTTCCTTGTGTAACATTTATAGAGTTTTTAATATCTTCGTTGTAATCTATTTGTTGATATATTTTAGTTAAATTAAATAAAGATTGTTTAGACTCGTCTCTAAACGCGTGTTTTGTAGTGCGTGGAAACTGTCTATAAAATTCATTTAATCCATCTTGATCATCTTTTAATCCTTCAACCTCGTTGTCCCAATATTCTACTACACCTATGTTTATTTTATCACCGCGAGGTCCTTCAGTAGGTTTTTTCGGTGTATCGAAGACAGGTAAGCCATAAGAATCAATGTATCCTTCGTAGTTCCATTCCATAGGTATGAACAAAGAATAGAGTCCTGAGCGAGTCTGTCCATTGGCGTTTCTTTTTGTAACGTCCGAATCATCGTATAGTTTCTTAAAATTTCTACCTCCTTTATCTAAAGCGTTTGACGTACTTCCCATCATACACTTACCAATAACTCTACTACCTAATCTAAGGGTGGTTTTCGTAACACGCCAGTTGTTGAGGATGTTGTTCGGCCTTTCCCACTTCCCCGATTCATCGTGGACGAGGAGCCTGAGTTTCTCTCCATCATATGCATTGTCGCCGGTATTCTTCCAGTCGATGGTGGTGTCAAGACCGGTGATTTCTTTGGTGGCTTGATTGGAATCAAGTTTTCTACGGGTAAATTTGGAAGCGGGGACTCTATAGGCAAGTTCGGTCTTGGGCCTGTCCATACCGTCCTGGATCGGTTTGAAGAAGAATGGATAGTTAACGGATATTGGTACCACCTTATCTGTGAACATCTTCTTAGCATCGGCACCAGATTTGGACAATATGCCGTACCGTGAATCCGTGGATATTGTAGCAAGGTTGACCGATTCAGCTGAGGACATAAATGAAAAGCCTGATCGACGGTTTTTAAGATAACACATTCCATAAGACCGTGTGTCTGATTTACAAGCTT
>Ga0307488_10001309_pt1 | contig 20753 bp, 16 predicted proteins | sample SB02metaG_FD_202248 | JGI IMG/M metagenome (GOLD analysis project Ga0307488, IMG submission 202248) | Sea-ice brine microbial communities from Beaufort Sea near Barrow, Alaska, United States - SB 0.2 | ecosystem: Environmental > Aquatic > Marine > Coastal | place: USA: Alaska | collected... | reverse complement strand
TGGCGAGGGCGATGAAGAATCTGTGGTGGCCGTTCACGCAGCACGACTTGGTGGACGAGCAAGACGTGAACGTCATCGACAGCCGGTCTGGTGAGGACTTCGGGGTTTATGTCAAGGACGCGGACGGGGGTGGGCCGGGGGGGATTCACCTAAGGTTCGACGGCGCCGCGTCGTGGTGGACGCAAGGCGTCTCCAAGGAATCGCAAAACCGTTTGAACCGCGCGGCGTCCGTGGCGGCGGGGCGGTGGGGACACGTCATGTTTCCCGAAAACGCGCACGACGCTTCTTTAGACGCCGCGTCTGGTTTGTTAACTGGTCCTGGAAAAGGGTGGGCTACAAGGGTTTTCTACAGCGACAACGGAAGCACCGCGATGGAGGTGGCGGTGAAGATGGCGATGCGCGCTTGGTACGTGCGCCAAGGCCTCGTTGCGCCGGGCGACGCGAGAACTGTTCCTTCCAAAAAAGAAAAAGACCTCCCGCAAGTAAGAGTCCTCGCTCTGGACGGGTCCTACCACGGAGACACCCTAGGAACAATGGACATGCAGGCGCCCTCTGTGTTCACCGGCCCGATGCAGACGCCGTGGTACAAACCGAGGGGGTTGTTTTTAGTGCCGCCGACGTTGCAGCTGCGGAAAGGACGGTGGGTCGTGGAACAACCGGCGGGGGGGCTGTGTCTCGAGAAGTGCCCTGACTGTGTGTGTGGCGAGACCCGTGGGACCTTCGGGTCCGCGACGGGTAACACAGTCAAGGAATTGGGCCACGAAGAAGCGGTCACGGGCTGGCACACGCGCGCCGAGGCTTTCGATTTGAAAAAACGGCAAGACACGGAGTTAGCGCGGGGGTACAAATTCGCGATCGACCGCGTGTTGGACGCCGCGGACGCGGCGTCCAAAAAGGACCCGAAGAGAAACCCGCCCCTCGCCGCGCTCGTCACCGAGTGCGTTTTACACGGCGCCGGGGGTATGGACTTGATCGACCCGCTATTCCAGCAGACGCTGATGAGGGTTTGCAAACAACGCGGGCTCCCCGTGGTGCTTGACGAGGTGTTCGCCGGGATGTGGCGCCTCGGTCGGGAAGGGGCGTGGGAGTTGTTACAGGAAACCCCCGATATTTCGTGTTACGCGAAGTTGCTAACAGGAGGGCTAGTACCGCTCGCCGCGACGGTAACCACGGAAGAAATCTTCGACGCGTTCCGGGGAAACACGAAACAACAAGGCAAGTATTTCCCAATCACCACATTCCGCAGACTGATTGCCCATACAAGACTGACATTTACTTTTATATTCTCAGGGCTGCTTCACGGGCACTCGTACACCGCGTACCCCGTCGGGTGCGCCGTCGCGGCGGAGGCGATGCGGCTGTACAAAGACCCGGTGAGCAATCCGAACATTCGGGAAGTTGTGACAGAGTCGAGTGCTGTCGACGCATCTCGAGTGAACCAAGCGACGAGTGCGAGCCAAGCGTCGAGTACCAATCCCACCTCTTGTACCGCTCCTGCAACTCTTGAGTTGCAAGATTTGTGGTGCGAAGACACGGCTCGTGCGATGTCCTTGTTGCCCAACGTCAAGGGCGTGACCGTGATTGGGTGCGTTTTGGCGGTGGAAATCGACGACGGGGCGGGCGGGGGGGGGTACAACTCGAGCGTGACAAAAGAAATCGTCAAGCGGTTGAGGCACACCGCGAGTGTCAACGCGCGGCCGCTGGGGAACGTTTTGTACCTGATGTGCGCGCCTACTACGGACGTCACGCGGTGCGCGTCGCTGATGGAAAGCGTTACACGGTACGTATTGTATTTCCCAAATCCCGACACTGTTTTCCCATACAAGACTGACACTTTTCTTTTCCAAAACAAGCGAACTGAACCACGCCGCGGCGGGGGACGACGACGACGTCCCGTGGTGAGGGAGGGGATGAGTATTTTCCGCGCAAATTGCTTTTCTTCTTTATACCTTCGGTAGTTGTTTAATGCACACATAATAATACAACTGTGCCTAATTAGGATACAAATAACAGATCAGGAGTGACTTAAAAAGAAAACACCCACCTCACGTACGCGGCTGCTCCACCTTCCGCCGCGTAGCCGCCACAGCGGCGCGCATCGAAGGGCTCACCGCTCGAAGCCGCGCCAGATCCTTTTGTGTCAGGTTGTCACACATCAGGACGTGCTTGATGACGACTTCGGGGGGAATTCCCGGGATAGCCTCGGGAATGCGTTTCTGCTCCTCGACGTAATACTCCAGTACCTTGATATGCCCAGGCCCGGCCTTCCATGGGCACGCCCAGGCGCCCCATTGGCAGCCGTTTTCGCGCGCCCATTGTAAAACCTCAAGGTGTCCGCCATCAGCCGCGTTCTGGCACGTCGTCGCGTCCCACGGGCAGCCCCAATCGCGCAGCCATTTTAAAATATCGAGGTGCTCGCCCGCAGCCGCAGCCGCACACGTCTTCGTATCCCACGCCGCGCCCTTCGATCGCAACCACTTCAGCACCTCGAGGTTCCCGTCCGCCGCCGCCTCCGCACACCTCACCCCAATAATCACGTTTCGCACCAACACCTCTGCGGTGATTACCATGGTATCGTCGCGTGACACCAAGCCTTTATTCGGGTCATTCATGTCCGCTATAGATATGAAGTCAGAAATACCAATACGAGGACGTCTCGCGTTGAACGTGTTCTCATATATACTCATGGATCCCCTGCAGACGGATCGAGCTTTTATAGTGGCTTCGTCTTCGTCGTCGCTCTTCGCGGCGCCTTCCACCGTAAAGCTGAGACTCGCATCCCGTTTCCAGCCATCGGGTAAGCTCTGGTGATCCGCAACGTGGATGTCCATAATTTGGGCTCTGGTTTCTGAGCTTACTCCAGTTGCGAATCACGATCCGTTGCGTGCCGAGGCAGTCTTCCATCGCGTCCGGGTCGGCGGGCTCGCTTTGGCTCACGGCGGGGGATTCGATGGTACGTCCTCCACGAGGTCCTCTTGAACGATTAAAGGACATGGCGCGGTTTCGCCTGACGTCTCAACACGTGGACGTGCGCGTCGTTATGGGGCAAGACGCCAATTATCTCGGAAGCACGTTTTCGTTTCTGTCACAACGCAAAGGACCAAGGAACGAAAGCTCATCAGCAGCGCACGCCACAACCACCAAAACCCCGGGAAAACAGACGAAACCTGCGTCCGCGAGCCAATAGGCGAATGAATACCTGGGCCTCGACGCTTCGATCGCGAGGGTGTTCATAACGGACGACGCGCGCGTCGTACTCCACAGCTGCGATGCCCCCCGAACCCCCGAATCCCCTGTGTCACCTGCCTCACTTCGTGACCGGGACGTACACGCGGAACGCCACGTTCCTTGACGACCACGAGTACGGCCGGGCGTTGGATTGCTTCGTCAAGGGATGCGCGGATTTGCTTCTCACGGATGACCGCGGCATGATGCTGATGGGCAAACGCAAGGTCCACCCCCAGCCTGACTGGTGGGTGCTTGGCGGGCGTATGCGGGCTGGGGACACGGTGGAGGAGTCCGCTGGGCGTAACTGCAAACGCGAAACCGGGCTTAGCATCGCCCCGAGCCGGTGGCAGTTCGTGTGCTGCCAGACGATGGTGTGGCAGTTTCGAAAGCAGGCGCCGGCTGGGAACGGGACCGCGGATTTCGGCGTGATCATGACCGCGCAGATCACGGCACAAGAGCGGGACGCGATGAACATGTGCAGCGAGGAGTACGAGAGCTTCGGGTGGTTCGTTCCTGAGACGCTGATCGCACCGGGGGCGGATTTGAAGCTGCACCCGGTGTTACACCGAGGGGTCACTGAGCTGGTCCGGAAGAAAACAAAAGACAAACTGCAGGTCGCGGTTTTGGAAACAAAAAGCGACGCGGAGGTAGCGGCGCTCGTCAGGCAACTCTACGGCAAGACGGATTAGAACAGAGTGAGTAGTACCTTCGAAGGTATATAGGGGTGAGTATCAAATGCACTGGAGTAAGTAGTCGGGTATGTATCAATTGCACCCGACTATGCACAAACTATTGGGAAGAAGCTTTTCTGCGAAGACTATTGTACGCCTCTCCCAGAAAACTAGTGCTGCAGCAACCACTCATGAAAGCCAATCCGCGCCTTTCGTGCTCCGCGCGCGTTTCCCCCCGCGCCGCCCGGTGGACTGCGCGGCAGCGTCCGCGAGCGCGGCGCTGGCCACTTTGCGTTTTTCCTTTGCGTTCGCCGGGTCCGGGTCCTTTTGTTTGTCCTTTGCAGGTCGGTTGTCTTTGTCCTTCTCTGTTCGGTTGTCTTTGTCCACGGTCTTCACGGTCTCCACAGTCTCCTTCCCTTTCCCCAGTCCTTCCCCAGCCCTCTTCTCCCTCCCTCGCGGCGTCTCCTTCTCCTTCTCCTTCTCCCCGAGCGCCGCCGCCGCTGCGGCGCCGGCGCCCGCGGCGGCGAGCCTGCTTCCCAGCCCCCCCCCCCCCAGGCCGCCTGTTTGCCGGTACCCCGAACCCTCCTCGCCTTTGTTGGAAAGAGGGTTGAACCCGGTGAGCCGGCTTGATAGACGCCCGGCGCCTAGGCCGACGCTCGCGCGTCGCCCGTTGCCGTGTTGGTCAGACCCTGACGTGCCGCCGCCGCCGACGGCCTTGCCACCCGCGCCGCCCCCAACACCCCCACCAGTTTCCTTCGCCGATCGCTTCGCCGCGTCCAGGGAGTCCTGCTTGAAAAGGTCGTTCAGGGCGTCGTAGTTTATTTTCGAGGATATCTTTTTCGAAGAAAGCATCGCGTGCGCCGCCTCCGCCGCGGACTCCGCGGGCACGGTGTGCGTGTACTGCTTGCGTTTTTTCTTGCCGTGTCGGTCGTCGTGCCGCGTGTGTGCGTCGTTCGCGCCGCCGCCGCCAATCGCGCTACCGCCACCGCCACCAAAACCATCCACCCCCACCGCCGCTTCCTTCGCCGCTTGCGTTTCCAAGTACTCCTTGTTCAGCTCGCTCCAAATCACCCGTCGAAGCTTAACCTCCTCCTCGGTGTGGATGTACCCGCCGATTTCGTCGTCGTCCACGTCGCTGAACGTCTCGGGCTCGGCGTCCGAGTCCCACTCGGAGTCGGAATCGGAATCGGAGTCGTCGTCGTCCTTGTCGCGTTTGTTTTTCTTATCGTCGCCGGCCTCCTTCTCCTCCTTCTCCTTCTTCTCAATGAAACTCCCAGGCGCGACGCCGCCGCCACCCGGAACAGAAGGGTCCGGGACCCCGTTCACCTGCGCCTGCGCCTTGGCGAGCGCCTCCGCGCGTCGTCTCGCCGCCTTTTCCTCACGCGAGTTTTGCTTCAAAATCCCCTTCCGCGTCTTCTCGTGGTTCGCGTCGCTCTCCGCCGCGGCGGCTTTTTGGGGAAAAGAAAAGGGTCAGGCTTGAGTCTTACTGTATATCGCGATGTATGGACAAACAGTCACCAGCTTCGGTAAAACAGTGCACTTGTGATGTATGTAGTATACTTCCTTTTAATGACTAGTGGACGTCAAAGAGGGGCTTGAAACAGTGTGTCAGGATTTGGGAAACGCGCAACACGTACCTTTGCTCGCCGCCGCGAGTTTCGTGTGCGCGTCTCTCGCGTCTTGATCAGCCGCCGTGTCCGCCACCACTACCCGCGGCGTACGCAACGGCAACGGCGTCACGGCCATGTACTCGATGTCGTGCTTGGAGAACTTCCGCAAACGTGCCATGGCGCTCTGGTCGAAGCACCCGGCGCTTATCAAGAAGTGCAGCTGCGTTTTATCCGCGTTTGCGATCCTCCCGCCTCGCAACACCCCCACGTTGTCCCGCTTGGCGTGCGGGTGCGTCGAGCTGAGGTGCTTCCCGGACACGACCCCGCGAGCGGCGCCCGTGTGTCGGTGCAAGGGCAAGCAGTTAAACGTGGCGTGCGCGTCCCCGACAAGGCGCTTCAGCAACGCCGTCGCGGCGTCCGCGACTTCCTGGCCCACGCCTTTCGCGGGGAGCGACGTGGACGGCGTGGACGCGGCTTGGTCTTTCCCGTCATCGCCGTCACCTTCTGTGTTTCTCTCCGAGCCACTCGCGTGGTCGGTACCCAACGCCGGTTTCTTTTGCCGTAGCCCCGTTAACACCGCGAACTCACCTAGGTGCGACGTGGAGTCGTCCAGGGCTTTTTCCATCTCCTCCTCCAGAAAAGCCTCCGCCCTTGCGTTGGACGCGACGCCCGAGCCGCCGCCTGTATCCCCGCCGCCGCCAGACAATCCCGATCCCCCCGCGCAGCCCTCCACCGCGTTGGCCCAGGCAGCCGCTTTGATCGCCTCCGCGGTTTGCGTCGCCGTGAGCTTCGATCGGCCGCCGCTCAAAAAGCTGAGAGCCGCCGCCGCGGGCAAACGTAGTGGTTCACTCGGCCCCCCGGCCAGCGCCGGCGCCAAGGTTCGCCCCGCCAGCGCTTTCGCCTTTTCCCGCGCTCGTTTCAGCTCCGCCGCCTGGAACGCGGGCGGGTCCTCGCCCCCGATCGCACCGCCCGACACGCGCGCGTACTCCAGGTAACACGCGCGGCACATGCCGTGCGCGAAGTGCGACGCGTTTTCGTGGTCCTTGTGCGCGCAGGTGAGGTACGTGGCGTGCGTCGTGATTTGCATCTGGCCGTTGCCGTTGCTTAGCGATAGCGGCCCCGGTCGTCCGCGGTGCGCATCCGCCAGCGCGAGTTGTTCTTTTTCGAACTCCTTCGCCCGTGAGTCGAACTCGTCCACGGAAAGCGTGGCGGCTTTCGTGTTTTCAAACTCCGTGACGCGCTTGCGAAGGGTCGCCTCCCCGACGTGCACAACCGCGACGACGTCCCGCTTGCTTCGCTCGTACCCGTGCAAAAGCGCGGCGACCCAGAGCGCGGCGCCGCACACACCGCTCGGTCGCCGGCCCGTCTGCATCCAGTCCCGTTTCATTGACGCGACGAGCCGCAAGGCGGTGTTCGCCACCGCGTGCATCCTTCGTCCCAGGTTCAGTTTATCCGCGAACCGGTGGATGAACAAACTCGGATCGATGGGTTTGCTGATCAGCGGGTGCTGCTCCAGGCGCAACAACCGACAGAGCTGCAGGAAAACCGCCCCCAACACGTACACGTTCGTCTGCACGACGTCGCTAAAGTCAATCAGCATGTACGGCCTCGACTCTTGCCGGCACACGATGTACAAACAAGCCCCCGCGACTTGCTGCGTGCGTCGGCCGCGCGTGAAGTTCCTTTGCACGGCTGATACCAAACAAAGAAAGTGTCAGCCTTGAGTCGGCGAGTGTGGGTGTACTGTATATCGCGATGTATTGGACGATGTATGGTCAACAGTCACCGTAATCGGTCTGAACAGTCACCAGCTGGGAGATAAAACAGGGCACTTGTGCCGTGTGTAGTGGTATCTTCTTTTAATGACCGCGGTGTACTCAAAGAGGGGCGGCGGAAACGTTCTTTTGGGATTTGGGAAACGCGCGATGCGTACCTAGCTTAGATTGTAAAAAAGAAATGTCAGTCTTGTATGGGCATTCAGTCGGCGGAATGTGGTAAATGGGAAATACTCACCTTGTACAGCCGATGCGCCGCGCCCGTGATGTCCTCCCTCGGGCGGATCCCCAGCCGGTCCGCGACTTGGCAGATCTCGTACTTTCCTTTCGCGATTGTTTTTTCGTGCGAATCCACTTGCAGGCCGAAAATGCGACCGCCCCGGGTACCGCGCCCGACGCCGGCGCCGACGCCGCTTTCGGGGACGAAGTTCCCATCCACCTGCGACGCGCCCCCCGCGGTTTTGGAAAACGTGGGGTCCGTGGAGAACACGTTGTCGTCAAGAATCTTACCGCAGCGCGTGCAGCACCTGTGTGTGTGTACGGGGGGGGGGGGGGTAGGGTTAGGCTTAGGGCTTAGGGCTTAGGGCTGGCGGGTGTAGGGTTGTGTACCACACCGACGGCGCCCGGACGGGTGATCCCTCGCGGTGAAAATCGCGAAACCACGACAGACACAATTACATTACTGCCCCTCGGGATGATGAGATGAGACCGCCCCACGTACGTGAACCCGTTAGATTCGTTCGTCTCCGCCTCCACCTCACTGGCGCAGTTCTCGCACCAGGGTAACGCCGCGACGCTGGCCATGGCGCCGCGTTCCCGGGGGTCCCGGGGCGCGCGCGAGAGTGTGGGCGGCGGGGCGGGAGCCGTTGCATTTTCTTGGAAAAATCGTCATTGACCCGGCAAGTTTGGTCCTTCAAAACCAGCAAATTTTCTGCTGACGCGGCGAGTCGCTTTTCGCAAGCCAAATCTTCGACGCTCGTCACACCTTCGGGCGCTCTCCACTCGTTCACCTGCTCCATCCAAGTTAAGATGAGCGAGCAGGTCATCGTCATCGGCGGCGGCCTCGCCGGTCTCAGCGCCGCGCACACCGTGCTGGAACACGGAGGCCGCGTTCTGCTCCTGGATAAGTGCCCCTTCCTCGGTGGCAACTCCACCAAAGCCACCAGCGGAATCAGCGGCGCGCCGACGCGCACGCAAGCCTCTATGGGCATCCTGGACACCGCGGATAAGTTCGAGAGTGACATCCTGAAAGGCGCCGCTGGCGTGGGACACATCACACCCCCCGAGCACACCGTGCCACTCGCCAAGGTACGACCACGACTCCGTGAACCGCTCCGCGTCACGTTTTCTTTTTGGACACCAGATCTGACACCCCACCCCGCCTTTCGCTGACCACCCGCACCCACCTAAAACCACCACCTAAAAGGTCCTCGCGCAAGGCTCCGGTTCGTCCGTGAACTGGCTGATGGAGAAGTTCGGCCTCGATTTGTCTCTGGTTTCCATGCTCGGTACGTCAACACGCGGGTAACCCTAAAGTTAACAATCGATTTGGAGTGTCGTAGCTTTCCCGGAAATCGAAACAGTTCGATCCTCTTTTTTTTGTCAACTCACCAACTCCTCTGACTTCCCCTCCCTTCCTCACAACCCCCAAGGCGGGCACTCGTACCCCCGAACGCACCGCGGCAAGGAGCGTTTCCCCGGGTTCACGATCACGTACGCGCTGATGGAGGCGCTTGAGAAGGTGATGGAGGACAGTAACGGCGACGTGGCGAGGTAAGTATTTCCCAATCACCACATTCCGCAGACTGATTGCCCATACGAGACTGACATTTCTTTTTAACAATCTCAGGATCGTGACAAAGGCGGAGGCGAAGCGCCTTGTGAAGGACGGCGCCGGCGCCGTGGTCGGCGTGGAGTTCGTGAAGGACGGTTTGTTACGAACCGAGTACGGCCCGGTTATCATCGCCACCGGGGGGTTCGGGGCGGATTACCAGGTACGGCCGGACGGGGCTTTCCCAAATCAGGCGGCACACTGTTTTACCTCTAACGCGCCTGTGACTGTTCGGACCGATTACGGTGACTGTTGACCAGGCCGTCGTCCAATACACGCCCAACACGCGACGTTAACCCCTTTTCTTTCCCAACCGCAGCCCGACAGCCTTTTGGCGAAGCACCGACCGGAGCTGCGTTCCTTACCCACCACGAACGGCGACCACTGCACGGGCGACGGCATCAAGATGGCCCTCGCGGTGGGCGCGGGAACCGTGGACATGGCGTCTGTCCAGGTGCACCCCACCGGTTTGGTGCACCCCGGCGAACCTGACGCCAAGGTCAAGTTTCTAGCCGCAGAGGCTTTGCGAGGCGTGGGTGGGATTTTACTGGACGCGAACGGCGAGCGCTTCTGCGACGAGCTCGGCCGGCGGGATTACGTCTCGGGCGAGATGGACCGGGGCAAAGGGCCGTTCCGCTTGGTTTTGAACGGCAAAGCAAGCAAGGAAATCGAGTGGCACTGCAAGCACTACGTGGGCCGGGGAATAATGAAGCGGTTCGGAAGCGGCGCCGAGGTCGCCGCTGAGCTCGGCGTTTCTTCCGCTAAGTTAGCGGAGACGTTCGGCAAGTACAACGCGGCGGCGAGGAGTAACGACTGCCCTTTCGGCAAAAAGTTTTTCAACAACCTCCCCCTTGAAATGCAGGACACGACCTGGCACGTCGCGATTGTGTGCACGGTGGTGCACTACACCATGGGCGGCCTCGCGATCAACAACGAGGCCCAGGTGACGTCCCGCGAATCGGGGATTCCCGTGCCCGGTTTGTACGCTGCGGGGGAGGTGGCGGGTGGCATTCACGGCCGCAACCGGTTGGGCGGGAACTCGTTACTGGACTGCGTCGTGTTCGGCAGGGTCGCGGGAAACACCGCGAGCCGGCACTTGCTTTCCTCCGCGATCAAACAGCTGCGAACGGGAGGACACCGAACCGGGCCGGAAACCGCCCTGAACCGAGTCGCCAGCGTCAACGCGCACGTCAACCCGGACGCGGCGCGCCAAGCGGGCTCGCAATTCGCGGGCGTCTCGGCGTCGCCCGCGGCGGCGTACGACTCGCCGCCCGCTGTACATGTATCCGCCCCACGCGTGGTCGCCAAAGCCTCTGCAACTTCCGGCGGCCTCGCTTCCCTCACCGAACAGGAGATCGCGAAACACAACTCCTCCGGCGACGTCTGGGTCGTGATCGAGGGCAAGGTGTACGACCTCACCGCGTTTCTTCCCGACCACCCGGGGGGTAAAAAGGCCATCATGTTGTTCGCAGGGAAAGACGCGACCGAGGAATTCAACATGTTGCACCCGCCGAACGTGTTGAAGAAGTACCTGTCACCCGAGGCGCTCGTCGGGGTCGTGGCGTGAGTGGTGTGAAGATGCGTCGCGAGAAAGATAAATGCGCGCGTCGGCTTGAAGACGCTTGGCGAGGATTTGAAACGAAACCTGTATAAAACTTGAGAAACTTTCCTCATTTTCATTTATACTACGTCTCCAGTCCACGTGGCGCGCGGAGTCACCGGATCACATATCCTATGCTGGTCTTGCTAGCCTATTCTTGTTCTACTCGTTCGTACGTCGTACTCTGTCTACCCTCCTCACCGCCGTCGCCGTCGTCCCGTTTTTCAACCCTCCTCACTTCTTCTTCTTTTTTGAAAAGCACCGCACTCGCCAAAAATTGTAATTCAACTGCTAGGATGCTTCTAAAAATAAACATCAAGCAATCAAATCACTCCTGGTACTTGTCCATGCGCACGGTGAGTATCCTCCCCTCGAAATCCACGCCGTTGAGGGTTTTGATGGCTTCCGTGGCTTCGTGCTCGTGCGAAAACTGCACGGTTCCGTACCCCCTGCTTCTGCCCTGTTCGTCAAGTGCCACGTCCGCCCTCGCCACCGTTCCCGCCGAGGCGAAGAGATTCTTCAGCGCTTCCCACGAAGTGTGCCACGGAACGTTTAAGACCACCACTCTCCGCCCCCCCCCCGGGCCGTACTCGCCTCCCATCGGCGGATTAGGCATCGGCATCATCCCAGCCGCAAGCCCACCCGGGGATTTGGGGTTGATTCCCATGTTTCCTCCGGGCATCCCCATGTGCGGTACCATGTGGGGATACCCCATCCCCATCGCCATCCCGCCCATCCCGGGAGGCATGCCCATCCCCATCGGAAACGGCGGTTGGGTCAAGCCGTAAAACGGCACGCCCCCGCCGGGCATACCGCCCATCATGCCCTGTTGCCCGGGCATCATGTGTTGTTGCTGCCTCATGAACGGGCTCCGGGTTTTGTGTTGGTTCCGGGGAAGCGCGCCTTGCACGAACGCGCCCGCCGGGCCGGTGACCTGGTGTGTGATGATGATGGAAACGTTTTTTTTGCAAGAAAAGTCAGTTCGAAGTTTCTTGGTCGGAGAAAGATATCGTCGGGCTCTCTGTGGGGAGGAGAGAAGGAAAGAGAGGCTCCTGCCTTGGGAAAGGCACGCACGTTGGTGGCTTTGAACCTCCCATCCCCGATAGGCTCAAGCCCGAACTCCACCGGTTCCTGGTTCCGCAAACTCCGGAACCCCTCGGCGTAAATGTCGCTCTGGTGCACGAACACGTCGCCTTGTTCGTCGTCCCTCGTGATGAAGCCTGCGCGAGGAAAGGCGGAAACGAAAAAGAAACGCGGTGAGCGCGCGATGGAAGGGAAACACACCGAGTCGAATGTTCGGTTTGGGAACACCGAGGCGGGGACGGGTTTGAGATGCGTGTTTTGCGTTGACGTCAGGACGGACGCGACGTGAAGATACACGGGAGGGTCGTCCACCTCCGATCCACCGCGTTCGGGAAGGGGCACCGACCTCGCGGCCTTGCGCCAGGAACGCGCGCGAGGATAAAAAGTGGCACGCATGCCACGCTGGAAAAAACTCGTGGTGTGCCGTACCGAACCCCTTTGCGACGTTGAACCAGTTCACCACGCCTTTGATTGTGTCCCCGGGCGCGATTTCAGCCGGCGCGGCAGGATCACCGGAAGGCTCCGAAGCCTCGCTCTCCGCCGCCGCCGGAGCGTCCTCCACGGCCAACGCCGCGAGGCTACCCGACAACGCCTCGGCCTCGCTCATCGATTTGTGTCGCTTTGGTTGGTGCCAACCGCACCAAAATCCAAGCAGCCAGGTGGACACGATATTTCCACAAATCGTTTCTGGATGGAATCTGCCATTTGGAAGCTTGTGTGATCCACGCGCAAGGTGTGCGTTGGTTTCTCCGACATGGTGACCTTCCCAGCATCCTTTCAATCCACAAGCACCCTTCCGATCAACCTTCTAGGCCCTTCCAGTCAACAAATGCCTGACCCTGAAGCGCGTTGGAGTCGCCTTTGACTGGCCGAAAGGGATGCGCTGATGATGATGAGCCTTCGACAAATCGCGCCAATTTTTGTGCTGCCAAGCTGCTGCCGAATCGGTCGGAAGCCGTTGCGCCTTTTTGTGATTTCCTCACCGATGCCGCCCTCGCCCGCCACTGCGGGCGTCGCGCCCGTATGAACAAGTACGAGGTGCTCGGGGTGGTGGGCGAGGGCGCGTACGGGGTGGTGCTGAAGTGCCGGAACAAGGACACGGGCGAGCTCGTGGCGGTGAAGAAGTTCAAGGAATCGGACGACGACGCGTCCGTGCGGAAAACGACGTTGCGCGAAGTGAAGGTTTTGCGCGCGCTGAAACATGCGAACATCGTGAGCTTGAAGGTGCGTCGGCGTGGGTTGAGGGGAACGTGGGACGGTACCGACGAAGACCGGTAGTCGCACGTGGTCGTGTCGTGACTTCTGTCTCTGCACGAGGACACGCACCACGCGTGTTCCACCGCCCCTGTACCGTCCACCCCAGCGCGGGCACGAGTCGAAACGAACAAACGATTGATGGTCGCGGTTGACTTGCGTTGTCACCCACGGAATTTCTTCGCGTCCGCGCTTCGAACCCATAGGCCCTACTCTTTCCTAGGATCAACACTCACCACGGTTACTAACAATATTACTAACACCACCACCCTGTCCATCATATACCCTGAACCCGGACACCCGTTAAACCCTAAACTCACAGGAAGCTTTCCGGCGCAAAGGAAAGCTGTACCTCGTGTTCGAGTACGTGGAGAAAAACTTGTTACAGGTTTTGGAAAAATCCCCGCGCGGCTTACACCCGGTCAAAGTCCGGTTGTTCACGTGGCAGCTAGTCAACGCGGTTTGCAAGTGCCACGACTCGCGAGTAGTGCACCGTGACGTGAAGCCTGAAAACGTTTTGGTGGCGGCGGATGGCGAGACCCTGAAGCTGTGCGACTTTGGGTTCGCGCGGGCGCTGCCGAGACTGGATGAAAATTCGTATCGCCCGGAAACGCGCGCGGCGCGAAAACCAACGCAACCGATGACCGAGTACGTCGCGACGCGGTGGTACCGCGCGCCTGAGTTGCTTCTTGGGTCAAACGCGTACGACGAAAGCGTGGATTTGTTCGCGGTGGGGTGCTTGATGGGCGAGATGACGGACGGCCAGCCCATGTTCCCCGGGACCAGCGATTTGGACCAGTTACGGTTGGTGCAGCGCGGGTTAGGGTGCGTGCCTGTTGAGGTTTTGGTTGAGCAAAGTTTAAGCGCGAGCGGCACTTCTTGCCCTAAGCTCAAGAAAGCGCGGGCGGCGGTGATGCACACCGCAGGCCTGAAGTGGCCCGTGCACGGCGAGCGTCCAAGAGACCGGTACGCCTCGAAACTGGGGGACCTGGCGTTGGATTTCATGGAACAAACGTTGCGCCCCGACCCGCGCGCGCGAATCACGGCGAAACAAGCGTCGCACCACCCGTACTTCCGCGGGATGGACGGGTGGACGCCTTGTGAAACAAGAACGGAGGTGCTAAACCCGGTAAAAACCCTGGTTCCAAACCCGGAACAACAAATCCGGACAAACCCGGTACCGGTAACCTATACCCGGCACCAGGCGCGCGACGCGCTTTGTGAGAAGAACGGCGCCACGGCTGCGGGTCACGAAACCTTCGCAAGCCCCGTGGTTGAAAAAAGCGCGGCGCGGCGAAGTCGTCTGGACGAAGCACGGGACTCTTTCAAGCTCGGGAAACAAAAAACTCAGGAGGTACATCAGGTTACAATAATTACGAGCCCTTCCACGCCAGAACACAACTCACAAGAGTTACACGACCGGCGCTACGCCCAACGCGTTCGCGAAAACGCCAAGCGCTTGCTTCGGGAGCGCGAAACCATCGACGCGGCGGTTAAAAAAAGGGAAACCGACGCGAAGGCCGCGCGGGACGCCGCGCGGTTGCGACTCGATACGGACGCGCGTGAGGCGCGTGAGGCGCGACGTTTGGAGATGGAAGCGTTGCGGACAAAGGAACTGCGGGATATCGAGCTTCGAGCTGTGATGAACGATGCGCGCGACGCGAAGCGACGGGAAAGGGAAATGCAAAGCCGCGAATCCACGTTAAGAGACGTCCTGTTTCCCATTCAAAACGAAAGCTTCGCCAGACACCAAAGGTTTGGCGACATACGCGGTCCTACCCAGGAGTTCGCGCCGCGCGAAGTCGCGGTGAAGCGCGGCCGAAGAAGCGGCACGCGACGCGTTTTGGCGGAGGATATCTTCGGCGAAGAGTCGCGGCGTCGTGATGTTTCACGAGACCTGCGAGAGAAACACGAGGATTACTTTCGTCAACCTGTGTTGTCTTCGCGCAACGTCGGCGACCGCGCGCGTTTCTTGGTGCGCTTGGAGCGTGAAACCCGTGCCGAACCCGCGAACGACGCGGCGAGCGACTTGGCGGCGTTGCTTTTGAACGCCCCGGTTGGCGGCGGACGCCGGCGTCTTGACCCGCCGAAAGCGGGCCGACGGGCGGCCGGCTTGGGCGGTGGTGACGTTAACGACGTCGTTTCGAAATGGTCCGTGCCCCCGGTGCCTTCGTTTGAAGAACGACGCGAGCGTTTGTCGACGGGCGAAAACTACGGGAACCGGAAACAAAAACAAAACGGCAACGGCGGCCACAATCAACACGGGTTCGCGCGCTTCCTCCGAGAACCCCTTCCCGCCATAGCATCGGGGCTCTCGGGGTGGCGCTGAAAGGAACAGCGCCACCCCTTAACCTTATTTAGTATCGTAAAACGTGAAATACACGTATCGATACTGTACAATCAAATCAACGTGTAATACCTATACGAGCTCGCGTTCTCGCGCTATTCGTGGTCTTGCCCATCGCGGATAGTCCAACAACCCGCAGTTCGTCCTCACTTTTATTCCAATCTGTGTCAAAGTCAAAGCAAAAAGCGAGACAACGACGTTTTAACTTTTAAACGCCACGTGTTGGTTGGCAACGCACTTCGCGCGAGCGCCTCCCCCACGTTACCGAGCATGCGCGTCGCTCGGTGAGCGTTGTTTTGGGAGGCGCGAGCATGCCCCGGATAGGTGGTTTCGGGTCTTCGCCTCCGGGGGGGCTTACCCCCCCCGGAACGAGCCCGGTTTCTGTTGGCAATCTGTGGCAAAAAAACACCGAGTCGTCAAATCCCACAAACAAGTTCGTCGCCGCGATGCAGCGCGTGAAGCACTTCGCGGAGGAGGAGGTGGGTTCGCGCGTGGTGGCGTACGGCGCGAGGGTGGAGTCTCAACTCAACGCGCGACGCGGGGGGGGTGGCGCTGTGGGGTTTGGGAGTGGGGGCAGCACCAGCGGCAGTGGTGTGAGTCCAGGTGATGTGCCAAATCGATGGCGCCCGGGGAATAAAGGCAAAGGCCTGTCTCGCGGCGCGCAACCGCGACCCGAAGCGGTTCCAGGCGACGGCACGCATTTGGGCGCGGTGAGGGACCACACGGGTTTGTTCACACGTTTACGGGCGACGGCGATTTACATCCGGGAAACGGAAGCGGCGGCGAGGGAGGGTGACGCGCGACGGGAAGGCGCGGCGGGGTCGTCGGCGTCGGTAGATGACTTCAAAGCCGACGAACCAACACGAGCGGCGCGAGTCTCCACCTCCACCGCCGCGATCATGGAAGCAGCGAGAACGCTGCATAAAACCAAACGATTAATAGAAACCTCCCTTCTTCCGCAGTACGTCGGGTTCGTGGATTCCCTGCACCGCGCCGCCGCTGCCGCCACGGCGGCGCGGCGGAGCGCGAACGCGCAAAGCGGACGAGACGCCGCAACCGCGGCGCAGGCGGACGTGGAGACGCACCTGGCGACGTTGCTTTTGGTGGAACTCGAGTTGCAGTTAGCCCTGAAGCGTTTAAAAACAGCGCACGTGTTGTGTTCCACGATAAACCCGGATCAACACGACGAAAAAGAAACGTGCGTCAAGAGAAACGTCACCGCCGCATTCGCACTTTGCCGATCCGAAAACACGCAAAAGTTCAAAACCGCACGCGACCGCGTGCAATCAATGTTGGTAGGCAACGCCGCGGCGAGGGTGGTTTCGCAGCAGCGGCTTTTGCGAGCTTCGGACGCGGCGTACGCGGATTTAGAGCGGTACTACGCCGCCTTATCCAGGCTGAAAGCGGAGTGTGCTTCGCACGGCGCGTTTCGTGCTTACAAAAGAAAAGACAACGATGAAACGGATATAAGTGATGATGAGTCGTCCGCCGCTCGTGAAGGCTCTCTTGTGGTCGCCGCACTCACCGCCGCTGCCGCTGCTGCGCGCGCTTCGCTTCGCGCGGCGTATGAAGATGCCAGTTTAGTCAAGCGCTTGGCGGGGGCGTCTTCGTCAAATTCGGCGGATTCCGGGCCAGAACAAGAATCGTCCCCGTTCGGGTCGCCGCTTGTCGGCGACAATAGCTGGCGCGCGCACATCGCCGCGCTTGACAACGAGCTGTACAGGATGAGTGGTTTAACGGCGGGTGACGGTGATGATGTTTCCGGTGTGGGACGCTATGAGCAAACAGTCTCGGTTCCTTCCGGAGTTTCTTCCCAAAAAAGGAGGGTTCCGGAAAACTTACTCGACGCCAAAACCAAACCCGCCGGCGTTTCCCACTTTCGCGAATCCATCGGCGGGCAACACGTGTTGCCCTCGGGGGGGTTTCTCTTCCACGACGACGACGACGACGCCGTTGTCGAAGGTGACCCCGGTTCGATCCTTGGCAGAAACCGTCATCGCGCTCGCGAAGCCGAGAGAAATAGACAAACCGCGCGCGCCCTCAAACTCGCGGCGCGCAAGGCGTGCGCGTCCGCGGCGACGGAGTACGCCCGCGGGGCGCTTCGCAACGCGGTGGACTCGGTGGAGGAGGCGGCGCGGGCGTGCGCGGCGCACGCTTTGGCGGTGGGGAAACACGAGTCTCATGGGGAGTCCGGGGGCGAGGCGGTGGTTCGCGCGCCGGGTACGCCGGTGCCTAACGCGTCCGGCGAAGGTACCGCGGGTACCTTCGGTATCGGTATCTCCAAGTACGGTATGGACAAGTACTCGGGTACTCCCAGCAGGAATCGAACCGGGGGTGGCACGCCGTTTGGCCCGAGCGTTCCCGCCGCGACTTCAAAGAACACGTCGCCGAAGCCCACGTACCCGAGCGTCCCGAAGGACGTGAGTCGCGAAATTGTGGGGCTCGGGAGATTGGGAGGGACTCGGTCGACGCGCAAAGCGGGCGCCGGCAAACCGCCGTCCACGCCGCGCGGATCCGCGGCTGCCGCGGGGACGGGTATGAGCAAGCAGTCGGACGACGCGAGTCCTTCGACGCCAAGCACACCGACGTTCGTGACGCCGACGACGCCGACGTCTGATGGGCTCGGCGGCGCTGACAGAAACGGACCCGGTTTCGTCGTCTCCGGGTTCCGCCGGACCGCCGCGAGTTTGGTGCCGGTCAAGGAGAAAACCGCGGCGCTTTTCCTGGCGCTGCAAAACATAGGCGCCTCGGCTGCTGAGCGGAGTTCTTCGGTGGGCAAACAGTCACAGTCCTTAGACGCAAACGGAGGAGGCGTCTCTTTGGCAGCCCGGCCGGGCAGCGCGCGACCCGTACCGAGTACCGAGGCAGGGACAAACGCGACGGGAAGGGGGTGGTTCTCGCGGCGAAGGGACGCGAGTGAAATTTTGCCGACGCAGAGCGGCGCCGGCGACTCCGTGGTCGGTGCTTTCGCCGGGCTCAGGGTTTGGGCGCGGAGGCGAGGGTTGGCACCCGGCGGAAGAGCTCGCGCCGAGCGAAGCGCTCGGTACGACGAAATCGCGGCGAAGCACCAGGGAACGATGAGGGGGGATGCGAGTTAGAGACGGTAGAACGCACGTGAGTGAGTGAGGTAATAGACGAGAGACGGTAGAACGCTCGTGAGTGGGGAGGTAATAGGTGCAGTGAGGTGTACGAGGGGAAATAAGTTTTCAGACTTATTCCCCCTGGGTATACTAAGAACGGTAAGGTGCGGAAGGTCATGAAACACCACGAAAAAATCAAAAGCTTAAGTCATTAAAACGAGTTTCTCGCTCTCATCCTAAACCTCTCATTCTTTATAGCGCTCGTCGCTTACGCGGTGAACCCGCCAGACGCGCCGACGCTCCTGTTGACGGTCCAGACGCGGATCATGCAATCGGTGTAGCCGGTGAACAGAGTGCCGCCGTCCGCGGACCACTGCAGGGAGGTGCAGAACGGGGGGATGGACTTTTTGCCCACGGGCGGGAACTCGGGGTGCAGTTCGTCGACGATGGATTTGCTCTCCAAATCCCAGATCTTGACGCAGGATTGCGTCGCGGCGCACAGCCAGTACCGGTTCGGGGAGAAGCACAGGGCGTAGATGATGTCGCCGGCGTCGAGGGAGTACAAACGCTTGCCTTCCGCGAGGTCCCAAAGCATCGCCACGCCGTCCTTCCCGCCTGAAGCGCACAGCGAGCCGTCGGGGGAGACGGTGACGGTGTTGATGTACCCGGTGTGCCCCACTAGGTTGGTCCTGAGCTTGCAGTTCGTCAGGTTCCACACCTTGACGAGCTTGTCCCAGCCGCCGGAGACGATAATAGGGTTGGACGTAACCGGGGAGAACCGCACGCACGAAACCCACTCGGTGTGCCCGTCCTGTTCCTGGATCGTGTACTTGCACTCGCCCAAGGTGTTCCACAGCTTGATGGTTTTGTCCCTCGAGCCTGACACGATCTGGCGGTTGTCCACGGAGAAGGCCACGGACAGGACGTCTTTGCTGTGCCCCACGAACCGCCGGGTGGTGCTGCCGGAGTTGAGGTCCCACAAACGCAGGGTGCCGTCCCAGGACCCGGACAGGGCGAACTGGCCGTCTGACGAGATAACAACGTCCTGCACGAAGTGCGAGTGCCCCCTGAGCGAGCGCTGCGGGAACCCGTACGACCCTTCCTCCCTGGTAAGGTTCCACAGGATCACGGACTTGTCACGGGACGAAGACAGAAGGATGTCCGAGTTGTCAATAGGACACGCGATGGAGGTGACCCAGCCTTCGTGCCTGGGGAGGGATGAACGGAGAGGGGTGGAATGGAAAGATGGGAACGATGATGATGGTCAGCCCCGGGTGTGTAGGTGGTGTGCCGTGAATGCTCGAGCAGCGCGCGTTTGGATACTTTGGGTACGTCGCTACTACGTGTGTGTGTCTTCTCAAACCACGGAAACAGCATAAATCGTGTTTAACACGTCGCGCCGCTTCCCGCGCGCCGTTGCCGACCGCGGATCATCACGAATCCGAAACGCGGTTTGTGAAAATACCGAAGTGCGCGTTTAGGGTTGGCCGGCGATGCGACGCGCGGAGAAAAGGCGGGCAACGCACCCTTTCAGGGTTCCGCGGAGGTTAAGCGTTTCAGCCATGTTGTATGAGCTAGTGTTTCTAAGGTGCGATGGCACGAAGGTGCGTCGGAAAAGGGCGGGGGCGGGGTCTCCGCCGCCCTGAAGGACACGGATCGCATGGACGTAAAATAGGGCTTGGGACAAGGCGCGCGGCGGGACGGCGGTGCAGTTGAAGGTTTTTTTGGAGAAGAATCGCCAATCACGCGACTTTTTGTGTGAAAGGACGCTACGACAAAAGTCACCTCGGATGTCCCGTCAGGGCAGTGTTCGTGCCGCGGGCGAGGGCCACGGGCGGGGGCCACGACGATTCACACAGCGTGGACGTCGTGAACGCGGAAGCGCGGCGTTGAGTGGCGAGACGCATTTTGGCGGGGGGCGCGCGTTTGCGTTCCGACACACGCCGCGATGGCGAACGTCGTCATGTCGGTGGTCGGGAATCTGCTCCTGCTGTTCCTGATCCTCGGGTTGGTGCGTACAGGCGACTGTTTGTTCAGAGCGGCGGTTGGCCGACATGGCGACATTGTAGACGCTGTTTTATGTTTAGACGCCGTGTTTCAGGGCAAGCCCTTGTTCCTTTCTTACCTGACCAAACCTCCCTCCACCTCCCTCCCGGTCACCACCCAAAAAAACAAGGCCGCGCAAGTGGACATCCCCGAGTTCAAGCAGCGGTTCCGAAAGCCGGTTGGAATATGCATAGGGTTGGTGTGCCAGTTCGTGTTCCTGCCACTCGC
>Ga0307488_10001306_pt1 | contig 20784 bp, 48 predicted proteins | sample SB02metaG_FD_202248 | JGI IMG/M metagenome (GOLD analysis project Ga0307488, IMG submission 202248) | Sea-ice brine microbial communities from Beaufort Sea near Barrow, Alaska, United States - SB 0.2 | ecosystem: Environmental > Aquatic > Marine > Coastal | place: USA: Alaska | collected... | reverse complement strand
TGCTTAGTAGATCTATTGACAGAGTCAGAGCCTACCCAAGCATCAGTGTCTTGAACTGTAATGTCGTATGGATACGAACTTATTCTTGCCATGTTTTTTAATTATATATTCTTATTTCCAACCAACCTGCTGTATTATCTATTAATGCTGCATCAGTGGATTTTATTGATCGGTAGTAAAAAAAGTTGGAAGTACCCGCTAAATAATCCGGTTGTACAATAACCGCATCGTTTTGTGGAGGCGATGTATATGCCGACCCCTGGATGTTTATAAATGTTTTAGCTAATAGCATTATAGGTAGACTACTCGCTACAGTGTACTGCCCAACCGCTGTTCTGGTCCAAGTAAATGTGGCGCCTGTGTTATTATACATATCGGTTACAACTGGGTCAGATGTTCCTTGCTGGACAAAACTAGCAGTATATGACGTATATCCCAATTGTACAGCGTTAGCTAAATCAGCTATAGATTGAACTGTAAAGTTCCTTGTTGGGTTGTCTAATACTGGATCTGCAGCAGTATATGTCTGTGTACCTACTATAAGATCTCCCAGTTTTGGTGTTATTATGGGATACGTTGAAGTTATTGCCATGTCGATGTTTTATTTATTGTTTTTCTCGGCCTTAGTACCGTCTTTTTTGCTCTTACTTTGCGTTCCACCTCTATTGTGGGACGATAACACAAATTTTTCTGTATTATGGTCGTAATCCTTGTCTAATAAAAACGCCACACCCTTATTTTTTATGGCTTTTCTTCTTTTCATCTGACTATCTGCTCTTTTAGCCTTCCTGTCGTCTGTATTAGCGCAAGCTAAATCCCTCACTGCCTTTGCTTTTGCAGCTTTAGGACTTAATTTCTGTTTCCCCATTTTAATTGTGGTGTTATATAGTATATATACTTACATGGAAAGAGTAAATCTTACAAATAACCAATAATGTGACATTAGCCCCTTACTATACCTATCTAGTAGCCTAGTGTCACACTTTTATATTGCGATAATTTTTCTGAAAAAATTTTTTTTGAGATGTAGGGAAGTTTAGTGTTACCCCCTAACTCTCTGACTTTCAACTAGTTACCAAATGGCTTTTCATTTAGCGGGGCCCCCAAGTTTTTTACGTTTTGTTTCTATATATGATTGGTTTCCAGCGTGTTACGTCTATATGTTTTATGTTTTTCTAGAGTTTTACAAACTATTTTTTTTACAGAAAGAATACGACTTCAACCAGATAATATATATGTTACCCAATAATATTCTAAGTTCTTTGACATACTGGCCCCCAATACCTCTCGTCCTTTGCCCGATCTTTAGGTCGCTTTCAAATAAAATACGAGACCAACCAGATAATATATATGTAACGACGATGCTGCTGCAAGCTCAGCAACCTCTCGTCCTTATCAAGATCTTTAAGTCGCTTTCAAATAAAATACGGCGTCGATCAGATAATATAGTTGTAAGTTAATAATAATAATAATTAATCTAAAATTCAAGTTTATGAACAATCAAGTAGTAGTATTGGAATCTAAAAGATTCGTAGTAAGAAAGTCGTTGATCGGTAAAAACACAATAGTAAATGTAACGTTCAAGAATGGAACAGTCGCGAAGTATGATCATGACGCAGCGTATGAAGTTATGAAAGAGAAACTAGACAAGATGGCATGTTGGGAAAAATACAAATCATATACTTCTTCTGCGAGTATGCCAGTCGCAACAAGATCGCTACTTTTAACTAAGTAGTTCAGTAGAAATCCCCTACATATTAATCTTAAAAACAAATAACATGAAGAAAAGCAAACAAGATCAATTGTTGTCGAATCAAGTACACACAGTAGTAATGGTAATTATAGTAATAATACTAATAACAATAAACATATGATCTAAAACCTCTCGTCCTCAACAAGAACCCCTGCATTTTTTCAAAAAGAATGCGAATGAGTTCAGATAATATAAATGTAACATAAAAACAGAAATTATGACTATCTCTTTTAAACTAGACCAAGACAATGATCTTTATGAGTTAACAGTAAACAATCAAGTATTCACACTAGATGATGTGTATGAGTCTCCTTATGGTGATCTATTTGATGAACTAAATATGGCAGTTGAGGTGATCTAAAACCTCTCGTCCTCAACAAGAACTGTGACATTAGCCCCTTACTAGTTATACTTAACTACCTAGTGTCACACTTTTTACGAAAAGAATACGATCACTCGTAGATAATATACATGTAGCCTGATACTTTTTAAGTAATCGGAAGAGTAGACTCCGCCCTACGCGAGACTTTCGCAGCACTACAAAGAATTCTCAATACTCTAAAGAATAAAAAATTCAAACAAAATACGACATCAATCAGATAATATTCATGTAACGAAAACTAATATTAATTAAAAATTCCAAATTATGAGTAATCAAATTATTGAGTCGAAGTGTTTTGTAATGAGAAAAACCTTAATAGGTAAAAACCAAGTAATCAAAGTAAACTTTAAAAATGGTGATACCGCAGAGTACAACCACGATGAAGTATACGAGCTGATGAAGTCAAAACTAGAAACTATGAACTGTTGGGAAAAGTATAAATCTTATACAAGTTCTGCAAGCGTGCCAGTGATCGCTCGAGAAATATCAACTATAATTAAGGCTGAAAAGTCTTAATAGATGTAGAGAGGCAGTGCATTATTGTCTCTCTACTATTTCTACTAATAAACTATTATACACTCTTAAAACATACTTAAAATGAGAAAATTCAGCCACTATTTACTAATCGTACTAATAGAACTTAGAGAATTCGCAAGAGCAATACATACCGTGAAGCGGTAGTTTCAAATAAAATACGAATACTTGCAGATAATATTCATGTGATTAATAAAAAACTATACACTATGATTTACATTACAGTATTAAACTTTAGTAACGGTAAAGTACACCAACTAGAATTTACCGACTTAGAGAATCAATCTTGTGAAGACATGATGCTCTTTATAGAAGAACGAGGATTCGAGCTCAACAACATCGAGTGGATGTCACATACTAACCCAAGAATATACAAATAATATGAAGACATTTATAGCGGTTGCTCCTTTACTAATACCTATAGTACTAATGAGTGTACTATGCATCACATTATTAAGAGAAAAGAATTAACAAGTTTTTAAAAACTATATACTATGTCAAAAACAAACAGGTACACGCGAAGAATAGAAGAAAGAGAAGGATGGGTAATAATCTACAGATTAAACAAGAATAAATCAAGAACAATTGCAGTGAATTTCTACGCGGACTGTGGTGACGAGTCAGAAGATAAGCAGTGGCAGTGGGTAGACAATACTTACAAGGCAATAGCGAAAAAGTTTGGTGCAATGGAAGCAGTAATTATAGTTAACGATTTAAGAGATATAGAATGGCAAAAAAAGAGATAAAATATGAGTGGAATCAAGATACTGTTGACCACTTTAAACTAACTAGTGCTTACACTTCTAAAGGAGATGTAATACGAGAGATATATAGGTTTATACAAGCAGACTGTACTCTAGAAATAGGTGATAGAGAAGAAATGCTAGCAAAAGACTTAACTAATAAAGTATTCGGTACTTTAAAAACAACTACTAATCAAAGAAAGAAAAACTATGACAAAGGAAGGGATTGAAGCAAATTTAGAAATAATAGCTTGCGATATATTCGACGACTGTATAAGTGATATAGAACAGTATATTACAGATAGTATACACAATAGGCAGTTGCCTAATGAGTCCACTGGAGAGTTTTTAATAATGCAGAACAACTGTTTAAAGCTGTTTGCAAATCGCATTATGGTATACACAGGTGAATTAGATGAGCACATTATAGAGAGTACCTGAAATCAAACAAAATACGACCACTGTTAGATAATATATATGAATTTAAAACTATAACCATGAAACCTATTAAGTTTACAAGTAAAACAACTTTATTATTAAATAATAAAAAGTATAAAAGTTATACTGTTGGAGATTTACCAAAGAAATTCGCATACCTCTACGATGAGTATGATGAAACAGATGGTATATACCAGTGGTTTAACTACAAAGGTTTAACTTATATAGAAGATACAAAATGAAAATAACAGAGCAAAAGATAAACGAGGTAGCAGAAAACACCGCTATAATGGTTAAAGAATCATTAATAAGTAATGTCGAATGGCAAACCGCCGATGTATCAATGCACGGCGATGAGTATAACAGGCTAAATAAAGAGATCTGTGTAAGAGCGCTTAAATTATTATTAAAAAATATACAGTAACATGAGTGAGAAAATAACTAATCCGTGGAATTTAGCGTGGTCTAAATGGTGGGTACAACAGAATTATAAAAAGTGTGAAGTTGATGATATGACTCTCGACGAAATACAAGAACTACTAGATCAAGATTAATATGAAAAACAGAAAAATAAAAGGGTGGAACTTCGAGTTCATAAACCAAGGTGATTGGAAATTCTTTCAGTGTAGAGGTATGGTAATGTATGATAATTACAATGACGAAATGCCTGAGCCAAGTCTATGGCAAGCGGCACTGACTTTAGAAAAGCAATTGTTAGAAGAAGGAATTAAATCAGAGGCTGGTCATTCTGAAAAAGGCTGGGTTGAAGTGACTATCAAATAGTATGCTATACATGCTTCGATGTATGTAGTGACCTATGGTGTAATTGGTAACACAGCTGTTTTTGGTACAGCCGTTCAAGGTTCGAGTCCTTGTAGGTCAACTAAACTTAAATAAATAGATTATGCAATTAACAGAGATGGAAATGAACGTACTAGCGGTGGCTATAGACCACATGCATGAACACTTAGATGCCTTAACAGGAACATTTGAAATTTTTGATCAAGAAAAAGAAAACATTAAACGCATAGAAGCAGTTAAATCGCTAAGCGTTAAAGTGCAGAACAAAGTAAAAACATACTACATAAAGTAAGTTCAAATAAAATACGATCACTTTTAGATAATATAAATGTAACAAATTAAAACTAATAACTATGAAATACCTTTATCAAGATTTAGACGAGTTTTATAATAGATTAAGCAGATCTATGGATGATGACGAAGCGTTGTCACTACTACAAGACGATGAGTACTTTGAAGAAATATTAGATGCGTGTAAGAATATAGCTGATTTAAAAGATTCATTATGAGACTAAATGACTATATTGCCGTAAATGGCTGGAACTTTGAATTAGTAGTTCAAGACGATGGCAATGACGTATTCTACCAATGTAGAGGCGAAGTAATGTACGACGACGAGCACGACCAAATACCAGAACCAAGTCTTTGGCGCGCGGCAGAGAAATTAAATACTATCCTAACTAAAGACGGATTAAATGTAGATACTAACCACTCTGAAAAAGGTTGGGTTGAAGTAACTATAAACAACTATAAAATATTCAGATGAACCTAACTAAAGAAGAAATAACAGCAATAGCGGATCGCTTAGATAGTATAATAGGTGACCACTTTCACGATGCAATATACATCTGCTTGCACAGCGGGAGATCTGATGAAGACCTGGAGGGTGAAGTAAGCGACGAAGATATAAGGAAAATTAAAGACGAACTAAAGCTTTATCTATAATGACTAAACAAGACGTGCAGAAGCATATGGAAATCAAAAAACAAGAGAGAATATTTCATCACAAAGAAATACTTGAGATGTATGGACCAGCAAGTGGTTTAACTAAAAGACAGTGGTCAGCTTTAAAAGTTAAAGGAAAAGGTAGTGGTAGTAAAGGTAAGGGTTTTGCTAACAACAGGTTATGGAATCATAATAATTTAGATAGTTTTAGTACGTTCAAATAAAATACGATTGCTTTTAGATAATATAAATGAATAAAAAAAATAACGATATGCACTTAACACTTTTTCAAAGACTTAAACCAGAGTTCAAGCAAAAACTAGAAGATTATAAATTAAATTTCCCCTATACTCATGAAAGTATAATAACAAGCTTTAATACTGAATTCTTTTTTGTTAATGTAAGATACGGTACAGCTGATGATGCTTGTGAAGCTTGTGGTGTAACTTACTTCGGCGATCTGTTCGAAGAATCAAAATAACTATTGTGAAGGGCGTAGTACGGCAATGGTATTTTAAATTGTTAAGCTGACGAAGATCCTTTAATGTAGTTACAAAGCTCAACAAGGTATGAACTATAAAATCCAGGTGCAAGTATGACTAGGAACTCAGAGTAGAGATACGGTATGGTGCATTATTGGTGGTGAATTATGGCATGAGAGCAGCGTGTTTAGGTTTGTAGACTACCGTGCATTGGCGTTAATAATGCAAAAACTACAAGAGTTTTACGGTAGATGGCTCTTTAACTCGAAAACCGATGGCGAAAGATACGATTAATGATCACGTAATAGCCGGAAACTAGGTATGGGGCCACTTTGGGTACAATCACCTTTGAATACTCTTCAAAGCAGTGACCAGAAGCAACGCTACTGACGAGTATGAGGGTTCAATTCCCTCACTAGTTACTAACAAATTAAATCAAGTAAAATGAGTAAAATTAAAAAAGTAGATGAAATTACGGATCTTAGCGTGTATACTAAATTCACTAAAGATGAAGGTATGTTTCAAATAGAAGCAAGCGTATACAGTATGGTGTCAGAAGTTCCTGGAGTAGGTAACAAGTATGGTCACGACATTAGCGAAATAGAGTTAGGCTTTCTTATAAACGGCAAAAAAGTTCAATACACTGGATTCAAAACCTTGTACGAACAACTATACGGTAAAGACACCTTTAGTGCTTTTTACCTTAAAAAGTCTGAAGAATTTGAAGTAGCATACTTAAAAACAACACCTTATAAAACTAAATAAAATGAGTAGAACTAAATTTAATGGATTTGAAAAGTATTTCATAACCACAGCGTTGGAACACGCTATCGAAGAAGCAGAAAATGACATTAAAGAGTTAGTAAGTGAAGGCAAAAGACCGATCTATGCTGAAGGTTATTTTACAATGGTGGGTAATGAACTGATTAAAAAGGTCAATGACATGACTTTAAAAAGAGATCAATAACTAATTCAAATAAAATACGAACTATGGTAGATAATAATGATATAACAAACGAATTAAATATCATGACAAGACAAGAAATTAGAGATCGAGCTAGTGATAAAGCCTTTGCTAAAATTGAGATGCTAGGCTTTCAGATTCGCCGAGATGCGGTTGACCTCGAGTGTGGCCACTATGGCGGTGACATATCACGTGAGCAATTTATATTAATAGCTGAAGGTAACAAAACAGAATTAAAAACGTGGAATTACATAGCCACATTAATCGAGAAAGATGAATAACATGAATAACTGGGAACAACAACAACAATTACAAGTAGATGCTTACATCGATAAGCTAACAACAGATTATGCTATACATGAGGTAACTAGCAGTAGACAATTAAAAAACGGTACTAGAGTATTTCAGTACGGCGACGAGCTGTTTGCTACGTATAGATCAGGTATGGTACGTAAAATAATAAGAACTAGATTTAGTCAGTATTCTTGTTATCAACTTAATCTAACTCGTCAACGCGAGACAGATTATATGTGGCTAGAAGAAAAAGGTCTAACTGTTAGAACTTACAAGGGTACGGTTCGAGTACCAATCAGGCAAGAGCTTGCTAGGTTAGTATACTTAGAAAACTACCTTATCAAAAACAGAGGTATGGAAAAAGGAGTTAAAGAATTTATAATTGTAAACGGAGTTAAATATAAAAGATATGAATAAAGCAGAATTAGAAAACAAAGTAAACGAGTTAGAATTAACGCTAAACTCATTAGAACTAAACGCTAAAACCGTTAAAGACGATCTTAAAATAGTTGAAGATCAATTAACAGACATTAACAAACCTAAAATAACTAAAGAGTTTGTTCAAGAAATGCGCGAAGCAGTAGAGCAAGCAATAAATCAAACAGGATTTGACAGCGTAGACTCATACGACGTTGACTTTGAAATTGGCTATAATAATACATTAACTTTATCAAACATAGAATTCAATGGTGCAGATGATCTTCATGAAACAGTATGTGACTACATAGAGAGTTTATTTAGTGTAGTAGAAGAATAATTTACAAAACAAATACGATCACTAATTGATAATATATATGAATTTAAAATTATAGTTATGAATTTACTTACACAAAATACTAAACTAAAGAAAACATCCAAAGCTCTAGGGCTAAGGGTGTTTAACTTCGGTATACCAGCTTACAAATCTGCTAGCGGCAAGTTAACCTGCCCTATGGCTGATGAATGTGTTAAGTTCTGTTATGCTAAAAAAGGAGCTTATGTATGGTCTAATGTGCAACCTGCGTTTGAGAAGCGGTATCAACTAAGTAAGACGAATGATTTTATCGATGCTATGAACTCTGAAATTTTAAAGAAAAAACCAGACTATATCAGAGTGCATGATAGCGGTGATTATTATTCACGAGCCTATCTACATAAGTGGATTGAAGTTGCTATAAACAATCCAAGTGTGCGGTTCTACAGCTACACAAATATGGTAAGTATGATGCTAAACGTTTCATTACCAGACAATTACGATATAATATTCTCTGATTCAGGAAAGCAAAAAAACTTAATAGATGAAGTTAAACACAGGCATACAAAAATTTTTACTAGCAGTACTGATCTTGATAATGCTGGTTATGTTAACGCAAGCGTGGTTGACCTTTATGCAACTAAATGGTTCAACGATACTAACAAAGTAGGATTAATATTTCACTAAAATAATAAATTATGAACAACAACATTAAAGGGTATTTCGAATTTGATTCAAGCGCTATAGGCTATGCTGAATACAACTATGAATCTAAAAACTTATCACTTGACTTACCGTCAGCTGTGTACACTTACCAAGAAGTTCCTGCCCATGTCTTCAATGGTTTAATCGAAGCTGTGTCTAAAGGTAGATTCTTTAACAAATATATTAAAAACGACTTTAAATTTAACAAATAAAAACAATGAAAACAAAAGAACAAAAAATACCTAAATGGTTTCAAGGTGCGATCTACGATCAAGGTGAAGAAGTTACAAACCCTTTCACAGGATTATGCTATACACTCAATGCTATTGAGTTATCTATATATGATTATATAATGGGTAGTAATTATATATTTGAAGTAGCTCCAAAAACAGTTACACAGAAGCAAATTAGCGAGTTTCGAAAAGCATTAACCTGGTTTCGTGTGAACAACACTGAAGCTTATATGGTATTATTAGATTAAAATTCAAACATAATACGATCACTAACAGATAATATTAATATAAACAAATAATATATGACTGAAGAAGAAATGAATAAATTAGCTGATATAGTTGCTAACAAAGTTGTTAACAAAATTGAATCAAAGCAACAAGAATGGGATATTGAATTTCACGCTGATCTGCAGCATTTTGTTTCTGATAGTACTGCATCTGTAAATATACATAAGCTACCTTTAGTAGATCAAATCGAAGAGCTTAAGGAGCAATTGTCACAAGCTTTGACAGATGAAAACTATAATAAAGCAATTATTATTGATAAAAAGATCAAAGAACTTAAAGATAAATTAGAATAGCCTGTATATGGGTAGAACTAAAGAATTATTAGAGACATTACATAATGAAACTACAGAAGAATTTATTAATAATAAATTTTTGCATGAAATACTTAGAGCACATGAAAACTGTGACAATAGGGTATTAGAATAAATAATAACGGGCTTATGTCACACATTAGAAATCTAGAAATATTGAATAGACGAAGAATTATATATCGTAGAGGTCCTATCAGTGACAAACCAACCAAAACTTTTGATTGGGGTAATTACTATGAAGATGGTACTCATCAATGCTATGAATTGTTTAGATCAAAAGCTAAGATTACCACATATAAGTCTTTGAAATGGCACATGTTAGTACTATGGCACTTGAATCCTGGCCTTGATCAAGATCAGTTTGAGTCTATAGTTACTTACATAGCTAAAAAGACTAATGGCTTTGTAACGTTTGAAATACCAGATCAGTTACTTAAGACTATAATATATGAAGTAAGCATGTGTGACTTAGAAAAGCCACCTAAAAATAAATTACGTAAGATCATTTTCAATGAGTTTACAGGTTTAACTACTGAAGAGAAACTAAAAATAGTTGGTCAAATTGTAGGTCGTAGTAAAAAGATACACGAAGATGATATCTATCAATGTATGCTTGACACGCACGACTTAGGTAGTAAGATCACTATCAGCGGTTTAGCTAAGTTGTTAGACTGTTCCGCTAGAACGATACACAGAAACATGAGTAATGAACTTAAAAAAGAAAAAGAATTATTAAACAGAGAATTATAAAGTACAAACGAAATACGAACGCTCTTAGATAATATATTAAATTAAAACGATATGACTAAAAACTTTGCACAAGACTTTAATGAATGGATGGCTAAAATGGGTAACATACATTACCCTGATGATAACATGATGGCTAGAGCATTTCAAATAATAGAAGATAATGAAAAAGTATAACATACAAAACTATATTAGATATAAGGAAGATGTAAAAAAGTCTATATTAAATATAGAAGGATTAATGTGGGATGAGTATACTAGAAATGAACTTATAATAAAGTTCTTACCATTAGTAGAAAACTTAGGTCGTAAATTCTCTACAGCTCAACAAGCATCAGGTGTATTAAGTATTAATGACATAATACAGATAGGTTCTGAAGGTTTGATTAGAGCAGTAGATAAACTAGACTGGAAAATGTTAGAAAAATCTACAGATATAGAAAAAACTCTTAAGTCTTTCTTTAGTAAACGTATCAAAGGTCTTATAAGACGTAGAATAGATATGGCTAGAGGAGATATGAGAATACCAGAGCATAAACTAAATGAGATACGTAGCAATCCTAAAGATGAAAAAATGGTAGCATTGTTTTTTAATTCTATATTTACAAGTTACGATAACTTTGAAGTTGATGATGAAAATAACTTTGCAGTACAACACGTAGATGATTCTGAACCATATAACGTACCTTTATTAAATTCTTATTTAAAAGGTTTGATGCAAAAGTATTTAGTAGGTAACGAGTATGAGGTGCTGAGACTATCTTACGGACTAGACTGCGATAAGCATTCAGCTAAGGAGATAGCCAGTATCTTAAATATTAATGGAGTAAGCTCATATGTCCGTGTGTCAGAGCTAAAAAGACAAGCAGTTCAAAGGTTAATCGATAATGTAGATCACTCGCAAGTGATTGATTATCTGTAGATTAAGCTATGCTATACACGTAAATGATGTAATCAATATGTAATTATATAAGTATGACAATCAATGAAAAACTAAGTAAAATCCAATCAAGTCTTAAGGCGAAAAAGAGTAAGTTCAATTCTTTTGGTAAGTACAATTACCGATCAGCCGAAGACATTTTAGAGGCTTTAAAGCCCTATTTAATCGAGCACAATGTAACCGTAGTTATTAATGAAACCCTTGATGAAAAAGCAGGTCTATTAATAATGAGTTCTATCGCTACTATATCTGATGGAGATACAGAGATAGAAGCTGTTGCTTTAGTTGCAGTCGATATGGATCAACGTGGTATGAATGCACCGCAAAAATTTGGTAGTGCTTCTTCTTATGGGAAGAAATACGCTCTTGGAAATTTATTTCTAATTGATGACACAGCCGACAGTGATGCAACTAATACTCATGGTAAAGCTGCCAAACCAAAGTTAGAAGGAGCAGCGTTAACAAAGGCAAAAAGCTTTATTGCTTCAGGTGGTAGTTTAGATGCTATTAAAGCTAAGTATGATATACCAGCTGATGTATTAAAAACACTTTAATGAAAAGAGAAGACCAGTTAAATAAATTGAGAGAAGATGAACATTACTATGGCGAGTTTGGAAAACAATTCTTAAGTAATTCAGATGTCTCAACGTTACTAACAAATCCTTTGTCACTAGGAAAACCAATGAGTAAGATTCCTGCTTTTTTAGTTGGTGGTTACTTTCATACTGCAATTCTAGAGCCTCACAAGCTTAAGAACTTTAAGATCGTTCAATCAACATCTAGAAATACAAAAGTGTATAAAGAGATCTCAAACGGAGAGCTATGCTTATTACAACATGAAGCTGATAAAACAGAGGAGTTAGTAGACGTTATGATGTCAAACAAATTCTGTAAAGATTTGATACGTGGTAAAAATGTAGAGTACGAAGTACCTGGGATTGCTGAGATACACGGTAAATTATGGAAAGGTAAAGCTGATATAATCAATCACGACGAGAAATTAATAATTGATTTAAAGACTACAGCAGATATTTCTAAGTTCCGTTATTCAGCTACAAAGTATAACTATAATAGTCAGGCTTATATATACCAAAAGTTATTTGGTTATGAGATGATCTTTATGGTTATAGACAAGACTACAAAACAAATTGGCGTTTATGATTGCTCTGAAAAGTTTTTATCATTTGGTGAAGACAAAGTTCAGAAAGCAGTTGACGCATGGAATCTGTTTTACAACAACCCGGAATTCAAACCGGAAAATTATTTTATAAATCAAACACTTTAAATTAAATTAAATTATGGCAAGTATTATTAAAGCAAACATCAACCTAAACGACATTCCTAAAGAAAAAATCTATAAAGGAAAGAAAGGGTCGTATTTACCAATTACAATTACAATAAATGATGAAGTCGATAATTACGGTAATCAAGGACCGGTCGTCGTTGAGCAATCTAAAGAAGAACGCGAAGCAAAAGCTCCTAAAGTATATCTTGGAAACGTCAAGGTCGTATGGACAAACGGGTCCAACGTTGCAACAGCTCCAAGAGACGATCAAGGAAATGGATCACAGCAAGCTCAATCAGTAGCTCCTCAAGCAGATGATCTTCCTTTCTAAGTTTAGAACAAGTAATAGCAGCTATTTAAGATATATAACTTTAAAAAATATATTTATGGATCAATGCGAAATATGCGGAGAGGTTATGACTAAGTGTGACTTCGATTACTGCGACATATGTCCTGAGTGCTTAGATGAATAAGAGTAACAATTAAAATAAAATCAAATGCAAGTAGAACATACGGAAGTTAATGGCTTTCAGATAGATGAATTTAATGTTCACAAATTAGAAGAGGGGAAGAAACAAGGTGTTTGTCCCCTCTGCTCATCTGATAGAAAAGCTAAAAACAAAAAAGCACAATGTGCTTCTTATGACTGGCAAAGAGGCTTAGGTACCTGTCATAATTGTAATACAAGTTTTCAGTTAAACACTTATAAACGTAAAGGTGAATCTGAAAAGGTTTATATAAGACCTGATCTTGAAGCTTTAAAATCTATCAAACCGCCAAGTTCGAAAGTAGTTGATTGGTTTCAAGGTAGAGGTATATCAGAGCAAACGCTAAAAGATCTTAACGTGTCTGAAGGTCCTGAATGGATGCCACAGACTCAAAAGTCTGAAAACGTTATCAAGTTCAACTACATGATAGGTGATCAGTTAGTAAATGTTAAATACCGTGATGGTAGAAAAAACTTTAAATTATATAAGGGTGCTGAAAAAGTATTCTATAATATAAATAGTATAGTTGGTTTTGATCATTGTATTATAGTTGAGGGTGAAATGGATGTATTAGCTTTACACGAAGCTGGTATGTCAAACGCTATATCAGTTCCTAACGGAGCTACATTAAACTCTAACAACTTAGATTATTTAGATAACTGTATTGATTACTTTGAAGATAAAGAAAAGATAATAATAGCTACTGACTCTGACGAAGCTGGTCAAGCCTTACAGGCTGAATTAATTAGAAGACTAGGTTCTGAAATATGTTATATAGCTACATTCGAAGACTGCAAAGATGCTAATGAATACCTATTAAAACATGGAAAAGAAAAACTATCAGAGCGTATTTCGGGATCAAAGCCAGTACCAATGGAGAATGTTACAACGTTCAGGGATATTGAGGGAGAAATTACCGATTTTGTTCATAATGGCTTTAAGCCAGGATTTCAAGTTGGGCTTGAGCATTTTGATAGTATATTCTCAACGTACACTGGTCAGTTCATTACAGTCACTGGTATCCCTTCTTCCGGTAAATCTGATTTTGTCGACCAAATGGTTGTTGGGTATAACGCTAACTATGGCTGGAAAACAGCTTTTGCTTCGCCAGAAAACCAACCGACTTATTTACACGCTCATAAGTTAATGCGTAAAGTATGGCAAGGTATGCCAACTAAAGCAGATATTGGCGGTGATCGATGGAATCAAATTGCAGATCATTGCAATAGTAATTTCTTTCATATTGATATGGAGCGTTATACTCTAGACTCTGTACTTCGTAAAGGAGCTGAGCTAGTTAAGCGTAAAGGTATTAAATGTTTAGTTATTGATCCATTTAATAAAGTTAGAGACGTTGGTGGATCAGATGATGTAAATCGATATACAATGGAGTACTTACAAAAGATAGAGATCTTTGCTAAGAAGTATGACGTGCTTGTATTTATTGTAGCTCATCCAACTAAGATGTATAAAGATAAGGATGGTAAAATAGAGGAGCCAACTATGTACAACATTAAAGGTGGTGGTGAATGGTACGATGCTTCTTATCACGGAATATTAGTTCATAGAGATTATGATAAAAAAACAGTTAAGGCTAAAGTCTTAAAAGTTAAGTTTCAGAATCTTGGTGAAAACGGTGCTGAGTCTCATTTCAAGTGGGAACCTCAATCAGGTTGTTTTATACCTCATCAGCAGTTAGATATTAATGGTGATAAAATGCCGTGGGAGTAAATGGCTAAAAGTAAACCATTTGATATGGGAGAATATATGCCTAGCATGAAAGATACAGAAGCTTGGCTGTGGTGTTTACGTAATGATATACTTATTAGTCCTTTTGCCATAACAGAGGGTCGATGGGGTATGGTTATTAAAAACAAAGGATCAAGCAATGAAGATCCTAAAACATACACCAAAGGTAGCGTATGGCCTAAGATGTACGAGTACTATAAATATTATTTTAATAAATATGAGAACAAAGTTTAAAAATGCAAACGAAGCTTATGAATACTTTCACAACGAGATTATTATTAATGGGGTTAATTTTAGTGACACTAAGGCATTATTCAATGTAGGGTTTACATTAGAAGATCCAGAAGATTATGCTATACACAGTAAAGAACGTAAGTTCAATACAGTGTATGCTGAAGCAGAATGGGAATGGTATATGTCAGGTGATCCTAGCATAGAAAAGCTTGGAGAAATATATGGTAAAATACCTCCAATATGGAAGCGTATGGCTGATATATTCGGCAATGTAAACTCTAACTATGGGTACCAATGGAAGCGTAATAACCAAATAGATCACGTGGCTAAACTGTTGAAAGACAATCCAAGCACTAGACAAGCGGCTATTAGTATATACGATGGCAAAGAGCATGACAAATATGATAACGATACACCCTGTACGTATGCAGTTCAGTTTACAGTTATAAACAATAAACTAAATATGTCTGTCTATATGCGTTCTAATGACCTCTGGTACGGTTTCTGTATTGATCAGTATTGTTTTTCACGTCTACAAATTCTAATGTCTAAGATGACAGGTTATGAGATCGGTACTTACTACCATCATGCTCATAATCTACATTTATACGACCATAAAATCAAATAAAAATGTACAACATTTATCACATTCCTGGTAAAAAGATAGGGGTAACACGTGATCTTCCTAGTAGGGTTACGAAGCAACAAGGTTATGCTTTAGACGAATACGAAGTTCTACTTACTAGCGACGATATAGATTATATATCAAACATGGAAATAGAACTTCAAAAGTCTTATGGCTACAAAGTAGACCGACAATCTTATAAAAATTTAATCAATAAAAACAAGAAAATGAACATTAACGCAACAGAGCAAACAACTACATTTCCAGTTCCACTTAACAAACTAAAAGGTAGATTATTAGATGTAATAGGTTTAACGTGGAGTACATCTCATGGTGATTTTACAATAACAAAAGATAATATTAAGTGGATTGTGGCTCACGCTAGAACATCTATGTTTAATAATGAGAGATCTTATATATATAACAAAGCGATGGCTAATGAGTTTGTAAGTGAACCAACTAAAAAGAAAAAGAAAAAGAATAAGTCAAATATTTATGATCTAATTAGAGCTTGGGCTACTGATAAAGGTATATACAAGTCTGGTGATGCTAGAACTCAATATTTAAAGCTCATGGAAGAAGCTGGCGAATTAGCTGAAGCTATACTTAAAAATGATGAGCCAGAAGTTATAGATGCTATCGGCGATATGGTTGTTGTATTAACTAACTTAGCTAAACTAAGAGGTCATAATATAGAAGACTGTATAACATCTGCATACGATGTAATTAAATCTAGACAAGGTAAAATGGTTAACGGAACATTTGTAAAGCAAACATTATAATATGAGTAAAGATCAAATATATTTTAGAGATCCAGTTGTTGAACGTGTTGTAAACAAGTTTGTACAGAGATCAAATGTAGGCTTTGAAAAGTATGGTAGAACATTAGACAGCGAGAGAACTGGTGGTCATAAAAACTTATTCGGTTATCTTAATGATGTGCAAGAAGAATTAATGGATGCAATATTATATCTTCAAGCAGCTAAAGAAGAACTATCTGACTTAGCTGAAGACGCAGAGTTAAGCCCTTGTGTTTGTCATGATAAAGAAACTGAAGATGCGGAAGCCATTTAAAAGAAAGAGTAATAAAAAAGGTCCAGTAAGAGCAAAGAAGGTATCATATGATGGTATCGACTTTGCCTCCGGGCTTGAGAAACATATGTACGTAGCTCTAAAAGAAGCAAAGATAAGATCTAAGTACGAAGGAGAAACATTTGTTCTACATGCTGGTTTTCATTTTGAAAACGAAGTATATGAAAGACAAGCTAATGGTAAAGGAGATTATAAAAATAGAGGTTGTAAAAGAATACTACCTATTAAATATACTCCTGATTTTATTGGTGAGGATTTTATAATCGAAACTAAAGGTAGAGCAAACGAATCATTTCCTATGAGATGGAAGTTATTTAAACAATTGATAGTAAATCAATTTCCTGCAATAACATTATATAAACCACAAAATCAAGCAGAATGCCAAGAGACCGTAAGATTAATCCTTTTGAAGCGAAAGCAATAGCTAGAAGGAGATATGCTGAACGTCAAATTGACAAGTATGTCAAATGGAGTTGGAGTATAAAAGGTAAAGTATCATATAATAAAATAGTTAAATTACAAAAAGAACATAAAATAGAATGTTATGGGTGGAGAAGATAAAGGTTGGACGTTAGAATTGGGTTTTTACCCTGGATTATTAATTGGATTTAGAAGTTATGAAGATGAAGAGAAAAATATTCATGTGCTCTACATACCTTTTGTAGATTTAGCTTTATTTGTTTATAAATAGTGACAAATGAAGGTAAAATAGAAATGATGGATATGTACGCTAGAAATATTTTAGCTGAAATGAAGATGATAACAAAATCTTCTACTAAAAAAGACATGTATGCATATATCCAAGCATGGGAAAATGAATTACAAACAGTAACATATATAACAGACTATAAATAATGGGATTATTTGACGAAAGAATAGCATACAAACCTTTTGAGTATCCAGAGTACTACACTGAAGGATGGCTTAAACAAGCTCAGGCTTTTTGGTTACACACAGAAATATCAATGCAAGGTGATATCAAAGACTGGAACGAAAAGCTAGATGAAAAAGAAAAGCACTTAGTTGGGAATATACTTCTTGGCTTTGCTCAAACAGAATGTGCAGTATCAGATTACTGGACACAAAAAGTTGTTGGCTGGTTTCCTAAGCATGAGATACAGCAAATGGCCATGATGTTTGGATCACAAGAAACAATTCACGCTGTTGCTTACAGCTATTTAAACGAAACTTTAAAATTAGAAGACTATGAAGCATTTTTGCATGAGCCTGCTACGGCGGAGCGTTTCAATAATTTGGTGGCTTATAATGGTAATAGCCGCACTGGGATTGCTAAGTCCCTTGCTGTTTTTTCAGCTTTCGCAGAAGGCGTTAGCTTGTATTCTGCTTTTGCAGTTTTGTATTCTTTTCAGCTACGTAATTTACTTAAGGGTATTGGACAACAAATGAAATGGTCAGTAAGAGATGAATCATTGCACAGTAAAATGGGTTGTCAATTATTTAGACATATGTGTGAAGAGGATAATCAATTGCTAGATCTTTGTCGCGAGGACATCATTAGATCAGCCGAGGCGATGGTTTCATTAGAAACTAATTACATTACTAAGATGTTTGAAAAGGGTGACATAGAGGGTATCAAATCAAACGATTTAAAAAACTTCATAAAGAAAAGAACAAATGAAAAACTTGTGGAACTCGGGTATGTTGACTTGGGAAACTATTTCGCGTATGACACGAATGCAGCAGCTAATCTTGATTGGTTTTATCATCTTACCGGGGGCGTCACTCATACTGACTTTTTCGCTATTCGTCCGACAGACTATTCGAAAGCGGGCGAAGATGAAGACTATGAAGACATCTGGTAGTATTAAATGTAGTCTTTGTGATGAAACTTTTCCTAATGGAACTCCTTATAGGAAGCATTGGGAAGAGGTTCATTTAGATTACGCATTGAAATATTCAAAAACAAATAAAAAAACAATTATATGAGCGACAAAAAACAAAGTAGAGCAGATCTACAAGACAAAAAGATTCAAGCATTAATAGCTGTATTACAAAGAACACTAGACGAAAATGCTTACATTAAAGATCTAGCCATAGGTACTTTAGAAACAGTTAAGCTAATGCCTGACTACGAAGCAGCTATTGAAGCATTAAAGGCTAAAATAGAAAGCGAAAGAGAAGTTGAAGAGAAAAAACTAGAACTATAATATGTGGAACAATGAGTGGAAAAAAGGAGAAGATTACCCTTCGTGGGGTGATAACGACGTATACAAAAAGACTATATCCGGGGGATATTTATTCGACGGAGAAAGTCCTAAAGAAGCATACCAAAGAGTCACTAAAACAGTTGCTCGACGGTTATATAAGCCTGAAATGGCTGAGACGTTTTTTAATTATATTTGGAATGGTTGGCTGTGTCTTGCTAGTCCGGTACTCTCCAACACTGGGACTGATAGGGGCTTACCCATTAGTTGCTTCGGTATTGACGTTGCTGATAGTATTCAGGATATCGGACAAAAGAATTTAGAAATGATGCTACTCGCTAAGCATGGCGGTGGAGTTGGTATCGGTATTAATCAAATTAGACCCGCTGGCGCAACAATAACAGGTAATGGAACATCAGACGGAGTTGTACCTTTTTGCAAGATATATGATTCAACAATCCTTGCAACAAATCAAGGATCAGTCAGAAGAGGTGCTGCTTCAGTTAATATCAATATTGAACATGAAGACTTCGAAGAGTGGCTTGAGATCAGAGAGCCTAAAGGAGATGTTAATAGACAATCGCTTAATCTACATCAGTGCGCAGTTGTTGGTGATAAATTCATGCGTAAACTTGAACAAGGAGATGCTGAAGCTAGAAATAGATGGAGTAAACTTCTTAGAAAGCGAAAAGCAACTGGAGAGCCGTATATTATGTTTAAAGGGAATGTTAACAAAGCAAATCCAGAAGCATATAAACAAAACGGATTAAAAGTTCATATGACTAATATATGTTCTGAGATCACATTACACACAGATGAAAGCCACAGTTTTGTATGTTGCTTATCATCATTAAATTTAGCAAAATATGAAGAATGGAAAGACACTAACCTTATATATGACTCTATCTACTTTCTTGACGGAGTTATGGAGGAATTTATTCAAAAATCAAAAGGTTTACGAGGATTCGAAAACTCTGTTCGCTCTGCGCAGAAAGGGCGTGCGCTGGGACTGGGAGTGCTTGGATGGCACACGTACTTACAAGAGAAGGGTATTCCTTTCGAAGGTTTACTTGCTCAGTTTGAAACTAGGAAAATATTTTCACAAATTAAAATTGAAAGCGAAAGGGCTTCAAGGAATCTTGCCGAGGTTTATGGCGAACCTTTATGGTGCGTCGGCACTGGTATGCGTAATACTCATTTACGGGCTGTTGCTCCCACTGTTAGCAATAGTAAGCTTAGTGGGAATGTTTCGCCGGGAATAGAACCTTGGGCTGCAAATGTATTCACAGAGCAAGGGGCAAACGGAACTTTCATTAGAAAGAATCCTACATTAGTTAAACTATTAAGAAAACTTAAAATAAACAATGAAAAAACGTGGAGTAAAATACTGGCTGACGGAGGTAGTGTCCAAGATATCGTGGAGCTTGATAATATTACTATGGGCCACGACATACCTGCTAAGGAAGTATTTAAAACGTTTAAGGAAATTAATCAACTGGAATTAGTTAATCAAGCTGGACTGAGACAGCAGTATATAGATCAGTCAGTTAGTTTAAACTTAGCTTTTCCTTCTACCGCTACACCTAAGTGGTTGAACAAAGTTCATTTTGATGCTTGGAAGAAAGGTGTTAAAACTTTATATTATACTAGAACTGAAAGCGTTCTACGTGGAGATATTGCTGCTGCAGCTATGAATGATGATTGCTTAGCGTGTGATGGATAAAGGCTAAAAGTTATGACTTTTGTATACATATGAAAACCAATGTGTATGAATAATCAAGTATGCTATACACATGAAGTGTATGTAATTAAAAAAGGGGATCTCGTTTGAGGTCCCCTTTCTGGTTACAGGA
>Ga0307488_10001303_pt1 | contig 20813 bp, 26 predicted proteins | sample SB02metaG_FD_202248 | JGI IMG/M metagenome (GOLD analysis project Ga0307488, IMG submission 202248) | Sea-ice brine microbial communities from Beaufort Sea near Barrow, Alaska, United States - SB 0.2 | ecosystem: Environmental > Aquatic > Marine > Coastal | place: USA: Alaska | collected... | reverse complement strand
CTTGTTGTATGATGTTGTATTATTAATGAATCATTATAATCAATTTGTTGATATATTTTTGTAAGATTAAATAAAGACATTTTAGATTCATCTCTAAATGCATGAGACTCTGTTCTAGGAAATTGTCTATAATATTCGTTAAGAGCATCTGCATCGTTTTTTAAAGAATTAACTTCATTTTGCCAATATTCAATAGCTCCTACCTTAATCATTTGATTATCAATACCTAACACAGGTTTAGGTGGTGAGTATAAAACAGGCATACCAAATCTATCAATAAATCCTTCCATGTTCCATTCCATAGGAATAAACAAATTGTATAATCCACTTTTAGTCTGTCCATTGGCATTTCTTTTAATAGCATTTGAATCTTCAAATAAACTTTTAAAATTATCTCCACCTTTACTTAATGCATTAGACGTTGAACCCATCATGCATTTACCAATAATTTTACTACCTAATCTTAAACAAGTTTTTGTAACTCGCCAATTATTTAAAATATTGTTTGGCTTTAACCATTTGCCACTTTCATCATGTACTAATAATAAAAGTTTTTCACCATCATAAGAGTTATCATCTGTGTTTTTCCAATCTATAGTAGTATCTAATCCGTCAAGTTCTTCATTCTCAACAAGATACATATTCTTTTTTGTAATTTTAGATGCAGGTATTCTAAACGCTAATTCAGTTTTAGGTTTATCCATACCATCTTGTATAGGTTTAAAAAAGAATGGTAAGTTATTACCAATAGGAACAACTTTATCTGTAAACATTTTTTTAGCATCAGAACCTGTTTTTGAAAGTATACCTACTCTTGCGTCTTTAGCTAAAGTACCTGTGTTTACACATTCAGAAGAACCCATAAAAGAAAATCCTGAACGTCTTATTTTTAAATAACATAATCCAAAACTCCTTACGTCAGCCTTACATGCTTCCCAATAAATAAAAAACAATCTATTAGCTTCTCTATAATCAGGAAAGCCAACATCTATTTTAGTCCATTGTAAATACATATAATGTGAGCCGGTAATATAAGTAGGATTACCGTTATTATAAAACCAATAACCTTGTTCTCTAAAATCAAATTCTTTTTCAATATAATCTACCCATTGATTTTTAAACACAGAGTTTTGATTATTCCATTGAAATATTGAAGCAAGTCTTTTTAATACTTTGGGATATTCTTTTCGTTCCCAATATTGATTTTCTTTAGCTTTATCTCTTTTGTGTACATATTCAGGAACTTTAGGCAATGCAATATCTACACCATTCATTTGAATAACCTTACCTATAGTGCCATCAGTTGATATAACAACTATACCGTATTTTTCATCAAATCCATATTTCCAAGACTTTCTTTTGTTTTTATTCGTAAGAACAGACTTTGGAATTACATCATGTAATTCTGTATATAATTTACTTAGACCTTCTTTCTGCAAAACCTTGATTGGTGTTAGTTTTATTTAAACCTTTGCTTTCTATATTAATAACTTCTTGTTCTTGTTCTATACGAGATAATATTTCAAACGCATCAAATATAGCAAGTTTTTTTGTTGCTGCTGCATTTTTTAATCTATCAGCTGATATATCATCTTCAGTTCCGGTAACAATTTTTTCTTTTGCTACATTAATTAATTCTTCTACAGCAATTTTAGCTGCTTGTATAATTTTTAATTTTACTTCATTACTACTCATAATTTAACTGTTATAAATTGTGACATAATACGATACATTAAAACCCCATCAATAGTAAATTCATATTCACTTTCAGGTTGAAAAGCAACTTCATCTCCTTCTTTTATCCCATGATAAATTAACTCTTTATTAGGATATTTAACAATACCAACAAGAGGTTCGTATTTAACTATTTTATCTATGTAGTAATCTTTACTTAATATAGGTTCTACAAAACAATACTTATCATGTGCATGCCATTTATTATTGTTTTTATATAAAAAAAATTGGTCGTTCTCTATAAAAAATAAATTATCTTTAAAATAACTTTTACCACTTTTTTCATAACCTTTCATGTCATAATATATTTTAAAAACATTATGATGAACTAAAAGAGTATCGTTTATTTGTATAGGTCCACAATAATTTAAAGGTAAATTTTTAACAACAGCATAACGGTTTGAGAATTTGTGGTCTTCTTGAGAAGTACTTACAATTAGTTCTACATCGCCATGAGTTCTAGTGTTATCGTATCGTTTTCCTTTTAAAGGTTCTACGATAAAGCTGAAGGGTGATTGCATTTGATTTCATTAATTAAAGTTTATATTGAATTCTATAGAAACAGGCATTGTCTCATTAAATGACTTCCATAGTTTGATTTCGTTTTTTTGAATAATATAGATATTGTAATAAGAAGTTTTTGAATCATACTTAATTAAATGAATAGTATAATTTCCACCTAATACGTCTTGACCTACTAAATAATGCATAGCACCGGATTTATAATCAGGTCCTACTGAAATTTTTCTTATATCCATTATATTAAATTTATAGACTAGCTTAAATCTTCTATTCTATATCGTATTTTTATGTTGACACCACCGCCACCTGTACTTGTATTAGGTCCGCTGAATTTTATTCCCTCATTAACTCTACATTGTCCATTAGAAGAATTATCTGTTATAACTTTTGATAAACTTTGATAAGTACTTGAAGATGAATTTATAATATTACTTTGAATATCACCAAACGGTCTGAATTGAGTTGCAGATGAGCCAATATAAGAAATATATAAATCTGATGCAAAAGAAAAAGCAGGTGCTGTATAGTCTAAATAAATTAAACAACTATCAAGTACAATAACTTTACCTGCACCCGGTGCAGGTATTATATTTATCGGAGTTGTACCTAAACTTTTCATAAATGAATTAGAAACATTAACCGCAGCAATTAAATATTCTGAAGCACTATCTACCCATTCTAACTCTGTGTTAGCTGCATTTTTAGCCAACACTTGATTAGCTGTACCTAAATTATTACCTCCATCTGCAATTCCGTCAGTAAAAAAGTTTAGCCACCTTGTAACAGAACTACCTAAACTTTGTGTTTTGTCAGTTGTAGGAATAATTGGTCCTAAAGAATTTATCTGTCCTCTTGTAGTTATATTAGTAGGTAATCGTAGTGTAGTAGTAAGACCTGTAGTTGAAAGTTCTACTTCATTTATTGTTCCTTGAACAACTAATGAATCTCCATTTGTTACAGATTCTGTGTTAAAATTAAAAGAACTCATTCCTGTTACAGAAATTGTTTGCCACTCTAATCCTGTATTACCTGAATTTTTAGCTAGTACCTGATTAGCAGTTCCTAAATTATCAGCTCCATCTGCAATACTTCTTGTCCATAAATCTCTCCACCTTAAAGTTGAGCTACCTAAATCTTGTGTTCTGTCAGTTGTAGGAATTATTTCTCCTAAAGAATTTATATCTCCTCTAGTAGTTATGTCAGTAGGAAGTCTATAAGTTACAGTTCCTCCTGATTGAGCTAATTCAATTTCATTAGCTGTTCCTGAGAAAGTAGCTGTTTGACCATTTCCAATCGTTTGAGGAGTTGTTCCGTCACTAAGAATCCAACTAGACATTGTCCCTGTTGCAGGTGTAAGCCACTCTAAGGCAGTATTACCTGCATTCTTACCTAGTACCTGTCCTGCTGTACCAACGCTGTTAGCACCATCTGCAAGACCGTCAAAAAATCCGTTTAACCATCTGTCAGTTGTACCACCAAAATTAAAAGTTTTATCAGATGTTGGTAATATTGCTCCACCACTATTAAGCTGTCCGGGAGTTGTAATGTTTGTAGGAAAACTATAAGTTACTGTATCAGTAGCTGTTGTGGTTGCTACTAATTGATTTGCTGTACCTTCAAACGTAATAACATCACCATCAGATATTGTTTGTGGAGCTGCACCATCAGTTATAGAAAATGATGTCATTGAACCACCTCCTGATTGAGCTACCCACTCTAACTCTGTATTAGCTGCATTCTTACCTAGTACCTGACCGGCTGTACCTAAATTATTCTGTCCATCTGCAATTCCCTCAGTAAAGAAATTTCTCCACCTTGTAACTGAACCACCTAGATTTTGTGTTTTGTCAGTTGTAGCAATTATTGGTCCTAAAGAATTTATCTGTCCTCTAGTAGTAATATTGGTAGGAAGTCTTAAAGTAGCTGTACCGCCTGATTGTGCTACCTCTACTTCATTAATTGTTCCTGCAATTGTAGCTGTTTGACCATTACTAATTGTTTCTGCTGTAGTTCCATCACTAAATTCCCAAGAATTCATTGAACCACCACCTGCTTGAGTTTGCCATTCTAAAGCTGTGTTAGCTGCATTTTTAGCAAGAACCTGTCCTGCTGCACCTATTGAATTACCACCGTCAGCAATTCCTTCAGTAAAAAAGTTTTGCCATCTAGCAGCTGTACCGCCAAGATTAAACGATGCGTCAACAGTTGGAATAATTGCTCCTCCACTATTTAATTGACCCGGCGTTGTTATATTTGTAGGAAAGCTAAATGTTAGTGTTCCTGAATTTTCAATTACGCCTATTTGATTTGCTGTACCTGTAAAAGTAATTGTATCTGCATTGCTTATTATTGTTAAGTTTGGAGGAGTTTCAGAATCTGAAACTTTAAAGTTATTCATTGAACCACCTCCTGATTGAGCTTGCCATTCTAATCCTGTATTACCTGAATTTTTAGCTAGTACTTGTCCTGCTGTACCTAATGAATTAGATGCATCTGCAATTCCCTCAGTAAAGAAATTTCTCCACCTTGTAACTGAACCACCTAGATTTTGTGTGGCATTAGTAGTTGGTATTATTGGTCCTAAAGAATTTATCTGTCCTCTAGTGGTTATGTTAGTTGGCAGACGTAATGCAGCTGTTCTAGCTGCAGGATTACCTACTTCTATTTCATTAGTAGTTCCTACAATTCCTAAATCTTGTGTAGCTAAATCTACAGTAAATGTAGGAGTAGCTGAACTTGTTAATCTAACGCCTAACGTACTTCCTGAAGCTACGTCTGCCCATTCTAGACCTGAGTTTGTAACACTTTTTCTTAAAAATTGTAAAGCTGTACCTGTACTATTGTTTTCGTCAGCAATACCTGTTACAAATAAATTATTCCATTTTAAAGCTGAACCACCTAAATTATATGTAGCGTTTGCTGTTGGTAATATTGGACCTCCACTATTAAGCTGTCCGGGAGTTGTTATGTTAGTTGGAAAAGCAATTTGCATTGTTTGTGCACCATCACCTGTTGTAGTGATTTGATTAGCTGTTCCTAAAATTCTTAATGATTGTGTTGGTATGTTAACTGATGTAGTACTTGTATCATAAGAACCTCCTAAATCATCTCCCGCCTCAATATAAGTTTTTATAGCTAAGGTGCTAGCAATGTTTGTGTTACTAGCACCTGCTAATGTTGTGGATGTTATAAGAGATGTACCTGATAAAGCTCCATTTAAAACAGTTGTACCATTTGAAGTAAAACTTGTTGCAAATGTTCCTGTAGTTGCTGTAAGAATGTTTACGCTTGCAGTTCCACATAAATATAGATTTCTCCATTTTTTTGTTACACTACCAATATCATATGTACAATCAATTGAAGGAATTAACGAAACTGATATATTACCAAATAAGTAACCGCTTAAAGCATCTACTGTAACTGTTTTTGTTGCTAAAGATGAATTATAATCTGTTAAAATTAAATAATCATCTGCTACCGGTGTAATATTTGGGTAACTTGTAGTATCGCTAATCTTTGCCATTTATTCTACTTTTTCTAAGGGTTTAGTGTCTTCTGTTTTTTCAGCAGCAACTTCTTCAGCAGATTTAACTTCTCCTGTTTGCATGTTGATACTACTATCTTGTCCGTACTTTTCAATCAATTCTTTTTCAATAACTCCAAATTCAGATTTAATAGCATCTATATCTTTACATAACTGATATTGCATTAATACTCCATCAGCTATTTGAATTTTAGCTTTGTTGAAATCTGTTTGTTTGTCTTGAATTGATTTTAATTCTGCGTCTGTTAATTTTTTCATGATTTAATTTTATTATTTTGTTATACATTAATTTGCAACAAAGATAAGAAAAAATAAATTGTAAAAAAACTCTAACAATTACTTAAAGCAGAAGTCCATGAGCTTCCATTCCATAGTCTACAGCTTGTACCATTAGAATACCAACCGTTTGATGCATTAGCTGTTCCTGCTGCATTAGCATAAAGATTTGTTTGAGTCATAAAGTTTGCATAAGTACCCGGTGTATATACAGTTGCAGTATCTTCAGTTTCACAAACTGAAGAACAACTTGCTCCTCTACCACCTAGATATTTAGGTGTTATTGCAGTATTTGAACTAGCATCTTTATCATATCCATAAAATGAATTAGTTGCTACAGGAGTTGTATTAGGTGGATAAGAAGGACTAGCTGTATTTATAGCAGGATAAGATTGTCCTGAGCCATATGCATTACCACCTGCAACTAAATCACGAATTGAAATTCCTCCTGTAATAGTCCCTGACCCCCATGTACCATAAGCACATTCTCTAGCCATATTTAAAAAATCTAAAGCACCTGATGTAGGTATTCCCATTATTTATTTTTTAGTAAATCAACTTCTGCTTTAAGCTCTTTAATTGATTCTATTAATAAAGGAACAAGCTTGGCGTAATCTACAGTTAAATACTCAACACCATTAGCTTCTTCATTATAAGATATAGGTGCTATTTCTACAACTTCAGGCATTACTTTATAAACTTCCTGAGCATTAACACCCACTTGACGTTCATAATTTTCATAACCTAATTCAGTTGCTACTTTATTTTGTTTGTAATAATATCCTCCTAATTGACATACTTTATCTAAAGCATTATCAATATTACTTTCAAAGTCTTTTAATCTTTCATCAGAATAATAAGCTATTATATTACCTGTACATCTTATAGTATTACTTGCTGCAGCTGATGTTCCTACAGAAAGACCTTTTCCACTTGAAACATAAAAATGTGCTCCCGTAGTAAATACATCACCTTCACCTATAGTCAATTGACCATCACCCCCAAATCCTGTGATTCTTGTAGATACATCTTCAGAAGCATAATTTAGCTCAAAAAAACTAGTCGCAGAAACATTAACTTGTTCATACAACCCGCCAAATATAACAGCACCACTTGTTGTATTAAATGATAAATTAGCATTACTACTTAAACCTGTAGCACTAGACCAATAAGGAATTCTATTAGTTGCACCTGAACCTGTTACAGTTCCTGAGTTAGTAGTGTATCCACTATTATTACTCCATTGTGATATATTACCTGATTTATTAGTAAATGTTTGTGTATTACTTGCAGTAGTTGTACCTGCATTAGTAGTATAACCTGCACCATTAGTAAGTTGATTATTATTAGTAATAGTACAATTCAGAGTTACTGAACCTGAAGTACCGCCTCCACTCATTCCTGTCCCCGCAGTAACACCTGTAATATCACCTACACTTGTAGTATATCCTGAGTCATTAGTCCATTGTGATATATTACCTGATTTGTTTGTAAAAGTTTGAGTATTTGAGGCTGTCGTTGTACCTGTGTTAGTAGTGTATCCTGCTCCGTTAGTTAATTGATTATTATTAGTAATAGTACAATTCAATGTAACAGTACCTGAAGTACCGCCTCCACTCATTCCTGTCCCCGCAGTAACACCTGTAATATCACCTACATTAGTAGTATAACCTGCTCCGTTAGTTAACTGATTGTTATTGGTTGGAAATCCTGTAGCAGTTAATGTACTTAATCCATTTCTTGTTAACGTAAGTGTACCTGAAGCATAAGAAGCTCCTGAAACGTAATAATTACTATTGTCGTCATTTGGATTAAAAGTAATTGTATCTGTGGTAGCATTAGTAGTAATAGTCATACCGCCGGCAGCAACAAAAGTTAAAGTATCATTATTACTATCAGCAACAACAGTAGATTGACCGCTTACTGCAATATTTTTAAATATAGCCTGTGATGAACCTTTATCTGCATTAGTTAAAGTTACTGTTCCACTTGTCCCTCCACCTGACATACCACTTCCTGCGGTAACTCCTGTAATATCACCTACATTTGTAGTATAACCTGCCCCATTAGTAAGTTGATTGTTATTAGTAATAGTACAATTTAACGTAACTGTTCCACTTGTTCCTCCCCCCGACATACCTGTTCCGGCTGTTACACCTGTAATATCACCTACACTTGTAGTATATCCTGAGTCATTAGTCCATTGTGATATGTTTCCTCCCTTATTAGTAAAGGTTTGAGAGTTAGAAGCAGTAGTTGTTCCTGTATTAGTAGTATAACCCGCACCGTTTGTTAATTGGTTGTTATTTGTTATTGTATTACTAATAGTAAGAGTACCTCCACTTAAAGTAGAAGTTAATTCTGTCTGTATACCTGAACCTTGAGCAAAAGTTACAGTTTCTCCATTAGTTACTGTACTTGTTTCTGTACCATTACCTTCTTTAAGAATCCAAGAAGACATAGAACCTCCTGATGATGTTACATATCCACTATCATTTGTCCATTGACTAATATTACCTCCTTTATTTGTAAACGTCTGTGAGTTTGATGCAGTTGTTGTTCCCGTATTTGTGGTGTATCCTGCACCATTTGTTAATTGATTATTGTTGGTTATACTATTATTAAAAGTAACAGTTTCATTACTAGCTTGATTCAGCGTAATTGTTCCTCCACCCGTTAACCCTGTCCCCGCAGTAAGTGTAATAGTTGCATTGTTAACTGTAGGTAATGAGCCTGAAGTTATATATCCTGAGTCATTAGTCCATTGTGATATATTACCTGATTTGTTTGTAAAAGTTTGAGTATTGGTTGCATTAGTAAAACCTGTAGCAGTTAATGTACTTAATCCATTTCTTGTTAATGTTAATGTACCACCTGATTGTGATGCACCTGAAACGTAATAATTACTATTATCATCATTTGGATTAAATGTAATAGTATCTGTAGTAGCATTAGTAGTAATAGTCATACCTCCTTCAGCTGCAAATGTAATCGTATCATTATTACTATCAGCAACAACAGTAGATTGACCGCTTACTGCAAAGTTTTTAAATATAGCCTGTGATGAACCTTTGTCACTATTTGTGATTGTAACAGTACCTGAAGTACCCCCTCCACTTATACCCGAACCTGCAGTAACACCTGTAATATCTCCTACATTAGTAGTATAACCTGCACCATTTGTTAATTGATTATTATTAGTTATTGTATTATTTAATGTTACACTTCCTGATGTACCTCCACCGCTTAATCCTGTGCCTGCCACAACAGCTGTTATATCACCTTGTGGTAATGTTGATAAAAGTATTAAATCACCTTCACCATTTATATAATCACCCGTATCCCCTTGAAAAGTTATAGCTAATGTTCCACTAGTTGTTACAGGAGTACTTATAATAGATATTGCATCTCCTTGAGATGATAATCCTACACTTGTTACAGTTCCTGTATTTGTAGTGTAACCTGCTCCGTTAGTTAACTGATTATTGTTAGTAATAGTATTATTAAAAGTAACAGTTTCATTACTAGCTTGATTTAAAGTAATAACACCACCTCCTGACAATCCTGTTCCGGCTGTTAGTGTTATTGTTGCATTATTAACTGTAGGTAAACTACCTGCTGTTATATAACCGGAATTATTAGTCCATTGAGATATATTACCGCTTTTGTTTGTAAAAGTTTGAGTATTGCTCGCAGTAGTCGTTCCTGTATTAGTAGTATAACCCGCACCGTTAGTTAACTGATTGTTATTGGTGATACTATTATTAAAAGTAATAGTTTCATTAAACGATTGATTTAAGGTTATTGCACCCCCTCCGGTAAGTCCTGTTCCTGCAGTAAAAGTTATTGTATTATTATTAACTGTAGGTAAACTACCTGAGGTTATATAGTTTTGGTCTTTCACCCACGCAGTAGAAGGGATTCTTGTAGAATCATCACTTGTTGATGGTGCGGAGACAGTTGCTGCTGCAAGAGTCGTAGTACTACTAACAGATAAAGTACCTGTTATTGCCTGACCCTGTAAAAATCTTATAGCCATAAGGTGTTAAATTAAATTATTTACGCCACCTTAGTCACTAAACATCTAGCACCGTTAGTTGATATAGCTGCAGAAGAGATTAAGGTTAAAGCATTAGTACTTGTTCTTTGAACTTCTAAATATAAAGTATCATATGGTGATGCATTATCATATACTTGTACTGCCACATCTCTTGTTCCAAAGTTATGTGATACGGTATAAGAAGTAGCAGAGTTATTTCCAATGTTCTGTGCATATGAATGACTAGAGCCAACACATGCTTCAACCGCTGTACAGAAGTCAGATACTTGTGATGCAGTAATACTTATTGCTGTAGCTGCCATTGCAGTTACAAGACCTTTAGCATTTACTGTAGCTGTTAAAGTATTAGATGCACTTCCGAAACTTCCTACAGTACTATTAACAGTTGCAAGAGTTAAACCTGAGGTTACGTCAGCTGAACCATCAAAAGTTACCGACCATGCAGCATCTCCTGTTGCTGAAATACTTCTTGCAGTAATAAGTTTTGTTGCTGTAGCAGCATTACCTGTAATCTCTCCTTCTACGTTTGCTATTAATGTTCCTATATTTGCAATAGTTGCTGTATTACCCGGTTTAGTTGTTGCATTACCTAATCTAAATTTTGGTGAACTTGCAGATGCTGATGATGAAGCGTCATAAAATAAAGTAGGGTAATAATCTGTTGCTGATATTACATAGTTACCAAAGAACCCTATATCAACTGAGTTAGCACCTCCCCCCGCAACGTCATTGCCATTGGCGTACTCCATCATGTTATCTTCAATAGATACTGTTGTACTATTTATAGTAGTTGTAGTTCCATTAACCGTTAAGTTACCTGCGATAGTTACTGTTGAACCATCATCAGTAACAGACGAGTTAGTTAACTGATTGTTACCATTATCCCATTTCATTAATGAATTTCCACTTAATGAACCTGAATTTTTAAGACTTAAACTTCCTGAAGTAGTTATTGTACCTCCTGCTAAACCACCTGTTGCAGGTGTTGCTATTGAAGTAACTGTACCTGAATTATTTGAGAATGGTAAATCCCCTACTAAATGTCTTTGTACTGCAACAGAAGAGTCAACTTGTGCTAAGATTAGAGAATCTGAGTCTAAAGATGTTCCTTCTGCGTCAGCAGCATCAGAAATTAATCCTGTTGTACTGTAATCAACCGCAACAGCTCTTGCTGTACTACCGTTGTAAGCAGTCATAGTTAATCCATTACCTGATGTAAGGTTTGCTAAATTACTTCCTAACGCAACACCACTAATAGTAGAGTTTGCTAGTCTATCGTTTGCTATTCCTCCTGCAGAAATTCCAAATGCTAAAGTTCCTGAAGTTGTTATTGGTGAGCCTGATACTGTTAATCCATTTGCTGCTGATGCCGCAACTGAAGTTACAGTACCTAGATTAGTTGTTGCACTAGTATTAATAGTTACTGTAGTACCACTTACTGAAGTTGTAACATTAGTTCCACCTGTATAAGTAAATGTACCTGAACCTGTAATTGCAGTACCTGAACCACTATCTGCTGCATTAGTAATACTTGTTACTGTACCTGAATTATTACTAAAAGGTAAGTCACTTACATTACCAAAGCTTACATCACTTAATGAATCAGAGAATAATATTTTAGAAGCTGTTGTTATTGCAGTACCTGATAAATCTTGAGCTTCAAGAATAACGTTATCTGCACCTGCATAATCTACAGCTACTGTAGGAACAGGTCCTGTTGCATTAGCAATTGATATACCTGCCCCTTCTGTTAATCCTGTTATGTCACCTACATTAATTGTTTGAAGAGCACCTGTACCATCTATAAATTGAGATGTTGTACCTGCACCTGCTATAGTAATAGTTCCTGAAGATGTTATTGGACCTCCTGAAACTGATAAAGCTGAAGGTACTGCCAACTGAACACTTGTTACTGTTCCTTGTGGTAATGTTGATAAAAGTATTAAATCACCTTCACCATTTATGTAATCAAGTGTATCTCCTTGAAAAGTTATACCTAAGTTTCCACTAGTTGTTACGGGTGTACCTATAATTGCTATTGCATCTCCTTGAGAAGTTAATCCTACTGATGTTACTGTACCACCCCCAATAGCTGCACTTAATTGAGATAAGTTAGCGTATTTTACATTAGAATCACTAGCATCAGAAATAATTACTCTATCTGTTGTTGCTAAAGTTAATGCTGTACCATCAGCTGCTGCTAATATAATATTGTCAGCACCATCATAATCTACAGCTACTGTAACATTCCCTGAAGTTCCTCCTCCGGAAAGACCTGCACCTGCAGTAACTCCTGAAATATCTCCTGAACCATCTAAAACAATCCATGATGTTCCGTTGTATACATTAAAAGAGTTTGATGTTGTGTTAAAGATAAATTGTCCTGCATAACCTGCCGGATTAGACGCTAAGTTTTGAGCTGCTACATTTTGTATCTCATTTGTGGTTAGGTCTAAATTGTTTAAAAATCTGATTGCCATGTTTTTTTATTTATTAATTTAAAAATGCTTTTCCTGTAAATGCTGCTGAAAAACTAATTGTCAGCTGATTCGCAGAGTTATATACTACTTGTCCAAATCCGGTTGCAAAAGGTGTGTTCGCTGAATCCGTAACTGCAACCGCAGGGTACGAATTTAAGTTGTGCACAATAACCCAAGTTGCTGAAGCAACATTTTGATTGTGTATATATGTTGTCGCTGCTGAACTTCCTTTATACGTCAACAAAGATATAAAATAATTAGTATTATTAATTAGGCTACCATTACCTGTGGAATAAGTAACTCCTATGTCCCAAAAGTTAGGTTCTGCTCCGTTTACTACAGCTGAATTCCATGTGTATAAACCGAAAACAGAAGGATTACCAACTTGAGAAATTAATACAGTTGAGCCAACTAATGGATTTGTATAATAAGAACTTACATCTACATTATTGTTGATTTGAAACTTACTTAATAAAAATGAAGTTAAAGAGCTAAGAGGTACAATACCTGCATTTAATGTTGAAAATCCTAAAGTTCCATTTAACCTAACATCACCTGCTTCTAAGTCTTGATACTTATAGCGTAATGCTTGGTCTTCTATTTTGTTATATGTATTTAAGAATACCGCTACAGCATCAGCTGAAAAGTTTTTAGTTGCATTTGCGTTTGCTGAATCTGTACCAATCCATTTATCCTGACCAACTACAGGGCTAGCTAAAGGATAACTTTCAATTTTTGCCATTACTTTCTTTTTATTCTATTTGCTTTTTCATAAGACCTTCCTCCAAAATATGAAGCTATTACAGTCATGAGAGTTAATTTTAATAATTCTTTCCATTCTGCGTCTACTGCAAAGGTAACAAATCCTGAGTCAATAAATATTAACATCATAGTACAAGTTATAAGAAAGATAAGTACCATAGGACGTACTGATTTTGTAAGCTTGTTATCACTAGCCATATCATGCTTCCACCTTTCACTTACGTTCTTTTGTTCGTCAGCTTCAGCACTAATAAGAATTTTAGTCATTTCTTTATGAAACGCATCTTTTTCTTCTTTTGTTTGTATAAACTTGTCTGCTATATTTCCTACTGCTGAAATTTTACTTAGTATATCTATCATATGTCTTTATATTCGTTTTTTGCATCAAAACTAGGACATGCTTTAGTTGAAAAATCTCTATGTCCATGTACAGTAGATTCCGGATGAGCTAGCTTTAATACTTTTAACAAAGATAGTAAACTATATTTTTGTTCTTCTGTTCTTGTATCTTCCCAATTTTCCATGTCTTTATCCATACCTCCAATGTAGCATATACCTATACTATCATAGTTATGTCCTTTAGCGTGAGCACCATATTTATCAACCATACGTCCATATTCAATCTTACCATTTAATTTAATAACATAGTGGTATCCTATATCGTCCCATCCGTTTCCTTTAACATGCCAATCTCTTATATCTTCAGCACTAAAGTCCTTGTTTCTTGGCGTTGCCGAACAATGAACTATTATTTTATTTATTGGTCTCATTATAATTATATGTTTTTAATCCATCTAAAAGTTTTCTTGTACCATCTATTGTCCCTTTTGTTTTGTTTTGTTTCACATACGTTACAAATAGAATCAGTAACAACCATTCTTACAGTATCAACAATTTCTCTTAATATTATTTTGTAATTATACTGAACACTATCACTATCTAATTTTATAGTATTTAACTCATACATATTACTTAAGTTCCATATACTGTCTGTATAAATTTTATGAATATTTTTTATGTCTCTTTTCTTTCTCCACAAGTCTTGTTCTAATAAAACTTTTTCTTCTCTATTGCTTATTATTGTTTTTACTGTATTGTCTACCGAAAGAAATAAACTATCTACATTTTTAGAATAAATTTTTATTTCATTTAATTCTTCTTCAACTGATAAACAAGATGTTAGAGCAAGTAACAATATAAAACATTTAATTTTCATTTAAGTTTTCTAATGTTTCAATAAATTTATCGTTTAGTTTTTTATAATCACTTCTTAAAACAATTACTTCTTCTTGCAAATTTTCAATTTGATTTGTAAGAGTAGTTTTATTGTCTATATACAAATAACCTATTGCAATAATGCAAAAAAACAAACCTCCTGCTAAAGGGTTAGCAGCAAAGTCTTTAAAGTTTATTGGTGATTTCATCAATTTAATTGATGTTACTTTTTTTTATGCTTCCACTTATATAATCTAATGACTGAGTAAGATATCGCTAAGACAAGCGAGATGAACGTTAAATATTCATTACAATCTGTTATAGAAAAGCCTATAGCTCCTGCGTTAGGTATTACTACCTCCAATGTATCCTTTATATCGCTATTCATTTTCAATTTAACATTTTTTAACATAAACGTATGTATACGTTAATGTGGTTGACCAAGAGTTGTTTTGTGTGTATTCCATAATTATTATTTTACCAAAGAGCTATTAAATTAGCGTTTGCTATTGCAGGACTAGCAAATACTTGTACAACTTGTACCGGTAATACTTCTCCTACAGGAAAATTAGCGAATGTTATAACTTGACCTCCAACTGTTCTTACTTTAATATTTACATGTCGTGGGTCAGCTGTTCCTTGTCCATATACAGGAACTCCCGGAGTTGCAGGGTCATTATTAATATCTTGTACAAACTGTGTGCTTGTTCCAACATATACTAAACATCCTTGTGCTCCTGTTCCTGAATTAACCGCACCCGGTGCTGCCTGTGGAGGATTAGCTGCATAAATAGTATAATTCTTTCCTGTTGGTAAAGCTGTTCCTACTTGTATGTCTTCATCACTTTTTACAGCTGTAACTAAAGTTGCTGTGCTGTCTGTATCATTATAAACTATATCGCCAACGGATACTCCTAGTTTAGATACAAATCCATTTCCTCTTATATCAACAGCTTTACCTGTAGGGAATAAATTATTATTTACTAAAAGAGTATTTGAAACAGAACTATCAGGAGTTTTAATCCCTAATATTGCTCCCGCTGTACCGTCTGTAGTATTATTTGCTACATTACCTGCTTTTATAAATTGTCCTGCTCCGACTATATTGCCTGATTGAGCTTGAGTAGAACTTAATATAAAATTATCTGTAGTACAATTGATTTCACCATTAACTGATGCACCATCTGTCGTAAATTGTCTAATCTGTGTAGTCACGCCACTATCTATAAGTGACCCTGCTGATGCACCTGTTGTAACTGAACTAACAATTAATAAAGATGGGTTTGGTATATATATTGTATCACTTGGAATTATCTTCACAGATGACACAACATTAACCATATTTTTTAAATACGACATATTTTTTAGTTTACTTTATTAATAATTATTCTTAGAAAGTTAAAATATCTGCTTTTTTCCAAGTGTTTGTTGCTGTACACACATAAATTGCATCAGTTGTGAATCTAATTTGTCCTGCAACTCCTGCTGCTCCTGCTGATGCAGGTGCTCCATTCATTCCTGCTACATTTAAAGTTTCTGAAGTTACAGATGTTGCTCCTGATAAAGCACCTGTCATAGCTACGGTTACAACTCCTAAAGTAGTTACGTCAGATAGTGTTCCTGCAATAGATGCATTTCCATTTATATCTAAAGTTCCACCCTCAACTTCACCTGTTGCTGTAACTGTTGCTCCTGTTACAGCTCCTGTTGCTGCGACATTAGCTGCTGATACATCTCCTGTTGCTGCTAATGATACTGATGTTAAAGCTGTTGTAAATGCTCCATTAACACCTGATACATTTCCTGAAGCAGCTACATCTACAGCTGCTAAATTTCCTGTAGCTGTTAATCCACCTGTTAAATTAATTAATGCTCCTACTTCTGCCATAATAGAATCAGTAACAGTATTAGCATCTAGCCATTTTGAAATTTTTCCTGCTGTTCCTGAACCGTCAACACCTCCACCTGCTGTTACAGTATCTTGGATATCTTGCATTGTAAATATTGTTCTGTTTGCATTTAAAGATGCAGAACCTCTGTTTTCTGTATCAACAGTAGATTTTACTGTATGAAATTTTTGACTGCTTGGTATTGTTGCCATTTTTTTTTATTTATTTGTTTTGTTATATATTAGTTTTTTTTATAAGGAAAAAGTCTATTCAATGAATCTCTTCTATTATTACATCCACAATCTTTAACTCCAACTGATGCAGCTACTTTTTTTACTGCTGTTTCAATTCCTGTTGCTTTAGTTAGCTTCTGTATTGAATCTCCTAATCCTTTACTTTTTGCCACCTTTTTTTTTCTTTTTTACTTCTGTATTACAAGAACACAGTTTATAAGGACAGCTTATTACATCAAATAAAAGTTTAGCTATTAACCAATTCCATCCACATTGAAATTTACACCACATTGACTTCATCTTTATTTTGATATATGTTTACTGTTATTGCCTAAATGTTCAGCATACTTCATATGATGGTCTCCACCATAAGCATGACCTGAACTTTTCTTTGACATTGCCTTACTTTCATTTCTTCTGCTTTTCAATGACTGAGACTTCTTACCATGTCTAGCACCTAACGAATCATCTAATCTTGAATTATAACCTTGTTTATCCATTTTTTCTTTTTAAATTTATTATTATGCATTCCTGCTTCTACGCATTCCTGCTTGTGCTTTTCTTGCCATTCCTTTTTTACCGTACTTGTTTGCTCCTATACTATAAGCAATAGCTTGTGCAGCTTTCTTAGACTTTCCTTGTCCCATCAACTTCTTAACCATTGTTTTAAATTTACTCATAACGATAATTTATTTGACAAAGATACTAATATTTTATTTTAAATTTTTTAACACTTCCAACGTCTTCTTGCTTGTCTAATTCTAGAGTTAGGGTCATTCCTTGTTTCAGCACTACTATTCTTTAATTGACCTAAGCTTCTTGCACAATAAGACTTTCTTCTCTTAGCTGACTTACTACCTGCCTTAACTTTTCCTGTAACAGCTGTCTTTAATTTAGAACCGGGATTAGCTTTTCTATAAGCTGCTACGCCTTTTTTAGTCATACCTGCTCCTTTTTTAGTAGGACGGTAGTTTGCACCTTTACCTTTTGTGGTTTTTCTTATAGCCATTACTTTTTCTTTGGCACACAGTTAGGTACAGGCTTACCGCCTTTTCCTTTTTTCATTCCGTATGCTATGAATCCTTTCCAACAAGGATTCTTCATTTTTTTTTTCGCCATTAATAACTACTTTTTTTTCTAGATTTAGATTTAGCTTTAACTTTAACTTTCATTTTTGTAGCTTTTTTCTTTGCCATAATTATTCTCTTTGGTTGTTTTGTAAAATTAGTAATAAAAACATTAAAACATTTAAGCCAATAGCTATTATTATGTTCATAATTTTATAGGACTAAAGTAATTAACAGGGTCTATACTATTAGCTGACCATTTGTCATTAATTAATGTTGTATATATCATTTTATCAGGAAGTAGCTGTATTTGCATGTAAATTTTAGCATCTTCACTATGCTCAACAGTAATATAATTAGAGTTACCTCTTAAGTTATTATTTATTCCAAAGTAAAACATACTAAGTAAACAATTTTTGTTTGCAATTGGCTTACAGATGTCAAGAAATTTTTCATAATTATCATCTTCAAAGGTATCATGAAAGATTCCGTCAAACTTTGCAGTTATAGTTGGTATAACATCTATCCAATCCCCTAAAAATACTGTTACGTTAGATTTATCTTCTGCCCAAGCTAGAGCTTTATTGTAATGATGTATGTTTTTTTCTATAACAGTATAAGATTTTACACCTTGAGAGACTATAGCGTCAGCAGATATACCCATTCCAAAGCCTACTTCAAGAATATCACCCCCGTTTCTAGTTATCAATGCAGCATAATCTTGCATTAATTTTGTTTCTGCACTATGCATAACAGGTATGTCTCCATACCATATAGCATTATCTGTGTATTCGTAAATAGAATCTTTTATTGACATTAACAGCTTTCTATTAAAATCATTATTACAGTATTTAAAATAAGAACTAATAATAAATGTTTCATTTTTACTATTTTATATTCTTTCATAACTAAGACCTTCTGCTTCTACCGTATCGTTTTTGCTGCTTAAGTCTTTGCATGTTATTGTTTCCTAAACTAGCTAAACCTGTTACTCTTTGTTTAGTGTTTTTCTTTTTGTTATTCCTGTTAAATTCTGATGGTTTACCTCCCATTACAATATCTTCATCTTCATCTTTTTTACCTCTTAGATAATCAGCAATAAGATTTTTGAAGTTATTATTATTATTATTTTCTTCAGGTGGTGTTTCTTTATTTGTTTCGTCTGCCATAGTTGTAAGTATTTTATATTACTTTTAGGCAAAGATACAATTTAAATTAAATGCATTATAATTATTTAAAATATTGGAGAGTAATTCGTTATTTTATAAAATCTAAATACAATCTCAAAACTAGCGAGCTAGAAATGTTATTGTTTTTACATTCAGAAAAGTATTTTGGTAAAGACAAGTTTAAAGAATTTGACGAATTGCTTAGTTGGAATGTAAATAGATTTGACCAATTACTAAAAAAAGGTTGGATAGAAGTATTCCGAAAAAGAATAGGCAAGCATAAAACTTTATACTCTTTAAGTTTTAAAGCTATAAAAGTTATTGATTCAGTATATAAAAAATTAAACGGAGCACCCTTACCTGAATCTCCTACAGCAAATCCTTTATTTAAAACTAACGTATCATATACAGATAAAGTATATCGTAATCAAATTAAAGAAATGAATAGCTTTATACGACAACAACGACATCATTCTCCCGAAGAATAGAACAAGTCATTCCTTCAAGCACCATTTGATATCCTGCTCGTTTATCATAATATATAATATCACCTGACTTAATAGAACTAACTTCAGTACCCGGAGTTATAACTTTAGCTTTACAATATCTAAATTGTTCTGCATCATGTTCCGATAATAAAAGTCCTGATGAGGTTTTCATTTCTTCTTTAATGTCTTCAGCTATTATGTATTTATTAATTGCTATCATTTGATTCGTATGTTCTTGCCATTGTAATAATAGCGTTAGTAGATAATATAGTAACCGCAACAGATACTGCATTTTGTAATGCGTTCTTTGTAACTTTCATAGGGTCTATAATTCCCATGTCAATCATTTCACCATACATTTCGTTCTTTACATCATACCCTACTCCATCTGCTTTGTTTGGTTGATAGTGTTCTGTAATTGTACTACCTGCATTTTCTAAGATTTGAGTTAAAGGCGAATATAATGAGTTATATAAAATTGCGTCAGCAATTTTTTTAGATTTAGATAATTTATCTGAATCTAATTTTTTCCAACTTTCTACTATATCATATAAAGCTACCCCACCACCCGGTAGTATTCCTTCTAACATAGCAGAACGAACTGCACATACTGCATCATCTACTCTATCAAACAATTCTTTTTGCTCAATATCCGTTTGACCACCTACATATATAACACCTATCCCTCCACTTAAAGAAGCAATACGAGATAATATAAATTCTTTGTCAGCCTTATTAGTTGCTATTTCATGTGCATTCCATAATTGAGATACTCTTTCGCTTACATCAACACCATCATTATTTGACTTAATAAGTATACTAGACTCTTTACCTATAATACATTTATCTGCATGACCTAAGTCTTCATATGTAATTAGAGATAAATCGTCACCTGTTTTCTCAGAAAAGTATTTTGCTCCAACCGACACCGCTATGTCTTGCATTAGCTCATGCTGCTTGTACCCAAACTGTGGTGGACCTATCACGCAAATCTGTAAACCATTCTTGACAACATTAGCAGCTAAAGTATTTACTACGTTTACCGTCATAGGTGCAATGATTAATAATTTCTTTTGCTCATTGATTATTGGTTTAAGAATATTTTCAATCGCTAGGACATTAGATATCTCAGCGTCACTTACTAATATCTCAACATTGTCAAGAACACACTCGTCTTTCTTTTGATTATTAATAAATAATGGAGATGTCCATCCTCTTTCTATTTTAACACCATTAGTTGATTCGCTATATGTTTTACTTGACTCAGATTTTTCTACAGTAACAATACCGTTCTTACCAACCTCTTTATATGTATCAGCTATTACCTTACCTATTGCTTTGTCATTGTTTGCCGATATAACAGCTACGTCAAGT
>Ga0307488_10001301_pt1 | contig 20824 bp, 23 predicted proteins | sample SB02metaG_FD_202248 | JGI IMG/M metagenome (GOLD analysis project Ga0307488, IMG submission 202248) | Sea-ice brine microbial communities from Beaufort Sea near Barrow, Alaska, United States - SB 0.2 | ecosystem: Environmental > Aquatic > Marine > Coastal | place: USA: Alaska | collected... | reverse complement strand
AGAGCGGAGTATTTTATGCTGCTGTCAGATTACGGAAAAGCCAGAGAGCAACTGGGATTTGCGTTAAGAATTGAGACCGACAACGGGGATTCCCCCGCCGAAGAGGCGCGCCTCAAACAAAAGATCCACAACCTCGAGCAATTGGTCCGAAGTCTTCAGGGTTGATCAGGCTTTACCCTTCACTTGTAACTGATTAGTCACTGCAAAATCTAGCATTCTCTGCAATGGAATCATGGCCTGCGTAATCAAATGCGGCTCTACTTCGATAACGTTTGATACATCACGAAGAGAATCTCGAAGCGTAGTCAAAGAATTCATTCCCATCCACGGACATTGAGCGCAGCTGCGACAGGTAGCGTCATTACCTGCGGTAGGCGCCACGATAAATTCCTTGTCTGGAGCAACCTGCTTTAACTTGTGAAATATGCCTTGATCAGTAGCTACAATAAATTGCTTATTAGGCAGCGTCTTGGCCGCGTTAATGATTTGGGTAGTGCTGCCTACTACATCTGCTATCTCCAATACTGCGCTTGGAGATTCAGGATGAGCAAGAATGGCCGCATCCGGATAGATCGCCTTAATGTCCAGCAACCCTCTGGCCTTGAACTCCTCATGAACAATACAGGCGGCGTCCCAGAGCAACACGTCCGCGCCAGTGGATTTTTGTATGTAGGCGCCCAAATGCTTGTCAGGCGCCCAAATAATCTTCTCACCGGCCTGTGAAAGGTGCTCAGCGACTTCTAAGGCAATGCTCGAAGTCACAACCCAGTCGGCGCGAGCCTTCACTGCCGCCGAGGTATTTGCATACACCACTACCTTGCGGTTTGGGTGCTCATCGCAAAACTTGGAAAACTCCTCTATCGGACAGGCAATGTCCAAAGAGCAAGTCGCTTTTAATGTCGGCATTAGCACAGTTTTATCTGGGCTGAGAATCTTAGCGGTTTCACCCATAAAGCGAACCCCCACCACTACCAAAATATCGGCATCGCAATCACGGCCGAATCTAGCCATTTCAAGACTATCTCCGACAAAGCCATTGCTAGCCTCTGCCAAATCTTGAAGTGATGAGTCGGTGTAGTAATGAGCTACAATTTTTGCACGCTTTGAACTTAACAGATCACCAATTTCTTCCAGCACAAGCGACGTCTCAGCCGCAGTTAGTACTGGGGGTCTGGTGACATTATCTAAATACGAACGAACAACTTCCGTGTCTGCGGTTAGTTTGATCTGCTGGCTGGGAGTTAGGGTAGTACTCATAACAAAGTGAGGATGCTTATAACGAAGAGGTGAACTAAATAAAAACCAAATTAATGGCTTTAATCATCGTGGGTTCTGATGCAGATTTGCATCAGTAAAAATAATGGTGGGCCGTGTGCGACTTGAACGCACGACCAATTGGTTAAAAGCCAACTGCTCTACCGACTGAGCTAACGGCCCACGAGGGGCGGTATAGTACTAGCAAATAAAAAAAACTCAAGTAGTGATGCGACTTTTTTTCAATCATTTTACTGGTAACGAGTTGGATCAATGGTATTAGCGTCCGCAAAACCCTTTTTCCGCAGCCTGCAACTATCACAAACACCACATGCCTGGCCAAGCTCATCAGCTTGATAACAGGACACAGTTAGGCCGTAGTCGACCTTAAGTTCCTCACCTGTCTTGATGATCTCAGCTTTACTAAGATTTATTAGCGGTGTTTCCAACGATATTTGACGCCCTTCTACCCCAACCTTGGTGGCAAGATTGATGAGCTTCTGAAATGCCTCTATATATTCTGGGCGACAATCTGGGTAGCCAGAATAATCTAGGGCATTCACACCGATGAATATCGCATCGGCATCTACAACTTCGGCCCAAGCCAACGCATAGGAAAGAAAAATAGTATTGCGAGCCGGGACATAAGTAACAGGAATTCCTTCGCTTTCAATTTCGGGCACATCGATGTTTGCGTCAGTCAAAGCTGAACCACCGAATTCCCCCATCTTAAGTTCTATCACTTTATGTTCTATCACCCTATGACCTATGACCAGGCTAGCACTCACGACGCGCCTAGCGGCGTCTAGCTCGCTTACCGAACGCTGCCCATAGTCAAAGCTCAAAGCGTAGCTGGAATACCCCTTGTCAGCGGCTATCGCTAAACAAGTTGCCGAGTCCAACCCACCCGATACTAATACAATTGCTTTTTTCATATCGCCACCCTAAACCTCATATCACCGACCTTGTTCGGTTCCCCAAAGGTATTTATGAAGTTGAATTTGCACTCTCACTTTAAGAGAGTCAGCCAAAACCCACTCCGCCAATAGCGCTGGTTTTAGCTGTTCATGAGACGGTGAAAAGAGTATATCACCCACTCTAGACTGGAGATCCAGTTCGTCAACCTTAGCCTTTGACCACAGATAATCTTTACTATCACAAATTACAAACTTAACTTGGTCCTTCTCTCTGAGGAGTGGAATATTTTCCATTCGGTTGCGGCTACTTTCATTCGAGCCAGGGGTTTTTAAATCAAGAACTACTGACACTCTTGAATCTACGTCACCGATTGGCATTGCCCCACTTGTTTCGAGTGACACCTGATACTTTTTATCTGAAAGAGCCTTAAGCAATGGAATGCAGTTTGGCTGAGCCAAAGGCTCACCGCCGGTAACGGTGACGTAGCTTGCCTTGTATTGAGCAACTTGTTCAAGTATGTGCTGAATGCTCTGCAAGGCCCCTCCCTCGAAGGCGTAATCGGTATCGCAATACTGACAGCGCAGAGGACAACCTGTTAAGCGTATAAAAACCGTGGGCAAGCCCATGGTCCGCGATTCGCCCTGCAAAGAGTGGAATATCTCTGTAATGCGTACAGTTTCATTCATAAAAAATCAACCAATGACTCGGTAAGTGAGACGCAGTGTAATTGCCTTGATAAAAGCGTGGCCTGATAGAAGTGTGGTCTTGATGGAAGCTTAATCCAGGGAAAGTAATCGCGTATCGGCTAGATTAGCAACGCCAGTATTTGGGAAGCGTCTTTTGATATCATTGAGAAGAGCCTTGGCTTGAGAAATATTACCCAAACCCTGATAGGCAAGCCCCAATCCATACATCGCGTCAGCTAACTTCGCCGAGTCGGTGTACTGGTTCACTATAATTTCATAAGAATCACGCGCCTCTTCAAATCGAGACAGGTAAAGATAAGCTTGGCCTTTCCAGTAATAGGCGTTTGTTATAAAACGGCCCTCAGGATAGACACTTAGATACTGATCAAATTCGGCGATCGATAGTTCAAAATTGCTATTGATAACTGAATCATAAGCCATTTGATAGAGTTGCTGCTCGCTCAGTACTGCTGATTGTAAAGTCCCTCGACCTAGCGTCCTGCCAGTATTGCGAACAGGTGCAGCCGCATTACTGCCAGAGCGTGAGGGAGTAGTGCTTGAGGCGGCTGAACTAGATCCACCCGTGTTAGTGTTTATCGTTGGCCTCGAGAAATCAGATATTGAGGGCGTAGATAGCGGCTCAGAGCTTTGCGGTTGTGCCGCGACCGGATCACTATCCGATGGCGTCACGGACTCTAAACTACTAAGCCGTTGATCGACGTTAGTGTATCGACTCAAAGAATCTCGCTGCAGTTTTCTAATCTCGAAACCTTGCTCTTCTAAAAGACCACGCAGCGCCCTGACCTCTGTCCGGAGTTCCAGATTCTGATCAAGCAACAAAGACAAGGCATCACTATTTTGAGCCTCAGCAGGACGATTTTGGGTCTGTCCCGGCGTAAAAGGCCGAGACTCAACCACAGAACTCGCCCCTTGAGCAGCCGCCCCGTGAGCGAAAACAATCAAGATACTGGCGAGTTGTAATCTAACTACTGCGAGCAAAGGCTTTTTCATCATTTATCGGACAACAACTTCTACTCGGCGGTTACGGCCGTATGCTTGGTCAGTTTGACCGTTAGCCGATGGACGTTCTTCACCGTAGCTGACAACTTCGATCTGCGATCGAGACGCGCCATTCACAATTAAGTAATTTAATATGCTATTGGCACGACGCTCGCCAAGCGCAAGGTTGTACTCACGCGTACCGCGTTCATCTGCATGGCCTTCTAAGCGGATTCGCATGCCTGAATTAGAGGCTAAGTTGCGAGCGTGATAAGTCAGTGTTTCACGGTCAGCTGCTTTAAATTCAGCGATATCGAAGTCAAAATAGAAAACTGTTTGGCGAAGTGCATTTTCTTGCCTAATCTCTTCCTGAGTCAGCTCATCCCGGTCACCGCCTGAAGAAGTATCAGCGCCGCGATCATTGCCGGCACTCTCCTGTCCCGGAGATTCAGCAGCATCCGCTTCATCCGTACCGCTGGTTGAACCACACGCCGCTAAAATGAAAAGCGAAATGACCATTAAGCTAACTTTATAAATCTGATTTCGTTGCTTGCTCACTCGTTAAGTCCTCCAAAGACCATCCATCTAAATTAAAGTACTGTGATTTAATTGTTTTTCACTACTAAAAACTGTTTGGGATGTCCCATTTCCTAGAGCCTAGTTCAAAAATGGAGACCATGACGGCTCACGCACATCACCCGTTGTGGATGGTAAACGGAACTTCACCCGACCGTCAATGGATACGGCGTCTAGGACCCCCCTACCATCGAATTTAGTGCCGTACATAATCATGCTTCCATTTGGTGCCAAACTGGGCGATTCATCCAAAGATGTACTGGTTAAGGTAATTACCCGCAGGGTCTCTATATTGAGAATCGCGATCTGGTAAGTCGGGTCTTGTCTAGTTTCTCGCCGCACATGAACCAAATTTGCCCCGTCAGGCAAAAAAGCTGCTTTAGCGCATTGGAAACAGTCGTAGGTTAATCGCTCAACTGCGTAAGAGTTGGCCCCTATCTCCATTTGATAAATTTGAGGCTGACCAGTTCTGTCAGACATAAACACCAAAGAGCGACCGTCAGGTGTCCAGCTAGGCTCAGTATCAATTGCCGGGTGCTCGGTCACCCTAATCAACTCGTTACTGTTTAAATCTTGGACGTAAATATCCGGGCTACCATCTTTAGATAACACCATCGCCAACTTAGACCCATCTGGCGACCAAACCGGCGAACTGTTGATGTTGGGATAATTAGTGATCTGACGGCGCTGACCTGTCGCTATATTTTGAATGTAAATTCTTGGAAGATCTGTTTCAAAAGAAACATAGGCTATATCTTGCCCGTTCGGAGACCAGCTCGGCGACATTATTGGCTCTTCTGACTCGAGTAAAATCTGTGAACGCTGCCCATCATAGTCAGCTTTCTCTAGGCGAAAGTTCGTCAACTCCGGCGAAATATAGTCAGAAACGATATAGAGAATCTCGGTCGTAAAAGCTCCCCGAATACCGGTAACCTGCTCAAACACGACATTGCTTATTTCATGTGCAATGTCACGCAGCTGTGTGACGTTGCCGGTTAACACTTCACCCGCCAATTTAATCTCGCGATTAACATCGAAAAATTCATACTGCACTTGAACCAATGAACTGCCAGGAGACCTGCTAATCTTACCGACTAACAGGTAATCTTGTGCCAGCACTCGCCAGTCACGGTAGAAAACCTCATTTTCTTCATCAGGCAAGCCCAACATATTGTCCGGCCCTAACGCGCGAAACTCTCCCACCTGCTCTAAATCATTAGTGACTATTTCGCTAATATCTTCACTTAACACACCAGAGCCGTCCCAAGAGAAAGGTACTATAGCCACTGGAATTGGGTTATCTACACCCTGCGTAATAATGATATTTAGAGCGGCATAGCTGCTAAGGTGTGGCAGCAATACCAGCAAGGTAAATATTAACTTAAAGTGTTTCAATTCAATAAATCCTCTGGCTGAAAAGTTAACGAGAACGACCGGAAATAATCGTTAAATGTTCTGATTGGTAAGCTTTGCAGCTCCGCAAACGGAGCTGCCCTGAATACTGCCGTTTCGGCAGCTCGATCAAATGCCGGATCGTTGCTGGACTGAGTAATAGTGACATCCGTCACCTCCCCAGTAGGCAACATCGAAATTTGTAAAATAGTACGCATGCCATTCCTAGCGCTTGGCGGTCTCGACCAATTCTCTTGAACCACCTGCTGGATGAGCCCCGTCGCACTTTGAATTAACTCGTATTCAGTTCTGGCCGCGTTTTCAGCAGCGGCGCTGGCTTGCTCTGATTCACGAGCCCGTTGCTCAGACCTTTCAATCGCCTCTTGTTGACGCTGCCTGTCTGCTTGCTCAGCCTCTCTTTGTTCCTGCTGTTCTTGCTCACGTTCTCGGCGCTGCTGCTCTAGTAAGAGGCGCTCTACTTCTTCTCTATCTCGTAATACCGCCTGTTGCCTTGCAAGCTCTTGAGCATCAGCTTCTGCCTTAGCAGCCTCTTGTTCTTGTCTGCGCTGTTGAGCAGCCGCGTCAGCTTTTGTGCGCTTGCGTGCGTCATCTTGTTGTCGCTCAACACGCTGCTGCTCAATTCGCTCTAAGCGGCGACGTTCGATATTTTTCTGGTTAGTAACTTGTGGGTTCTCATCGATGAAAAGCGACTTAATAACCGTCGGCTGAATAAAGTCGATAGTCTCCACTTTACTGTCGGCCTGCAGATATAGTAACGACACAAGTAAAGTGATGTGTAGGCCGACAGCAACTACAACCGAAAGCGGGTAGCCGTTATAAATAATTATATTGTTGATAGCACTACTCATACATCAATTTACAGCTACACAACTGCAAATCCTCATAAACTACTGATGGGTTCGGTTATAAAGTTCGGGTTATCTACCCCAGCCTGCTGCAGAGTTGTTATTAGGGTAATCATTGTTCCCCAATCAGCCTCCCTATCGCCTTCGATTAAAACCTGAATATCAGGATTAGCACCCACCACTCGTCTAACTTGATCCCCGAGTACAGACAGTTCTAGGCTTTGAGCCTCTTCACCGGTTGCGCCAATGCTTAGGAAGTAGCTGCCATCCGCCTTTATAGACACTACCAAAGTCTCGAGGTTCTCATCGATATCCACCGGCTCATTATTCGCCTGAGGCAGATCAACTTCGATACCTTGATTTAGCATTGGTGCTGTCACCATGAAAACGATAAGAAGCACCAACATAACGTCTATGTACGGAACTACATTAATGTCTGCCATGGGCTTGCGTTTTTTGCGAACTAGAATTTCCATTTAAGCCTTCTGAAATTTAGTTACTGTGAATCTGGCGATGCAAGATGCTTGAAAACTCATCCGAAAAAGTAATATAGCTGCTGGTTATATTATCCACGTCAGAGGTATAGCGATTAAATGCGACCACCGCAGGAATGGCAGCGAACAGACCTAAACCAGTCGCGATCAATGCCTCTGCAATATTTGGCGCAACGACTTGAAGCGTAGCTTGGGCCTGGTTCGCCAGTCCAATAAATGCGTTCATGATACCAATTACCGTGCCCAAAAGGCCTATATAAGGACTCACAGACCCAACCGTTGCTAAGAACGAAAGGTGCTTTTCGAGCTTTTCTTCCTCCCTGGAATAAGCAACCCGCATCGCACGCTGAGCGCCTTCCATTATGGCTTCTTTATCCACAGTCGATTGCTGGCGCAGACGCATGAATTCTTTAAATCCAGCGCGAAAGATATTCTCCATTCCAACAAGCGGAATATCTTCTTTTTGCATTTGGCTGCCTTCTTTATAAAGCTGGCTCAAATCTATCCCAGACCAAAACCGCCTCTCAAAAGCGGTCACACCTTTAAGCGAGGCCGACAAGACCAGCCAGCGCTGCACAATCATTACCCAAGAAACAATAGAAAGTAGCAGCAAGATCAACATCACCAGCTGTACTTCTATACTAGCCCCCAGAATTAGTTGAAGAGGACTCAGCTCATTCAAAATTTTTCTCCAATTTGATTTAAAACATTACCGACAAAATACTTAGCTATGACTGCAATAATCCGCATGAAATCTTCCGCGTAAGCAAGTTAGTTCGGCCAATTCCTAAAATAGTTTTGTGAAAACCTATTAAAGAGTCTAAATATAACTCTACGAGGATCAATGGGGGCCATTATCGGGTTAATTGTGGCCACAATATGGCTTCGCATCACTAGGTGACCTTAGCTCAAGGTTGCCATCAAAGGTGGGGCCTAAAGCTGCCAACTCAATTGCTTAGCTTAAAACGGTTAAACCGCTTACTCAGCATTTTGAGAGAATAGCTCAGCAACCGCTTTTGATGGCTTAATACCGAAATGCCGATAGCCAAATTGCGTCACAACCCTGCCCCGCGGCGTACGCATAATAAAACCTTGCTGTATGAGGTAAGGCTCCAACACATCTTCAATGGTATCGCGCTCCTCGCTGATCGCGGCCGCAAGGCTATCGATACCAACAGGACCACCATCAAATTTCTCGATCATTGTCATCAATAGCCTGCGATCCATATGATCGAATCCATTTTTATCGATACTCAACATGTCCAAGGCTCGGCTTGCAGTATCCAAATTGACCGCTCCATCAGCCTTCACCTCTGAATAATCCCTAACCCGCCGCAGTAATCGATTGGCTATTCGAGGCGTCCCGCGAGAGCGCTTGGCAATTTCAATAGCTCCCTCATCGTTCATAGGGGTTCCCAGAATTGATGCCGAACGACTCACGATGCTTGCCAACTCTTCTACGGAGTAAAACTCTAGGCGCTGGATAATACCAAAACGATCTCTCAAAGGTGACGTCAACAAACCTGCTCTTGTGGTAGCGCCTACTAGAGTGAAGGGCGGCAAATCCAACTTTATCGAGCGTGCCGCGGGCCCTTCACCAATCATCAAATCCAATTGAAAATCTTCCATTGCGGGATACAAGATCTCTTCAATAGCTGGACTCATACGGTGTATTTCATCAATAAACAGGACATCACCAGACTCAAGATTGGTCAACATCGCTGCCAAATCACCGGCTTTTTCTAAAACAGGACCAGAAGTCGTTTTTATTGAGACATTTAACTCGTTGGCTATAATGTTAGCTAGCGTGGTTTTACCCAAACCAGGGGGGCCAAACACCAAAGTATGATCAAGGGGTTCGTTACGGTTTCGAGCAGCACAAATGAAAATTTCCATCTGCTCTTTCACTACACTTTGACCCACATAGTCTTTTAGACTTAGGGGCCGGATAGCGCGATCCAGAGAATCCTCAATAGGCACTGCTGTCGCTGAAATAAGTCTATCATCGTCCATTGCTAAGCCATGCTCTTAAGTGCGAGGCGGATAAGCGCTTCACTATCTTCAATTTCTGGATGCTCCTTCATGACGACTGCAATTGAGCGCGCCGCCTGAGGAGGTTTGTAGCCCAAGCTTATTAGGGCTGTCTCAGCATCTCTGCTAACAGAGGATGTTAATGTTCTGTTAGCAGAGACATCTTGGCTAGTGTCACCCCACTCATCGAGCCGATCCCGCATTTCGATAACCAGCCTTTCTGCGGTTTTTTTACCAATACCAGGCATCTTAATCATTGCATTCACGTCATTGCCACGAATTGTTCGCACGAACTCATCTGCCTCCATGCCAGATAGAATTCCTAATGCCATTTTGGGGCCAACACCGTTAACTTTAATAAGGGAGCGGAACATGGCTTTAGACTTCAAATCATGAAATCCATACAGCAACTGAGCGTCTTCGCGGACTACAAAATGTGTATGCAGGAGCACCTCACGACCCAGCTCTGGCAATTCATAAAGAGTGCTCATCGGAACTTGCACTTCGTAGCCAACACCACCAACCTCGAGTAAAACTTCCGGGGGGTTTTTGGCAAGCAATTTACCTCGCAACTGTCCTATCAATTTTATACCTTCAGTGTGTGCTTCTTGTTTATCTGATAATAATGGTTACGTGTTGATGCATCCGCACTAATTGCCGAGCATTAGGACTGCATTAATAAATGCAGCATGCACATACCCCAGTTAACCGCGCAGTCGTTTGCGACTAAATGATTTTGCACCCGCTAGACGAATCAAACTAGCCGATGTGTTGGCATGGCATATAGCTACGGCAAGCGCATCTGCTGCGTCTTCGGCAATTTTATCATTTATCCGCAATAGCGCCCTCACCATATGTTGAACCTGAGCTTTATCAGCCGCACCAGACCCCACAACGGCCTGCTTCACTTTTCTCGCAGAGTACTCATCGACAGGCAAGTCATGAGACAAACATGCCACCATGGCGCTGCCTCTGGCCTGCCCTAATTTCAATGCCGACTGGGCATTTTTACCCATAAAGACCTCCTCAACAGCGGCCTGCTGCGGCGAAAATTCTTCGATCACCTCACAGACCCCAAAGAAGATAATTTTAAGTCGATCCGGCAGCAACTTAGTTTCAGTTTTTATACAGCCACAGGCAACAAACTCAAATTTATTGCCTACAACATTGATGAGGCCGTACCCAGTAACTCTAGACCCTGGGTCAATGCCCAGAATAATAGCCATAGTGGTTTTTCCTGGTTTTGCGCCCTTAGCCCATCTTAAAACGGCTATAAAAGGGCGTACGAATAGATTACAGCTGGCTCGCTATCTCATCGGAAATCTTGGCATTCGAATAGACGTTTTGTACATCATCCAAATCTTCCATGTGATCGATCAGTTTAAGCAGCGTTTCTGCTCCATCTAAATCTAATTCTGCATCAGTGGAAGCGAACATCGTCATCTCAGCCGAGCTTGGCTCAACCTCAACAGCTTTAAAGGCGTCCTGAACCGCCCAGAAAGTTTCCAAAGTAGTCATAACATCAATGCTGGAATCTTCATTGGTGACAACATCATGAGCTCCAGAATCGAGCCCTATTTCCATAACACGCTCTTCATCACTGCCAGCGGGAAAGCTGACAATGCCTGTTTTCTCGAATAAATAGGCAACTGATCCGCTGGTGCCTAAGCTACCTCCGTGTTTACTAAACGCATGCCTAACTTCGGCTACTGTTCTATTCTTGTTATCGGTCAAAGTTTCAACAAGTACAGCCACCCCGCCTGGGCCGTAGCCTTCATAGACAAGTTCTTCCAAGTTTTCATTCTCGGAAGTACCAGCTCCCCTAGCGACCGCGCGATCAATAGTGTCGCGCGTCATATTGGCGCCTAACGCCTTATCTACTACCGCTCTAAGACGGGGATTGTCGTCGGGGTTTCCCCCGCCGGTTTTGGCAGCCACGGTTATTTCACGAATTATTTTCGTAAAAACCTTGCCGCGTTTAGCGTCTTGGCCCGCTTTACGGTGTTTGATATTGGCCCATTTACTGTGACCGGCCATAACAGACTCCTTATCTTTTTAACTCATTGGGCCTAAACCTTACTTTTTTCTTGTTCTCGCAAGCGAATATTAAGCTCTTTTAGCTGCTTCGCTGAAACTGTTCCCGGGGCATTAGTTAATGGACAAGCGGCGGACTGTGTCTTAGGGAACGCGATAACATCACGTATTGAAGACGCTCCAGTCATCAGCATAATCAATCTATCCAAGCCAAACGCGATTCCTCCATGAGGAGGACAACCGTAGGACAGCGCATCTAACAAGAAGCCAAACTTCTCGGTCGCTTCTTCTTCCCCGATACCCAAAACTTTAAACACTGATTGCTGCATATCAGGTTTATTAATACGAATGGATCCGCCACCTAACTCAGTGCCATTAAGAACCATATCGTAGGCTCTAGAAAGTGCCTGCTTAGGATTAGCCTGCAGCTCATCGGCGTCACATGCTGGCGCTGTGAATGGATGATGCAAAGAAGTTAAGCCTCCATCATTTGTAGTTTCAAACATTGGGAAGTCTATCACCCACAGTGGGGCCCAGCCCTCACGTACCTGACCTAAGTCCCCAGCGACTTTCACCCGCAGAGCACCAATAGCCTCGTTGACCACCTTTTCTTTATCCGCGCCGAAGAAAATAATGTCGCCTGTTTGCGCGCCCAGCTTAGCCATCAAAGCCAACACTGTCGCCTCAGGCATAAACTTAATAATTGGAGACTGAAGACCTTCGACACCTGCAGAGATGTCATTGACCTTAATCCATGCCAAACCTTTGGCGCCGTAAATTCCGACGAAGTCAGTATAAGAGTCGATAACCTTCCGGCTGATTCCCGCACCTTTAGGAACTCTCAATGCAACAACCCTACTTTCCGGGTCTTTAGCCGGGCCGCTAAACACTTTAAAGTCAACGTCGCTCATTAGGTCAGCGATATCGACTAGCTCAAGATCTATACGCAAATCAGGTTTGTCCGAGCCGTATCGACGCATCGCTTCGGCAAAGGTAATGCGCGGAAATGTGCCTAGATCAACGCCCATATGGCTCTTAAACACATGGTGTATTAGCACTTCCATCATAGACATGATCTGCTCTTCATCCATGAAAGATGTCTCTACATCTATCTGAGTGAACTCAGGCTGTCGGTCGGCACGCAAGTCTTCGTCCCTGAAACATTTTGCTATTTGATAATACCTATCCATTCCTGCCGCCATAAGAATTTGCTTAAACAGCTGAGGAGACTGAGGTAAGGCAAAAAACCGATTAGGGTGTGTTCTACTAGGCACTAAGTAGTCTCTCGCACCTTCAGGTGTAGCTTTGGTAAGTAACGGAGTTTCAATATCCAAAAACCCATTTTCATCCAAAAAGTTTCTAACCGTGTTGGTAACTTTTGAACGAAAACGTAACCGCTCAGCCATTTCCGGACGGCGTAAATCGATATAGCGGTAGTGAAGCCTTACTTCTTCGCCAACTTCCACATGCTCATCCAACTGAATCGGCGGCGTATTAGATACGTTAAGAATAACCAAACCCTTGCCTAGCACTTCAATTTGGCCGGTTACCATGTCGGCATTGCCAGTGCCTTGAGGGCGAAGTCTGACCTTACCCTTAACCTGAACTACATATTCACTTCTTACACTTTCAGCCAGAGCGAAACTCTCAACTGTATCCGGATCGAAAACAACCTGAGTCAAACCCTCTCGGTCTCTCACGTCCAAGAAAATCACGCCGCCGTGATCACGACGTCGGTGAACCCAGCCACACAGTGACACCTCTTGATCTACATGAGACTCGTTCAATTCACCACAATAATGGCTGCGCATAATTTCGACCCTTTCCTTATTTGTTAATAAAGCCTGTATTGGCCTTTTTTGTCGACCTCAGCTCAATTTGAGCTTGGCTTTGACGGTGTAGTTTTTGTTTCTGCTTTGGGCTTAGCTTTGGGCTTGGCTTCAGTGGTATCTGACTTTGCTGCAGAATCTTTACCAGATTTACTGCTGCCGGCTGATTTGTCACCGGAATCTGACTCAGCAAGCTGCTTTTTATTTCCGGTTTTAAAATCAGTCTCATACCATCCCCCGCCTTTAAGGCGAAAGCTGGCCGCAGAAACCAGTTTCTTCAGTGCTGGCTTCTGGCACTCGGGGCAATCCACACGCGGTGCATCACTCATTTTTTGCAATGCTTCTAACGTAGCATCGCAATTAGTACATTGATATTCGTAAATCGGCATAGGCTGACTAATACACTCCAAAGTAAAAGGCTAAAAACAAGAACAGGTTAAGATTAGGCCAACGGTATAAAATAAATCTAAATTCATATTTCACATCTATGCTTCTTTCCATAGTCCTCCACCACCGAGATAAGTCACTGGATTCAACACAGGAACTAGTCACGAAGTAAGGCCACCGACCGAAATCACAGTTCGAGAATGCAACTTAAAGTCATCCCTCAAGCTCATAATCCCTGACCACAGCTTACAGCAGGTTTCTGCTGCAACCCAAAAAGCCGGCTATTATACCTTATATGGATTTTTACTCGCACCCCTTAACACATAATGATTTAAGCAGATTTCCCTTTAATCTATTTCATCCAACCCACGCTGAGGGAGATACTAGAGAACTATTACGGATGTATTAAGGATATAGAAGGGATATAGAAGGGATATAGAAGGGATATAGAAGGGATATAAATGTGCCATTTAAGCGAGCATAAATCCACAGGCTGAGAAAAAAATAACAACCTAGCCAGCTTATTTTTGTCTATACGACTGGATTCAATAAACTCTTCCTCTCTTTGCACCCAAAGCTGACGACCAAAGTCAAAAAAAGAATTTTAAAAACCCATTTCCCTGCCACCAACTTTCTCTGGCCACGTTACCTTCCCACCCACTTTTCATGTTGACTAAATAGCCTAATCAGGGGACGAGAAATGCCACACCATAAAGCATAAATAGACTGATTTTTGCGAGACAAAACCAAAAAACACTTTCTTCACTATAGTACTTGATAGGTCATGTTTAATGCTTTATAAATACATCCCTTGAAAGAGCGTCAAAAATTATAAAAATAATCGTTTCTTTCCTGACCCGCAAACTTGCGTTTGCGCTGTCAAATAAACCATCTAACCATCACTGAAATACAATAAAGAGATTCCGCATGGCTGTTAAGAAACCAACTCGCAAAGTTGTAGCAACAAAAGCTGCACCTGTTGCTGCACGTAAAACCCCTGCGATTCAGAAGAAGTACACAAAAACTGAGATCCTAAATGAGATCGCAGAGAATACCTCTATAAGCAAGAAAGAAGTATCCGCAGTTCTCGATGAGCTTGGCATTATTATACAGCGACATATTAAGAAGCGTGCTGTTGGCGAGTTCACTCTACCTGGCTTGCTGAAAATTAAATCAGTCGTTAGACCTGCTCGCCCTGCTCGCAAGAATGTCCCAAATCCATTTAAGCCCGGTGAACTTATGGACATTCCTCGCAAGCCTGCTACAACTCGAGTAAAGGTATTACCTTTGAAGAAGCTTAAAGAATTCGCGCTCTAAGTCGCGTTCTGAGTCACGCCCTGATTCGCTCCCTAAATTAGGCGACACAAAGTTAAGTTTGACGAAAGGCAGCCCTAGGCTGCCTTTCTTTTATGGGACAAGATAATGCGAGCCAGTCAATTTTTACTAGCCACTGTAAAAGAAACTCCAGCAGATGCTGAAATAACAAGTCATCAACTCATGTTGCGCGCTGGAGTGATTCGTAAATTAGCCAGCGGATTATACACATGGCTGCCCCTGGGCCTCAGGGTCTTGCATAAAGTTAGCAACATCGTCAGAGAAGAAATGAATAAATCTGGCGCTATGGAAGTCTCCATGCCGGTAGTTCAGCCCTCTGAGCTTTGGCAAGAATCAGGACGCTGGGAAACCATGGGGGATGAGCTTCTCAGATTCAAGGACCGCCACGATAGAGATTTCTGCCTTGGCCCGACCCATGAAGAGGTCATCACTGACATAGTTCGAAACGAATACAGCAGCTACCGGCAACTTCCCTGCAACCTATATCAAATTCAAACTAAATTTCGTGACGAGAGACGCCCAAGATTCGGGGTTATGCGCGCGCGGGAGTTTATTATGAAAGACGCCTACTCTTTTCATACCAGCCAGGAATCGCTGGATGATACCTACGCAGTGATGCACAAAACGTACTGCAACATCTTTAATCGCTTAGGCTTGGATTTCCGGCCGGTGATTGCCGATTCAGGAAACATTGGAGGCAGCACTTCACATGAATTTCACGTGCTGGCTGACTCCGGCGAAGATGAGATAGTCTTCAGCTCCAGCGGGGACTACGCAGCTAATATGGAGATGGCTGAAGGTATACCTTCTGCGGCGAACACATCAAAAGAGTCGCAGCCGGCTGAAATGGTGGACACTGGAAATGCCAGCTCTATTGAAGATGTCGCGCAGTTGCTAGGAATAGCAACAAGTAGCCTAGTCAAAACCCTAATAGTCCACGGCGCAGACAGCGAAGGTGAGAAAACTGATCAGCTCGTAGCGCTGCTGTTAAGGGGTGATCAAGAGCTGAGTGAAATCAAAGCGGGAAAACTCAGCCAACTTTACTCCCCTATTACTTTTGCTGACGATGCCCTTATTGAAGCAACACTCAGCTGTTTACCCGGCTGCATTGGTCCAGTTGACCTGCCTATACCTGTTATCGCGGACAAATCTGTTATCGAGTTAAGCAATTTTGTCTGTGGCGCAAACCAACTCGGCAAACATATAAGCTCTGCCAACTGGGGAGACTCAATAAAATTTGATTCAAGTGCCGACATAAGAAAGGTACAAGAAGGCGATGGCAGCCCAGATGGCAATGGCACCTTAGCCATTAAACGTGGCATCGAAGTAGGTCATATTTTTCAATTGGGTTCCAAATACAGCGAGTCCTTAAAAGCAACTGTGCTAAACGAAAATGGTAAAGCTGTGGCCCTGACCATGGGCTGCTATGGAATCGGGGTTACTCGTGTAGTGGCCGCCTGTATCGAGCAAAATCACGATAACCGAGGCATTATTTGGCCAGAAAACATTGCTCCATTTCGACTTATCATCACTCAGATAGACGCCCATAAATCGGAACAAGTGGTTGAAGTTAGCGAAATGCTTTATCAGAAAGCACAATTACTCGGCATTGACGTCCTACTTGATGATAGAGACAAGAAAACCAGTCCCGGCGTAAAATTTGCTGATTCTGAGCTAATCGGAATTCCTCATCGCCTCGTTGTTTCTCCTCGCACGCTCGCGGATGGCGTTATAGAACATCTCGATCGCCGCAGTGGCGAGAAATCAATGATAGATAAGGACTTAAGTCTGGAATTTTTGAGCAAAGTGTTCAGCTAACAATCAATTCTGAAACCTGTCAGATCTTCAACTTGGCAGGTTTCAAAATCAACCTTATCAACGCGCGCCAATCGAGGTCCTCTTTAAAGCCATTGCTGCATAGCAGCTAGAGCAGGATCATCACCAGCAATTAAAAATGCCACTGTGCCTACTTTAGTGTTACGAACCCAGCCAGTAAGCCCAAGCATTTCCGCTTGAGCTTTAGTGTTTTTTCGAAAAAAAACACCCTGAACCTTACCGGTGACCTCACCTCTTATCCCGCGCATTAAGCCAATCCATCCTTTTATCTTCATATGGGTATCGTGACCCCACCTTATTAGAGTGAGGAGTCTTGCTTATCCCCACTAACGATATACCGTATAATGTCACCTTATCCGGAATAACTGACTCCCATGGCTTCGCAACTTCAGCAATTTAAGGAAAAAATCAAGCAATTGCAGAATTCGGCAAAGGATTTTCTGTGGCAGCCCAACATCTCATCCTTACCGTTTTGGAAGCGCAGCTGCGTGCGTTGCAGCCAAATAACCGTGGCGGTCATTCGAGACCTGCTGCAAGGTCAGCTATCGCTCAGGGCAATGAGTTTGGTATTCACGACTTTAATCGGTTTCTTTCCCTTGCTGGCATTAACCTTCTCCATATTAAAAAGTTTAGGTGTCCACAATGCGATGAAACCAACCTTGCTCACCTTACTTGAGCCACTTGGCGAGCGCCGGACAGAGGTCACAACGCAGATTTTAAACTATGTCGATGCAATGCAGGTTGAACTGATTGGTATAACAAGTGTAGGCCTGCTTCTTACTATAGTGCTGGATATGATGAGAAAGATTGAGCTTTCTTTCAATTATATTTGGACTGTTAAACAAGCTCGCTCCTGGGCGAGTCGGGTCAGTGAGTATTTGTTTGCGGTGATTGTCAGCCCGCTTCTGCTATTTATATCTATCAGCATTACCTCCTCAGTTAACACCAACTACTTTCAAAGTTTCTTAGAAGGCTTAACCTATGGCGGGCTTATAATTCAGCCCGTTGCTTTTATAGCTCCCATCCTACTTATGTCTTTGGCATTTGCATTCATCTACAGTTTTCTGCCAAATACCAAAGTCCAGTTTAGCTCGGCGTTCATTGGTGGTTTCGTCACAACCATTATATGGAAGCTCATGGGTTCGTTATTTCAAGAAGTTTTTATTACCTCGGCCAGAGAATCTATTTACCTCGCCTTTGCGACCGCCATTGTTGTGCTATTTTTCACGTATTTTGGCTGGTTAGTAGCTCTGGTGGGCAGCAGCATAGCCTTCTATCACCAGTACCCAGCCAAAGCCCGTAACGGTAGAGAGGAAAACTCTCTTAGCCTACTACAACAAGAAGAATTCAGCCTTGCTGTCGCAGCACTGATTATCAGACGGTTCCAAAACGGGGAAGCCCCCTTAAGTGAATATGAAATTAGCCTCTTTCTAGACAGTAATTCGGCCCTGTTAGAGCCTGCCTTGGACAACCTAGAGGCCATAAACCTCATTACATCAACCAGCGATAATCCGCCACGCTTTGTCCCAACGAAAGCAGTAGATGATTGCAGTATCGTAGAAATTTGGCTGGCTCTGCGCAGGGTTAATAGTGAAAGTCATAGCTATAGCAATGACTCTGAGGATATGCAGAAAATAAAGCGCTTCCAATCACAGCTTGATTCCAGCGTAGAAAGCGCTTTGGGTAATCAAAAGTTTTATTAAAGTACGATGCTAGCAAGCCAATATCTCAGAAGATTCTACGCCTCAAAAGACAGCCAAGCCTATGGCAGACTCGACAGTTTGTTTTCAATGAATAGCCAGTTTTAACTAAACTTGTTTCTTATCTATTAATAAGCAGTAGACTTAAGCTGACCATGACCAATTCTTTAAGGCTCTACCATAATCCAAGCTGCTCAAAATCGAGAGCTGCGCTTGCGTTGCTAGAAGAAAACGATATTAAATTTGAGACTGTCTATTACCTTGACCACCCGCCAAACAAAGAAGAAATTCGAGCGTTAGCTGTAAAACTCGGACTTAATCTAAAGCAGTTGTTGAGGAAAAATGAAGCGACCTTTAAGCAATTCGACCTAGATGATGATGAGCTAAGTGAAGAAATAGTCTTGGACATAGTCAGTGAGCACCCAATTTTGATAGAAAGACCGATTCTCGTAAGAGGTGACAAGGCGGTAATTGGCAGACCTCCAGAAGCCGTGCTGCAATTCGCCCAAGAGACAACCCCATGACTGAAATGCCCTATGTATTAGTACTTTTTTACAGCCGCTTTGGCGCCACCGCAAAGATGGCGCAGCTCCTTGGACGCGGCGTCGAACAGGTCACCGGTATCGAAGCTCGAATTCGAACAGTGCCTGATGTATCGGCGAATACGCAAGCAACAGAACCTACAATCCCGGACAGTGGCGCTATATTTTGCAATGAAGACGATCTTAGGAACTGCTCCGGGCTTATTTTAGGCAGCCCTACCCGGTTTGGTAATATGGCTGCGGCCATGAAGTCTTATATCGATTCTACTGGCGCGCTCTGGGCGTCCGGCGCTCTTATCGATAAACCTTGCGCTGTATTCACATCCACCTCTTCTCTTCACGGTGGCCAAGAGTCCACCCTGCTAAGCATGGCGCTGCCGTTACTCCACCATGGCATGGTGTTTTGCGGCTTACCCTACTCAGAAGCCGCATTGAATACAACGTCAACCGGAGGAACACCTTACGGTGCAAGTCATCTCGCCGGCACGGATAGCAACCAAAAAATTAGCTCTGAGGAAAGTGAACTTTGTCATGCCCTAGGCAAGCGCATTGGCCGACTCGCTCTCGCTCTTAACTAGAAGCAACACTAGAACCAACCCCACTAATACAAGTTTAAATAGACTTAAACAGGCAGTTGAATATGCAAGAAACACAGTCCCGCAACGTCATTGAACTCCCAAGGCCAATAGCCCGAGCAAGGCTTGCCGTTTTAGTTTCCTATGGCGGACTAATACTTTATTTTGGAGTTTTAAGCGTACTGTCGTTTGAGACGCTAAATTTTGCCATGCCGGTAGTTTGGTTAATTCAGGTACTACCGCTGCTAATTTTTGCACGCAGCCTTTACCACACTCATCTTCGAACTTATGGTTGGCTCTGCTTTGTTGTGTTGCTATATTTTTTGCACGCTGTACTGCTCGCTTTTGATCCCAGTAGGCGAATTTTAGGCCTAGTTGAGGTGACACTGTGCTCAGTGATGTTTGTGGCTCTGGTAATATTCATCCGCGGCTACAAGGATCACTTTAAGGTTAATATGTAAATTACCAGAAGTGGCGATTCATCACAGGCCGATTGTCGATATCAAATAGATTTCAGGCAGTTGGAAAGGGCCCCGCGAGCGGCGGCTCTTGAGCATTCGATACCAGCTACCAGCGAAGGGTAGCTTTCACTAAAGGGACTGTAAGCTTGCGCTGCTGCACCAAGGATGTTGCATCCAGAGTATCTAAAACCTTCATCAGCTCATCAAACCCGCGCCCAGCTCTAACGATTATGTAATCTGCCACCGCATCGGATAAATCAAAGCCTCGCTGTCTCGCTCGGTGCTGCAGCGCCTGCTTTTTGTCCATATCATTTAAGTTGGTCAAATTAAAAACCAGCATTGATTGCAGCCTCGACTGCAAATCAGGCAAGCCAAGATTCAAATTTTTTGCTGAAACATCAGCCGATATTATCAAGGCAGTACCACTTTCTTTAAGCTGGTTGTACAGGGTAAAAAGAGCTTGCTCCCACGCCGGCTGCCCGGCTACAGCATCCAAATCATCGATGCAAACAACAGACAACAAATGGCAACCTTCGAATATTTCCGGTGAAAGGGTATTTGATTCTTTAAGTGACACATACAATGCCGTGTTATTTTCTAAATCGGCCTGATGGCAAGCCGCCTGCAGAAGGTGGCTTTTGCCCGCGAATGCAGTTCCCCAGAGATAAACGAATTTATCCCTGTCAGAGGCAGCCAAAGAGGAAAGGCTGTTCACTATTTGCTGATTATCGATGCCTGCGAAATAGTTTTCGAACCGGGCCTCGTCATTCAATTCTACAGCCAAGGTCAACTGACTTGGATTAAGCATTGCTGATCCTTACCGAGTCCAACGATAGTGAAGGCGAAAATTATTCTCTAAACTTTCGCTTTGAATAGGTAGCAAATCTCTATCTAACGCTATCAACTCAG
>Ga0307488_10001300_pt1 | contig 20833 bp, 11 predicted proteins | sample SB02metaG_FD_202248 | JGI IMG/M metagenome (GOLD analysis project Ga0307488, IMG submission 202248) | Sea-ice brine microbial communities from Beaufort Sea near Barrow, Alaska, United States - SB 0.2 | ecosystem: Environmental > Aquatic > Marine > Coastal | place: USA: Alaska | collected... | reverse complement strand
TGGAGAATATAGAGAGGAGGGAGATAAATGTATATTTTGTATCGTTTCTTCGATACCTCGCTTACGTTTAACTTCCCTTCACCAACCTCAGAGGGTACTACGGGCTTAGACTCTCTAAGATATCCATCACTAAACTAAAGAAAGTAGCGAAAATCATAAGAGAAGCTTTGTGTTCAGAAGGTTGGGAAGGAGTACGCCCGGTTTGTCTTGATTTGCTTCATCCATGATTCCCCTTGTGGAGTGAAGTGGAATGCTAAAGATACAAAAGTGAACCGTAGGATCTCGTCTTACCCCATTGACAAAACTTGTCCAAGAAACCCTGTATGTATCGACTATGTAAATAAAGCCCTAATGTTTCAATTCCGCATACACCAAGAACGACCAATTAGCTCTAGCCAAACCTTTAACATAATTTTTCATTTATGCCCATACAAAAAGGGACAACAGGTTTTGCCCATTGGTTCAAAGAAGTATTAAAATTTCCTTGGATGTGTATTATTCTTCTGGATTTGGTCGGTTGTATTATATATCGACTTTAAAATATAAAAATTGAGCATTCTACTGTCAATGAAGTACATACTAAAATTTGGAAATGTTGAGCTCTATTGTTTGGAATAGGCTCGCTCCATCCTTCCGCCCGGCTGTGCTTTTACCTTTTTTTTTGGTAGTGGTCTCCTGGTATTTTTTTTTTAAACGCCTGCCTTTTCCAATGATGGTGGAACCAGATCCAACACTTTCGGGATATCTCCCCGTGCTGCGCTCCGCATGTCCCACCATCTGAGCTAACCTAACCTGTCCTTAGCACGGACAGCACTCAATATCTCGCAGCGGAATATGTCTACCGGAGTACGCTCCGCAAAGCTCCTCACTCGGCACACAATCTATATCCAAGTCCCCCATCGCACTCCACAAGTTTGGGACGACCCCTTTCTTAACGGTGCCTTAACACAAGGCTTCCCTACTAAACCAGTACACTAAGTACGGGATCACTACTCATGACTCCTTGGTCTTCATAGTCCTCGAGAACACGATCAACAATGTCTCCCATACATTGTATGACGAAATGCCTCCTCACTATCCAATCAAAAACCAGACTTCCAAGATCCATCTCACTCAGACCCTTTTGAATGTAGCGGATAACAACGGAGCGGGGCTATCGAATTGATATGTATTCGAATCTTAGGAGCTGGTAATCACTGATATGCTCATATTGGTGACGTTATTGTTGCTGTAATCAAAGAAGCAGTGCCCAAAATGCCTCCAGAAAGATCAGACAGAAGTAAGACGAGCTGTAATTGTACGTACATGTAAAGAACTCAAACGTGACAACGGTATGATAATACGATATGATGACGATTGTCATTGATCAAGAAGGAAATGAAATCCAAAAGGAACTCGAGGTGCGATCGCTCGGGAATTGAGACTTATGAATTTCACTAAAAGAGTCTCATGAGCTCCTGAGGTATTAAAAATACTAGTAGTGGAGACTATGATATAGTAGGGTACCAGAATATAGATCAATTAGTAGATTGTGTCTGACGCATATACATGAAAAAAGAAAATAATTATATAATTATAAGAATAAGAATTCTAATCTTAATAAAAGGAAGGGTTCGAATAGCATCTACTAATATTACCGAAAACTTTGTGAAAATACTTCTACGAGAAGGTTTTATTGAAAACGTTCGAAAACCTTAGGGAAAGTAACAAATCTTTCTTGGCTCGTGCCCCTGCTCCTGGTCTTCGAACTAGTCATTAATGGTCGGCAACATAGGTACCCTTTTTCGGTATGTGCGTTGCGAACACTTTCATTTTTAGCGTCTCATCTTCTCTGGAGAAGCTCAAATCGAACGGATAGAGCAGATGGTCCAACTACAGAACTTCTTCTTTTTCATTACTTCCATGGTCGTGCCCCGTGGCACGGCAGCACCCGTACTATTGAAATGGTTCGTCAGTAGAGATGTTCCCACTGGTGCCTCTTTTTCCAATGGTACTATAATTCCTATTCCTATCCCTTTATTCCCTTTTTTGGTCTATCTACATTCAAGGAAATTCATACGCTCCATGGACAGAGCAAAAAGTGGAGTGTTGGTCAAAGCAAGCCGCCCTATTCTATTACCAGACAAAATTGGGAGAAGCTCATCCGCTAGAAATGCTTTATTTCGTTTCGTTCCCGTTCTTCATTTCCTTATTATCGAATCCATGGGGGACTTGTCATATTTAGAATCTTTCTGCGGTCTGCTCTGTTTACAATTCTTTCGTACTCTCTTCTCTTTACCACGCGATAGGTCAGCGAAGCGTGAGCGGGCGCTCCGAAGTAAAGGCCAAACACTTCGGCCTAAGGGGAATGAGCAACAAAATGACAAGATGAGGTGCCCCGGGCACCCCCATATAGAAAGAAGGGTCGAAGGTTTTGGGCCTGTAGCTTTCCCCGCCCCCCCCTCGTCGAGTGGTGCTTGTTTGGGGGGTGTGCCACCTGAAATCGGGCTTGAAGCTCTCGCCTTACCAACGAGCCGACTGTTGATGGCTGTTGGTCACGACTACCACAAAAAAGTGAAGATGAATCTTTCTATTTCACATGGAGGAGTGTGCATCTTTATGTTGGGTGTTCTTCTGTCGTGCGACCCGATGGCTTATGTGCGACCTGTGGCCCACGCCTCCTATTCTATTTGTTCAGGGCGGGCGGCGTGAACTCTGATTCGATCCGGGTATTCAATCCCGCCGCTGAGATGCTCAGTTGACTCCTTAACCTTGATAGGAAGATGGCTTATTCCTAAATTCGTGCATAAGGGTAAGGAACTTTGGATGAATTAATGCGAATGGGTGTAAGCCTCGCAGCTCGGAAACACCCAGTGCTGACCACACTGAGAGACACGAAAGCGCAGGTAATGCCAGTTGGCGAAGTGGCGTTAAGCATCCCTAGCGGTACGCAAAGAGAGGTCGTGATGATATCATCTACGTCCGTACCGCTCCTCGTGGAGTAGATCCCGCATCCAACCAACCCTTTTTTGACCAGGGAACGGGAGAATTCCCACTACCGCAGGCAGGCCAGCCGGGCCGTGAGCGCGGTGGGAACGGGCTTCCCAAAAAGCGAGCCCCGGCCCGGGTCAGCATAGAATGGGGGGGGACGGCCCTAATGTTGTGTTGGCCGGGTTGCGGGCGGATAAAAGCGGACGTGGGGACTCGGGTCGGGGCACAGCGTAACTAAGAGAGCCATTCCATTTAGTGCGAGACAGAATGGGCGGGCACAAGCGGTCTGGTGTCCGAGCCGATTGGTCAGACGACGACTACTGCACATATTATATTAGCCGCCTATCCCGGAATGGACTGGGATGGAATAGAAAGAACGCGAAGCAACAAGCAAGGGATGAGCGCTTTGTTGCTAAAGCGCATACGTTTTCTTGCTGGGTCGGTTTGTTTTTTGGGGGTGGGGCAATAAGCTTGCTTCTTCACAAGCTTATCCCCGCCCCCTTTCCTGTCCGTCCCGACCGGCAGCAGTTGGGTCTCCCCATCTCTCCTCAACTTCCCCGGTCTTCGGCCCGAGCTGTATGAGGCAGAAACTCGTCCCACGTACGGTTCGGAGGCCGAGCCCCACCCCTGCAATAATGGTGCGGCTTAGGTCAACTAATACGAATAAGATACAGTTCACTCAACGATTGCCTTTGGGTCCCGAACTCCATATGGGGAAGGAACGTTGTTGTTTGCGAGGTCTCGATCATTTACATGGACCCACTTCTCATTCCATTTGTGGGAATTTTTTGATTTATAAACCGTCCCCAACGAGCGAAAGGTTCATGTTTGAACATGATGAATCACTTCGTGCCGACCTGTTGCCCATAAACTTTCCTGCCTCATATGAGAATGGAAAACTGGAAGATTTTCTGCATCGGTGGATGAAGAATCACGAACATAAGAATTTCTGGTTTAGCATGTTCCCAGAAAGAAGATACTTTTTTTCCATTCGAGAAACGAGGAGCACGACTGAAGTGGCTATACATACAAATCCATTTACGGATCTATATGCTCCGATTGGAACTGGAAGTTCCAGAACTGGCGGCTGGTATACCACCATAATGAAATTGCCTTTTATTTTTAGTATTCGGATAGGATTTCTGTTGGCTTCATCGGGAGGCTCGCGTAGTTTGTTACGTCAACTCCAAAAGGATAAGTTGCATTGGAATCGAGAAAGTTTCGTTCATAATTGCATAAAAGGAGTAAAAATAGTGGCTGCGGCGCGTCGAGGGTCAACCTTGATATCGAATAACCTTTCGAGCCTTCCCCAATGGATCTCTATCCTCCTTTGAAACCAGTAGAAGTTCACTGACCATCCCTGTCAAACATAACCCAAGGTAGGATCGAGAGGAGAAGAATAGGACTCTTGCTAGTATCATAACCTCTCGACGGGAGTGATTCCCCGAAAAGAGATCGTTCCCAGCATCCTCGAGTTCGTAGTCAAACTCACCTTCATCCACCTTTCATGGACTGGCGCGGGCAAGCGCCGATGTCTGGAGCAGGAGATGGAAGCTTGGGTTGAGGAGGCTGTCAACGAGTCATCAAAGGCGATAGATTGGTTATATTCGGATTCGTTTGCTTTTTCTTTTTTTTTGTTGTGAGAGGTCTGAGTCCACAGCTGGGGAAGAGTCGTCAGATGACAATTGAAGTAGGGGTCTGCCTCTTTCAAAGGGAAGCAAGAGTCTCATAGGGAAGGAGATCCTGCACAGACCAATCCCAATCTGGAAGAGAGTCTTGTTGTCAATGAAAGCAATGAGACTATGTCACATATCTGCCTATCTCGTGTTGTGAGCTATAAAGTACCCACCAGGGGGTGGACCAAGAAAGAGGCAGGCGATTGGGTCCTTCCCATCCTCTATGATGTCAGTCTCTTTGTCATTCTTTCACCCTTGCTGAGTAGCGAAGTGAGCATACTCAAGATCCAATTCATCAATCATTTGAGTTGGTACGAACATAGGAATCCAGACTCCGCTTGATTCGATCTTCAGTTTCGACCTTCATCAGTCAGGAAAAAGAAGAAGGACCCACTTATTCCACTCAGAGAGACCGAACCAGGCAACAAAAAGGCTGAAGGAAGTTCTCTTTCCATTCCAACTAAACTAAGTGAAAAAAGGGGGAGAGCAAAACAGAAACACAGGAACAAAGAAACTATGTCCAAACCAACGAGTCCTTTGGTCGACTCTAAAGAATGTATCGGGAGTTGGGAGTTAGCCGTCTCATAGGAGTGATAGCTGGGTTTTTCACGGAGTTTCTTCGTACGATTGAAAAAAGAGTGCTCTAGGTCGGAGAAAACAAGAAGAAGATTGTTCACCAGTCTGTCTCCCAACCTCTTTAAAGCAGCTACCTACCGTGATATGGTCTTGGGACAGCATTGGCACCTCCGTTTGCTGGATCTTCTAGGCACTCTAAAGCGCTTCCACGAGAGACAGATGGACTTTGAGTTATAGACGGAGAAGAGCCTTTAGAGGATCAAGAGTGATTCCTCAATAAAACAAATGGGATTTTGAGGGAGGGCTGAACGTGATGTACTGAAGGGTTCGCTTTCGCTGATCGGCGCCAGTCTTTCCTGCTGTGAATTTCCCAGGTCGAGAGTGGCCCTTTCCTTCTACCTTACTGAACCCATTCACCAATGATTGGATCACTCAAAGCCAAAGACCAATTCCTTCCTTTTAGGTGGTCTAGGTGGCTGGGATACTATGCCCTTATTTTTAGAGGCTCAAAGACGAGTTCTTTGAAGGAAGCAAAAGAACCCATGTGTCTCGGATGAAGTCTACCCTCTTTTTTTTGCCAGGAAGAAGAATGAGATCCAACTCAAAGTCAAGGAAAGCGGCCTAGACCACTGACTTTTGATGGAAGGCTTCTGAACATGGATTGGTCTGATAAAGCCAATTTTTCGGCGAAGAAAATATTTTATGAGAGCACTAGACCTTCTCTCTTTCAGGATTGATTCCCACTCACTGCCTGATAGTAGGCTTGGCCCATGAGACCTATTGTCTTATTGTCCTGGCTCACTTCACTACTTTGGAGGATGGGTTTTTCCCCTTTTTGGTTCGCAAACGCTCTAACCCATCGAGAAGCTCCATCCAAATTGGAGTTGATGTGAGCACTTCCCCAGAGGCAGAAGCTGAGTCTACAAAAGGGTGGGAGCATAAAATGTAGGTGAGTCAATTGCGTGTGGCCTTCAAGTATTTCGTATTGTAACAATATTCAATCGGCATCCAAACAAAGGTGCATGTACGGTTCCTAAGGGATACAATTTTGTCCTAATCAACCAACTTCATCGAGAAAGATTAAATAAGTTGATAGCGCGATCTCGTACTAACACATACTCTCTAAATATTGAAGAACTTGCATGCGGCCTTCAAGCCACAACCGCGGTATGAGTTCTGATCTCAGACTTTGTTTGGGGGCTGCTTGCCCCTTCGCGTCGACAAGGAAACTGTGGACGACAATGGGTTTAGAATTAGAATAGAACGAGGACCCTATCGAACAAATAGAGGAAAGGGCGGAAAGGGGAAAAAGTAAAGTCTAAGCGACACGACATATGGCACGAAAAGGAAATCCAATTTCGGTAAGACTTGATCTGAATCGTAGTTCAGATCCAAGTCGGTTCAGTGAGGGCGACCGCGAAAGTCACCGAATGGGTTCGGTCCGTCTTTTCCTGATCTTTGTTTGTCCCCTCAAAAAAAGGCGTGAGAGGACGTTGCAGATGTCCGGGACGGACACGACTTCTTCTAACGCTAGAAGACCACAGGAAGAAACCCGGGACCAGAGCATGTCGTGAAAGACGCACACGGGGCGGGCGTGCTTCGACCGTGTCTCCGGGGCACAGTTGAATGTAGATATCATGAACGCGAGGATAAGGATACCAGGCCGAGAAACCCGGGCAAGTACTCCCCTAATGTGCCGATCGCTAGCGCATCCAGGGCCCCGGCGCCCAGCTCCGCTGGAGAGGCCGTCACTGATCTGAAAAGTGCGTCTGCGGTTCGGATAGACTGATTCTGCGAACGCCTAGCCCCAGGAATCAATAAAAAAACAAGTGCGAAGTTTCATTTCAGATCAGTGAATAAACCGAAAAAAGAGACCTTTCTCGCTCGGCGCCGCACTATGCTCCGCTTCAACAAATGAGAGTTTTCGGTGGAACCGGTGAACCACGCGAGCTGGTTAGATGCGTGGGGCAGAGGGCTCGTAGTACCTGATAGCGCAGCTATGCAGTGGAAGGGAAGGAGCCTAAATCGACCCCCTTCTTTCTTTTTTATTCAAAGACATAAAAGCACAGTACAAAGAGATTGGACTCTCGGATGAGACTAAGCAGCTACCGTTCCGACGCGCCCCTGACCCTATCTTGATTAAAACCGAAAACCCTCTCTAAGGTGGAGCCTAGTTGAAGCTGTCATTCAAAGAAAAAATGGGAATCAAAATCCACTTTTAGGGATATAGATGAAGTCTCGCTCAGTAAAGAGAGTTGTAGATTCGTAGAAGAGGATCAGAATACGCGCGCTACAAAAGGCAGCTAGCCAATGAAAGTAAGTGGAAAGAATATAGTACTTTTGTACTGACCCCTCCGGGGCCCCCGGTTGTTTTGGCGCGCCCTACCCCAACGTTAGACTATTGCCTTTTTAGCCTACGCTTGCTGCTTGCAGCATGGATTCGATAGATCTATCGAATCCATGCTTCCCCCGCCCCGAAGCGAGACTCTATCCAGATCTCAAAGAATAACGAGCTAGGCGGCCGGCGGGCAAAGAAAGGGGGCGGGCCGGCCGGTCGGGGCCTTGGCGATACGTTCTTCTTTCGAAGCGTTTTGCCAATAGAGCGAGGGCGTCCTTCTGGGGTGGGGCGTTTACTTGAAAATGACAACCGCCTGTTCCAGCAGCGGGGGCCTTGCACGAAAGCAAACCGCCCGATTAAGTAGCAGTTGCTTCGCTGATGGGCCCAGTGAGGGGGGCATTGTCCCTCAGTTCTTACCAACCTCAGGTGTGTAATCGACATCTAACTTATTATCTTCTATTTTTCATGCAAGCCTGACCTCAGCTGTCCATTTCTTATTCATTCAGGGCGCCCCTAGTGGACTTGGCGGTGCTCCTTTCTCAAACCAGAACAACTCAGAACGTTAGGGAAAATAAGGGAAGACCACCTGAGCGAACCGACCGAAGGGACTTTATTACTTATCCGAACCGAACGTTAGCGGCTTAAGCTAAGCCTATCACGAGCAGCGTTGCTGCTTGATCGGCGGGGAGGAAGATCTCAAAGTATGGGGCAAAGGATCAAGCGCTTTTACTTTGCTTTGTCCCCCGGGATCCACCACAGGTTGGGTTTGAGAGCCGTGTGATGGGTGACTATCTAGCACGGTTCAGAGAGCACGTGTATGTAGTCTGCGCTGGTGAATGGAAGCCCCCGCCGCAAAAAAGAAGCGGCTTTTCCCACGGCTCTGTCACCATTGACTCTATTTATTATTATGGTAAATCATTGTATCAAGATGTCAATCTTAGATCTTATTTCAGTTCGATACGTCCACCTACGAGACTCACCTTTGGCTTTCGTCTCGGTAGGTGTATTATTCTACATTTTCCCAAAAGGACATTCATTCATTTCTTTCTTCCCCGTCGACCACTACGACTAAAACGACGCGACAAATCAAGACCCGGAAAGGATAAGGGACGGTGGTGGGCATTTGGGAAAGTCGGGCCGATCGGGTGTCTTCATTCAAGCGAGGGTACAGAGGAAGAACGAAACGAAGTGAGAGGCCGGGGGGCAGGGAAAAGAGTCGAGTCGATCGACCGGGAGAAGCAAAACGAAATCCGGATTTGGCCGAAAAAGATGCAACGTTATGGATACCATGACCGATCACCATCGAGAAAGAAGAATTTTTCTAAATCACTTCGGGTGAGCGGGGCCTTCAAGCATCCGAAATACGCCGGGGTTGTAAATGACATAGCCTTCCTGATAGAAAATGACGACTCCTTCAGAAAAACTAAGTTATTCAAGTTCTTTTTACCAAAGAAGTCCCGCTCTGACGGCCCGACGAGTCATCTACTAAAAAGGACCCTCCCCGCTGTGCGCCCCTCCTTGAATTATTCGGTCATGCAATACTTTTTTAATACAAAGAACAAAATGCATTTCGACCCCGTCGTAGTTCTCAATCATTTCGTGGCACCGGGTGTGGCTGAACCATCTACGATGGGGGGAGCGAAGGGAGGAAGCTTAGATAAGAGAATACGCTCTCGCATCGCTTTTTTTGTAGAAAGCTCGACCAGCGAGAAAAAGTGTTTGGCCCGAGCCAAAAAGAGGTTGATCCACTTCATTCGCCAAGCGAATGATCTTCGCTTCGCGGGAACAACAAAAACCACCATCTCGCTCTTTCCTTTCTTCGGTGCTACCTTTTTTTTTCCAAGGGATGGGGTTGGGGTGTATAATAACCCATTTTTTGAGTATGCCCGGGAACAACTCCTAGGTCAATTAAGGATCAAATGTAGGAACCTCATGGGTAAGGATAAGGTAATGGAATTGATAGAGAAATTCATAGACCTAGGTAGGATAGGCAAATTGATAAAGGGAATAGAGATGATGATAGAGATCATACTGAGAAAGAGGATAATTCCGTACGGGTACAACTCTTATTTGAACGAAGTGCAAAAAATGCGATCTTTTTTGTCTAATAGAACAAACACTAATACCTTAATTGAGTCGGTAAAGATCAAATCAGTTTATCAAAGTGCTTCTCTGATTGCTCAAGACATCTCTTTTCAACTGAGGAACAATCCAATCTCATTTCGTTCCATTTTTAGTCAAATAGTGAAGGATATTCCTTTAATAATGCCAAAAGGGGTGGAGGGGATACGTATTTGTTGTTCTGGTCGATTAGGGGGTGCGGAAATAGCTAGAACTGAATGCGGAAAGTATGGAAAAACATCTTGTAATGTATTTAACCAGAAAATCGATTATGCTCCTGCGGAAGTATCTACTCGTAACGGAATTTCAGGTGTCAAAGTGCGGATCTCATATAGTCAAAATAAGAGGGGACGTGCTATATCCGAAACGTACGAAATATAGTAAATATAGTAAATGCAGATGTAGTAGGGGTCGCGAACCGGATGGTACACAACTTGGTTTTGGAAGATATGGCACCAAAAGTAGTAGAGCTGGTCGTCTTTCATATCGAGCCATTGAAGCAGCGCGTCGGGCTACAATCGGACAATTCCATCGTGCTATGAGCGGACAATTCCGAAGAAATTGTAAGATATGGGTAAGAGTTTTCGCAGATCTTCCTATTACGGGGAAACCCGCAGAAGTTCGAATGGGAAGAGGAAAAGGAAATCCTACGGGTTGGATTGCTCGTGTGTCCACGGGACAAATCCCATTTGAAATGGATGGTGTGAGTTTGTCAAATGCTCGACAAGCCGCTAGATTAGCGGCGCATAAACCATGTTCGTCAACCAAGTTTGTTCAGTGGTCGTAACGTAATTGGTTAGTGGGGAAAAACCGGGCCGGGACTCAAAAGAATTTTACGAAGTGTTTGTTCCTGAACGAGGGAAGTGGAAAGACAAAGAGGGATAGGGAGCTCGCCTCCTTCTTTTTTGTAATCGCCGAAATTGAAATTGTACGACGACCCTTCTTGTTCCAGGCATACGACCCTGAGACGTGACGGTGTCACTTTTCCGGCCCGGTAAAGTGACAGTTATATAAATAAGAATAAGAAAGAGAAGCGTGATGTTGTCGTGTTGTCAGCAATCAAATTATCGTAAATAGATAGTACGGTTGCGTTGTTTCAATTTGTGTTCGTCTGTCCTTGGGTTACAAAGGTGTGGGCCCGCTTACTAATACGGGGAGGGTTCCGCATGAAAAAGACAATCTTGAACTTCTTCGTTTCGTTGGTAGAACCAACGACGACCAAAATCCAAGTCTCCCTTTCTCTTTTGGGAGCTGAGCTGAAAAAGATGGGAAATTCCAATGATTCTTCGTTCATTAGAATGTCGATTCCTCACAATCGCTCTTTGTGATGCTGCGGAACCATGGCAATTAGGATCTCAAGACGCAGCAACACCTATGATGCAAGGAATCATTGACTTACATCACGATATCTTTTTCTTCCTCATTCTGATTTTGGTTTTCGTATCACGGATGTTGGTTCGCGCTTTATGGCATTTCAACGAGCAAACTAATCCCATCCCGCAAAGGATTGTTCATGGAACTACTATCGAAATTATTCGGACCATTTTTCCTAGTGTCATTCCATTGTTCATTGCTATACCATCGTTTGCTCTGTTATACTCAATGGACGGGGTATTAGTAGATCCAGCCATTACTATCAAAGCTATTGGACATCAATGGTATCGGAGTGCGCCTCTTAACGAGGGTGATTTAAGTGCAACGAAATGTACCGGTGGTTCGCGAAGCATCTGGCTTACCGGTCATCTCCCATTCCCGTCGTCGAGAGACTAAAAGAACTATAGCATGCCAGAAACGGGGAGTTGAGAGACCTATACCCCGAAATGCTCCCAGCATAGGAGCCTATGGTTCCATTCTTGTTATTGCTGGAGGTACACATACCTCTTCTCGGTGTGGTGGAGCGATATACGAAAAATAGATGCTAAGCCTGCAATGTCCGATAACGGGGCTTCAGTAGTGAATCTATCGGCACCACAGCAGTGGCATACAACTTTGGACCTAAGGGCCGGCCCCGTTACCTTTCGGAATGGGGGATCCCCGTTGGCAACAACCACGGTAGTAGTTGCGGAACTACTGGGCCAAGAGAGGACAACCTGTTGTTCCTGCTCCTCCTTCTTCGCTTCGGGGACGGAGGTCCTACGGTAGGTAAGAGCACGCACAAGCACTTGACCGAAGGGGACCAGCGCTTCTACTCCTCCACCGAGGAGCCGTTCTTGCGAGAAGCAAGGGATGTCGTGAACGGTGGGAGGTCAAAGAAAGAGAATTGACCTCTGAATACAGTGATCCTATGATCTAGATAGACTCCGTCCTTTTTTTTTTAGATAAGGGTGACTCAAGAGGGGGTGGGACCAGCTGGCATAATGCAGGCTGGAACGTGGGAATTCGAGGTCTCATGAACGAATTTTTTTTTCAAACATACTTTCCGGTCAGGCCTATGGAGGATCCTTTTAGATCTACGGGCCGGCCGTTCACATGAGCATAGGGAATCTATACTCGAGCCTTCGACTTGGCCCCTGACAGGATAGATGAGGAATCACTCTTGATCTGATTTATTGGGGCCTACAACTTCGCCAAAGCCGACTAGCATCCCTTTCCACTGCGCATTTTTCGAACAAAGAAGACTACTAAAGGATCGAATTCGCTTTTCGTGGTGAACTGGGCCGTCCCATACCTTCATTTTTTCTCATGTGTGTTGAACATTGTCTTCCTCGGTTCCAGCTTCACTGATGTAGGTAGGGCTGGGCGAGAAAGGGTCCCCTCTTGCCTATTAGTAAGCGGGCCTTCGATTCCACCGGGGTCTTACGGTCTCATAGAGGGGGGAGAACCACCTAACTAAAGAAGAATAGCGCTCTTTTAAAATAAGAGTAGGCGTGGAGAGCTTTTTGCGGGGAAACTTGCAAGTCAAGTTTGGGGGGAGGCGGGCGTCGACCCAACCTTATGAGTATTCGGACTATAACAGTTCCGATGAACAGTCACTCACTTTTGACAGTTATACGATTCCAGAAGATGATCCAGAATTGGGTCAATCACGTTTATTAGAAGTTGACAATAGAGTGGTTGTACCAGCCAAAACTCATCTACGTATGATTGTAACACCCGCTGATGTACCTCATAGTTGGGCTGTACCTTCCTCAGGTGTCAAATGTGATGCTGTACCTGGTCGTTCAAATCTTACCTCCATCTCGGTACAACGAGAAGGAGTTTACTATGGTCAGTGCAGTGAGATTTGTGGAACTAATCATGCCTTTACGCCTATCGTCGTAGAAGCAGTGACTTTGAAAGATTATGCGGATTGGGTATCCAATCAATTAATCCTCCAAACCAACTAAACCGGGGAAGCTGAAGCGGAAATGCAATTCTCGGGTGAGGGAAGGGGGAAGCCCCTGGAAGGCTTCGCTCGCTCGCTCAAAAAGCTCTAACGCTCGTTTACGAGTGGAGTGCATAAGCCCTTATTGAAGTAGGGCGAGGCCTTACTACACGAGCTCGTAAGTCAAGCACGGAACGAGCCTTGTCTACGAAGCTTCGCTTCATCATCTTGCTTGCTTCTGGCGAAGCTTAACGCACTATAACATAGGCATGCATGATGGTATGGTAGGAAGACTCCTTTTAAGGCCGACCACTACATAGGAGCGATAGGAAGCCAAGCCGTCAAAAGGAAAGGCGAGCAGCCCTTATTGCAATAGCAAACGGCCTACTTATAGCCCTATTTATACCCTTTCTGGGGGCATTCTAAGGTATTCAATGTTGCCGACTACTAAGACTTCTGTTTCAGCACCATTCGGAAACAATGTTAGGCCCTAAGTCAATCCAACGTTTTCTCCATCAGAATAAGGGAATTCCTTATCCAACAAGAAGTCATGGATTAATTTGCCGAGAGGAAGGGCAAAGCTCAACCAATAAGTCTACTAAGCACTCGTGTGCTTATGCGTTCGTTTCCTTATATCCGCTTTTCTATTACTAAAATTGTGAGAAATACAACGATTGAAACACCTTGTTACTGGAAGCGCGTAGACCGAAAGGATGAATTGAGCCACTGGTCCTTAGTTAGGGAGAGACCTTGAGAGAAAGTGGTGCCGATAGGAGATCAAATTATTGACGTGGGTGGGAGATTGTTTGAGTAGGCTCAGTAAGGGATTACCCGCGGGCTGGGTGAAAGAGCTTTCAGAAACCTTTTCACTACAAAAGGTGTGGTGTACAACTTCCGATTCTTTGCCAACAGGCAAGTCGATACTGAAACTACGGAATCTATTCTATTGAGTTGCTCGTGAACAACGAATTATGTGTTGCAAATCGTCTAGTGTCGAAAAGCTAATGTTTCCTCGAATAAGCCCTGGGCTGACTGACAGCATAGTGAGGTAAAAAAATAATAGGAAAGAGCTAGTGTAAGAAATGCTTTTTTCTATAAGATTAAGATGGTCAACGTTGACTATTTCCAACTTCAGAGAGTTAGACTAGGTGATAGATATCTTATTTCTTCTTTCTTGCTTGTAACATCTGCTTATAACCCCTTCTTACAATGCGGGATAAAGGCTAAGACCACTCACTTCTTTCGCATCAACAGAAAAAGGGCTGGCTGATAATAGTCCCCATGTGTTTGTCCCCACGCGATACCCCCAAGCGAAACTTCCCTTTTATGTATCGCCTTGAGTTTTTGATTTTCAATTTTTAGCACTGATTCAATTAAAAGGGCACATCTTCTCCGGAGCGTCAAAAATGAAAAATGTTCGTTAAAAATGAAATGCCTTATCGGCTTTCTCTTTCATACAGCCTTATTTCGTCGCTCGTTTGTTTCTTCCCCAGGCGAATTTCTTCCCTGGGCTTGCATCCCACGGTCTCTCAAAACTACACTTCACTCTAACTAAGGGTGATGCGAGCAAGTTGGCTAAGCCCATGTATCGCTTCTGGGAGTACAAGTTTACAGCTATACATAACCTAATGTCGTTGCTCAATGGTGTTGGTTGTGGGGATTTTGAGATAAACCTGTCTTCTATCATTGCCAACATATATCAACCATTCAACACTATATCAAGTGTGACTCATTAACTACCTTAATACCACGCTAAAAAAGATCCATTCAATTAAGTTAGATATACCCACCACTAAGAGGGATTCTGCAAAAGCTTCGCCCTTCGGCCGTCGCTAATTCTATACTAAAGATGGATGCATGCATCTATAGCATGTTATGCTTTTTTTATATTGCACTCCTTTGTCCTTCGGCCTTTTTTTACTCTTTTAACCATTCCTTTATAGGACCTGTTACTTATGAACACCTATTGACGACTTGGTGAAGCTTTTCAGACTCTTGCTATTACTTTACATCTTATCAATTGTTTGATCATTCTGAATTTCTTCCTCCGGGCCACCCTTAATGATCTTTTCGAACGATATACTCGAAAAAAAAAATGGTATTTTCATAAGCTACGCTAATGTTCATCAAAAAGATCTCGCTACTGCTAGAAGATGTTAATTTTCGACAATTCCATTAGAGTGCTTTAGAGTGGGGTTACACATATAAAGTTTCCTTAGTGTTTCAACGCTGCCGAGAGGTTCAAGATCCATGACGCACAGGATACGCTGTTCAATTACTACTACATCTACTGTTACGCTATAGTATTTCTATGGGCTTCTTCACAACACTAACAGTCATCAGCATTCTGGTTTTTATAGCGCTTTAGATGCTTCTGCCCGTAGTTGTAGCTGTAATGCTCTAATACCTAAGTAGCAAGCCTCTTCTTATAGCTCTTATTATTTATACACCATCTATGGTTCTATGCTGCATATGCGGGTTTGCTAAAACCATTTTTTTAGCAGGAAATAGCCAAATTCCATTCTTAATACAAGGCCGCAGGTCAAGGATAAGGGAATCTGATTTATGATACATGCCTGGAGCTATTGTGATACATGTGATACAACCCAGATTACTTTTCTTTATTTACTGATGAGTGTTCATCAATGGAGAGAGATCCTACTCAAACCCTACTCAGTACAGGTTTAGGGATGCAAACTTTTTCACACTCAAACACAGACCACGACTTCTTGAAAATGAGCTTAGGCAACTTCTCACCTAGTTGACTAGTCACATCTTTATCTGCTGGCTTCCCTCTCTCCATTCCTCCTTCGGCTTTGAAGTAGACATTGAAAGCGTATATGATACTTTCTAACTAGAATGACTCCAGCTAATCTTCTACTAATAGGTACTACAAAAGAGCGCACTTAGAAAAGAGAGTGTCATTTCGAAGAAAGGCAAGGCGGATAGGAGAAAAAGAGAAGAGTGGGGTCTACCTATTGTGTAAGCATCAACAAATTACTTTGAAATCGGGAGAACCTATTTTGTGACTTGGTCGGCATCGTGCTCTCTTTCACACAGTCTTCTCAAGTCACTAATGGCACAACAACAGGAACGAGTACACAATTGAATAAAAAAGGGAATTCACAATAAGGTGGCAAGATCCTTGTCCGTGGCAAATCTATGTTGTTGGCTACCTGGCTATTGTCTTTTCGAAAGTAGTTTATCAATTGTTATTTTCTTCTTGCTTAGGCCCTACTTCTGAAACAAGTTCAAGTCATCTAGAAAAGTATAGAATGCTTAGGACAAACATGGTGTTATTTCACATAGGCTTGTAGTGAAAGTATTGAGTGCTTCTTTGAGTGGGTAATCGATTTCAACTCATCTTTCTGGATTGTGTGAGTTCTTCCTCATTGAATAGGAGAGTAGGATGTAGCATTCTTTCTATCTTGATGTGGAGTGATCCCCGAGAACGGTATGGTCAGGAAGAAAAAATACTTTGAATGAATGATGTAGGCTGTGGATCCCTTTTGTTGATGAAGTGAAGAGATAGCGCCAATTTCCTTTGCTTCTTAAAAGACTTCTAACTGCTAACAGCGAGAGTGCCTTAGATCAGGAGCATGAACAGCACAATTACCCGGTTCTCATTGAAGAAGAAAGAGAGCTTGCTTGGTATACCTACTACGCCCTAATAGATTGTTGTTTTTTACAATGAATTCTTTCATTCGTATTTCTCTAATCCAGTCTTCCCTATCCCACAGAACGAGGGAGGTATCCACTAAATCAATATTTTCTTAAGCAAGTGAGCGGCTTAATAACCTTTATTTTTTCTCGTATCTAAATAAGAGAGAACATCTGAGAAAATCAACATTATACTGATTTAGAGACCTGTGCACTTTGATTCTAGGATGTCTAGCCCTTATTGCTAGTTATAGCATTTGGAGATCAAACAAAATCTTAATGAATTTCGAGGCTAGCCTAGTATGCTTTCTTTCTTCTTCCCTTAGACTGCTGTGGTTCCTCTCTAAGACCCGCTGTGTGAGCTACGCGGTTCTACTTGATTTGTCAAATCCGGTAGATTGGTATTCCATTGCAACATTCTAAACCAAGCCAAATTACACTTAAGGAAGGCTTATCTATGATTCAAACTAAAAGCTAACACTGTGTGTGACTAACAGATGGTTGTTGATTCGTTCATGGTATGATAAGCTTCTTCTTCATGAAAACTCCTCCTTTGGCTTTTCAAAGCATATAACACTTATAACCAGATAGCGCTCCAGGTCGAATCTATCGTTCTGGAATTCTTCACTTCCACGACGGCGATCTTTTCTCTGAGAGTTCACTCTTTTCCACCACAATTGAATGCTTCTTATTTATTGGTCATAAAGCACACATGACCTTACCGTGTTTAGTAACAAATGTTATGAAATATAAGGCTCAGGGTGTCGCCCTCACATTCATCAGAGCAAAAACCCGAAGAACTTGTTTAGCCAGGGATGTCCCTCCAAAGAACAACCTTTTTTTCTCACTGAAGAAAGAGGTTTCAGCTTTAGACAAAAGAAGTCTGCTCTGCGGGTGATACAAAGGGAAAACGAGTGTGGTAAGTTGTAGACATCTAGAACTCAAATAACTTATCAACAGAGCTATCTTTTGATAGCATTTCAATGGCTTATTCAAGGTCAATCCGTTATAAATGACATACTGCACAGGTGCTGTTCTTCATAGCTGCTATTGGTCAACTTGCATTCTTCACTGACATACATCAATTTCCCAATCCTAAATTCAATAACAAAAGAATGTCCTCTCAGAACCAAAAACTCTTCCCCGCCTGCTTGCATCTGGAAACTATGTGGTGCTCGGGATGAACCGATGTCTAGAGCACTTTCTCAAAAACAAGAAGACTACAAATAGAGCTATTCAATCAAACTCAGGTACTATGATGGTGGACTACCAATTCTCTTTCTTGTTGAATGCAAAAGAAGCAAGATTATAGGCCGTATACTATGTGATTTCATCTTAGACGATCAAATCACTAAATGATCTCTCTCTACGGCACTCTTATTTCAATGTTTGGCTAGGCTTCTTCTTTCCCGAAGGACCTCTCACTCTCTGGAATGTCCGATTAACCGCTGCTTAGTGGTATCGAATGATACAAAGTTGTTCAAGGAGCTAAACGCGAACACAAGAAATTGCGTACCTTAGATGCCATAAGTGTTCCTTACCGAGGGAAAAAGCATTGGGACTACTTTACCCACCCTTATTAGCAACCTCATCATAAAGAGAACCCAGAAGGACAATATGCGGATCTTCTCCTTGCCTTCCTTACAGCTACGAGAGACGAAAGGTGCTTCAGAAAGCTGAGAGAAAGACACCAGGATCTACTGCCACAGTATGATACCAATGAACATACTTGAGCCACTGCTGTTCCCTTTTACTCATAATGGAAAGAAAAGAGATGCAGAAAGAAGAGTCTAAAGAAAAGAATCGAATATATAACGATTATAGCCGTGTATGTAGTAGGAAGAGGAAAGAAAGAATTAATACAACTATGTTGTCAACTATTTATGCTCATTGCTAGAGTGAAATAAGTTTCTTCATGCGCTTACGAATAAGCAAAAAGAATAGATTCTTACTCAAATAGTTTGGTTTGTAGTGTAGTTTTATTTCTTGACTCTAGTAGTGTAGTTAGCATGCCTTCCGTTCCTTGCTTGCTTATGCACTTTTTAATTAAAGACGACCTTTCAATTAATTATTGACTGGATAAAGTAGTATTAGTTAATATACGCTGATTCAGACAAATCACAAATAAGAGACAGTCTTTTTCGATACTGTATGCTAGGACAGACCTGTAGGTGAGCACAAGCACAGCCAGCCTTCCACCTCTTTATACTTATGTTTAGCAGTGTACCTGGTCTTACTTCTTTTTCAGTTTACGCTTGTGTCCCAAGCTTGCAAGTTCGAAGAAGAGTATTGTATTGACCTGAATCAAGTCTTGCCTATTATTGCTGGGCAAAAGCAGTTTGATAGGAAGAAGTCCGTATTTCTACCGAAAAGTAGTTACGAAAGGAGGAGTTTTCTTGCATAAGTTGTTGACGTTGCTTCCGGAGAAGTAGTTAGTTTCCAGAACAGAGCGAGAAAGAAGAGAAAGAGAGGTACGCACTGTGAAAGAAGCCAAGCCCTCTAACCCATTTCTCTGGTCCTATATGTTTTTTTTGCAAGTACCATTCCTGCTATTCGCATTGATTGAGTACTTTAGAGTCTTGATGGAAGTGTCAAATACTTAGTAGGAAGTCCCGGTGGGTAATCACCAAATGTTCTAGTACGAGTACATCCAGTTCCGGGTGGTCATCTAGTATGGGACCTAAGAGAAGCCCTTTTTGAATCCTTTTATTAAGCCATTGCTAATCCCGTAAGGCAATCCTTCAACGTTGTAGAAAAGAGTTCAATACAAAAGCACACAAAGGCTTTGGACTATGAAAGGCTACCTTTATCATGCATGAATAAGGCCGGGAGATTATGTCCTCAACAAACCTATCTACTACTAAATGACAATTAAAGGGACGCCAACCATTGGAGGTGATACTGGTGATGGTAATGGTGAAGATTCTTCTCTTTTTCCTGGGTACATAAAGATAAGAAGAAGGCAACGAAAAGCACTTAGAAAAGGCTATTAAGAAACTGATCCACTATTTGAATTGAAACCTGTCATCCACGTTAGAAAGAGAGCCATGAAAAGCATAGATCCTCAAGGAAAGGAAAAAACACCAATTCGTCTATTTACGATTCCCATAAACCAGGCCGTGCTTTCTTTTATTTAGTAAGCTCAGCCGAAGAGCCCTGGACCGGCAGCACCTGCAAATGAAACATGCATGCCTTTCGCTGCGCGCCTTTACTTGCTTCGGAAATCAAACAATGCATTTCTTCTCAACATAAACATATACCGGTCTTTCTCTCTAGCCTATACTTGACCTTGCGTACAAGCCTATTATCCTATCGGTATGCCTATGTGACCCATATGTGCTAAACCGGTACTTGTTACTTACTTCTATCTATTAAACGTTACCGGTACTTAGTTACCGTGACTTAATAATGCTTAGTACAAAACCTTACTACGTAGTTCAAGCTATACTGACCTTTCCATGTTTTGTACTCATCACTTGCCTATGAGCTTACCTGTGAATACTTTGTCCAGCAGCCCTTGTTTCTAAGCACCCATCTCTTGCTTTGCCTCCTCCTTGCAACCAGAAACCTATCGCCCCTCTCTTTTCAAAACAAACAACGCGGAGCGCCTTGTGAAGTGAAAAGATGAGCTATGATGACTTGGCTTCCTTTCTTCTTTTCCTTGTGCAAGTCAACTGTTCCCTGGCACACCTTCAGTTCAGCTGTGACATCTTGCACTTGTAAGATCACTTGCTTGCCTTTATGCTTGAGTTTCCGCATTCCTTTACTCCAGTCAACTGTCATTTGACCAAAACTTGACAACCAGTCAATGCCTAAAATAAGATCATAACCTTGTACATCAAGCACCCTAACTTCTGTTTCAAATTCATGGTTTTGTAACTTGAATTGAAGGTTGTCACATTTGGTACTGGTCAATAACTTACGGCGAGACGAGCAGCCCTATACCACGTGTAGCCACACTCGTCTGTCCTTTTCTACTTAGTTGGACAGTCAGAAAATCGTATAAAAATGGTGTGGTGGAGAATGCGCGTTAGCGCAACGGCTTTCGCGCTAGTTGCTCAATCCGTTGCTTGCTTCTCTTCTGTCTTGGAAAAGTGAGGATTTCCTATCTGATCCAAGGGAAGGAAGAGAGGTGGAAAGTGTTGCTGTGTCAAATCGAGATTGTGTGGGTGTTCAGTCTACCGCTCA
>Ga0307488_10001299_pt1 | contig 20836 bp, 35 predicted proteins | sample SB02metaG_FD_202248 | JGI IMG/M metagenome (GOLD analysis project Ga0307488, IMG submission 202248) | Sea-ice brine microbial communities from Beaufort Sea near Barrow, Alaska, United States - SB 0.2 | ecosystem: Environmental > Aquatic > Marine > Coastal | place: USA: Alaska | collected... | reverse complement strand
GCATAAGGGAGGTAAAGTTTTATGATGGTCAGACCCCCAGGCTTTAGTCGTTTTTTTCTGTTTATAATACGGGACAAAGTTGTTTGATGGTGTTCAAAGCTATTTTCTGATGCTTAAATTGATGGTATTGCAACGCTATTGTAGTGTATATGCACAAGATCCAATCTAAAGCAATTCCAGATACATTACAGTCATTTATTTATTACATTGATACGTGAGTATACAAGGCACAAAAAAAAGCCCTTAAATGGGCTGATAATGATTAGTATTAATATGGTGGTATATTATTGCATTAAATTGAGCTTAGATCCATACAATACAACAAGGCACAAAAAAAACCGCATCGATTAGATACGGCTTTCATTGTTTGTTTGGTTTGGTTATTAGTCTTTATTAAAATACTCCTTTAGTGTTGGCTCGTTGTCTCTCATATTTAAAATAGCGAATTTATACATTTGCCTACTATACCAACTTGCAAACTTAATTAGTTCAGTGTCGTTTTTAAATTTGTCTAAATACTTTTTTGTTTCCATATCGTTTTTAGTTTTGTTTATTATACCACTTTATAAATTTGATTACTGCTTCATATGTAGCCTTTTTTTTGCACCTACACGTTTGTGTCGAATGTTCATACACTTTTTTCGGGTCATAAATACAAGCCCTATCTTTACTCATAGTTCCCTCTTTTATATTCATAGTAACCTGATAATAAGAACACTCATTGAATTCATTCCAACTGGACATAATTTTAAAGTTGGCTTTATGCTCTCTCTCTATTTTGTCTACTAAAGGCATAAGCCAATCCCAGGATTTGTGAAATTCCAACTGATCCAACTTGTAATGGCATCCATTAAAGTCGTAAAGACCGAAGCCTATTGAATATTTTTGTTCAAACTCTGCTATCAATTTGTTGTTTTCTATTGTATTCATATCGTTACGCTTTTTTAAGTTTATGAAATTGTCTAGTGGTAAATAAATATATGTAATAATTCCAAAGGTTTACATTTTCGGGGAAACGAGTCCCAATATAGTGCATTGGATTGTTATATGCTTCTTTTTTAAATTGTAAGAATGTAAGCATATTTCTAAATGGCTTCCTCTTTGTGATTGTATTTTCGTCTATGATACAATCTATATTTTTGATTTGTTCGTGAACGGCAAATTCAACCGCTTTTTTATAGTCGTTAAACTTATAAGTATTCACTTTTTTAAACTCCCAAAAAAAGAGCTTCTGTATTTCTGTTTGCGTGATTTGGTATTTCATAATGTTGTTTAATTTAAGTTAATTAATATAGTACCTGATTTACTGTTTGTTTTTTTTCTTAGTACGTCAATGTGTCTGACAATTATATCCTTTGAATGGTCGCAGTACATTATAGCAAACTGCCTTGCATCATCTAAAGAATTTTTTTTAATTATCATAGAGTTAGTTCCGTTTATTATTATGTAGCTTTTCATAATCTTACTTTTTAAGTATTTCGTTAATTTGGTCAGTTAGTTCACAATAATCTTCTCTAATATAATAAGAGGCTAATAAAGAGGCTAAAAGTTCACTATTTAAATCTTTTGCATCGTAGCCCATTTCGTCTGCTATCCTCATAGACTCGCAAAGGGATCTATCGTACTCCATTAAATACCTCATAGCTTCCGAGTAATACAAAATTTCAACGTAAAAAAGCCCTTCAGATTCGATTTCATCATATAGTTCTATATGGTCAAAAGGTACATTTTCGCTTCTTTGCTCAAAGCATAAGTTTGTTACATCGATTTGCAAATTATTTGCATCGAATAAATTTTGAATCATTTCTTTTTTTGTTGGTTTCATCGTGTTTGGTTTTTGTGGTTAGTGTTTATTTAGTTGTTTTTTTATCGTACTGAATTGCATCTTTTATAACTAAGCACAAGACAAAAATACCGAAAGGCATCATATACAAAGCAGCTTCGTTACTTGTTGCAACAAATAAGATTAAAATAATAAGGTTTAATAAAATTAAAATTGTAATAGCGAAATTGTAAGTGAATTTTGTCATTGTAGTGTTTTTTTTTGGTTAGTTTTTGTGATTAGTATGGTGTAAATCTAAACAAGTTTTTAACAACTGCAAAACATTTGACCCTAAATGTACGTGTGTAAGATTTTAAATTTATCTCGCAAATTTTCGGTGTCCTGTTTTATAAATTTTACTCAATTTTATTTTTTATGCTGGATTTTTATAATACAAATAAATCAAATATGCAATAGGATGGACAAATTAATTGAAAAAAGTTGGATCGAGCTGTACACCCTACCGTTGCTGGATTCTATTTTTGACCCCTCACCAAGCCCCTCCCCTACCCTGCTCATTTTTTCTCCATTTAACGTGTTTTTAATGAAACCCTGGGGGATTTTATTTTTTTAATTGAAAAAACTTTATTATGTTTGTAAAATAATTAACAATTACTAAACAATCTAAAAAACTAACCAAATGGAAAAAGATTTGATAAATATGATTAGACCTATGATAATTAGGTGTTGGAATCTAAATAATTCTGAATTATGTATAGACGTAAATGTTTCAGTTGTATATTTGCCTGATGTATATGATGGTGAAAATATTCCAATTATAAGATATACATTACATATGCTTACAGGAAGAAAGCAAGAAGAAAAGAACTGTTCTGTTCCATTTACTGAAATGATTAATTCATTTGTAAAAAATTCTTATGAGAGCTTATTAGATGTAAGCTAGTGTACGCAAAGTGAAAGTTTCATTTTCGGCTGTGGTGCGGCTAGGGATTTATACCACCCCACCCTTTTATTAACAAGTAACAATTAAAAACAAGTATATATTATGAATGGACATTGGAAAAAACAGTTTAACTACGATTATCTAGGATCGTATTCTTTAGATGGAAAGAAAGAAGCGGTGGTCACTATCACCAAGCTAGATACAGATAAGGTCACTGGGCAGCAAGGTCGCAAAGAAGATTGTTTTGTGGTTTGTTTTAAAGAGTTTGATAAGCCAATGATACTCAACCGAACTAATGCTAAAGCAATCGAAAAGGTAGCAGGTAGTGGACTTGTTCAAGATTGGGTAGGTACACAAGTTACCCTTTATGTAGAGCAAGGTGTTAAAGCTTTTGGTGAAATAGTAGATGCTCTTAGGATTAGAGATAAGAAGCCAAGTAGACAGAAGATGACTAAAGAGATTGAGACGAGTATGCTTGATGCTATCAAGTCAGGTAAAGGAAGTCAAGTAGAACAAGCTCTGTTACGTTATGAATGTAGTGTAGAACAGAAGTCTAATATTGGTAAAGCGTTAAAAGGATGATGCTTCTAATTATTATAGCCTGGATATTATCAATAGCTAATGCACCTTGGTGGATTTGGATTTGTTTTATAGTTCACGTTGTAGGTAGCTTCGTAGCGTGGCTATTTAATGGAGATGCAAACAGATTAATTAAGAAACTTAAAGAATAACTACTATGAAAACCTTTGATACCGATGAAGAATACTACGGAGACTATGACTATGTAACTAATTCACAGTTAGGTTACATTAAGAGAGGCCCAGCTTACTATTGGAAGATGCGTAATGGTGGAAAGGTAGATTCACCTGCTCTTAGATTTGGAGCTTTAGTCCACACGCTTATATTAGAGCCTGAAAAGTACCAAGAGAACTTTATTGTATTTAACGCTGAAGATAGACCTGAAAGAGATAAGGGAATGACTAGCAAAATCAATAAAGCTTGGAAATTAAATATGGAAGAAGATTGTGCAAGTGGTCGAAAGTATCTTATGACTATGGATCAATACTCTTTAGCTGTAAAGCTCAAGAATAAACTATTGGCTTGTAAAGAAGTAAAAGATATTTTAGACAACTGTGAAACGGAAGTTCCTAAATGTTGGTTAGATTTTAATACGATGACTAAGTGCAAAGGTAAAGCGGATATATTAGTTTCAGGTGGTGATATGCTAGTAGACATTAAGACTACAGGGAAAGATGTAGCAGACTTTAAAAAAAGTGCTTATCGTTACGCTTACAATAGGCAAGCGGCATTCTATATGGATGGCTTTGGAGCAAAGGAGTTTGTATTTATTGTAATAGAATCTAATGCGCCACATCAGATAGGTATCTTTAGGTGCTCTGATATGTTTTTAGATTCAGGTAGACAGGAATACATAGATTTATTAGAGAAGAAAAGATTGTTTTGTGAAACACAAGTAAAAGCAAATAACCACATTATACACGAAGAATTATGAAAAGTAAATTAGCAACACCATACGGAAAGAGAAGGTTAAAAGAAGGGTTATCCGTAGTAACAAGATATTGGGGAGTAACAAGTGAAGATGTGTTAGGTAGGTCTAGGTTAAGACACATTACTAATGCTAGACATTCTCTTAGGTATTACCTATGTATGAGTGAAGATTTAACTTTATCTGAGATTGGTTTACTTACAAATGGTGACCATTCTTCAGTAATACATTCTAAAAAAACATTTGATATTTTAGAAGAGTATGATAAAGATTACAAAGTAATGAATATGATGTTTAAAGGTGAGATCCAACATACTTTTAACATTAGCAGAAAGACTAGAATATCTGAAATATTAGTATCTGGTTTAACAGTTCAAGATAAAACTGAGCAAATTATGGAGCTTTATGAAAATAGATAGACTAGATGTAGCACACGAAGAAATCACAGACAATTGTGATGAGTACATAATCATATCAGCCGAATCTAAGGTTGACGATGCAGACTTTGATTCAACTGAGGAGTTGATTACTAGAGCTTATGTAAAGACCGATGGAGAGATACTAAGAGAAATTTTAGTGGAAGAAATGTTAAATTCAAAAAAATTTGCTAACTTCGTCAAAGAAGTTGTTAACGAGTATAATCAATTAAATTCTGAATTATGAGTAACTTACAAATTACAGGTACAATCACTAAAATTACTGATGTACAAGAAGGAACAGCTAAGTCAAGTGGAAAAACTTGGAAGAAGCTAGGTTTCGTAGTGCAAACTACAAGCGAATACCCAAAGGATGTTTTCTTTAGTGTATTTGGAGAAGAGAAGGTAGAGAACTTTCTAAAGTTTAACAAGGTAGGTCAAAAGGTAGACGTTAGCTTTAACGTAGAATCTAGAGAGTATAATGACAAATTTTATACTGACCTCCAGGCTTGGAAAGTGTTTACAAATGCAAGTGGTGACGATAAAGCTAATGTTGAAGCTCCAAAAGAGGAGTTCCACAAAGCTGACGATTTACCATTTTAATATTGGAGGGGTGTAATAGCCCCTCTCTTATTTCTTTATCTAAAATTAACCAAACTAAATTAAGAAATGATGGCTAAAAGATTTACAGACACAATGAAATGGGATGAAGATTGGTATTTAGACCTGTCTTTAACGCAAAAACTATTTTGGATTTACATTTGTGACAATTGCAATCACGCAGGTATATTTAAACCGAACAAAAGATTATTTGAGTTACTTATTGGTGACGATTTAGACCTTAATAGGTTCTTAGTTCAAGTAAATGATAACAAAGAAAGAATTATAATATTATCAAATGGAAGGTGGTATTTAACAGGGTTCATAGAATTTCAGTATGGATCATCATTAAATGAAAATAATAGAGTTCACAAATCTATATTAAAGTTATTAAACGATAACGACTTAAATTGGGATGGTCAGGTGTCAGAGCCAAAACAATTGACTAAAAAAGAATCTAAAGAACAAGCAAAGCCTTTGTCAATATCTGAAGCTGTAGATTATTTTATACTGAAAGGTAGTAACAAGAAAGATGGTGAAAAGTTTTATTATTTCTACGAGTCTAATGGATGGAAGGTAGGTAAAAATAAAATGAAGAACTGGAAGATGGCTGCTTCAGGATGGGTTTCTAGAGACAAGCAAACTAAACCTGATTCAGATTATTTAGGTGGTCAACTTCAAGCAATGAAGTCATAATTATGGCTCTGTATAGAATGACCTCTCGTGAGGAGGTAGTAAGCTATTGTAAGGATATATATTCCAAAGGGTACACCAAAGGTAAGCACACAGGAATAGACCCTCTTAAACCTCACTATACGTTTCGTAAAGGCGAACTAACTATTATGACAGGGTTCGCTAATATTGGTAAAACAACTACACAATTATTTCTTATGATAATGGCATCTAAGCTCTATGGCTATAGGTGGTTAATGTATTGTCCTGAGAACGAACCTGTGGGTGATTTAATGATAGATATTGCTGAGATGTACTGCGGTAAAACAGCAGACAAAGACTTCTCAGATAGGATGAATCAAGACGATTACTTGATGGCTATTGATTGGGCTTACAAGCATTTTACCGTACTTACATTTGATGAGACCCCTACTGTGGAGGATGTGTTGCAATCGTTTAGCGATATAATGCAAGTCGAGCATTACGATGGTGTATCTCTTGACCCTTTAAATGATTTAAAAGCAGCAGAGAAGCAATCTAAGTATGAGTATTACTATGATGCTTTGAGTAACATAAGGAGGTTTATTAAGAAGTTTGACATTATGTTCTACCTTGTGGTTCACCCAGGTACTGCTGCTAACCGAAGAAGGAACGAAGACGGTACTCGACCTGCTCCGAATATGAGCGATGTAGAGTTTGGTGCTATGTTTGGAAACAGGGCGGATAACTTTCTTGTTTTTCACAGAAATCCACAGAGTGATAAGTGGAACGTAACTGAGATCCACGTACAAAAGATTAAGTTTCAGAAACTTGTCGGAGTACCTACACCTGAGTTAGACCCTATTAACTTGTTTTATTCGTATAAAAAACGTAGATTCGAGTATCTAAATGAAAATGGTAGTCTAATAGACCCATTAGATAAAGCAAGAAGAACTAACCAAACATTCTAAAGCTATGAAATTAAAAGTAGGAACAGATTTTAGTGGAATAGGCTCACCTGAGACTGCACTAAAAAGATTAAACATACCACACGAAAATGTGTTTGCTTGTGATATTGATAAATACGCAAAAGCATCTTATCTAGAGCTGCACGATCCAGGAAAGTTTTATGAAAATATTACTACTCGTGACCACACCAAGGTAGAGCGACTTGATTTGTATGTAGCAGGTTTTCCTTGCCAAGCATTTAGTTATGCAGGTAAAAGAAAAGGGTTTGCTGATGAGACAAAAGGTACTTTGTTTTTCGATGTAGCTGAGTTTATACGAAGCAACAAACCTACTTGCTTTATACTTGAAAATGTAAGGGGTTTAGTTTCTCACGATAAGGGTAGAACATTTCAAACGATTATAGATATACTTTCTAATGGAGGAGGTAGTTTAAATGGCCAAGTAGGATTAGATACAATAGACAATGGTCTAGGTTATCACGTTTACTACAAGATTCTAAATAGTAAAGATTTTGGTGTTCCTCAAAACAGAGAAAGGATATTTATTGTTGGGTTTAGGAACTGGAGAGAGTTTAGTTTCCCTAAGGAGATGCCTTTAGATAAAAGCCTAAAAGATGTGCTTGAAGATAATGTTGATGAAAAGTTTTACTTGAGTAAAAAAATGATTGATGGGTTTTACAAGCACAAAGCAAGACACGAAGAAAAAGGTACAGGTTTTAAATTTGAACCAAAAGATGGTAGCGGTGTAGCTAATTGCCTTAGAGCAAATGCAGCTCTATGTCCTACAGATAACACAATTATTGAAAAAGAAAAACCTAAAGTTATTACACACAGTCTTTACGGCAGAACAAGTAAAAACGGAAATGGTGGGTCAGGACATTTGACTAGAGAAGACGGCCTGTCTTATTGCGTTGATACAGGTAACTTTCAAGCAGTAGAGATTAAAGATAATGTTGTACAATTAAACCCAAGCAAAGAGTCGGGGGGTGTTCAACCATATCAGCAGAATAGAATTTATGATATTGATGGAGTTTCACCTGCTCTTATGGCTAATTTAGGTGGTGACAGAAGTCACAATATAAACACTCCGAGGATAAGAAGGTTAACACCTTTAGAATGTTGGAGATTGCAAGGGTTTAGTGACGAAGATTTGCGTAAAGCGGAGAAGGTGTGTTCTAATAGCCAGTTGTACAAACAAGCAGGTAACTCTATAACTGTTGACGTTATGGTAGAGATATTTAAGAAAATCTATTTAAAATAAAAAGTTATGGCAGACGAGATAACAATGAAAGCAATAAACCTATTGAGAGATGCTGATCCAAATATGGATGAGTTAGATAGTTTAGATAAGTTTATATCACATCAGCAAGAGGTAGTTGAGATGTATAAGCAATTTAAAGACCACCCTAGAGCAAAGGAGCTTCAACCTAGGTTGACTGTCTTTGAGGAAAGTGCTTTTGCTTTTACCTATGTATATACGATGATGAAAACGTATAAAAGAGAAAAGATTTTAGCTAATGCAAATGAAATGGCTATGGCTTCTGCTGTTATAGAGCTTAAGCAAGAGTTAGATATATTAACTAAATTAGATAAAGGTGACTAAAAAAGAACTAAACTTGTTAGACCGATTTGCTAGTAAGTATAAAATTGATTGTGTTCCTTCCGAGGGAAAGTATGATTTTTGGGATTTTACTTACAAGTGGGATGACAGAAAGTTTTATTGTGAAATGAAGCAAAGAAACTTTAGTTTAGATTTTGCTGTAGATAAGTACAGCGAAGGAATACTCCTGGAGATGCACAAGTACGAGAGAATATTAAGACGAACCAAAAACGAAAAAGGGTCGCAAGGATTGTATGTAAATTTCTTTGATGACGATAAGGTTCTTGTATATAATTTAAACAAGATTAAGGTTGATAAATGGTTTTGGAAAACTATGCCTGAGTCAACTGATTTTGGTAGAAAGAAATTTGTTTACAAATATATTACGTTTTTAAACTATGATAAAGGAAAAGTTTTGTATATTTGATTAGTTGTGATTTAGTAGTTCATAACTTTGGTTTTCATTGTTTGGTTAATTGGAAAAGGAGGAGTCAGTTTTGATTCTTCCTTTTTTTTATTTACATTTGTTAAGAACCAAACAAAAAGTATATGAAAACAATTAATTCATTAAGTGGAGGTAAAACCTCAAGTTACATAGCAGCCAACTACCCTGCTGATTACAATATATTCTCATTAGTTAGGACTGATGATAAAAGTTGTTTATTTCCTGATGCGAAATTAAGACAAATAGTATCAGATAGAATCGGTAAAGAGTTTATAGGTACTTTAGAGATGGATGAAATAATATACACTATGCTTGATTTAGAGCAGTATATAGGAAAGGAAATCACTTGGGTTACAGGTAAATCGTTTGACGAGATAATCAAGAGGGGTGATAAGGTTTACTTGCCTAATAAAGCTCAAAGGTTTTGCACAGTTGAAATGAAATTAAAACCTATTCAGGAATGGTGGTTTAAAACCATAAACGAAGTTGTCGATATGCGTATAGGTTATCGAGCCAATGAAATGAGAAGAAGCAAGTCAATGATTGAGAGGTTAAGGGATGGGGTTCAATATGATAAATTTGTTGTAGGGTCAAAGAATGGTAGAAATAAATGGAAAGAATTAGCGTGGAGAGTTCCATCATTCCCTTTGATTATGGATAGCGTATTTAAGGATAAAATAGAAGAATATTGGAAAGAAAAACCAATTAGGTTTGCTTATATGAATAATTGCGTAGGTTGTTTTCATAGAAATCCAGTGTTATTGAAGCATTTAAGTAACACAAACGAGAATAAATTTAATTGGTTTATGAACGCTGAAACAGATGTAGCACAATTTAAAACTGAAACTAGCTACAAGAATATTAAAAGAAGTTTAAATCAAACTAATTTATTCGATGAAGATTTTAGCGAATGCGATAGTGGGTTTTGTGGACTTTAAAACTAAAACATTATGATGAACAAGAAACTCACACCAAGTTACTACGATAATAAATCTATTAGAGATAAGATAGATGTTTTATTGGAACAGAACGCATCAAACGTAGCCAATTCGGGTACAGGTAGCAAACTAGATATAGGCGATGATAGTAAGGTTAAAGATGCTTGGGGAATAATACAAGTTAGGATCAAAGAGCTTGACCCTGTGTTTTACGATATAATTAAGGAAAGATGAGTAAGATAGAGGAAGAAGTGTGCTTTAAGATTCTAAAGCGTTCTGATATAGGTAAACAGAAGTATGGTGTTACGATGGAGCGACAAGACTTGAGTAGATTACAATGGCTTAAACACGCTCAAGAGGAGGCAATGGACTTAGCTGTGTACCTGGAGAAGCTAATCAACGAGGAGGAAAGCAAACCCTTCAAGTACGAATGGAGTATAACTAATGAAGGGGACAAATAGTCCCCCTCTTTTTTAACTTCCACAAGCCTCGCAATCTTCATCATCAATGCTACACGATTCGGGTTGGTCTTGTTCTTCTAAATCTTGAATCCAATTACCGAACACTTCTTCGGCTACTTCTTCTGCTGTTTTCTTTCGCTTTCCTTTATCCATTCTTCAGGTATTAATTTATCTGCCCACTTGATGCTGTGTTTTTCACACCACTCAGAGTAAGTCGTTTTACTTCCTTTAAATAATTTGTTTGTGTGTCTTTGAAATACCATTCTAATATCTAAATCAGGATGTTGTTTTATGACAAGTAACATTTTCTTTCTGTCGTTAGCCGTAAACCATCCCTTTAGCTCTAAGATAATGCCATTAGGTAATATTACATCGGGTGTGTATTTCCTTTGCTCCGATACTTCATAATATATATTCTTAGTTTCGTATTCAAAACAAACACCAAGGTCATCAAGCCTAGAACAAACATCCTTTTCATAACCGCTTCTATATTTATTGTTTTTACCACTCTTTGCCATAGTTGTTGTCTTTGTTTTCTTCATAAGTTTTCCTGTTGTGACAGGAGTGGCAAAGCGATTGTAGATTACCTAAACCAAATTTACTTCCACCTTGTTTAATTGGAACTATGTGATCCACTACATTTACGGCAACTGTTCTACCTTCACTTTCACATTGTACACAAAGGGGGTTACCACCTACCCACCAAGCTCTAAGTTTTCTCCACTTAGATGTATTATAAAAAGATGTGTCACCTCCCCAAGATTTATTCTTGTCAACAGGTTTAACTCGACCTCTTCCTTTTGGTAGTGTAGGCAATTTATTTAGGCTATAGTTAATTCAAATCCGTTTCCTTCACAGGTTTCGAGTAACTCATCGAGAGTCCTTCTAGATGCTGCAATATCCAACAGGGAGTCTGCGTTGATTTGTGCAAACCTATTGCCAAGCAGAATACACCCTCTTGTGTCGGTATTAAAGTTTCCTGAATGAATAAGTATGTATTTTCTATCTCGAACATCCTCTAATATAAAGTGATTTTTGTATTTAGGCGAATATCTAGGTGCAACTTTATAAACACCTTTAGGAATACAACTAACATTTCTCATATTAGCCAACCAAGGTAACTCTAAAGTAACGCAATCAAAGACTTTCTCTAAGCCATTATACAAAGTAAAATAACCTAAAGTTTGTTCTTCTGATTCACTTACACGATTCAAATAAGCCTTTTTCATTTCTTGTTAAATATCTTTTGTAGTTTACTCTTATCACAGGTACACGACTTCGGTTCACCCATAAAGCAAAGGGGTAGTACAGCAATTAAAGCTAAACAAAGTGTTTGCCAGGTAATCCCTAATGTGTCTATTTGACTTACTGAGGCTACAGCTAAAACGCCTGACACAGTTCGTTTTGATGACCATTTACCTTTGTGGTCTTTAAACATCTCAGGTACTATTGCGAATATACTTTTAGCTGCCATTTTAGTAAATATAGCCATAATTATTCTTGGTTTTTTTTCTCATTATTCTTAATAAAGAAAGATACTAAATCATCAGCTAAACCAAATACCTTATCATCTTTTACGGATGGTGTAAGCCTAACAATTACTTTAGCAGTTGCTAAAACAGATAAAAGTAACTCAGCTCCGTTGTCTAATAAAAATCCTAAAATTTGTTGCATATTAATGTTTTTTTTGTTATAAGTAAAGGTAATGAAAAAATAGGGGAAAAGGTAGCGTTAAAACCTACTTTCTCATCCCTTTACTTTTATTTCTTATCTTAATAATTTCTGCTACCCATTTATATATACCAAAAGTAACTGCTAATACAAGAGAAGTAATCTGTAAAGACTCCTCTACATCAGAAAAACTTAATCCTAATGCTGTAAATTGAGCGATTGCTACTTCTGTTGAACTTCGATCCATAATTTCTATTTATTTTATAAAGGATTATTCCAATCTAATATTAATACTGCCGTTGCAACTGCATCACCTAATACCGCTGATGCGTTCATACTAATCATTAAAACATCTCCTGCTAAAAAGCTATTAGATACACCGCCTTGATTTGTAAACGTGTCCCACTTATAAGCTGAGTCATCAAACCCCATATTAACAATACCACCTGAGAAAGAGCCTGGGCCTAATACAGGAACTTCTACTCCTGTTGTTGCAACATTAACCGCAACACTTGTATCTAGTCCAGGGTGTTCACCTCTGACCGTTATAAACTCCACAACACCATTACAAGGAGCAATAAAACCTCCATACTCTAAGTAACCCGAACTTGATGTGCTATCAAAAACACCTCCGTAACCAAATGGTAAATATACGTTGCTTGTAGTAGTGTGAGAAAAACCACAATGTAATACGTGCCTTTGTTTTGATGTGACTAGACCTGCGGAAGTAAAGCCTTGAGCTGTTACTACTCCCGAAGCACGGTTGAATTTAAAGTCGTGAGGAGATCCACCCTCTGAATTAGTATTTGATGAGCCTGCTAAAGCACCACCATAATAATATTGTACATCATCACCAGTTGAATCTGAACTACCCGATGCACCCAAAACTGTATTTGCCTCGTAGTCTAAGCCTAATATAAGCGAACCTACAGGATAGGATGTCTCAGGAAATATTTCTGCTCCTGTTGAACCAAACCTTACTACAAATTCATCTTCAGTATTAGTGCCTGGCTGATTTCCAAAATCGTTATTAATTACTAAAGGATTAGAACCGTCAGGAAAAGTAAGAAGAACTTTAGAAAATTTAAGTATTTTACCTTTCATATTCGCATCTAGGTTGATAACACCTAAAGCTAAAGGATTCCCACTACCATCTATATTGGATATTTCTGTGCTAACAACACCATACGCTTGTTCTGCTAAAAACTCATTAGTTCTTATATCTATGCCTTTTACAGCAGAGTTTATTGCTGCAACATCACTAGATAATTTTTGTAAACTTTTCGCCATAACTTAGTCTCCTTTTATTCTAAACCATTCACCATCCATAATCTCACTATTAGCTTTAAACGTGCCACCTAAGAACATATAATATTTTGCATTTGAATCATCGCTATTTAGTTTGTACTTAACTATATCTAAAGGGGATATATTAGCACTTTGAATACTTCCTTGCAATATTTGAAGTGGGCTTTGTTGTAATTCTAAAAACTCTTTTACTAAAAGTTGTGTAGCTATTTCACCTTTAGATGCATCAGTACCTCTGTAAAAATTAGAGGTTATAGCGTTGTTATTTATATCTGTAACAGCAAAAGTAGCATTCGACTCAGTAACACCAATAACAACATCGTCTAAATCAAAATTTTCTGTAGCTGTAGAATTAGTAATTGTTTCAACATATCTAGCTTCATTAGTGCTAATAGAGCTTGTTTCTTCAGCCTCTAAAGTGATTTCTTCAGACTTTGATGACTTAGTAATTAAATTTACATTTACAGGTGTTATACTCCTAAAGCCACCACCACCCCCTGCTCTGAATTTAGTGTAATCAATATTAGTTTCTATTTTAACAAATATATTACTTGTGTTTGGTAAGGATGGTATTTCTACAGCAAACTTTAACCTACCTCTAAAATTATATTCATTATTAGCCTCAGTAAATTTAATTATATCACCATCGTTTTCATTAAATTTCTCAGGGTTACTTCTAGCTCCGACAGAACTACCTGTGTTAAATTTTAATGAATAAGGACTACTAAAAGAATCTGTTGGTGGATTATTAACATCCCGACCTCTAGACAAAACAATTCTCTTTTCTGAGGCTGTCCATTCTAATTCATTATTAGCGACATTTATTTGTAAATATTTATCTGCAACTCCTGTAGATACAGCTTTAATAGTTATGTAAGAATTAAAACTTTGAGTACCTGAGTATATTGCAAATCCTGAACCTAAAGTACCTAAATTAGTATTAGGCATCGTCTCTGTATAAGTAGAAAACCAATCTAAGTTATAACTCTGATTATCCACTATTTGACCTCCGTAAACAAAGTCATTAACTGAACCAAAGTCAGTTATACCTGTTTGCCCTAAAGCGAAAGCAGAACCAATAGAAGTAAAAACGGTGCTAACCGATTTAAACGGAGCTTCGTAAGTGAAACTTGATCCACCTAGTATTGCGTTAGTAGATTGGTCTATGTTAATTAAATTTGATTCACTAGAAGATGTAGCTAAAGTTGTTTCGCTATTATAATTGTAAAATGTGTTTGATCCGTTTGTAGTGCCTATATAATGATTGGGTTGTATAAAGTTGTATGTTCCCTCTGCTAAAAAACCAACTGTATTAAATATTTTTAGAACTTCTTCAAAAACATCTGATTGTTTATACTCAAAAGGAAAATTAGTGTTTGTAGCAAAAGCACCTTTGCAAATATAATATTTACTTGCATCATCTGTAACTACATTTTGATCCGCAGCAATATGCCAATCTATAGCAGTTTTCATTATAGTAGCACCACTAGGACAAGGTAAGTTTTCTGTTTGATGAACACTAATGTATTTTAATACACCTACAAAATTGTTGTTTGTGTAAAGATGAAGTCCTTTACCTCCACTTGCTGCGGACTGAGTCCAAGTAAAAGTTTTTAATCCTGTAGAAGTTATTAATCCAATTGTTGACCCACTACCGCCATCAATTACAGTTAATGTACCCGAAGTGTAAGTTTGTACAAATATATTTACTTCATAAGAATCACCAACAACTAGAGTATTACCTTCGCAAGATAATGATTTTCTACTTCCTGTTTCTCCGTTTATAGTTAAAAATCCTTGTGCTACAGTATCGTTAGGTCGTAACTCCCAACTTTTTTTAGAGCTAAAGCTAGGGTTTTCAACTAAGTTTACAGCAGCTAAATCTGTGTTGTGTAAGAAATCTAAATAAATTCTTGAAATGTTGTGATTGTCTTGTTTCTGTGTTTCGCTAGAAAATGTAGTGAATTGTTGCTTTTCATAATACCCATACGAGTCAGTAGAAGTAATTTTAGATACGTAAGGATATGGAGCGTTTTCTACTGTATCAAAAGATGGTTGAATCCATCCGTACCACCATATTGTTGATGTGCTTACAGAGTTTTTATAGATTCTAATAAAGTATTCTTTAAAACCTGCATCTAATATATTGTATAAATCAGTTTCGTCAGTATCGTTTTGAACCATAAGACTTAACACACATTCAGAACCTAAAAATATTCTATCCCTAGTCGAGCCTTGTCCGTTCCAAGTGATTTCAAAACCTTCTCCACTTAAAGTCATACTAGTAGATGTACCTGAAAAATCCTTTTTATGAACCTCTACATACCAATCAGTACCCTTTTCACCTTTAATTATAGTATCTCTATACTTTCCGTATGATGCCATATCCGATTACCTTCTGTTTTTTCTACGTTCTGCTCTATCAAATACAATCAATAAATCGTTACCCGATATTCTTACATCAGGGATAACCGCCCCACCTCCACCACCTAAAGCGTGGTTAGGTATGATTGCACCGTTTGCTCCTGGAACAAACAATTCAGGGCCTTTCTCACCTACCATATAAGGAGTAGAACCCATTACAGGGCCTCCTGATGCTCTACCTTCTAAACCACCCATTAGACTACCTAATATATCTTTAGTGCTTGTTAATCCTTCTGCACCAAAACCGCCGAGTCCAGGGAAGCTAGAAAATATAGCTGACAATATTAACGATTTAACAAGTAGTTTTACTAACATTTTACCTATCTCTATAAATATGTTACCTAAACCTTCAAACAAGTTTTGACCACTCGCTACTACATTAGCAAAGGAATCTGCAAAAGAAGTTGAAATGTTTATACTTAGAGCTTTGACTCCGTTAGCAAATCTTTGTTCTTCAGCTAACTTTAGTTCGTTTAATCTTTTTAGTTCAGCTAAAACTTCAACTTTTTGATTTTTCATATGAGCTACAAGGTCAAATTGACCGCTTGAATCTACACTTAAATCATTGGTTGATACTGAATCTAATTTAATGTCTACATCGGCAAGTTTTCTCCTATTAATCTCAGCTTGTATAAGTTTGTTTTGTGCTTTTTCAGCATCAAGCATAGCTTTTTCTTGAGCTAATAAGGCTTTATGCGTTTCCCAAGTAGAAAACATAAAATCATCTTGAGTAGTAGTAGCTTCTTCTGTGTTTTTACTAAATTTATAAACAGCAACACCTATAGCTGTTATAGCTACTGCAATCAATCCGATTGGGTTTGCTGCTATAGCTATGGTTAAAGCTCTAAAAGCACCTGACAAAGCCCCTAAAGCACCTGCACCCGAATAACCTGCTATTATCATTTTACCTAACATAATACCAAATCGACTCATCCCTGTTATACTAAATGGTATTAGACCTGTTAAAACTTTAAACGCTCCACCTAAAGCACCTATAGCAGTAGTAAATAAAGCGACAGTTAATAGTAATGGCCCAATTACGGCTGCTAAACCTCCAATCTTTAGTATCATCTCCTTTGTAGAGGGGTCTAAATCTTTAAAGCTAGTAGCTAACTCAGTTATCTCTTGTATTAAAGGAAGTAAAGCTTCTGCTAATAATGAACCAATCTCAATCTTCATAGATTCGATAGCACTATTCATTATAGCTACTTTTGCTTTAGAAGTTTTACCCATTAAATCGGTCATATCCGATAAAGCAGTAGTATTTGTTTTATACTCTGTAGTTAGTTTGTTTACTTCGTCTCTTTGTTGAGCTAAGATTAATAATTGATTGGCTGCTGTTATACCAACCAATTCCGTAGCATCATTTAAAGACATTTCACCTGAAGCTAATCTATCAAGAGTAGTTCCAAAAGCAATCCCTTCTTCATTTAGTCTACCAAACATCTTTCTTAGACCTGTACCTGCTTTAGATGCTTTAATACCATTATCCATTAAGACACCCATCATTGCTGATAGTTCCTCTATGTCTACACCTACTGCTTTGGCAGAAGCTCCTGCGTGACCAAAGGCTGTTGCAAATGTACTAAGTTGTATAGATGAGTTAGCAGCGGCACTTGCTAATGTATTTGCTACACTACCTGCTTTTTCACTTTCTAATCCAAAAGCGTTTATAGAGTTTGCTACAACTTCTGCTGCTAATGATAAATCTTCTCCAGTCGCTAAAGCAAGGTCTAATATAGCCCCCTCCATATCTTTTATAGCAGTAGGATCAAAACCTTTACGACCTAATACTAATTGTAGGTCTGCTACTTGTCTAGCTGTAAACTGAGTAGTTGCACCTAACCTCTTAGCTTCATCAGTAAGCATTTTAATTTGCTGTGTACTAGAACCTGTAACGGCTTGTACCCTAGTCATACTATCCTCAAACTGAGTAAACGTATTAAAGGCTGATTTACCTAAAGCAGTAAGAGGTGCTGTAATACCAAACGATAACATAGAACCTAATCGGGCAGCATTAGAAGCGAAACCTGCTATAGATTTATTTGCTTTACCTAAACCTGATTCTAGCCCCTTTATATTGGCAGCTACAATTATCGATATAGTCTTAATTCCACCCATTGTATTCTATTTAATTGTTTTCGTATCGTTTTAGTACGGACTGTATGTAGTCGCTTGAAGGTAATTCTTTTTGTTTCTTCTTCTTAGCCTTCTCATCATTATCCCAAGGGAAAGGAAGAACCTCACTAGGTTTCATCTTCTTCTTAGAGTGTGGTGCAATCGTAGAGTGTACTATCATCCTGGTTTGCTCCCACCTATCTTGCATTAGTTGTTCTTGATAACTATTGAAGCCTATTAACTGATTGTTAAAGGTTCGTGGGGTTAAGCTATAAAGTTCATCACAACCTAACCCCATTCTACCTAATCCTATCTGTTCGAGTTTGTCCCAGTTGATTTCTCCCGATTCATTATCGACCTCCTCTCCCTCGACTACTTTCCCTCGCTCTGAGGTTGGTCAAGTTGAAAAGCCTCAAATATCTCGTTGATTTTAGAGAACTCCTCGTTATCAAGCCATTCTTCAATATCAGCTACTTTGTACTTAAATGGTTCGCCAATCTTCTTAGCTCCTGCTTTTAATCCAAAGAATGTGATAATACCAATGTGGTCTATCTCCGATCCTAACTGATTCATTTCGCTTAACTTTAATCCACACTTATTACAAATGTCTTTTAAAGCTAAATAACTAAACCTGATTGGTCGTTCTTGACCGCCTATTTCTACCTTTTTCATTTTGTTCCTTTTTTTTTAATTTATTAGTGTTTAAGAGAATACTTCTTTAAGTGATATGTAACTCATAGTAAGTTCACCTGATGCACCTGATTTGACAATATTTAAATAAGTTTGATCAGATGTAAATCTAATTGTATGACTTCCAACAGTTAAAGGAATTGTAGGGTTATCTATTGCTGAATTAAAAGTTAATTCACCACTTACATAAGCAGAAATTGTATAAGTCAATTCATACTCTTTACCCACAACCATTACATCTAAGTTTGCACTACCAGTATGAGAAATAAGATATGTATTAGCATTACTTGACCACTTAAACCTTGCAGCACTTGGGAAATAACTTAGGGCATTTGAATTCAAATTAAAAAAAATCCAATTAGGAACTAAGGATTTATTTAACCCACTTGTAGTTTCAACACCATCAAAGTAGTTGTCACCTAATAACTCGTGACCTAAACCATTTAAAAATATCTCCGAAGTACCTGTGAACGAAGCAGAATAAGTTGCATTGTCCTCGACTCCTGCATCTACAGAAACACTATTTACAAACGCTTTACCTTGGTAACAATCTACCTCAGTCGGGTTTTGATAATCCGAAGAGTCTGTACCCGTTTCAACTTGCCACGAAGCGGTTATGATTTTGTCTGCTGTGGTTTGGTTAGTGTAAAGAGCTCCAGGGTATAAATAAAATTGTACCCCTTCTAAATCAGCACCCGATATTACGGAGTCACTACTTACTTGTACTCTAGTCCAACTTGATGTGCTTAAACCTGTTATTTTCTTTATAGCAGAATCTATTGATGTTACAGTACCTGATCCACTTATTATTTTGATACTAGAATTAATATCGTTACCTGCCGATGAGGTTACGCTTCTAATTCTTAAATTAGAACTATTAGCAGTAGCACTAAATGCTTTTAAATATAACGACCAAGTTACTTTTTTACCCTCTACAAGTTGTATTGGTGCTTTGTAAATATATGCACTATAACCTGTATTAGTTGATATTGCTAATTCTGCTGCCGTAAATTGACTAAAAGGGTCTTCAAGGTGTTTTGTTATATTTTGTGTATTAGGAAGAATCCACTCACTAGAACCATAAACTTCTTCTGTATCAATTAAGTTGCGAACTCTGTCGGAAAACTTAACATCTACTGAATCGCCTACAATTAAATCTTCTGTAGCAGACTCAACTCCAACAGCGTTGTTTACATCCCATAAAGCATCCGTACTTAACTCAAAAGAACCTAATCCTTTAGCGTTTTCTTGCCACCCTTGAGAGTCTTTCGTAGTAATGTCACGCAAATCTTTACTTACACCAATAGATGCAGAGGTACTATAAGCGATTGGTTGATATACTAAAGATTGACCCGATGTAATTACAACTATTTCGACTGCACCAGCTTTAAACTCTGCTGTACCATCTAAAAATTCTAATGTAGGTACAGGACCATCTGCTCCGTTTGTTACATCAACATATTTCCATACACCATCTGTGCCTACAGAACTAACATTAGTATATCCATAGCTAGAATTTAGCATACCAGTTGTTATAGTTAAAATGCTATTACCTGTATTGCTAATTCCTGATATAATTTGGTCGTCAGTTATATCACCACTAGCATCAGTAATGTTGCTAAGTCTAACATTTTCACCCGATGTAAAATCCTTTAAAGGAGTAGATGACTTAACCTTAATCCGAGTAACCTGAGCTCTAGCAGGGCTTGTTTTTTTGTAGACTAATAAATCCGATGCGTTTTTAATTGCCATAATATAATGGATTTAAAAGTTAATACTATCCTTGAGTTAAGACTCCTGTGCCTGTAAGTGAAACTGAGTAAGTTGCGTTTTCTTCTACACCTGCATCTACACTTAAAGAAGTAATAAAAGCGTTACCTACATAGTAAGTAGTACCATCAGAAAACTTTACAGTTACTTCAGGAGTTGCTGCTACCATTTGAGTAAATAATTCTTTTACGTTTTTAGTGTCTGCGGCTGTACTTGCAAATTCTACAAATCCATCTCCTGAAAGTTCCCAAGACTTAAGACCTGCTAATGATTCCGACCATCCTGCACTTGCTTTGTTGGTAGAGTCTCTAAGGTCTCTAGATACAGATAAAGAAGCAGAAGTACCAAATAAAAGTTTGTCTACTACTGATCCGTGTGCTGTACCTGCTGTGTTGTGTATAGTTATAACAACATCGGTTGCGTTTAAAATTGCCATTTTATTTTAGTTTTTAATTATTAAACAATTGAAAGTTAAGTTTTTGTAGAATATTTCAGGCTGCTTATAATACTCGTCATCTAGATTCATAAATCTAAATTTAGCCG
>Ga0307488_10001298_pt1 | contig 20837 bp, 21 predicted proteins | sample SB02metaG_FD_202248 | JGI IMG/M metagenome (GOLD analysis project Ga0307488, IMG submission 202248) | Sea-ice brine microbial communities from Beaufort Sea near Barrow, Alaska, United States - SB 0.2 | ecosystem: Environmental > Aquatic > Marine > Coastal | place: USA: Alaska | collected... | reverse complement strand
CTGGCTTCTTGGCGACAACTTTCTTAGCAGTCGCTTTTTTAGCCACTGGCTTCTTGGCGACAACTTTCTTAGAAGTCGCTTTTTTAGCCACTGGCTTCTTGGCGGAGACTTTCTTAGCAGCTGGCTTTTTAGTAACGACTTTCTTAGCAGCAGCTTTGGTAGCAACTGGCTTCTTGGCAGCTACAACTTTAGCAGCAACTTTCTTAGCCGCTGGCTTTTTGCCTGAGGCTTTTTTTGCTGCAGCTTTAAGCTTCGCGACTACAGCATTTTCAGCGGCCTGCACTTTAAACGCGGCTTTCTTTTCAGCTGCCTTCATTTTCTTCGACGTCGCTTTGGCGCGAGCCTTTAACCAACGCTTTTCAAATCTTTTCATTGCGGCGGCAAGATCAGTATCCTGAGCTGCCTGCAATCGCACTTCTGCTTTTAGTACAGCAGTTTTGGCAGCAGATTCAGCAGCTGCGACCTTGTGCTTTAACTGAACAGCCTTAAGTTCAGTCTTCGCAGAACGTAAACCATCACGCAGTGCAGCAGCAATTTTACGGCTTGCAGAAGCTTGCTTTCGCGCTGTAGCCAAACCGGCTTTAGCAGCAGCGGTTGCCTTAACAGCCACTTTTGCTTTGGCTTTGGTTACTTTAACTACAACCGCCGCATGTTTTTTGTCATGAGCTACGATTTGCTTTTTAACTGAATCGACAACTTTAACTGCGTTTTGCACAGGTGAAGTTTGTGGTTTCGCTTTTGCTTTAGATACTGTTTTCTTTGCTGGACGTTTCATTGATGCGTTCCTCACGTAAATAAATAAAAGTTTTACCATCACGATAAAAAGACGTTAGTTCATACTAGGCGCGAGTTTAAGCAGTTGTGGAATATTTTTCCAATTAAAATAGCAATTTTCGACAAAAATAGGCTTTTAATTGCAAAAAGAAACAGAATATAAAGAGATATTTTTAAAAAGCAGTGTTTCTACGCACTGCTTTTTAAAAATTTAAGCCAGTGCAGAAACGAGTCTAGCCTGTACTTCTTTGAGACTGCCAAGCCCATTGACCGTTGAAAATGTCGGTGCATCAGATTCGGTGGCTGACAGACCTTGGTAAAATTCAACCAACGGTTTGGTTTGGCTATGGTAAATATCAAGACGATTGCGAATGGTTTCTTCTTTATCGTCTGGACGCTGTATCAATGGATCTTGCGTTTCGTCGTCGAGACCAGCGATTTTCGGTGGATTGTGCTCAATGTGATAAACACGACCAGAATCTTCATGCACTCGACGACCACTCAAGCGCGACACAATCTGCTCATCGTCGACGGCAATTTCAACCACATACTCAATAGGCACGTTGGCATCGACCAGAGCCTGGGCTTGAGGAATAGTGCGCGGGAAGCCATCAAACAGGAAACCGCCAGCACAGTCCGGTTGTTCAATACGCTCTTTCACCAGCGCGATAATAATTTCGTCAGAAACCAAGCCGCCAGAAGTCATAATATCTTTCACTTTAAGACCCAGTTCGCTACCCGCTTTTACCGCACTTCTGAGCATATCGCCGGTAGATATTTGCGGTACTGAATATTTCTCAGTAATAAACTGTGCTTGAGTACCTTTACCTGCGCCTGGAGGCCCTAACAAAATAACTCTCATCAATCTAATTCCTTGAACAGTAAAAACTACATGGGATGTTGTGCAGAAGCTTAGACTAGACAACCAAGAGCCTAAAAAGGTTATTTCAATACCAAAACAACCTCTCAATACATCTACGATCCCGAAAAGGCCGCCCACAATACACGGATTAAATTAGCCAGACAAGCAGCAGTTCAGGCGGCACAAACCAGCAGTATAGTGCCAGCGCTTACTCGGCCAGCTTGACCTCGACCCAGAGCTGTTCCATTTTGTCTGTGGTCAGCTTCGAAAAATCCGTGCCAGCCTCTTCTGCAAGATCTTCCATCGCTTGAAAACGCCGCTGAAATTTCTCATTGGCCCGGCGCAGAGCCCGCTCTGGATCAACCTCAAGGTGGCGCGCCAAATTAACGCAGCTAAACAATAGATCGCCCAATTCATCTTCAATGGCAGCGCGGTCATTCACTGCAATCTCTGCCTCCAATTCGACAAGTTCCTCGCGAACTACTTCTACCACCTGATCGAGATGTGGCCAGTCAAAGCCTTTGGTCGCTGCTCTTTTTTGCAGTTTATGGGCACGGCTTAAAGCCGGTATCGCTAAGGGAATATCATCGAGAGTTTTGCCTTCGCCGTTTGCCGTTCGCTCCTCCGCTTTGATTTCTTCCCAGACTCTTTTGATTCGCGCTTCTTCTGCAGGGTTATCAAGTCGGCTACCCGGCGCAATTTCGCTCTCGAGAGTACCTAGAGGAAAGACATGGGGATGACGGCGCAGGAGTTTTTCTACCAACCCTTGAACAACAGTATCGAAATCAAAAATTTGCTGCTCTGCGCCAAGCTCTGCATAAAAAATAATCTGAAATAATAGATCACCTAATTCCTTGCCCAAATGGTGAAGATCATCGCGCTCAATAGCATCGATGACTTCATAGACTTCTTCCAGAGTATGTTTGGCGATACTGGCAAAGGACTGTTTTAAATCCCAGGGACAACCACTATCAGGATTTCGCAACCGCTGCATGAGATAACGCAGATCATCAACCGTATATTGTCTAGCCATTGAGGTAACCTTGATAGAGTCTGTGGAATGGACCTGGTTAGTAGATTGTCCGGAGCGGCGCCAGTCTAGTCGCTCACACGCCGTGCTGCTACCACGTTGGGGATTTGATTTAGCTGTGACAATAGCGCACTCAGTTGGTCGAGACTGGGCACGTCGAGAGCCAGTAACACATGGGAACTGTTCATGGCTTTTTTACGTCGAGTTTTTTCATCGCTGGTCATTGAGGCTATATGTAAACCGAGGCGATCGATGGTTTTGGTGATATCTAACAACAGCCCACTGCGATCATAGGTATCCAGAGCAATTTTCACCCTGTAGCTTTTTTGTGGTTGCCCGCCCCACTGCACCTTAATAATGCGCTGCGGATCTGCGCCCTGCAGACGCAAAAAGTTGCCGCAATCTTGACGGTGGATGGAAATGCCGCGCCCCTGAGTAATATAACCACCGATACTGTCACCAGGCAGCGGACGGCAGCAGCGGGCCATCTGTGTTAGCAAGTTGCCGACACCATGTATATAAACATCGGAGGATTCAAAACGCTGGGCTGTAGATAGTTTTTCTGTCGCTTTCGCGTCGAAAGAACTAAGAGATTCTAGCGAGAGGCTAGAATCGAGAGCATCGAGACTTTTACTTTTTCCCTGGCGACTCTGGACAGAATTAATTACCTGTTCGACACCCACATCACCGGCGCCAATGGCCGCATATAGACCAAGGGCACCCTGTTTATTAAAACGCTGGGCGGCTTTCTGCAAATCAATGCCGGTGATATTTAACTGGGCTAATTCGCGATCAAGCAGTTTCTTTCCCTCAATCTGATTCTGCTCTTGGTTTTGTTTGCGAAACCAATACTGCACCTTGCTGCGGGCGCGACTGGTTTTCAGGTAGCCCATGGAAGCGGATAACCAATCTCGCGAAGGTTGACCCTGACGAGCGGTGATAATACTCACCTGATCTGCGGTGCGCAGTGCACGGCTAAGCGGCACAATGCGGCCATTCACCTTGGCGCCGCGGCAGCGATGACCAAGGTCAGTATGCACGTAATAGGCGAAATCCAATGGCGTAGCCCCTGTGGGTAGGTCCACCACATGGCCCTCAGGCGTGAACACATAAACTCGACCTTCACTCACTGATCCCTGTATTTGAGTCGTCGAATCTTTTGTCTCGATTTCCTTTGACCAATCGAGAACATGTCGCAACCATTCAATTTTTTCTTCGTAGCTTGTATCGGCAGATTTTAAATTAGCACCGCCCTTGTAACGCCAGTGGGCACAGACCCCGAGTTCGGCAGCATTGTGCATATCAAAAGTACGAATCTGAATTTCTAAGATCTTTTTTTCAGGCCCAACAACCGCGGTGTGCAGTGAGCTATAACCATTTTCTTTAGGTGCGGCAATATAGTCGTCGTATTCCTTAGGCAGGTTTTCCCAACGACTGTGTATCCAACCCAAGACCGCATAACAGTCGGCCACTGTGGGCACCAAAACGCGCAGTGCACGAATATCATAAACCTGAGTAAAGCTCAGATTTTTGCGCTGCATTTTCGACCAGATTGAATAAATATGCTTTGGCCGCCCGCTCACCTCACCCTGGATACCAAGTGTATTTAGCTGTTCTTCAACCTGGAGAATAGTCTCGGCAATATAGGCTTGGCGGTCGCGACGCTTTTCCGCCAGCAGGCTTGCCACTGTGGCGTAGTCCAGGGGCTGCAGATAACGAAAGGCGAGATCTTCAAGTTCCCACTTTAGGTTGCCGAGACCCAGCCGGTGAGCCAGGGGCGCGTAGACATCGACCACTTCTCGGGCAACGCGAATCTGTTTGTCTGAACTGGCTGTTTTAACGGCACGAATAGCACAGGTGCGCTCGGCAATTTTGATCAGTGGCACGCGAATATCGTCGATAATCGAGACCAACATTTCACGGGTTTTATTCGCCTGTTGGCCGGCACCATGGCCGAATACTGAAGTACCTTGAGCGTTACTCAGGGTACTAATAACCGCCATACGTAATACTTTATCGATCAGCCCAGCAATTTCACTGTCAAACTCACGGCGTACTTTATCCAGAGAAATACGACCTTCGCGAATAGCACGGTAGAGTATTGCAGCCTGAAGAGCGGCTGTATCTAAGGACAGTTCGGCAAGAATTTCAGCCATCTCGAGACCGGTTTGCAGACAGCCAGTGGCGGAATTCCAGAGTCTCTCGGGATCAAAGTCTTCGGTTAGAGCCTGGCGGGTAAATGTGCAGGTATGAAGCAGGGCTTCAGCGTCGCCTGCAGCCATTGTATGGCGCTCAATAAGTTCTCCAATCCAGCGTTGAATATCAACCTGGTCGGGGTCATCCTGCGGATTGTGTTGGCGAACTTTGACCATTTCCTTGAGCTCAATTGAAGCGCTGCTGCTTTACTGTTTACGACTTTTTGCTCGCAGCGCCTGCCTAATTTTGCGGTTAGAGATCCTTATCCGTAAATTCCAGAAGACAGATAACGATCACCCCGATCACAGATAATAGCAACGATAACGGCATTTTCCACCTGTTGGCTGATATCCAAGGCGGCGGATACTGAGCCACCAGCTGAGACACCACAGAAAATTCCCTCCTCCTTGGCCAAACGACGCATGGTCTGCTCGGCGTCTTGTTGAGAGATATCCAGAGTTTGATCGACTTTAGCCGCATCAAAGATACTTGGCATATAGGCTGCCGGCCAACGTCGAATACCGGGAATCGATGCGCCTTCTTGGGGCTGCAGACCGACAATCTGAATGTCGGGGTTCTGCTGCTTTAAAAACGCTGAGGTGCCCATAATGGTGCCAGTGGTACCCATTGAACTGACAAAGTGAGTGACGGAACCGCCGGTATCACGCCAGATTTCTGGTCCAGTACCCTCATAGTGAGCAAGCGGATTGTCCGGATTATTAAATTGGTCCAAAACCTTTCCCAGCCCCTGCTCTTGCATCTGTCGGGCCAGATCACGGGCCCCTTCCATGCCCTCCTCTTTGCTCACTTCAATCAATTCCGCGCCGTAGGCAGTCATCGCCCACTTGCGCTCAGACGTAGCATTGGCGGGCATAATAAGCGTCATGCGATAGCCCATCATCGCTGCGACCATGGCCAGGGCGATGCCAGTATTACCGCTGGTGGCCTCGATCAGGCGATCTCCAGGTTTAATTTCCCCCCGCGCCTGAGCATTTTTTATCATGCTCAATGCCGGACGATCTTTGACCGAGCCAGCAGGGTTATCCCCTTCAAGTTTCGCCAGAATGATATTCGAGGTTTTGCCGGGCATGCGCTGGAGCTGCACTAATCGGGTATTACCTATGCCTTGGTCAATGGTGGGATACTGCATGGGCGCTACTCTTTATAAGTTTTAGGTAGGTCAATAATTACGTTGGGTATTGTGCCTTAACGGTTGCCCTGTGGCCCCTGCGAGACAGTTATAGCCCATAATTGTTTGGTATATGCCCATCGCAGAGGCAAGGATTTACTCGGAGAGCATGGCATAGGCTATAGCGTAATCACGCTCGTCGGCTAGGCTTAGTAAGACTCTTTGACCACCGCGACTCTGCATCACACCGGCAGCACCACCAGACAGCTGCACATGGGGAGCACCCTTTTCATCATTGCTGATCTGCATATCCTGAAAGCTCACCCCGTGACCTATGCCAGTACCCAGCGCCTTGGCTATGGCTTCTTTGGCGGCAAAGCGTGTGGCGATAAAAGCCACCGGATTGCCCCGGGCTGCATATTGCTCCAGCTCGCTGGGACAGAGAATGCGCTCTGCAAAGCGCTCAGCCTGACGCTCTAGTACCTTAGCAATGCGCGCAATCTCAACTATATCTGTGCCTATGGCGATAATCATGAAAGGTTCTCTTTATTGCTTTTAATAAACATGATTCTAAACCGGGCTCTGAGACAGCAAATGCTGACGATAGAGTTCGCGACTGTGTAACTTGCGACCACCGAGATAAAAGTCAATAACGCTGCGCAGCAACTGCTTGGCCGTTCTCTGGGCGGTGCCGCGAGAAAACTCACCACAGGCAATATTCACCAGATCCGCACCAGAATAACTACCGGGCACAGCCTCGCGCTGATTAACCGACATAATTAGGCCCTGTTCAGGAATGTACTGATAGTACTTGTCTGGGATCAGCGCGGTACCAGTTTGCCCCTCGCAGTCCAGCACCAAACCGTAACCCAGCTCTTCAAGCAAGGTCATTTCCAACTGACGCAAGCGCACCTCATCGGGCTGTGCGGCGCAGAGAATGGCCATAAATTGTTGGTACTGCTGATAGAGATACTGATGAATATCCTGCTCTTGCAGCAGACGATAAAACAGCTCATTGATATAGAGCCCAGTAAAAAGACATTCTTGTTTGAGAAATACCGGGGCCTGAACCACATCGGCTTTGGTCAGGGTTTTTAATTCACCGCGACCCTGCCAACTGAAATGATGTTCGGTGTAGGGAAAGATGGAGCGGTTAATGCCCTGCTTATTGGGCTTGCGAAAGCCCTTTGCCACACAGCGCACGCGACCGTGATTGGCGGTGTACAGATCCACCAACAAGCTGGTGTCACGATAGGGCGTTGAGTGTAATAAAAATCCCGGTTCTGCCTCAATGCGCACAGCGCTTACCTGTCGGTGTAGCCGAGGCTGCGCAGAGCGCGTTCGTCATCAGACCAGCCGCTGCGTACTTTGACCCAGGTCTTGAGCATGACTTTGCAGTCGAGCAGGCTTTCCATATCCGCTCGCGCCTGCTGGCCGATACTTTTAATACGCTCGCCCTTGTTACCGATAATAATTTTCTTCTGCCCTTCGCGCTCGACCAAAATCAAAGCGCCGATATGGGTGACATTGCGCTCGACGCGAAATTCTTCGATTTCAACAGTGACCTGATAGGGAACCTCGGCACCCAGCTGACGCATGATTTTCTCGCGGACCATTTCGGCGGCGAGAAAGCGTTCGCTGCGATCAGTAATCTGATCATCGGGGAACATATGCATGGCTTCAGGAATAAAACTGTTAATTTTGGCTTCAAGTTGATCAAAGTTGGTTTTGCGCAAGGCTGACAGCGGTATTAAATCAGCCGCTTTAAGCTTCTCGGAGAGAAACTGCAGGTGCGGCAGCAACGCTTCTTTATCTTCGATAAGATCGACTTTATTGATAGCAATAATGACTGGTACATCATAATTGGCAATGTACTTGGCCACATATTCATCGGCCTCGCTCCACTCGAAGCGATCGACGACAAAGATCACCACATCGACATCGGCTATAACACTGGCCGCGGAGCGGTTCATAACACGATTAATCGCGCGCTCTTGGTTGGTATGAATACCCGGGGTATCAACAAAGATTACCTGGGTTTCGTCGACGGTTTTGATACCCAACAATGTGTGTCTAGTGGTCTGAGGTTTGCGTGAGGTGATACACAGCTTCTGCCCCAAAATATGATTGAGCAGCGTCGATTTGCCCACATTGGGACGACCGACTATGGCCACATAGCCACAGCGTGTTGGTGTATCAGTCACTAAATATTCTCCAATTTTTTTACTAATTTTTCGGCAACCAGTTGCTCTGCCTTGCGGCGGCTACTGGCAGTTGCCTCAGCAGCTTCTTCCACTGCATCGATTTTACAACTCATAGTGAAGAGGCGACTATGATCCTCTCCTTCGGTTTTTACAACCAGATACTCAGGTAAAGGCTTGCCACGGGCCTGCAACCACTCCTGCAGTGCGGTTTTGGCATCCTTAACCGGCGAGTCCAATGTTAGGGTGTTCAGTGACTCACTGAACCAGTTTTGTATGCAGGCTTCTACTGCCGCTAAACCCTGATCGAGAAACACCGCACCTAGCAGTGCTTCAACCGTATCGCCGAGAATCGAGTCACGGCGATGGCCGCCACTTTTCATTTCGCCGGGACCCAACAGCAATTCTGGGCCTAGATCGAGGTCACGTGCAATCTCAGCCAGTGACTCCGCGCGCACGATCTGCGAGCGAATACGACTGAGGTCGCCCTCTCGGGCTTCAGGGAAACGCTGAAAAAGAAAGCTGGAAATGGCCATACCAAGAACAGCATCGCCGAGAAACTCGAGTCTTTCGTTATTATGGCTGCCGCAGCTCCGATGGGAGAGTGCCAGGGTCAGTAGCTGTGGATCGCTGAACTGATATTGCAGGCGATCCTGGAGTTGCTTGGCATTGCTCGCCACGAAGTATCCTCAAATTAATTATGTCACTCGACACTGTCATATTGGTTGCTAAAGCTAAGCACTACATCAACATTGCCAAACATTAAAAACCGTTTTTCATAGTCTAAGCTGATGCGGGTTGCTGCATCGGCCCGGGCAATGACGATCGTTGCTATATCGACATCGCGAATATTGTTAATGGTGAAAAAGTTGGCAATCTTATGCCGTATTTGCGTATCTGACTTGCCGCTAATACCCGATTTCCCCACCTGATTAAACGCGGATTGAATCATCCGGTTATCCAGGTAATGCGGAGCCAACTTAATCACAACGGTAAATAATAACCCCGCTATGGCGACTACAAAAAGTGTCGTTACTGTGGTCATGCCCGACTGCTTGTTTCGTCTCATATCCCTCTCCCTTTTCGCTCTATTGATTACATCCTGCAATCGCGACTCTTATTTTTAGCCTTTGGCCTTTAGCCCTAGTCTATTTTTCCAGCCCGCTGAAAACTTGGCAGACTCAAAAACTTATCCCAAAACATCCAGCGTGCAAAGGCTTTGCCAACGATACGTTGTTCCGGAACCGGACCCCAAACACGACTATCACTGGAATTATCGCGGTTATCACCCATCATAAAGTAATGCCCCTGTGGCACTACAGCAGTAAAGTTTTGGCTCAAGCGAGTCGGCAATATACGCTTCTGCATGGCGTGTTCGAGGCCGTATAGGTCTTCGGTCATCACCACTGAACGAGGCGCAGGTATCTCACCGTCCAAGACCTTCTGACTCATCTTGTCGCCATTAATATATAGCACACCGTCTAACACGTGGATCTCATCGCCGGGCAAACCGATTACGCGCTTAATAAAATAGCGCTCTTCATGGGGCGGAAAGAAAACCATCACATCGCCACGCTCGGGTGAATTGAGTTCGATAATTTTAGTGCGCAGAACCGGTAGTCTTATGCCGTAGGTCCACTTGTTCACCAGGATAAAGTCGCCAACTTTTAGCGTTGGAACCATTGATGAAGAGGGAATCTGAAACGGCTCTATAACAAAAGAGCGCAGAACCAAGACCAAACCCAAAACCGGTGCCAGCGAAGCAACAAATTCAACCGCGCCTTCGGTCTGGCGCACAAAAAACTTGTTCAGCAACCAAAATAGCGCCGAAACAAGAAAAATAACCGTTAAAATCAGTTCGAAATTTAAATCCATAGAGATGTTGCTCCTTTTTGTTTGATCCACATCGCGCTGATCAACTTTTTAAAACGGCGAGGAAGGCATCTTGGGGAATCTCAACATTACCCACCTGCTTCATGCGTTTCTTACCGGCTTTTTGCTTCTCGAGCAGTTTCTTCTTCCGCGATACATCGCCGCCGTAGCATTTTGCTGTGACATTTTTACGCAGTGCTTTAACCGTTGTTCGGGCCACTACACTGCCGCCGATCGCGGCCTGAATGGCAACGTCAAACATCTGTCGCGGAATCAGTTCTTTCATCTTGTCGGCCAGAGTGCGGCCTTTATTCTGCGAGGTATCGCGGTGCACGATAGCGGACAGGGCATCGACACGGTCGCCGTTAATCAGCACATCCAGCCGCACCAGTGAGGCCACCTGAAAACGCACAAAGGTGTAATCCAATGAGGCAAAGCCACGACTGACCGATTTAAGCCGGTCAAAGAAGTCCATTACCACTTCGCTCATGGGCAACTCATAACTGATCGAAACTTGGCCACCGATAAACTGCATATCTTTTTGCACGCCGCGTTTTTCGACACAGAGAGAAATCACATTACCGACATAATCCTTAGGTACCAGGATATTGGCTTCACAGATTGGTTCACGCATCTCATCAATCTGAGCAGGATCAGGCAGCGCCGAGGGATTGGACATCTGCAGCACCTCGCCACTGTTGGTGAGAATTTCATAGACTACTGTAGGGGCCGTGGTGATCAGGTTGAGATCGTACTCGCGCTCGAGCCGCTCTTGGATAATTTCCATATGCAGCATGCCAAGGAATCCACAGCGAAAACCAAAGCCCAGGGCATCAGAACTTTCAGGCTCATAGAACAGCGAGGCATCGTTGACTGCTAACTTTGATAGCGCCTCACGGAAATCTTCAAAATCATCTGAATCAACTGGGAACATACCGGCATAAACCTGAGGTTTAACCCGCTGAAATCCAGGCAGTGCTGGAGTATCGGAGGTACTCAGATTAGTAATGGTGTCACCCACCGGCGCACCTAAAATATCTTTAATGCCGGCAACCATAAAGCCCACTTCACCAGCTCTTAATACGCCAGTCTCTTTGCGCTTGGGCGTAAACACACCAACACTGTCGACCACATGGCCCTTGCCAATGGTCTTGGCGATAATCTTGCTCTTGGTGGTCAGAGTACCCTGCATAACCCGTACTAGGGAGACGACACCCAGATAGTTATCAAACCAGGAGTCAATAATCAGCGCCTGTAGCGGTGCATCTACGTCGCCCACTGGCGGTGGTATCTTGCGTACCAGCTCTTCGAGTATGTCCGTGATGCCCTCACCGGTTTTGGCACTGCAGCGAACCGCGTCAGTGGCTTCAATACCGATAATGTTTTCAATTTCGTTGATCACTTTGTCTGGCTCGGCCTGGGGTAGATCCATTTTATTCAGCACCGGAATCACTTCCAGACCCTGAGCAATCGCGGTGTAGCAGTTGGCTACGGACTGAGCTTCAACGCCCTGGGCCGCATCGACGATCAACAGTGCGCCTTCACAGGCAGCCAGTGAGCGGGACACTTCATAGGAAAAGTCTACGTGTCCAGGGGTGTCGATAAAGTTCAGCTGGTAGGTTTTACCGTCCTTCGCCGTATAAGGCAGAGTCACGCTCTGGGCCTTGATGGTAATGCCGCGTTCGCGCTCGATATCCATTGAATCGAGAACCTGAGCGGCCATTTCACGATCAGCCAAGCCACCACAGACCTGAATAAAGCGGTCTGCAATAGTCGATTTGCCGTGGTCAATATGGGCAATAATGGAAAAGTTTCGGATATGACTTAGATCGGACAAAGGTTTCTGCTACCAGTAGAAAATGCGAGCGCAGTTTAGCCTATTCCCGGCCCCTGCGCTATCGGCTGCGCGCCCTATTAGTAAAGGGGCGCAGTTTAAAGAGAGCTTAACTATTTAGACTGGATTCTGACCGCATTCAAAGCTTAACAAAGCGCAATGTCATACGATCAGTTTCGCCAATTGCGCGATAGTTTTCTCGGTTGGTATCTTTCTCACGGTAACTGGGGGGCAGCGACCAAACGCCGTTGGGATAATCCTTGGTATCTTTTGCATTGGCATTGATTTCAGACTTAGCTACTAGCTTAAATCCGAGGCTTTCCACCAATTTAATTAAATAGGCTTCTGGGACATAACCTTTCTCGGCAGTTTGCTCAGCATCAGTACCTTTTTCAGCCCGATGTTGCACCACACCCAGTACGCCGCCTTTCTTCAATACTCGACTAAAAGCGCCGTAAGCCTGCTCTAGGCCGCCAAAACGGATCCAGTTATGGCTATTTCTAAAGGTGACTACCATATCTTGGGACTCAGCAGCTATGTTGCCCAAGTAACCGTTATCTTCAAAGACGTCGCGCTTTATCTTTCCGTACACCTCGGGTTTCTCATCCAGAAACTTTGCATACCGAATGTGCACATTGCGCATATATTCAGAGGGGTTGTTCTCCCCGAAGCTGGCCACGGTTAGCAAGCCATGGTGTTTTAAAGTCGGGGCCAGGATTTCGGTGTACCAGCCGCCACCTGGCAGTATTTCCAGCACTTTCATATCGGCTTTAAGACCAAAGAACATTAAGGTTTCTTTTGGGTGACGGTAAGCATCACGCGCTTTATTTTTAACCGTTCGGTGTTCGCCCTGAACCGCCTGATCCAACAACGCCTCTATTGCATGTCCGTCAGCATTGGCATTGAGTGATAAGACTGAAAACCCGGTTACTAACAGCGCGGTTAAAATACTCGAGGTCATTATTTTTTTCATTTCGCATTTCTCTAATAGGGTTGAGGTTGGCTTTTTTATTCCTTATCGCTCTGTTCGTCCACCAGCAATTTACTTCTTCAGAATAATGGTCCGCGAAATCGCTCGGCCCTGTCGATAGAAGCGAATTAACACTGGCGTATCCAGAGGCAGCTCTCGCACTACCTGATCATACTCCTCGCTGTCGTCAATACGGCTATAGCCAAGTTGCAAGATCACGTCGCCGCGATTTAGGCCAGACTCTGAGCCCGCCGAATCCGGCGAAACCTGCTCTATAACAATACCGCCACGAATGCCCAGAGAACTCTTTTCACGATCACTCAGGTCGGCAACTACTAGACCGAGCCGGTCACTGCCATCGTCACTGCCGGCAACACTGGAATCGCCGCCATCGAGGCGACCTATTTCAACGGTTAACTTCTTCAGCTTACCTTTGCGATAGAGTTCCACCGGCGCCTTCTGCTCCGGGGCCAGCATCCCGACTACATGGGGCAAGTCACCTGAGTCAACAATCGGCTGCTGGTTAAAGCGCACGATCACATCACCCGGCTTAATGCCGCCCTTGTCCGCCGGACTGTCCGGCTCAACGGCATTAATTAATGCGCCCTGAGGCCGGTCAAGATCCAGTGACCGAGCCAGATCTTTATCCACATCTTGAATCACTACACCGAGCCAGCCGCGCTGAACTTCGCCATTTTCTTTGAGCTGCTCGATAACGCCGAGGGCGACACTGGTGGGGATGGCAAAGGAGAGACCAATGGAACCCCCTGAGCGCGAATAAATCTGCGAGTTGATACCCACTACCTCGCCGTCCAGATTAAACAGTGGGCCGCCGGAATTACCCGGATTAATCGCCACATCGGTTTGGATAAAGGGCACGTAATTTTCGCCTTTGTCAGTCGGAATACTGCGCCCGATGGCGCTGACAATGCCGACGCTGGCCGAATAGTCGAGGCCAAAGGGCGAGCCAATGGCGAGCACCCATTCACCCACTTTGAGTTGATCTGGTGCAGCCAGCTTAAGGCGGGGTAAATTGGTCGCCTCGACCTTGAGCAGGGCGAGATCTGAGCGGCGATCTTTACCGACCACTGTGGCCGTAAATTCACGTCGATCGGAAAAGCGTACGACAATTTCGTCGGCGCCATCGATAACATGGTGGTTGGTAATAATGTAACCATCTTCGGAGATCACAAAACCCGAGCCCATAGCCAATACTGGGCGCTCTGTTTGCGGCCGCTGACGCTGCTGGAGCAGATCGCGAAAGATTTCCGGAATTTGGCCCGGCGCTAGCTGTGCCGATTTACTTTTACGTGCCTTCTGTACGGTGTTGATTTTAACCACTGCGGCGGAGGTGTCTTCGACTAACTGAGTAAAGTCAGGTAGCTGGGCAATCACGCTAAGAGGGTTAAAAATAAGACATATGAAGGAAGTAACAATCAAAAATCTTTTAAGCACGAAGTGTTCTCCAAAAATTAATTTAATATTTCTGTGTTATCCATAACCGGCTTTCTCAAATAGCATAGCCAACTTAGAGTACGGCAGCAGTTCGAATTTCGATTTATAAACAGTGTCTCTGAGCTAACAGTCTAAGCAATAAACGTTAGATGATTAATAGGACTTAAATAGATCAGACAACAGAGTTGAAAAATAGTTAACGAAGCGCTAATTCAATGTTGAAAACTGAGAATGCTGGGTTGATCCTGCTCTTCGATAAGAACCGGATTAAAGCGCACATCATCGCGCCTTCTCACACTGTGAAGATTAACCAGCAGGCCGCCCAGCAGCAGGCCGCCAAGGGCACCCCCAACTGCCTGTAAGTCACTGCCAGAAAACAGCGAAGCGCCGCTTATAGCAGCAAAAATTGGCAGCAGATAGACCAGCAATGAGCCCATCACAATAACGTCTTCGGGAATACCAATGGTCACCGACTGACCCACAGAAAAGCGCTCTGAGGACAGCCTGTTGCGCAGCACACGAATGCTAACGGTCTTGCCGGCAAGTTTGGATAGGAATTTTTGCCCACAGCCTTTCTCCGCCACACAGGCTTCACAGGCAGACTTTTGAATCGTCTCAACCCATAGGCCATCGGACTCAATCGCAACAACAACGCCAGTTTCAAGAATCATAAAAGCGGCCTCCCTAGGGTGAGATTGATGAGGAGGGCGAAATTAAGCGGGAGGAGGAAAGCGAAATTGCACTGGCAATTTGATTTGCCGTGGCTCGGGGAATTTCACCCACAACACAGATCGCATATTCCTGATTATTGATATCCGCCTTGGTTAACACCGCCACCGTGGCACCTAGATTGGCATCTATAGCCGGTAGAGATCGCTGTTTGTCGACATCGATAAACACTGAAAAAACCGCCAGGCCATCGGTAAACATCATTGATTCCTGACCATCCATATCGGCAATCTGATGGGAGGCCATAACGAATCCAGGCGGCAACCACTCTGTACTCCAATTGGATGTCGAGGTGGTAATTTGACGATTGTCGTCAATACAGTTGCTCTGATCGAGGGCGACGTCAGTAAAGCTCCCGGAGTCTAGGTCAAAGCCTAAGTCTGCCATTGAGCCGCCAACAGTGATATCAACAAACTGAAAGCGCTCTAGAGGCTTACCGGCATGGCTCATTAATACTGACTGCAGCAACAGGCCGGACTGTTTGTCGATGGCCACAACATAGCCGTAGCGATGCTTGTCTTTGGGCAGCACGTGAACCATCACCACCTGGCGGTTGGCGATGCGTCCCTGGCCCTTGATATGAAACTCGTAGAAATCTTCTAGGCGGGCGTAACTCTGGTCGTTTATTTTGTAGGCACTGCCGCGCAGCAGCATATCTCCAGTGCGCAGACAGTCTACATTGTCGGTGCGACGCAGTTCATTGCGCTGAGCGCCGTCCATATGCTGAATACGCTCATAGGTCTGACCCTCATGAACACCGTGAGCCACTTTGACACTGGTTAAATTGCCGCGGTACTCGTAGGTAAATAGACCCTGGTAGTTTAGCTCACGTGACGCTTTGGCCATTTTCGACATTAGGTCATGGGCCGATTCCATCTGCGCCGCAAATAATGGCCCATGTAGCAAAACGGCGGCTACTAGTGCCGCCACTTTGATTTTTGTACCTACCCTAAATAAAGCCATTATTGCTGTTTATTCCTTTTTGGCTGCTGCCTCGGTTTCATTTAAACGAGCAAAGGGCAGCATTCCCTGATTGCTGTTTAACGCCGCATGATTCGAATGTTTGGCCATCACATCATTCATATAGGCGCGCAGCTGAGCTTCCGAATAATTGCGTTTAGCCTGCTGGCGAACCTCAATAACCGGGGTGACAAACTGTGAACTCTTGTTATTGCCGCCGGCACTGACTGTGCGAGCGTTAATAATCGGCTGAAAACCTGAGGGAAACTGTATAGCTGGGCCAGTATTCTCTTCATTGACCTGTTCAACACCGGCAAACTCGGATACCGCAGCCGGACTGTCCAACGGGCTGTTGAGCTGCTGAACACCAAACACGGCAACCAGCGCAACCGAAGCGGCGATAGCAAAACGTCCAGCAGAGCCGGCGAATACCGCGAGAGCGCTCTGGCGATGAGCGGGTTCTTCATCAATGGCTGCAGAAATAGCGGCTGAATAATCAATTGAGGCAGTGGCTGCTTCACCCTTCATAGCCGAGGAAACCATGTGGTAGCGCTTCCACTTGTCGCGCAACTCAGAGTCTTCAGAGACCTCTTTGAGCAGGCGATGCATTTCTATATCGGTGGCCTCTCCATCCATCAGAGCGGAGAGTGATTGATCTAAGCGTTCTTTGTGATCGCTCATTAATTTACCTCGTAAACACGAAAGTTAGTTGCCTTAACGATGGCGCGGTTCTGCATACAGTGAGGGTAAGACCCATGTATATGAGAAAGGTTCATCATTCTTTTACCGACCTTCCACTAATTCTACTACACGCGCATCGATCGCCTCTCTACCACGAAAAATGCGCGATCTAATAGTACCCACAGGACAGTCCATAACCGCGGCAATATCTTCATAGCTCAGGCCTTCATACTCACGCAGAGTCACTGCAGTACGCAGATCTTCTGGCAGCTCAACAATGGCTTGGTTAATAGCCACTTCAAGCTGATCGCGAAACAGCTGATTTTCGGGCGAACTGTGGTCCTTGAGTTGATCACTGCCAGAATAATACTCTGCATCGTCGAGATCAACATCTGAGGATGGCGGCCTGCGGCTGCGTGCGACCAAATAGTTTTTTGCGGTATTCACAGCGATGCGATAGAGCCAGGTATAGAACTGGCTGTCTCCACGAAACTTAGGCAGCGCACGGTAGGCTTTGATAAAAGCCTCTTGCACTACATCGCGCACCTCATCGCTATCACGGATAAACCGCGCCACGATGGCATGTACTTTATATTGATATTTTAGAACCAGCAGATCAAACGCGCGTTTGTCGCCTTTTTGAACTCTGACAACTAATTGCTGGTCAGTGGGCTCTGTTTTTTGTTCTGTCATCTAGCAATCCATTTATCCTACACATCCAGTTTATTACCTTCATTTAACGCCGCAATAAACTCAAAAACTAACCCTAAAAGTTAACCCCAATCATAGACAGACCCCTGGGTCTCAATTTAGTTCGCTTGCGACTTTGGCTTATACTATCATGCTGCGTCAACCTATTGTGGCCAGCAAATGAAACCAACCAATTTATATGATGTGCTGATTATTGGCAGCGGCGCGGCGGGCCTTACCGTCGCCCTGCAGCTAGATCCAAATCTGCGCGTCGCACTAATAAGCAAAGCCACTCTGCAGGGTGGAGCCTCATGGCTCGCCCAGGGTGGTATCGCCGCCGTTATCGACAAAGATGACAGCGCCGAGGCGCATATCGCCGATACCCTGATTGCAGGTGCCGGTCTCTGTCATGAAGACGCCGTGCGTTTTGTGGTTGAGAATGGACCCGGCGCAGTGCAATGGCTAATCGACAGTGGTGTCGACTTTACCAAGGAAGAGGCCGAGGGAAATGGAGAGGCAGGCTATCACCTCACCCAAGAAGGCGGTCACAGCCATCGTCGTATTCTGCATACCGCCGATGCCACAGGCAAAGAAATCACCGGAACCCTAGTCGAGCGCGCACTGGCCGCAGACAATGTGCAAATATTTGAGCACCACTGTGCCGTCGACCTAGTCACTCAGGCCGACAAAAGCTCACGCAAGATTCGCTGCACCGGCGCCTATATTCTCGACATTGAGAGCGGCGATGTTGAGCTGCTGCAAGCCAAGAGTGTTGTTTTGGCATCCGGTGGCGCCAGCAAAACCTATCTCTACACCAGCAATCCAGACGGTGCCAGCGGCGACGGTATCGCCATGGCATGGCGTCGCGGCTGCCGAGTAGGCAATCTTGAATTCAATCAGTTCCACCCCACTTGCCTCTACCACCCCAAGGCCAAGTCGTTTTTGATCACCGAAGCACTGCGCGGTGAAGGAGCAATCCTTAAACTGCCTGACGGCACGCCGTTTATGCAGAATTTTCATGCCGATGCCGAGCTGGCGCCGCGGGATGTTGTAGCCCGAGCCATTGACCATGAGATGAAACGTCTCGGCAGTGACTGCCTGTATTTGGATATCAGCCACAAACCCGCCGATTTTATTATCGAGCACTTCCCTACGGTTTATAAGCGCTGCCTAGAGTTTGGTATCGACATTACCACTACGGCGATTCCCATAGTTCCCGCAGCCCACTACACCTGCGGCGGCATTGTGGTAAATACCAAAGGCCAAACTGATCTGCGCAACCTTTATGCCATTGGCGAGAGCGCCTTTACCGGCCTCCATGGCGCCAACCGCATGGCCAGCAACTCGCTATTGGAATGCCTGGTCTACGCCCAAGCTGCGGCCAGCGAAATCAACCAGCTAAATGACAAGATTGCGCAGCCCGACTTTGTGCGTCCCTGGGATGAGTCGCAGGTTGAGTACTCCGATGAGAATGTGGTGATCTCCCACAACTGGGATGAACTGCGGCGCTTTATGTGGGATTACGTGGGTATTGTGCGCACCGATAAACGCCTACAGCGCGCTCAGCACCGCATTCACTTGCTGCAAAAAGAGATTCAGGAATACTACAGTAACTATAAGGTTGGTCGAGATCTGCTGGAACTGCGCAATCTCGCCACTGTGGCGGAATTGATTATTAGCTGTGCCCTGCAACGCAAAGAGAGTCGCGGCTTGCACTACACGCTGGACTATCCAGAGCTGGCAGCGATCGCCAAAGATACCATCCTAGTGCCGATCAATTTTGCTGGTCAGGATGTGATTATTAATCTCGATTAGGCTCTCATTGAGAGGAACGCCCGATCAGCACCATGCGCAGCAGTCGATGCTGCGCTCCTGACAGGCTATCTCTGGGAAGGACCCGAACAATCTGCCGCCCTTGGGGCAATTTGAAATAGGCGATCACCAGATGGCGGGTGACAAGTTGGGTTGGCGCCAGAGTCAGTTCCACTGCCTCCCCTGTCTTGAGTGCAGACACCAGACGCCAGCGATCTTCACTAGCATCCAACAGAATTAATTGCTCTGGACCCTGACCGCGATAGTCCGCAATAAACCACCAAGTGGCCAAACCGAGACACAGCAGCCCACCCAGCTTGGCCCAGATTAATAGCGGCAGCAGGGCAACCAGCGCTGCGGCTAAGACAACTAAAGCAAGCCGCGCACAGAGATAATAGAAAGAGGGACGAAGCTGAAACTCAGCCGAGTTGGGCGCGGGACTCATGAATGATCTGCACTATCCTTTGCATATCGGGGTTATCGGGCGACTGACGCTTCATCAGCCACATAAACAGAGACTGATCTTCACTCTCTAATAGCACCTCGAAACGCAGCTGATCAGCTTCTTCCAGCGACTCGTAGGAGTTCTCAACAAAGGGTTCAAGAATCAGGTCGAGTTCTAACATGCCGCGGCGACAAGCCCAGCGCAAACGATTTTTATTCATAGCCAATCAATCATTGTTTTAAAGCCGCATTATAAGAGACAATCAGCTAATAACCTACACAGTCGACAAAGGATTGACCATGACTCAGCAAATATCTTCCAGTGACGAGTCTGGGAACAGCACAGCAGCACGCAGCTACATCAAACTATCTGGCCCCGACAGCGGAAAATTTTTGCAAGGCCAGGTCACCTGCGACATGGACAGCCTCAGCCCATCAAACAGCGTTACCGGTGCACACTGCACATTTAAAGGCCGAATGGTATTTCTATTTACCGCCCACAGTGACGGTGATGGCGACATTATTTTAGAGACCCATCCCTCGGTCATTGATAGCGCCCTCGCCAGCCTAAAAAAATATGCAGTGTTTTTCAAAACTGAGATCACTGATGTCAGCGACAGCTATTTAAGCAGCCAGCGCCAGCTCTCAGATCTAGAGCGACTGCGCGCAGGCCATGCCGAAGTGGTTGGCGAGACTATCGACATGTTTATTCCCCAGATGCTCAACCTCGACGCCCTCGGATACCTCAACTTTAAGAAAGGCTGTTACACAGGCCAAGAAATTGTTGCCCGCGCCCACTATCGCGGTGCGGTGAAACGCCGCATGCATCACCTAGCACTGACCATCGACAGAGTGCCCACCCCCGGCGACGAAATCAAAAACAGCGACGGCAAGAACATTGGCAATATTGCCAGTGCCGTAAGAGCCGATGATTCCAAGGTCGAAATACTGGCGGTGATCAACGATAAATACAGCGATGCCATTGAAATGCAGATTGGCGATCAAGCCCTAACCGCCGTCACCCATCTGCCCCTGCCCTACGAGATTCCAGCCAGCCCGTGAGCGAGTTATTCGGCTGGGTATCTGATCATCAACAATTGCTGGTCTGGGCTGGCATTGTTTCGCTGATGGTATTTATTCTCAGCCTGCTAGCCCTGCCCTGGTTAGTGGCGCAGATTCCTGAAGATTATTTTTTACC
>Ga0307488_10001297_pt1 | contig 20844 bp, 21 predicted proteins | sample SB02metaG_FD_202248 | JGI IMG/M metagenome (GOLD analysis project Ga0307488, IMG submission 202248) | Sea-ice brine microbial communities from Beaufort Sea near Barrow, Alaska, United States - SB 0.2 | ecosystem: Environmental > Aquatic > Marine > Coastal | place: USA: Alaska | collected... | reverse complement strand
CACACCTATGCCCAATCTGCCCAAAATGTTACCCAGTTATCATTTTCTGGATTTATCTGTTCAGATTTAGCTTTAAGGTGTTTCGCTAAGCGATTGACTGCTAAACTAAAACTGTTCACCCTTGTCGTTCGGTACAGTAATTGATAGGCCAAATCGCGCTAAATTACCGACAGTATAAGTTTCTGGTGGCAAAAACATCTTATTTAACCGATTTCATAACAAATGAGAACACTTTAGCAGCCAGAAAAACACCGTCGCGACGCTTATAAAACGCGAAAGTGGACGACATCAGGTCGGTTATTGCTGATAATAAACCGTTCTGACTAGTCAGCTTTCGATCCGTTCAAGCACCCGGCCCGCCGGCATCGCGACCGGTACTACTAAATTGACTGCCAACATGCTTAAAAGCCAAATTATATAGGGAATCTGGCCATGAGGAAAATCATCGCTGCATTATTAACTTGCTGTTTCGCTGTAGGGCCGTCGATGGCCGACGAATTGACCATTAATGACAATGTTCCCGACCAATATGTTGTTGTTAAAGGAGATACGCTCTGGGCTATCGCAGACATGTTCCTCGCCGATCCGTGGCAGTGGCAAGAAATCTGGTACTCAAACCCACAGGTGGAAAATCCGCATCTGATCTTTCCGGGCGATGTTATCGGCCTGGTGAGCATAGGCGGTGAGCTACGCCTGACGACTATCGTGCGCGGTGAGGCATCGAATACGCTCAAGATCAAGACCGATCAGGCCGATGAAAACGGCGTCGTGAAATTACGCCCAACTGCGCGCATTACCCCAATCTTTGGCGCCATCCCGGCCATTCCTCGGGAGCATGTCGAAGGCTTTTTGTCCGGCAACCGGATTTTGGCGACCGAAGAACTGAAGTCTGCGCCCTATATCATTAGCGGTATGGAAGGTCGTTTACTACTCGGCGCGGGCGATAAGGTCTATGCGCGCGGCGAATTTGACGCCAATCTGCCCGCCTATCAGATATACCGAATGGGCCAGGATTACCAAGACCCGGTCAGCAAAGAGCTTCTAGGCTACGAAGCCATTGAGCTGGGTACGGCGCGGCTCAACGATTTGGATGGCGATATCGCAACCTTTTCACTGGAACGTACCACCCAGCAGGTGGGCATTAAGGATCGGATCCTACCCTCAGATGAGGCCATGCTCGAAACCTTCTTTTACCCCAGCGAACCACCCGAGGGCGTGAACGGGGTGATCATAGACTCCGGCCGCGGTGTAACCTTTATCGGTCAGTACGACGTGGTGTTGCTTAATGTTGGTGAGCGCGAAGCCATCAAGCCGGGCATGATCTTTCGCATCAATCGTCGTGGCGATCGAATACGCGATCCGGTCAACAATGAGCGGCTGCAATTGCCCGAAGAAGAGGGCGGTATGTTGATGGTCTTCCGGACCTTCGACAAGATGTCCTACGGACTGGTGTTGGATGCCAAGCTGCCAATTCAAATAGGTGATCCGATCGTCAACCCCGGATTCTGATAACTGCATCACAACACTTAAAAAGGGGCCACTGCGGCGCCTTTTTTTTTGGCTTTTTTTTTGTATAGTGCAGAGCACAACGAAGAGCCGTGGGCGCCTGAGGATTTCCGGAACGGTGGCCAACAAGAACAGGGCTAAGAAAGCATGATTGGTTAGGAAGGCTGAAAAGGACCATTAAAAAGGAAAAAGGAGGATAAAGACCATGACGTCAAGGACTGTGCCTGCTGAGGAAAGCCTATGCATTCCGATACCCTAGATTGGTTGCGCTGGGTATTGGTACCCAACCTAGGGCTGAAGCGCAGCCAGACCCTGCTCAATCTGATTGATTCGCCCGCCGATCTATTTCGTCATCCAGAGCGCTGGCCGCTGCCGGAATCGATTAAGGCCACCCTGCGTGCAATGAATCGGCTCGGCGAACAGCATCCGATCCATCGTCGGGCCTTGGCCCAGCTAGACTGGGCAGCACAGACTAATCACCAACTGATCAGCCTGGCCGACAGCGCCTATCCGACCCGCCTCAATCAGATCGATGATGCGCCACTGCTACTCTGGGCGATCGGCGACGCTCGCCTAATTCACGCTCAACAGGTCGCCCTGGTCGGCAGCCGTCACGCCAGTCCCGGTGCGCTCGGGCACGCCCATCAGCTCGCCGCCGACCTGGCACGGGCGGGCCTGGTGGTCACCAGTGGCGGGGCGCTAGGGGTGGACGCGGCCAGCCACCGCGGGGCATTGGACGCTCAGGGTGGCACCATTGCGGTACTCGGCTGTGGCGTCGATATCTGCTATCCCAAGGCACACCAGACGCTGTTTGCCAGCATTGCCAGCAAGGGCCTACTGCTGTCGGAATACCCCTTGGGCACGCAACCCAGACCGGGTCATTTTCCACGCCGCAACCGACTGATTAGCGCACTGGCTGACCTGGTTGTGGTGGTCGAGGCGACCCTGAACAGCGGTTCATTGCTGACCGCCCAGCATGGCCTCGAACAGGGTAAGGATATCTTTGCGATGCCAGGGGATATTGGTAACCCCAATACGGCCGGCTGCCATCGCTTGATTCAAGACGGCGCCTATCTGCTCGCCGAGGCCAACGATATACTGCAGCACCTTAAATTTCAGCAGCGCACTAGCCCCCGACCGGAGCCAATAGCAACGGCACACCTCAGCCCCCTGCAACAAAAGATTATTGCCCTGCTGCGCTTTGGCATCCAGCCGTTAGACGGCTTGGCCCACCACCTGGAGCTGGCCGTCCATCAGTTGCTTGAGCCGATCTTAGAGCTCGAACTGGAAGGCCTAATCGAACAACAACCGGGTGGCTATACGCTTTCTGACATTGCCTGAGGCCTGCACACTGGTTACCCTACGCAGCTGACCATTACTCGATTCGACTTATGCTGCCTTATTCTCCTCAGATCCGCCAGGCCGTCGCCATTCTCCGTGCTGGTGGCCTGATTGCTTACCCAACCGAAGGCGTTTTCGGGCTCGGTTGCAACCCCTTCGATGCTGCGGCCGTGGATCGGTTGCTCGCACTTAAACAGCGACCGATGCACAAGGGACTGATCCTCATCAGCGATCGCATCGAACGTCTGGAACCTTTTTTTGCACCCCTGACGGCCGACCAGTGGCAGCGCCTACGCAGCCGCTGGCCAGGCCCGATGACCTGGACCGTGCCGCACAATGGCGTACTGCCTGACTGGATCACCGGTGGCCGCAGCACGGTAGCCCTGCGCGTCACCGCACACCCGGTCGCGGCCAAGCTGTGCGCCCAATACGGTCAACCATTGGTATCCACCAGCGCCAACCGCCAAGGTCGGCCAGCATTAGAGCGCCGCTTACAGGTCCAACAGCAGTTGTCTCAAGAGCTCGACTTTATCGTACCAGGCCGCGTCTTAACGCCCGGCAAAGCCAGTCAAATCGAAGATCTAATCAGCGGTCAATGCTACCGCGCTTAACTTGGGAAACCCTATGGCAGACTTTACATTCGACATTGAACCGGTCAAAACCTATCTGATGCAACTGCAGGACCTAATCTGTCAGGGCCTGGAGCAGGCCGACGGCGGCGCAGTATTCAGCGAGGAAAGCTGGCAGCGCCCCGGTGGCGGTGGCGGACGGTCTCGGACCCTGGTCGATGGGGCGGTCTTTGAGAAGGGCGGCGTCGGTTTTTCCCACGTTATGGGCGATAAGCTGCCCCCGAGCGCGAGCGCGAGCCGGCCGGAGCTGGCCGGCTGTCGTTGGCAAGCCATGGGGGTATCGCTGGTGATGCACGCACACAACCCCTTTGTGCCGACCTCGCATGCCAATGTGCGGCTCTTTGTCGCCGAAAAGGACGGCATGGAGCCGGTTTGGTGGTTTGGCGGTGGTTACGATTTAACGCCCTACTATGGCTTCGATGAAGACTGCAGCCACTGGCACCAAACGGCTAAGGACGCCTGTGAGCCCTTTGGCAATGATGTTTTCCCACGTTTTAAAAGCTGGTGTGATGACTACTTCTACCTGCCCCATCGGTCCGAACCGCGTGGCGTGGGCGGTATTTTTTATGATGATCTAAGCGACTGGGACTTTGCCACGACCTTTGCCTTTATGCAGTCGATCGGCAATTCCTATCTGGCGGCCTATCTGCCCATTGTCGCACGCCGGCAAGACACCGAATTTAGCCCAGCGCAGCGCAACTGGCAGGAAATTCGCCGGGGCCGGTATGTAGAATTCAATCTGGTGTTCGATCGCGGCACTATCTTTGGGCTGCAGTCCGGCGGTCGAACCGAGTCCATTCTCATGAGCTTGCCACCCAAGGTGCAGTGGCACTATAACCACCAACCCGAGGCTGATAGCCCCGAGGCGAAACTGCTGAATTATTATCTAACCGGTCGCGACTGGGTCTAGGCCCACCTGTCGGGTCGGAGCCAAAAAGGCGGGCAGCGCCGCTTTGGTGGGCAGGGTACTAGGCGCTGGTCTTGGCTGCTGGCAACAGGACCTTCAATTCACCCGCGTCCACCAGGGCTTTGAGATCTGTGTAGCCACCGATCAACACGCCGTCGATAAAGATTTGCGGAAAGGTCACGAAACCACTCCACATCTTAATGGCCAATCGCTCGCGCCATTTGGACAGGTAACTGCCGTACTCCAGATAGCGATAATCCACCTGTTGCTCATCGAGTAACTTGCGTGTGGATTTCACCACGGGATTTTGTTTCATGCCCACAACCACTACGCCATTGTGGCTAATGGCGGCCTTAACTTCATTGAGCAGGCTTTGATCCCCGCCCAGCTTGGCGTGTATAGCTGGGTGGATCAGGTTTTGTTCTAAGATGGGACGCATAGACGAAACTCCTTTATGGATGAATGACTGCCCCTATGTGTTGGCATTTGGCCGTAGTTCAATATGCTTAGACTATTTAGTGACTTCTGGCCGATCTGAATCATCCAGCAACTCCACCACCTGGCGCAAGGCGCCCCGATAGTCCTGATAGTCGAGGGCAATTTCATGATACCGACCCCGATGCCACAAGACCATGGACGGAAAGCCTGCAATTGGCAAACTGCGAGCAAAATTCAGCTCATCGGTCAGGGCCTGGGCTAATTTGTCGGAGGCCAAATCAGCCGCGAACCGAGCCCCATCGAGGCCGATCTCTTCGGCCAACTGGAGCAGCACCTCGACGTTCGACGGATTTAGGGCGCGCAGATAATAGCCGGCTTGCACGGCTGAGATCATGGCCAGTTCGGCGCCTTGCCAACGCGCAGCGATGACCGCGCGACAGGCCGGGTAGGTCGAACGACGCGGTTCGTTCTCACTCCAGAATGCGAAGTTAAATTCGGTCCCCAAACGTTCGTGGATGTGATGCCAATAACCGGCGATGGCCTGCTGCTGAGCAGCCGGCATAACCCGGTCGCTGTCTGGCGCCAAGCCACCCACGCGATGCACTACGGCCACTCGATCCGCCAGCTCTGCGGCGAAGCGATCCCACACCGGTTTGTGCGCCCAACACCAGCTGCACATTGGGTCGTGTGCATAGATAAACTGACTTTCTGTGTTCATTACCACTGTGCCCTGCATCAAATGAGCAACACAATAGCAATTCCGGGGTCAATTCGGAATCCCTAGTTGTGCTGCTCCATGAGGCGATTTCAGGTACCTCAGATGGGTCTGTATTGACCCAACGCAAGATACCGCCTTTGGTCTACGCCTAGGCTTTATTACTTTCATCAGTCAATGAGCTCAGCGTCATGATTATTCGTTCTCCTGCCGTCGCCGGCACACTGTACGATGCCGATACCCACAGGTTACTCGCCCAGATTGAGTCTTGGCTCGCCGATGGCGATAGCAGGGCTTTACCCCGACCGCCTAAGGCCCTTATCGCGCCGCACTCGGGTTACCCTTTTTCCGGTACCACTGCCGCGGCGGCGTATCGGTTATTGGAACCCATCTATGACAGTATTCGACGGGTGGTTATTTTAGGCACCCGTCATGGCGTGAGGACTAACGGCCTATGGGCGCCCAGATGCGATATTTTTCGCACTCCACTCGGTGATGTTCCGGTCGACCAGGGGGCCTGCCAGGCACTGCTTGAGCAACCCGTGGTCAACGAACTGGATCTGCAACAGGATCAGGAACACAGCATCGAAGTCCAGCTGCCCTTCCTGCAGACCGCCCTAGAAGACTTTACCCTGATTCCGCTGTTGGTCGGGGACTGTTCAGCCAGCGTGCTCGCCGACATATTAAAGCCGCTCTGGGGTGGGCCGGAAACACTGTTTGTCATCAGTACCGGGCTCAGTCGTAATCAGTCGCACAGCGCAGCCATCGTTCAGGACGAACACACCGCGCGGCGCATCCGCAACTTTGACAGCCACCTCGGATACCAAGAGGCCTGCGGCTTCAACGCCCTAAATGGATTTTTGCAAGTGGCTAAGTTTAACGGGCTGGAAGCCAAGCAATTGGCCCTAACGACCTCGGCCGAGATGACCGGGCAAAAACAGCAGGTGCGCGGCTTTGGTGCCTTTGTCTTCTACTGAGCTGCATATATGCCGGCTACCTACTCGCGCCGGTGGAGCAGCCGGTGGGTAAAGGGGGCGTGCTTAACGCTTATAGCGTTTGGTATTCTTATAGCGTTGGGCGTCGTATTCAGGGTAGGCCTGGGTGCGCATGACTTGTGCCACGGTGCGATACACTGCAATCCAGGCGGTGCGCAGTTCCAGGTTAAAGTCCGGACCCAAGCCAGTTTTTAAGGTGTACAGCAGGGCATTACCCACCGGGGTATAGTCTTCAATTTTAACGCCATATTGTAGATGGCGGTCGGCCAATTTCTGCAGCACGCCGACCAGCCCATCAATATCGTCCAAGCTTTTCACTGCGACCTTCAGTGTCGCCATTAACATCCGCCCTTGTTCGGTCATCGATTTGGTAAAGAGGGCTTTCAGAGAGGGGTCGTATTCGAACAGCTTGGCGTAGAAAATTGTTGCCGCCTGATCGGCGATCGGCTCGACCTTGGCAAAACTTTGCTGAACCAGTAATTTTTGGCGCGCGGTAATAGGCATACTGACAATCTCTTAAGACAATTGGCGAAGCTTAGCCGAGAATTAACAAAGTACCATTAGAGATCCTGACAAACCTGACCTAATACTGCCATTGGCCCCAATCGACGAATCACGGCTAACTCTTGTTGGTTCTTAGCCAACAGCGCACCGGCCAAGCCCAGACTGTTAATCGCTACTCCGTCAAACGACGCCTGAGTGCGCGGTACCACCAGCATCCATTGGCGAGTGATCAGCAGATTGCAGGCTTGCCAGCTATATTCCAGCTTTTGCCAAGCTTCCAACAGCGTTTCGGCTTGCCAGTTGGGCAAGCCATGTACGCGATGCACAAAGGGATAGATGCGCTGCTGCGGGTCGCGCTGCCAGCTGTGAACTGCGGCTTCAACGGGCAAAACACCGGCACCGAGATCCTTCGGCACCAGTTGAAAGTGGCGGTGGGTCTGCGAGGCTCCGGCCAAGGGACCGCCGTTATAAAATATTAGGCCGTCGACCTGATCCAATACACTTTCGATGGCACTGAAGTCCGCCAAATTAAGTAGACCGCTCTGCTCGGCAAAGGCCTGAGTGGTGATCAGTCCATGTAAGGGCAGCAAGCTGTATTTATTGAGCAGCAAGTTATGGCTCTGACCCACGGCTTCAACCCAGAGAGCCGGGTCGGGGTCGAGAAAGGGATTCTTGAATCGCAAGGGATACTCAGGCGTTTCCGGTGGCTCAGCCGCACTGGCTTTATTGGCAGCCAAATGCGGGGCATAGCGAACCACAAAATCAATGCCCCCATCGGCGATGATTTCAGATTCGCTCGGCTGGCTCACCCATTGACCCTGCGCGCTCGCTCGTTGAGCGACCGCCGTCATCCGCTGCCAAAGATTTTCCATCCAATTCACTCAGTCCGTCGGTTCTGGCAGTCTACCACCAACACTCATCTGAATCTCTAGCAGCACCGCTCTGACTGGGCCGGGATTAACTGCTGCAGCTGAGGATCGGCGCTGGCGCTGTGGCGGCCGGCGGTTGATGCCATTGGCTCCATTCGGGCCGCTCACTAAAGGGCTCTTGCAGCGCTGCAAATAGTGACTCCAATGGCGCGAAATTGCCCGCCTGCGCGGCATCGATAACGCTCTGAAGATGGTGACTGCGCGCCACCGTGACCGGGTTACAGGCGAGCATCTGCAGCTGGCGTCGAGCGTCATCCGGTTCGGTCTGCTCAAGGATGCGACCACACCAGTCGGAGTACCGCGGCGCGTCAATAAAGTCATCCTTGAGGCCGGACCAGTCGGTCAGCGGGAGATCGGCAAGACGGCGGAAAAACATATGAAAATCTTTGCCTTCTGCGGCCAACAAGGCCAGCCATTCATCCAGCAGCTCGGGCTCGATTGGACGTTCAGACACGCCGCCCAGCCGTTGATTGAGCAGCTGGTAATAGTGTTGCCGGTAGCACTTATCGAAGTCAGTCACTGCTGCGACCAACAGTTGCGGCTCGGTTAGGGGTGCCAAGGCCTGGGCCAGGCGCTGCAAGTTCCAAAACGCTGCCGCGGGCTGTTGGTTAAACGCATAGCGCCCCTCGGCATCGGTATGGTTATAAACGGCATTGGGCCGAGTCACATCGAGAAAGGCATAGGGCCCGTAGTCAAAGGTTTCGCCCACTATGCTCATGTTGTCGGTATTCATCACCCCGTGGACAAAGCCATAGGCCATCCAATAGGCAATCATGCGCGCGGTCTGATCGACCACCGCACCCAGGAAACTCACGGTCGGATTGGCACTGTCCTGGCATTGGGGAAAGTGATGTTTGATGGTAAAGGCCGTGAGCGCCTTGAGTTGATCGATTTCCTGGCAGTAGGCGAGCCACTCGAAGTGACCGAAACGGATATGACTGCTGGCCACACGCATCAGGGTCGCGCCCGACTCCAGGGTTTCCCGGTAGACCTGTTCACTCGAACCGGCCAGAGCCAGGGCCCGCGTAGTGGGCGCACCCAGACCATGCAGCGCCTCGCTGCCCAAAAATTCACGGATCGACGAGCGCAACACCGCCCGGCCATCGCCGAAGCGACTGTAGGGCGTTTTGCCCGCACCCTTTAAATGCATCTCCCAAAAGACACCGGTCGGATCGAGCCACTCGCCCAATAAAAGGCCCCGGCCGTCGCCCAAGCCCGGATTCCAACCGCCGAACTGATGGCCGGCGTACTTTTGCGCGATCGGATCATGACCTTGAAACAACGCAGTCCCGGACATCACGCCGAGTAACTGTGCATTGGCTACCAGCGGCAGCTGCATCGTGTCGGCGAGCGCCTGGTTCCAACAGACCCAATGGGGCTGGGCGAGCGGCGTGGGCATAACTCGGCTGCAGTTATTGGGCAGTTCGGTGGCAAAGCGTGACGTAAACACAAGGGCTACTTATTCAACATGATGAGTAACACAGTATAGGGGCGCGATAGTGAGGGACAAGGGCCTCGCAAATCAGGGTTGGCAAAGGGGCTCTAGAGAAAAGTGTCTATGGGCTGACAAATTCGCTAAGATGGCGCCCCGTTCGTCTGCCCTGGCGCACTCTTTAGCAACCCAGATAGGATCAGATGTGAAAAAAATCCTCGGCCTCATCCTGATACTGCTCTGTACCAGCATCGCATCGGCCAATCCGGCGGCGCGACCCGCGGCCATTGGTGTGTCGGTCATATCGTTACTGGCCTGGAATCCTATGCGCTTAACCGGCGTGGGGCTCGACTACGGTCTGGATGGCGACTTTACCCGAACCCGTCTGCTTTGGCTCTGGGATCTGGCCAACCCCTTACGGCAACTGGGGCCCCTAACACTGAGCGGCCACTTGGAATTGGCCATGGGCCAGACGGCGCCATCTCCACCCGATCTGACGCTGGGCTTAACGCCCGTGTTGAGGTGGCGCTGGACTAACCATCGCTGGGCACCCTTTATCGAAACCGGCCTAGGCGTCAACTATATAAGCTTGACCCAGAACCGCGACCGAACCCTGTCGACCCATTTTCAGTTTGGCGAGATTTTGGGCCTTGCCATGGAATTCCGTAATCTAAAAGTGGGCCTGCGCTACCAACATCTGTCCAACGCCGACATGGTCGTACCCAATAACGGCTACAACTTCTATGGCGCGGTGATCAGCTACCACTATTGAGGGTCTTGGCCCGATCGGGCCGGATCTGAGACCATCATGCTGGCCACCAGCTGCAGTATTTCCGCCTCTTTGTCATCCAAATTGCCATCGGTAACCGCCAACTCGCGGAGCAAGGTTAACACCCGCGCGTCGGATTTCAGCGCCGGTACCAGCGGGGCCAGATAGTCGGCCAAATTATCCTGTTTAAGGGCTTGCAGACTGTCGGCTATTAGAGCCTGGTGATGGGCAGCCTTGGAAATGCCCGGATTTTGCCACGGTAAGTCGTCGAGTAGGCGGGCAAAGAGATCCTGTTCGGTCAGTTTAACCTTACCATCGGCCTGATAGAGCAGGGTCGTCAGGGCGATAATGGCTTCCGATTTTTGTTGATCTATGGCTTGGCTGTTGCCGTCGAGTAATTCCAGCAGTTTTGCTAACATCTATTGTGCTCCTTGTTTAGGCCGACGCATTCAAACCAAGCAGGCTTCGGCTGGGTGGTCCCCGAAGCCCGCCGGCGCTACCTTGCGCCCTGCGGTCCGGGTACCGGACCTTGCTAGTATCCCATAGAAGCTCAATTGGCTGCCAGATGGAGTCTAACGGCGGGCCTAGGCAACCGGATGCAGCCCGGCCACTTGTTTAGCTGCGCGTCCGACCGCAGACAGCAGTGCCTGAAGATTGGCCGTGGTGGTGTCTTCATGAATCGCAGACGCGACCGATTCAAGCCCATCAACGCTGACGCAGACGCTGGCAATAGCATCGGAGTCGGTGCCTTGTCGCAGGGCGTGTTCATCAAACTGGCTGACCTTAATGTCGACACCATAGTGTCGGCCCAGCGCATCGGCGAGTGCCCCGAGCGCGCCCACACCCCGTCCTGTCAACTCTATCGGTTCGGCCGCCTCGATGCGGAAGGTCGCCTCGGTTTGCTGATTCTGCGAGCTCAGATCGTAACCGCGCAGGGTCCAACCGGCCGGTACGGCGACAAAATGGTCGTCAAACAAGGTCTTAATCTCCTTGCTGCGCACCTCGTTACCGGCCCGCTCGGCGGCCTTCTGCACCACATTACTGACGTGTTGGTGCATCCACTTGGGCAATTCGATACCGTAGTCGCGCTCCAGGACATGCGCAACACCGCCCTTGCCCGACTGGCTGTTAATGCGCACCACGGCTTCATAGTCGCGCCCCAGATCGGCCGGGTTGATCGGCAGGTAGGCCACTTCCCAATGGGCCAGGCCCTTATCGTGGTGAAACTGCAATGACTTGCGAATCGCATCCTGGTGACTGCCGGAAAAGGCGGTATAGACCAGCTCGCCCACCCACGGATGACGCGGATGGACCGGCAGATCGGTACATTCCTGACAGACCCGGAGCATTTCCTGGACATCGCTAAAATCGAGTTTGGGATCCACGCCCTGCGAATAGAGGTTCATCGCCAGGGTCACCAGGTCCATATTGCCGGTTCGCTCGCCATTGCCCAGCAGGGCCCCTTCGACCCGATCGGCACCGGCCATCAAGCCGAGCTCGGTTGCGGCCACGCCACAACCGCGATCGTTATGGGTATGCAAACAAACGATCACCTGCTCGCGCTGATGCAAGGCACGGCACATATATTCAATTTGGTCGGCAAATACATTCGGCGTTGACATCTCCACGGTCGCCGGCAGGTTAATGATCACCGGCTGGCCATTGACCGGCTGCCAGACATCAATGACCTGATTGCACACGTCGATGGCGTAATCTATTTCGGTGCCGGTAAAGCTTTCCGGGGAGTACTGAAAAGTCCATTCGGTGTCGGGATTGCGCGCCGCAAAGTCCTGTACCCAGCGGGCACCCTGGACGGCGATGCCGGCAATCTGCTCCTGGCTCATATTGAAGGTCTGTTCCCGCTGCACCGTCGAGGTCGAGTTGTAGACATGGACAATTGCCCTTTTGACGCCCTGCAAGGCCTCGAAAGTTTTGCCAATGAGGTGTTCGCGCGCCTGGGTCAAGACCTGAATCGTGACGTCATCGGGAATCAGATTGTCGTCAATCAGCTTACGCGCGAAATCGAATTCAGGCTGGGCCGCCGATGGAAAACCAATTTCGATCTGCTTAAAACCCAACTTCACCAACAGTGCAAACATCTTCACTTTCTGGGCCACCGTCATCGGCTTCACCAGGGCCTGGTTACCATCGCGCAGGTCAACACTGCACCAGATCGGCGCCTGGCTGATGACCTGGTCGGGCCAGGTGCGGTCGGCTAGGTTCAGACGTGGATAGGCCTTGTACTTACGATAGTCAAACGAGCCGGCCGAGGCCATTTGCTGGGCCACTGAATAGTTGTCCTGTTGCTCTGAAGTGCTCATGTTTCACCCTGTCGGTTTAGGTTATGCAGCGTGCAACCCGGTACAGACGCCAGTCTGATCCGGGTTATAAATTCAATCCTGATCCGTTACTCCGCCGTGGTACGGCTTATTCGACACCGGATGGGTGGGCGGGCTTGGGACGGATCGCACAACCGGTAAGTTGCATTCACATCTGCAGGTTGGGGTAAAACCTGCCGAGCCAAGGTTGCCAAAGAACAAAACCAGATTACGTCATGAACGTCGCAATGTCCTTGCGCATTTGACTTCTTTCTAATAAATAGCGCAATATTATTGCGCAATAATATACTTATTAGAAATTATCATGCACCTGAGGAATCCAATGTGGCAGAACAAGCCAAATTAGACCGGTATGACCGACAGATTCTCGAGTTATTGCAGCAGGACGCTGGCCTCTCCAATCAGGATTTGGCTGAACGCATTGGCTTGTCGGCCTCGCCCTGCTCGCGCCGGATTAAAAACCTGGAGGAACGGGGTTTTATCGACCAGCGCATCGCCCTGATCAATCGTAAGGCGCTGAATTTGAATTTGGTCGCCATAGTCGGGATCCGCATGGATCGCCACACCCCAGACCGGTTCGAGCATTTTGAACAGGCCGTGGCCGAGATCGACGAGGTGATCGAATGCTTCCTGGTGACCGGTCAGGACTCCGATTACCAACTCAAGGTTGTGGTACCCGATATGGACCATTACCACCAGGTCCTGTTAAAACACATCACCACCATCGCCGGGGTCGATGGTGTCCATTCGAGCTTCATGCTGCGTGATATCATCAAGGCCAAACCACTGCCCTTAAAGTATTTGCCCTAACCGGGGTTGTCGGCATGGCACCAGCCGCCGTAGGTCAAGTTAACAACCTAGGCGATAGCCGCCCGGAGCGGCTATTGCTGCCAACACCCCGCCAGTCGAGCCCGCAGGTCAATTGGCTACACGAACCAGTAAATAGTCGCTCAGCGACATGAAAGCATTCCCTTTGACCTGCATTTGGCTAATGTGCGTGAATTGTATGATTTTTAAACTTTATCTATCGAAAGGGGAATTCAATGCCAGCCGTTATCCTTAAATATGTCCTGATACTCATTACCGGTTTAGCCTTGATTGTCTGCGGGCCATAGACAAAATCCAGCTTATCCTTAAACCTTGATACGTCGGGTGATACATCGAGAGATCATCGTTATAGAGGAGATAGTCGCCAAGGTGACCGGTGAGGGTTTACAAACAACCTTCTCGGTCAGTGTCACCGCTTCAACAACCTACACCCTAACGGCTGACTTGGCTCCGGGCTTCATATGAAATAACACATTATTCGCCCTGCAAAAAAACGGAGATGCCCTAAGAGAGGGACCCTCGACTTTTGTACCAGCTACAGCAAGGAAGTAACGGCCACTGACGTACCCAATCAAAAACATGTGGTTATTCAGGACTGCAAAACGGCGACCGTCACTATTGTTTGCAGGCCCACCTGGTCGTGACAACCCCATTCGTTAAGCTCGACGCCATTGGCGGCGTGCAAGTGGCGCTCGAGATAGACAATGACGACCAATATTTTTTGGTGATCGGTTTTAGCAATTTGAATCTTAGCTTCAAATCGATCAATAACGACAAGCACAGCAGTCTGGACGCGGGCATAGCGATTTTGGCGCAGGTTAATGGCGTAGGTGCGAAAAGTCAGCTGCACCAACAAACCCTGTACGATATCGAAGAGGCGTTTGAATCGCCAAGCTTCACCGCTGGGTGGATTATTCTGACCGATACAGAGGGTGCCCGTTTTGAACTCGATTTTAACGGCGGCAACACCGACAACAGCCCTCTGGTTAACGCGCTGCCCTAGCGAGCAAACCCTCTTCTGACCGGTGTCTGGGACACTGACCCCTTAAGCGTTTACACCTGCCAGCCTTTTTGCCTTTAGCATTTCAGGTATACTGCCCGTCTCATTTACCACTGGACTCCCACCGGCCATGACAATACCTCTTCGTACCCGCCTGGCCACTCTGGCACCACTCATTGGCCTGGGCTTGCTGATCGATCAGCTATCCAAGCTCTGGGCCATTTCGGCACTGCGCGGCGGACCCCGGTTGAGCTTTTTATTCGACACCCTGCGCCTGGACTATGCTGAAAACACCGGCGCCTTTCTGGGCCTGGGCACCAACTTGCCGCCGCATTTGCGCTTTGTCATCTTCACGGCCTTGGTGGGTGTATTCTTACTCGCCCTGCTGGTCTATTTGCTCAGATCCAAAGAGATGGATCAACTCAGTTTGGCGGCGTTGGGGCTGGTGTTTGTCGGTGGTTTTAGCAACTTTATCGATCGGGCCCAGAATGAGGGTGCGGTGGTCGACTTCCTCAACATGGGCTTTGGCGGCTTGCGTACCGGTATCTTTAACCTGGCCGATGTCTATATCATGGTCGGCGCAGGCCTACTTATTTTCGGCCAGTGGTGGCTGGACCGCCGCAAGCGCGCATGACTTCCGGTGCACGAGCCCGATCGCTGCTGCACTCCAGCACTGGGCTGGTTCTGATTGCTGTGCTGGCAAGCTGTGTGCAGAACGTACGCCCTATCGATCTGAGTGTGGCGGCCGCCTATCGGCCCAAACCGGTATTTTTTGTTACCGACCGCAATGACAGTGGCGCGACCAATCTCAATAAACGCTTCGGTCACCAGCGCGCCGAGGTTCAATATGGACTCAGTCGGGTGGCCATTCCTAAGGGATACCCCAAAGCCCATGAAGCTCCCTTTGTGCATTGGAATCTGGCCCTAAAACGAAACCCGGCCAAGTACATTGCCCTACTCGACATCGAACGGCTGGACGACGCCCGGTTTTTCGCTCAGTTGAATAATCAGTTATTGGCCAGCCCTACCCAGGACGCCCTGGTCTTTATACATGGCTACAACGTTACCTTTGAGCGCGCTTCCCGTATTACCGCCAAATTGGCCTATGATCTGAACTTGGCCGGTCCGGCCATAAGCTACAGTTGGCCCTCCGCGGCCAAGGTGGCTCAGTATGCTGTCGACGAGGCCAATCTCAGCTGGTCGATCCCGCACCTTAAATCCCTACTGCAGCGGCTGTTTGCCGAGACCGATGTGCAACGGCTCTATCTGGTCGCCCACAGCCTGGGCACCCAGGCCCTCACCGCTGCGTTGATCGACGACCTGGCCGAGCACCCGGAGCATCGCGCGCGCATTGGTGGCATTGTGCTGGCGGCACCCGATATGGATGCTGAGGTTTTCCGGCGTGATATAGCGCCGCAATTAACGGCGCATCGGCTGCCCATCACCCTTTATGTCTCGTCCAAGGACTTCGCATTGGGCGCCTCGCAGACCCTGCACGGCCATCCCCGGGCCGGACAGGCCGGCGCGGCCATAGTGGTGGTAGACGGCATCGATACGATTGATGCGAGCAACGCCGAGGCCGAGCTCTTTGGTCACGAGTATTTTTCTCAGGGTGCCCAAACCATCGCCGATATGAGTCAATGGTTACGCTTCGCCATACCGCCAGATCGGCGTGCGGGATTGACCGCCGTTAGCCATCCAGTTGGCACCTATTGGCAGATGGTTGAACCGGACCCCGATGCTCCAAAGGGCTTGGCAGCGCAGTGAAAATATCCGAAGATACCGACACCTGTAGACCACTTGCCCACGGAGCCCTAACGATGTTGAGCGGCCAATGCCATTGCGCCAATGTGTCTTTTGAGACCGACCATCTGCCAGCCATCTTGACCGAATGCAACTGCTCCATCTGTGTGCGCTATGGTGCGCGCTGGGCGCACTTCGCCCCGGACCAGGTGCGGGTCACAGTGCACCAGGGCAATACCGCCATCTATAGCCGAGGCGAGCGCAGCATTGACTTTCATCACTGCCCAGACTGTGGCTGCGTGACCCACTACAGGACCACAGACAGAGCCGACCCAGCGGTGGCGCGCGTCAGCATTAACGCCCGTATGTGTCCGACAGAGCAGGTGGCTGACATCCCGATTCGCTACTTTGATGGCGCCGACAGCTTTAGGTTTCTCGACTAACCGACCTGACCAAGGAGATACCATGACCCCGCTCATCTATAACGGCGCGCCCATACTGCCCGGTAAGATCGTCTGTGTCGGCCGTAACTATGTCGCCCACATCGAGGAACTGGGCAACCAGATCCCCGCGGCTATGGTGGTCTTTAATAAGCCCGGCAGCGCCATCAGTGACCTGCTCCGCGTGGATGCAGGCGGGCCCATCGATTATGAATGCGAACTGTGCTTCGTGATCGGGGCAGGCGCTTTGGTCGGCGTCGGCCTCGGCCTCGATTTGACCAAACGCGACTTACAGACCGAGCTCAAACAACAGGGTTTGCCCTGGGAGCGGGCCAAGGCCTTCGATGGCTCGGCCACCTTCAGTCCCTTTGTGGCAATACCGGAGGACCTCAGTACGCTGTCCTTCACCCTGCATATAGAGGGTGAGCTGATCCAGCAGGGTGACCCCGGCCTAATGATTTACCCACCACGGACTATACTGTCAGAACTGGCCAGCTTTATGAGCTTGCAGGACAATGACATCCTCATGACCGGCACGCCCAAGGGCGTCGGTCGAGTATCGCCCGGTGCCGAATTTGTCGCGCGGTTATACAATCAGCAACAACTGTTAATTGAACACTCATGGACAGGACAAGCGCTATGAATATTAAACTCGTTATCGGTAATAAGAATTACTCGAGCTGGTCATTACGCCCCTGGCTATTGCTCAAAGCCTTTAATATCCAGTTTCTGGAAATTAGTGAGTCGTTGCAGCCCGATGACCTGCGCGAACGACTCCTAGTCCATTCGCCGGCCGGCAAGGTGCCGGTATTGATTGAACCGGATGTTCTGGTGTGGGATTCCCTGGCCATTTGTGAATATGTCTGCGACGTCCATCTTGACGGTAAGGGCTGGCCACACACCGCGAAAGACCGCGCCAAGGCACGCGCTATCTGTTGCGAAATGCATTCCGGCTTTAATGCTCTGCGTAATGCGTTGCCGATGAATATCCGCGCCAAACGAAAAGTCGACCTCAGTGCCGCGGTTGCGATAGATATCGCGCGGATCGATGCCATCTGGTCCGATCATCATCGCACCGGTTGGTTGTTTGACAGCTTTGGCATCGCCGACTGTTTCTATGCCCCGGTGGCGCTGCGCTTTGAGACCTACAATATCAAGCTGTCGCCGGCTGCGCGCGCCTATCAAGTTAAGCTGCTCGCTCACCCGGCACTGCGATTGTGGATCGAGGCGGCCCTGGCCGAAACCGACGTGGTCGCCGCTGACGAGGCGGGTGTCTAATCTTAAGCAGCGATTAGCCTGGCCACATTTTAGTCTTGCCACATTTTAGTCTTGCCACATCGGCGCAGCGGAAAAGCCAAAGGTTTTGGCCAAAATCAGGTCGGGCAGTTGCTCGATCTGATTATTGTAAAGCTCTACGGCGGCATTATATCCGGCACGGATCAGCGCCAGCTCATCCTCGCTACGGGTCATCTGGGCTATGAATATCTGCACCAATTGATTCCCTTTCAGCGCTGGATAGGCCTCCAAACGGGCCATAACCTGGCGCTCACGGGCGAGCTGTTGGGCAATAGCGTGCGGCCCGGCGGCCAGGGTTTGACCTTCACGGACCGCACGCAGGGCAGCCTGCAGTTCCTGTTCGTGGGCCAGGAAAGCCTGCACACTGACCTGCAATTGCGGCCACAGGTCATGGCGCCGTTGCAGCAGCGTATCGATGTCGGCGCGCGTCTTGTCGACTCGGTTCTTCAAGAACACCAAGCCATTGTAATGCAGGATGGTGGTGATCAGTGCCAGCGTCAGCGGCACCAAGAGCGACACCTGGAGCAGATCCAGCGGTGTCAATGAGCCAGCACCGGCCAACCAGGCCGTGCCGGCCAGCAGACTGGTACCCAATGCCAGACCGGTCAAGAGGAAGCCCAGCGCGCCCTGCCCTTGCACCACATCCTGCTCGCTCTGAGTGGTGATCAGCATAGTAAAATCCGTGCTATTTTGGATCCTTAAACGGCTGGCCTCGGCGTCGGCAATCCCCGCCATACCCAGGCAATAGATGTTGCGAAACGGCGGCAACCAACTTTCGGTGCGGCGTATCTTGCCCTGGTGGCTGACCTTTTTTTCCGGAAAAACCAACTTGGCGCCGTCCGGGTCAACCGCCACCCGACCTAATTCATCCTGCAGCCAAAACAGGCTACTGTCACAGCCCTCATCGAGCGTTTCCCAGCGCGCATTTTTACCGCTACCGCGCTTTTCCTCGATGCGGTATTGGTAGGCCACACATTTTTGTTGGTTCACCGCACTGGTTAAGTGCGGGTAACGCTCATCGACATCGATCATGCCGAACAGCTCAGCAATGCCATAGGTCAGCCCGGTGGTTTTCGAGGTCGGGATAAACTCCACCAGACGCTTGAAGCGAATCGCCCGTAAGGCAAAATGGATCAGCAGTCCGGTCGCGAGCCAACCGGCGGCCACCAATAATAGTACCCAGTGCTGCTCGTCAAAGCGGCTGGTCTGAATTTCGGCCAAACGATTGCGGACCCGGTTCTGGTCCTCTTGAGCCAAGCTCGGCACCCGAAAGGAGTAAGGAGCCGCCAGGCGAAACAGCAGACTGTCCGGCCATTGACTGGCGCTGCGCTCAATCATTAGGTAGTAGGCATAGAGATCGGCCACGGCCGCCGGGTTGGGCGCAGCCGCCGCGACCGCGGCCGACCGGTTACCGTACAGGCCTGCTGCAACCTGCCAATCTTTTTTCAGTTGCACTAAGCCAATGGTCCAGAGCACCGCCATCAAACCGAACGTCATGACCAGTACAAAGACCCAATAGCGGTGGACACCCAGACCCACTAACAGCGCAGCCAGACCCACGGCGAGCAGGCCCGTAGCGGACGAAATCCAGATGCCGGCCAGCAACAAACTCTTGCCGCCTTCGATCTTCAGGCTGGAGTGGCTCACAATTGCATCCACACCGGCCACCGTTGGGGACAGTTCAAAGTGTTGCCGCGTACGATCGAAGCGCGCCAATAGCTCAATCCGGTCGCCGGCCCTCAGGCTGTGTTCGGTGTAAATGCGGTTACCGATCTGCTGGCGATGAGTTTGCCGAACCTGCCAGACCACCTGACTGATCTGCAGTCCTGGACTGACAACGGTGCGACCCGTGCCGTCCACTAGAGTGAAATCAGTGGCACTGCTGCCGCTGTCGAGCGTGCGGATTTTACGCTTGCCCTTTGAATCGGTGTATTCCTCTTGCAGCAGATAGCTGACAAACACTACCGCCTGCTGCGAATAGGGTGCGGTTAGTGAACCCGTGCCATTCTCAATACGACCCGAGGTCGCATAGAGGCCGTCGTTCAGCGCGTTCAGTGGCGTCAGTGGCAGCCGATCGAGCTGGCGTACCTCAGACAAGCGGTCAAAGCCAATACCAAACAGCACTAAGGCAGCAATACCCAGCACCCCGGCCAGCACGATAAAGGCAAATCTTTTCAGCATTCTCAGTTATCCCTTGGTACGCGGCTCAGAGCCAGTCCCTAAAAAGGTAAAATTAATCCTTCATCCGCCGTCGCTTCAGGCTAAACTAGCCCAATTTTTCCAATACCAAAAGAATTGTTTAAGGATAATGCATGACCGAACTCAGTGTGAACCTGAATAAAATTGCCCTGCTGCGCAATTCCCGCGGCCACGACGCCCCCAATGTTGTTGAGTTTGCCAAAAAATTCATCGCCTTGGGCGTCAAGGGCATCACCATTCATCCTCGCCCGGACGAGCGCCATATCACCCGTCAGGATGCCCACGACCTGGGCAACCTGATCCGGCCTCTGGCAGGCGTTGAATTGAATGTCGAAGGCTATCCATCGGAAGATTTTTTACAGCTCATCGAGGCTATTAAACCGGATCAAACGACCCTGGTGCCCGATTTACCAGGACAGCTGACGTCCGATCATGGCTTTGATTTCCACACCCAGGGTGAGTTCCTGGCACCGATTCTGCGCCGCCTGAAAACGACCGGTACACGAGTTGCCGTCTTCCTGGATCCAGACCTTGCCCAGGTCAAGCTCGCGGCCCAGTCTGAGGCAGATCGCATTGAACTCTATACCGAAGCCTACGCGGCAAGCTTTAACCAACCTGATCGGCAGCGCGTGCACCAACAGTATCAAGAGGCAGCGGCCTTGGCCGTAACGCTCGGCCTAGGCGTCAACGCCGGTCACGACCTCAATCTGGAAAACTTGCCACGCTTTGTAACCATAGCGGGCATCCAGGAAGTATCTATCGGCCACGCCTTGGTGATCGAGTGTCTGGAACTGGGTATGGCGATGGTCATTAGACGGTATCTGGCAATCTGCC
>Ga0307488_10001294_pt1 | contig 20868 bp, 16 predicted proteins | sample SB02metaG_FD_202248 | JGI IMG/M metagenome (GOLD analysis project Ga0307488, IMG submission 202248) | Sea-ice brine microbial communities from Beaufort Sea near Barrow, Alaska, United States - SB 0.2 | ecosystem: Environmental > Aquatic > Marine > Coastal | place: USA: Alaska | collected... | reverse complement strand
TCGACCTTTTGCAACATCTCAAAAGACGAATTTAATCCCTCAATCCACTGGGGATAAGCGGCGATTAGCTCCGCGAACAGGTACATGCCAAAGGTTTTGGTCACCGTGGGAACAGCAACGTCAGTCTTTTTACTCAGCACCACAATCATATCGATGAGCTCAGTGTGATCGTAAACACCCATGGTGGTATAAATGCCGCCACTGGCTGGCGCCGCCTCTTCGATGACCTCTTCGACCATCTCGAGTCCGTAGCGCTCCTCAACCAGGTAGAGAAACGAGGTAAATATCATCCCTTTCACAACAACCCCTTCAATGTCTCGCTGCTATGAATCCTAGCAGTCTGCTTATCAGTTCAATACCGGTCCCGTGGAAAATACGCCAAGCACCTCTATTCATATTAAGATAGTTAAAGGGTATTTTAGGTACCCTTATAAAGCTCATTGTTTATAATCAACGGCTCCCAAAGGCCCCAAATCCCCCTGTTATCTGCTGTTTACTATAGATCATTTGCGGCGAACCACCTGATAATTACGCCCGATATATTTCATCGGCACGCTGAGCATATGCACCAGCCGCGAGAAGGGAAACAAGACAAAAATAACCATACCGAGCAAAATATGTAGTTTGTAGATCCAGTGCACTGAGGCAATGCTGGCCGCGGCGGTTGCTAGATCAAAAGCTCAGCGACACCCAGCTAGATACCTATGGCCTGCGCTTTAGCGGCAAGAGCCATGGACTCGGTTACCAAGCTGAATATGCCACCCAAGAACGGGAACTCGCCAATGGCAGTGAAGCGGACGCCGATTATATTTTGCTCGAAGGCAGTGTCGATTTAGCCGGCGCCACCTTTGCCCTGGGATTTGAAAACTTGCAGAGCGACGACGGCAACTTTGGCTTCTCTACACCCTTAGCCACAGGGCATAAATTTCAGGGCTGGGCGGATCAATTTCTGAATACGCCAAATGAAGGACTGCAAGATGTCTATTTCTCGGTGGGCGCTAAGTTCGATGGCATCAAGCTACTGGCTGTCTACCACGAGTTCACATCCGACGAGGACAACCTCAGTGGCGATGATGACCTGGGCAGTGAATTGGGTTTTCTGGCGCTGAAGAGTTTTGGTGATTACAGCCTGAGTGTGAAATATGCCAACTATGACGGGGGTGATAGTTCGTTTAACAAAAGCGATACCGAGAAGCTTTGGTTGACCGTTAGTGGGGCTTTTTAAGGCCTAGGGCAAAGTGCCAAGGGCAGAAGAGAGATCTCGCAACTTCGTTCGAGATGACAGTGTAGGATTCGAGATGGCAGTGGTAAGTAAAGCTGTCATCTCGAGCCGCTACAACATTGTTATACCGAACCCTACACTGCCATCCCGACCCTAGTGGAGGGATCACCGGACTGGCCTGCACCAACCGCCTTAGTAACCTCTCAGCATCAGCCCTTCTCGATACGACAGCCAAACTCACCACCCGCATCCAATAACCACTGCGCCACATAGTCGGCAAAACTGCGTCTAATCACCAGATCGTAAGAGCCATCGCACCTATTGCTAATAACCGCCGAGGCCTTGGCAAAGGGGGTTTGCACTACTAGCCCTGAAGCGGGTTTGGCGCTAGCCCAACCTTCAAAATCATAGAGGCTGGATTTTTTAAGCACCGTGGCAACATCGGCACCGCGCAAATTAATACAGGTCTGACCACCGCTGAGATCAACGATCGAAATATGACCTTCTAGGCGATTACGCAGCTTGGCTTCCAACACTGCAGAATCGCCGCCAATCTCCACAACTAACCATTCACTGGGGCCGAGCCAATAGATACTGGTATTGCCATTGCGCTGATAGGTGCAGGGTTTAAGTGGCAAACTCACCGTTAATACCTCAGCAACGGCAGAGCAAAAGTTGATATCTTCACTATCACCGCGCAGATTTAAATGGGCACTGACAGGCGCTTCTTGAATCACCAAACCACAGTCTGTTTGATCATTAAATACACTTCCTGGCGCGGTGTTTTTATTAAACGCGCCATGAAAATAGTGCAGCGGTGATTCAGGCTTTATAGAATTAGACATGGTGACGCTCTCCCTTCGGATCATAAAACACCGAACTGACAATTTCTGCCGCAATAGTGCGCCCATCCGCCAAGGGGCAATGCACTATCTGCCCCAACCGGCTATGGCCACCTTTGACCACCGCCAAGGCGATGGAATGTCCCAGACTGGCACTGTAATAACTCGAGGTCACATGGCCCTGCATCGACATAGGTATGGTTTGTTTGGCATCAAAAACTACCTGTGCGCCCTCAGGTAAAACATCGGAACCCTTTAAGGTTTTCAGGCCCACTAGCTGCTTGCGATTTTCCCGCACTGTGTCACTGCGGTGAAGCGATCGTTTACCGACAAAACTAAAGGTCTTATTTTTGCCCACCACCCAATCCATATTCATATCGGCGGGAGTCATGGAGCCATCGGTGTCTTGACCGACAATAATAAAGCCCTTCTCGGCACGCAACAGGTGCATGGTTTCAGTGCCGTAGGGGGTGATATTAAACTCTTCACCGGCGGCCATTAATGCCTCCCAAATATGGCGACCATAATGGGCCGGCACATTGACTTCATAGGACAGCTCACCAGTAAAGCTAATGCGGAAAATTCTCGCCTTAATGCCCGCCACTGTGCCATCGCGCCAATCCATAAACGAAAAGGCCTCGTTGGACAGTTCGATATCGCTGCACACTTTGGCAATCACCTTGCGCGCATTGGGGCCAGTAACTGTCGCTGTAGTCCAGTGATCGGTCACCGAGGTAAAGTAAACCTGTAGATCTGGCCATTCCGTTTGCTGCCACAGTTCCAACCAGGCCAATACCCCAGCGGCACCGCCGGTGGTGGTAAACATCAGGTAATGATTCTCACCCAGACAGGCACAGACACCGTCGTCGAAAATCATACCGTCTTCTTTGAGCATCACACCGTAGCGGCATTTCCCCGGCGCTAACTTGAGGTATGAATTGGTGTACATACGGGTAATAAATTCTGCCGCATCCGGGCCCTGGATATCAATCTTGCCCAATGTAGTCGCATCGAGAATACCCACGCTATTGCGCACCGCCAAGCCCTCGCGATTAACCGCGTCGTGCATAGACTCGCCCTGCTGCGGGAAGTACCAGGGGCGCTTCCACTGGCCGACATCTTCAAATGCAGCGCCCTGCTCCAGATGCCAGCGATGCATCGCCGTGTAGCGTTCAGGATCAAACAGAGTGGTTACATCGCGGCCGGCGATGGCACCAAAGGTGGTGGGCGTATAAGAGGGGCGGAAGATCGTGGTGCCGGTCTCGGCTATGCTCTGGTTCAGTGCATTAGCCAAGATCGCCATGCCATTAATATTACCCAGTTTGCCCTGATCAGTGCCAAAACCCAGAGCGGTATAACGCTTTACATGCTCGACAGATTCAAAGCCTTCACGAACCGCTAACTCAATACCACTGGCACTGACATCCAACTGAAAATCGACAAACTGGCTCGGGGCACGGCTGGTGCTTTTAGTGTGGGGCACCAAAAACAGCGCCTGTTGTGGCTGTTCTTTATACTCTTCAACCACAGCGACGGGAAATTGTAGACTGCCCTCGCCATGGCCAGACAGCTTGGCCGCTTCGGCACCAGCACTGGCACCCTCGCCAAGGCATCCGGCGAGATCAAAGGTGCCTCTACAGGCACCGGCAGAACGCTCCTGCTGGGTTGATTTACCTGGCCTAAAGCCAACGATAGTTTCATCCCATACCGGCTTGGCACCGGTGTGTGAACTCAGGTGAACCGCTGGGCTCCAGCCGCCGGAACAGGCGATTAAGTCACAGTCCAAGGGTCGCACTGCACCGGTTACCGCGGTGCCTGTTGCATTGATCGGCGCAATCAGGGCGCGCTTAACGCGCTTATTACCCTGAGCTTCGATAAGCCCATGCCCGGCAATCACATCTATACCTTTGGCTTTAACGGCGGCCACAATATCGCCGCTTGGATTGCTGCGCGTATCTATAACGGCAACCACTTCACGGCCGGTCTGGTACCAATCTAGGGCCGTTTGATAGGCATTATCGTTGGTGGTAAATAGCACCAGCTTATTGCCCGGAGCTACCCCATAACGATTCACGTACGTGGACACAGAAGAGGCTAGCATCACGCCGGGAATATCGTTGTGGGCAAATACCAGAGGGCGCTCAAAAGAACCCGTGGCCAGCACCACCTGAGCGGCTCTCACTCGGTGCATACGCTGACGCACCCCATCGGTCGAGGTAAGACCTAGGTGGTCTGTGCGGCGTTCTAAAATAGTTAAAAAGTTATGGTCGTAATAACCAAACACGGTGCTCCGTGGCAATATCTGAACATTGCTAAAGGCCCTGAGCTCAGCCACTAAACCGGCAACCCAATGGGGTGCCTTAATGCCATCAATAGACTGTTTTGAGGCCAGTAAACTGCCGCCAAACTCAGACTGTTCGTCGGCAATAATCACTCTGGCGCCGGTACGGGCGGCTTCTCGAGCAGCGACTAATCCCGCCGGGCCGGCACCCACCACCAATACATCACAGTGCTGATTGAGCCGGTCATAGCTATCCGGATCAGCCTCAACTGGGGTTGCCCCCAAACCGGCAGCCTTGCGAATAAAGTGTTCGTAGGTCATCCACAGTTTTTTCGGGTACATAAAGGTTTTGTAATAAAACCCCGGTGGCATCAGCCGCCCAAAGGCCCCCATTATGCCCATGATGTCAAAATCAACACTCGGCCAACCATTCACACTGGCAGCCTCAAGGCCCTGATAGAGTTCTACCTGAGTGGCTTTAAGATTGGGAATGGTGCCAGCCCCCGAGCCCAGCTGAATAATGCCATTGGGCTCTTCGGCACCATGGCCAAATATGCCTCGCGGGCGGGCATATTTAAAACTGCGGCCAACCACATTGACACCATTGGCCAAGAGCGCAGAGGCCAGCGTGTCGCCAGCAATGCCCTGATAAGCTTTACCATTAAAGGTGAAATCAATGGTGGCACCGGTATGCGTCTGCAAACGATTAGGGCGCACTCGATTAGGGCTCATAGCTTGGCTCCGGTAATAGTGGGCTGAGTGCCGGTTTTATAGGTTTCTAAAATCTCATAGGTGACCGTATTGCGGGTGGCATTAAAATAGCGCCGACAACCGACGCCGTGGTACCACATCTCATGGTGGATACCGCGGGAATTGGTGCGAAAGAACAGGTAGTCGCCCCACTCTTGGTCGCTCAGAGCTTCAGGCTCTAGAGGACGAACTATATGAGCTTCGCCGCCATAGCTAAACTCTTCCTCGTCGCGATGTTCCTGACAGTGGGGGCAATGGATTAGTAACATATTTGCTCTCGCAATTTACAGTTTCTCAATTTAAGTGCTCGCATTTAGTGAGCCACACCGGCGGCGCCGTGTTCATCGATCAGCGCGCCGGAGTTAAAGCGGTCAAGATTAAATGCCGCAGCCAGAGGATGTGGACGATCATTGGCCACGGTGTCAGCAAACACATAACCGGAGCCAGGCGTAGCTTTAAAGCCGCCAGTCCCCCAACCGCAGTTAAAGTACAGTCCCTGCACCGAGGTCTTACTGATAATCGGACAGGCATCCGGGCAGGTATCGACAATACCGCCCCACTGGCGATTCATGCGCACCCGACTAAAGGCCGGGAACAGTTCGCAAATCGCCTGAATGGTGTGTTCAACAACATGAAAGGAACCGCGTTGGCCGTAGCCGTTGTAGCTATCGACACCGGCACCAATCACCAGATCACCTTTATCCGATTGGCTGATATAACCGTGCACCGCATTGGACATCACCACGGTATCCAAACAGGGTTTAACCGGCTCGGACACCAACGCCTGCAATGGCCGCGACTCGACCGGTAATCTCAGACCCGCCATGGCTGCAACCACACTGGAATTACCCGCCGTAACACAGGCCACTTTGCGCGCACCGATAAAGCCATTGGTGGTTTCAACACCGACCACGGCACCGTCTTTGCGACGAATACCGGTTACTTCAGTCTGCTGAATCAGATCCACACCCAGTGCGTCGGCACCCCGGGCATAGCCCCAGGCCACGGCATCGTGACGGGCTGTACCGCCGCGGGGTTGCCAGGAAGCACCCAGTATCGGATAGCGACTGTTGCGGGAAATATTAATAAGAGGAGCGATTTCTTTAATCCGCTCAGGGCTGACCACTTCGCCATCTATGCCATTGAGACGGTTGGCATTGACGCGCCGTTCAATGTCGCGCATATCTTGCAGGTTGTGCCCCAAGTTAAGCACGCCACGCTGACTAAACATGACATTGTAGTTAAGCTCTTGGCTCAATCCTTCCCACAGTTTGAGCGACAGATCATAGAGCTGCGACGCTTCATCCCAGAGATAATTGGAGCGAATAATGGTCGTGTTACGGGCTGTGTTACCGCCCCCCAAATAGCCTTTTTCGATCACCGCAATATTGGTAATGCCGTGGACTTTGGCCAAATAATAGGCGGTCGCCAAACCGTGGCCACCACCGCCAATCACTATCACATCGTAGTCTTTTTTCGGGACTGGACTACGCCAGACTTTCTGCCAGTTTTCGTGATAGCTGAGGGCGTTTTTCAATAGGCTGAAGGCGGAATATTTTTTCATATTTATTTTTCTACGCAATAGCGATTAACAGCTTCCATTGGAGCAAGTTAGGGGCATCCGCAACTAGAAGAAAACTGACAACCTCAGCACTCAAAAACGACAAATACGCGAAAAAACCCAATATTGGCAGTTAAATTCAAGGCATAAGCTAGATTTGTTGTATATAAATGCCGTCGACCCTACACTGAAGAATATAAAAATAATTCAAAAAATAAGGCCGCCAGCATGCCTAAAAAATCCAGCGAAAATAAAATATCGTCGAGTTTATCGGTGGGCTTTGTGCTGATGCCGAGTTTTACCCTACTGCCGTTTTCCGCCTTTATAGATGCCTTGCGTCTGGCCGCCGATGAAGGCGATCAGAGTCAGCAAATACGCTGTCACTGGACCGTAATGGGCCCTAATCTTCAACCCATTTCTTCGAGCTCTGGGGTCCAAGTAAAGCCCTGGGAAACCTACCGCGATCCGGTTGAATTTGACTATATAGTGGTGGTTGGCGGACTGCTGCAAAAAACCTTGCACGGTAGCCAACATGTGATCGATTATTTACAGCAGGCGGATCGCGCTCATGTGCCGATTATTGGCCTCTGCACCGGTTCCTTTGCGATGATTCGCGCCGGCCTGATGCACCAGCGCCGCTGCTGTGTCAGCTGGTTTCACTACAAGGATCTCACTGACCACTGCAGTGACGTTATTCCGGTTGCCGAACAACTGTTTGTCGATGACGGTGATCGTATTACCTGCGCTGGCGGGGCAGTGGCTGCGGACCTGGCGGCCTATATTATTGAGCGCCACCTAGGCCAGAGTTGGGCGCGTAAAAGCCTGCGCATTTTGGTGATGGACAACCCGCGTCCGGCCAATGCGCCGCAGCCGCAACCGGCATCGGATTATCAGGTGAATAATAAGTGGGTAAAACGGGCGCTGTTAATACTCGAACAAAACCTCAGCCGGCCTCTCTCTACGGATGAAATTGCCAGCCGGCTGAATATTTCCAAACGCCAACTTGAGCGTTTATTTAATAGTGAAACCGGTGATAGTTTGCAAAGATTTTATCGCAAAATTCGCTTAAATTATGGCCTTTGGTTACTGCAGAATACCCCGCGCTTAATCACCGACATTGCCCAGGAAACGGGCTTTGCCGATACGGCCCATTTCTCACGCGCTTTTCGCGCCGCCTTTGATAAAAAACCCACCGAATGTCGCGGCTAACATCAGCCCAAAAAAAAGCCACAACAAAAAGCCACAACACACCTCAGTCTAGGCACGGACACGGCGTTCATTGCTCGGCGGTTTGCCGTACAGGTCACTGTAACAGCGACTAAAGTGTGGCGCGGTGGAGAAGCCACAGCTAATGGCTACGTCAATCACTGGAATAGAGGTTTGTAACAGCAATAGACGCGCTCGGGAGAGACGTAATTCGAGATAGTATCTGGAGGGAGCGCAGTGTAAATAACGATTAAATAAACGCTCTAACTGACGTCTTGAAATGCCCACGTAGTTGGCCACCTCGTCGAGGGTTAGGGGTTCTTCAGTATTACTTTCCATCAGCGTCACCGCGTCCACTAGGCGTGGCTGACTGGCTCCGATCAGGTACTGCAATGGCGCGCGCTGGGCGTCTTTTTCCGTGCGCACACGGTCACAGGTAAACTGCTCAGATATCTGCTGTACTAGGTGATGCCCATGGATACTGGCAATCAGGTTAAGCATCAGATCGATGGAGCTAATCCCACCAGAGCAGGTGTAGCGATCGCGATCGATGGCAAACAGATTGGATGATAATTGCAGTTTCGGAAATTCCTCGCGCATGCTGGCCAGATTTTCCCAGTGGATGGTGCAGCGATAGCCGTCCAATAAACCGGCTGCGGCCAGTGCATAGCTTCCGGTGCACAGGCCCCCTAGAGGAATTTTATTTTTCGCAAACCCGCGCAGACGATCGAGCAGTAATTTGTTGCAGTGCTGTTTAATATTGTAGCCACCACAGACAAACAGTATTTTCACATCAGTGGCGCTGTCGAGACTGCCATTGAGCCGTACCTCGAGTCCGGCACTGGATACCACCGGCTCACCGGTCAAGCCATAGGTTGACCAGCGGTACAGCTCACGGCCACTGAGACGGTTAGCCATACGCAGCATTCCAATGGCATTGGAGAACGTCGTCAGGGTATATTCGGGCATTAGCAGAAACCCTATATGCAGGGTTACTACGGGTTCATTGGGGTCTACAGGGATATCATCGGACATTTTTAAACGCCTTCTCTTAAGAGCCACTTCTTTTACCCTAAGGCCGAGTGGCTTCGACCGAGTATAGATCAATAAACTAAATTTTAAGAAGCCTTATTAGTCAATTATGACCCGCTTTAAGCAAATAAAAAATTTATCGCCGACGACGCTTTCTGCCACCGCCATTATCGGCCACGATTTTCGCTTCCGGTCGAGTGACCACGGAAAACAAATTGGGAAAGGGATCGGTCTTATTCGGAAAGGCCATGGCGTCGACAAAGTAGTCTTGAAACTTTGGCTCTAGCGCGGTTTCAATTTTCTCAATATTTTTAACCAGGGTCTCAATGACATCTCGAGACTGACTATTTAACAGCGCAATTCGCGCTCCCGTGCCCGCGGCATTACCTGCCGATGAAACCTCACCCAACACGCAATCGGGAATCAATCCCAGCACCATCGCGTGCTGCACGCTGATATGGCTGCCAAAGGCGCCGGCCAGACGAATGCGTTCAATCCTGTCTGTGCCTATATGGTCCATCAGCAACTTGACCCCCGCATAGAGCGCAGCCTTAGCTAGCTGGATTTGGCGGATATCGTTTTGTGTCACGACAATCTGTGCCTGATCATTGGCTGCATTGGCGGTGCCGTCACTTACTGGAGAGTACAGCAGGTAGGACCAGGTGCGGTCATTCTGAATAATTCTGCGGCTGCGACTGGCAAGATCGCCGTCGACAATACCATCCACAGTGACTATGCCTGCCAGATACATCTCGGCAACCACTTCGATAATGCCCGAGCCACAGATGCCGGTTACGCCATGGCTCTCAATCGCTGCACTGAAACCGGCTTCATCGGACCACAGATCCGAACCAATCACTTTAAAGCGCGGCTCCAAGGTTTCTGGATTTATACGCACCCGCTCAATGGCGCCGGTGGCTGCCCGCTGACCGCAACTAATCTGCGCCCCTTCAAAGGCTGGCCCTGTGGGACTGGAACAGGCTAATAAACGCTGGCGATTGCCGAGTACAATTTCTGCATTGGTGCCCACATCCACCAACAGGGTCATCTGATCCTGTTCCTGGGGTTCTTCTGAGAGAATCATGCCAGCTGTATCGGCGCCCACATGACCGGCGATACAGGGCAATATATAGATCCGCCCACCGCCATTAATTTTCAGACCTAACTCTGCAGCAGGTGCTTCAACCGCCGCATCGGTGGTCAGGGCAAAGGGCGCGCCACCTAATTCAACCGGGCTAATACCAAGTAAAATATGATGCATAATCGGGTTGGCCACGAGACAGATTTCAAGAATATCCTCAACCGTGCCGCCGATCGCTTCTGCCACTTCCGCAAACAGACTGTTTAGGGCTTCACGGATCACCACTGTCATCTCGTCGGCCCCCTCTGGGTGCATCATCACATAGGAGACACGACTCATAAGGTCTTCGCCAAAGCGAATTTGCGGATTCATCAGACTGGCGCTGGCCATAACTTCGCCACTTGACAGATCACAGAGATGGGCGGCAATCGTGGTTGAACCCACATCCACCGCCACGCCGTAGGCCTTATCTCTAAAGCCGGGCCACAGGGCAATAATCTGCTGGTTGTTATAGACCGCCACGGTGATAGCGCGCTTGCCTTTGGCCAGCACCGGCTGCAATGTTTTTAATAGCGCCATATCGCAAACAAGATTGGATAGCTGCCACTCCTGCTCAAGGGCCTCTATCAGACGCTGCAAGTCCCCTTTCGGCACATGCATATCGGCCTCGTCTACCTGGACGTAGTAGAGCCGCGTGGCGGGATCCAGATTGATATCTCGGTACTCGGCATCTTTGCGCACGATCTGTCTGTGCACCTGGCTTTCCGGGGGTACGTCTATCACCACATCATCTAGCAAAAGAGTGTGGCAGCTAAGGCGACGGCCATTGGCCAAAGGGGGTTTGCGCTCGCCATATTTGATTTCGGTGGCGCAAACTGGCGACAGATGGCTGCTGTCAGAGTCAATTTGATGTTTCGGAAAAGTGCCTTCGGCACAGATAATCTGGCAGCGGCCACAGAGACCGCGACCACCGCAGACCGAGTCAATATCCACACCCAATACACGCGCTGCGTGGAGCAACGGTGTATTCACCGGAAAGCTGCCACGGCGACCCGAGGGCGTGAAGACGACTTTAACCATGTTATTACTATCCACAGTAGCCATGTTATCCACCGTTTAGCTAGGCTCTTTTTCTACGACCGCCACGAACCCGACCTTCCCCTTCAGGAACCGGTTCACGATAGGCTTTAATCCAGTTGGCGCAGTTCGGGTCATTGCCCATCATCACATCGCCGCCGCGCACTGCGGCCATGACTTCTGGGTGCAGTGGGCTGGTGATAGCGGAGGTCATACCGGCGCCCATGGCCATGGTTAAAAAGGCACTGTTAATACCATTGCGGTTGGGCAGGCCAAAGCTGACATTGGATGCGCCACAGGTGGTGTTAACTTTTAATTCTTCACGCAGGCGACGGACTATATGCATAACTTGCAAACCGGCGGTGTTAATCGCCCCTATGGGCATCACCAGAGGATCGACGATGACATCGCTGTAGTGAATACCGTAATCGGCGGCGCGCTCGATAATCTTCTTGGCCACTTTAAAACGCTCATTGGGATCTTCAGAGATACCGGTTTCATCGTTTGAAATAGCCACCACTGCGGCACCGTATTTGGCGACTAGGGGCAGCACTCTCTCCAGCACTTCATCTTCCCCGGTTACCGAATTTACCAAGGCTTTGCCCTGATAGACCGACAGGCCCGCTTCCAGTGCTTCAATGATGGAGGAATCAATACTCAGCGGCACGTCGGTAATCGACTGCACTAACTGAATGGCTTCAGCCAAAATACGCGGCTCATCCGCCAGTGGAATACCGGCGTTAATATCGAGCATCTGAGCGCCGGCCAAGACCTGTGCCAGGGCATCGGACTCGACACGACTGTAATCTCCCAGCTTCATTTCTTCAGCGAGTATTTTGCGGCCTGTGGGATTAATGCGTTCGCCGATAATCACAAAAGGCTGATCAAAGCCGATTTTGACTTCTCTGGTGGCGGAACTGATAGTCGTGATGGTCATGCTACTCTCCAAAAATTATTAGTGCGGTCGCCAGGCAGTTCGATTGCCCAGTACCTTCGTTTTTTCTACAATTTCAGCGATCCGCTCTTCCTGTCGGTAGGCCATGATATGTACGCCGCTCGCCCCCTCCATTTCGCGAATTTCATTGATCATATCGATACAGATATTCACGCCTTCCTGCCTTTGATCCTGGGCACCGGCGAGACGTTTAATAATCGCATCGGGAATATGCACACCGGCGACATTATTTCGAATCCACTCTGCGGATTTGGCCGAAGCCAATGGACCAACGCCGGGTAAAATAAACACTTTTTCATGCAAACCCATATCTCGAACCTTGGCCATATACTCTTTCAGCATGGCAATATCAAAACAGTACTGGGTCTGAACAAACTGGGCACCAGCAGCGACTTTTTTCGCTAGTCGCAGGGGCCGATAATCAAACGGCGGCGCAAAGGGATTGGCTGCGGCGCCTAAAAATACCTGGGGTGGCGAACGAATTTTTCGGCCACTGAGAAACTCGCCGTCGTCGCGCATACCGCGGAGCATTTGCAAACTGGTCATGCAGTCCAGATCAAACACCGGTTTCGCTTCTGGGTGGTCGCCAGACTGCACACCGTCGCCAGTTAAGCAGAGAATATTCGACACACCCATGGCCGAGGCACCGAGTACATCTCCCTGTATGGCAATGCGGTTTTTATCTCTGCACGAGATCTGCATAATCATCGAGTAGCCAAGACGGGTCAGCAGTGCACACATACCGACACTGGACATATGGCAATTGGCGCCGGAACCGTCGGTGGCATTGATGGCATCAACACAGCCATCAAACAGTGCCGCACGATCAAAAACTTCTCTGGGGTCGGCAGAATCTGGCGGCGTTATCTCTGCCGTCACGGCAAAGTGCCCGGCGCGCAAAACACGCTCAAAACGGCCGGGAGAAACATGTCCCGGTAGTATCGGCAGGTTCTCTCCGGCTAGGGGTTCGTCGTCAAAGGTCATAGTCTGGCTCCCACTCTTTTACGCACAGCACGAAGCCAGGCACTGGTGCCTTTAAGACGCACATCCACTGGGGCCTGAATCACCTGAATCGTCGACTCGAGGTTGCCAATCAACTTGCTGCCCTCCCAGGAGGTCACCCAGACGCAGACCATGCTCGGGTCTACCTCACAGTGGCCATTGCTGCGTACGCCGCCACAGGGGCCATTACGGAGGGTTTTAGGGCAGTTCATGGGGCAGGCCATGCCGGTTTCGCCCAAGGTGCACTGACCGCAGGATTGAGAATCGAACAGAAAGCCTTTTATGACTTTTTCAACGGCGGCAAAACCGCGGTCTAAACGCTGATAGCCGAGGCGCTTAAAAAGCGGATGCAGTGCCACCAAAACGGCTTCCAAGCCTTGGTAGACACGCCGCAACCAGGTGGCATTGTCAACCGACCAGTAACGAACCCGCTTCAAGCGACCATCTCAACTCTGAGGCCTTTGCCAGCGACCAGCTGCTTAATATCCTCATTGGAGTAGGCGTTCTCGATGGCCTCGGCAAACTGCTGCGCCAATTCCTGTGGATCGCCCTCACCCTCAATTGAGCTGGTGACGCGACGCCAATCTTCGAGATACTCGTCACTGCCGCCCTTGCCGGCACGCATCGCGGCGCGATCTATGGCCGCTTGAAAACGATGACTGAGCAGTGCCTTACCACGCACACGGCCACTTTTAACCAGAATCTGGGCTGGAATATCACGCCAAAACACTTCAATTTTTTGCATCAGGTCGCTCTCTTATACACTTTATTTAATCTTCAGAATCTGTTCCTGAAGACCGTTTTGTAGGTCGCCATAACCACTCTTTTCATGGCGAAATTCTAAACCTAAAAACTCTGCCGCTCGCTTTGCTCTAACCACTAAATCGGGATCATCGCGCTGAGACAGATACACCACCAGCTTATAGTTAGCGAAGTACTGCTCGCGCAACTGCGGGTGCTTATCCAGTTTTAAGCCTCTAATCATCAAGCGATCAAAGTGCTCAACCAAAAAATCGGTGAGGTAAAAAGTACCCAGTTCCTGTGCTGCAATTTCAGTAAAACGCGGCTCACCGGCATAGAAGGAATAACAGTGCGCACCGGGCAATCGCTCTACAGAGTCACCGGCCTCGGCCAATACCCGATCAATCTCACCGCCAGTGCCACAGTCTGCGTAGGCGACAAAAATATGCTCGTACTGACTGCGATACTGCTCAATCTTTTCGCGCAGTTTCTGCGGAATTAATTTCGGTCTGTTATGTAACTCAGCATCGAGACATTGCAGATCCATCTGACTCCAACCATTGAGCTTTTGCAGCCAGACAATCTCACGGGCCAAGGCACCACAGGCAATAACCAATAACTTTGCCGAGGCGCTATGGCCGGTCATTAGGCGGCCTCTAGGGCTCTGCGTTCTTGCACCAAACGAATCGCTGTAGTCGCTGCATCCGCCGCATCGCGACAGTAGGCATCGGCGCCAACCGCAGTGCCAAACTCTTCGTTGAGCGGCGCACCGCCAACCATGACGATGTATTTGTCACGCAGCCCCTGGTCTTTAAGGGCGTCGATCACCACTTTCATATAAGGCATGGTGGTGGTCAGCAGCGCAGACATACCTAAAATATCCGGCTTGTGACGCTCGAGGGCGGCCAAGTATTCTTCCACTGAGTTATTGATGCCCATATCGTGAACTTCAAACCCTGCGCCTTCCATCATCATCGCCACTAGGTTCTTGCCGATATCATGGATATCGCCTTTTACCGTACCAATCACCATGGTGCCCACGGGCTTGGCGCCAGTCTCGGCCAGCAGTGGTTTGAGAATGGTCATACCGCCCTTCATGGCATTGGCGGCAAGTAGCACCTCAGGCACAAACAGAATGCCGTCGCGGAAATCCACACCGACCACGGTCATGCCGTCGACCAAGGCGGTAGAGAGAACTTTTTCTGGACTCCAACCGCGGTCCAATAAAATCGTCGTACCCTCTTGAATCTCTTCTTTTAGGCCGTCGTAGAGATCGTCGTGCATCTGCAAAACCAGATCTTCGTCGGATAACTCAGCTAGTACAATATCGTCTTGTTCAGACATAGGGTTTAATCCTCAAAAATCTTGTTTAGTAATCGCGGTCGGCATAAGAGCCTTTGCGACGGGCGATAAAATCAATCAACGCTTCATCAACTGCTGGGTCAAACGCCGGCATCTGATATTCATTGAGCATCTTTTTCCACAGCACATTGGCACGCTGGGCGGTATCCAAGGAGCCATCTACCTGCCACTGCTCATAGCTATTATTGTCGGCTACAGTGGAGCGATAGAATGCGGTTTCAAAGTTCTTTAGGGTGTGGGCGGAACCCAGGTAATGTTTACCCGGACCCACTTCACGGACCGCATCTAGGGCCTGACCATTCTCGGACATATCCATACCCGAGAGCAGCACGCCGATCATGCTGGCCTGATCGCAATCCATAATAAATTTCTCATAACCCATCGCCAAACCACCCTCTAACCAACCAGCGGTGTGCAACATAAAGTGCACCCCGGCCAAGGCTGCAGTTTGCAAGGTGTTGGCTGCTTCATAGGCGGCCTGAGCATCGGGCAACTTAGAACCGGTGAGACCACCGCCACTTCTAAAGGGCACGCCGAGTCGACGGGCCAGTGCCGCAGCGGCATAGATAACTTGGCTTGGCTCTGGGGTACCAAAGGTCGGTGCACCAGTGGCCATAGAGACGGCCGCAGCAAAGGTGCCAAAGACAACCGGTGCTCCGGGACGGCAGAGCTGGGTAAAGGCGATACCGGCTAAGGCTTCGGCCAGTATCTGGGTCACAGTGCCCGCCGTGGTCACCGGCGACATAGCGCCAGCGAGAATAAAGGGTGAGACGACCGTGGCCTGATTGTTGCGCGCATAGACTTTAAGCGAGCCCAACATGGTGGCGTCGTAGGTCATGGGTGAATTGACGTTAATCAGGCTGGTCAGTACACAGTTTTGGTCGACAAACTCAGCACCAAAAACCAGCTTGGCCATATCCACAGTATCTTGAGCGCGCTCGTGATGCGTTACTGAACCCATCAATGGCTTATCGCTGTATTTAAAGTGACTGTAAATCATATCGAAGTGGCGCTTGTTTACCGGCAGATCCACAGGCTCACAGATGGTGCCGCCGGAATGGTGTATTCCCGGTGCCATATAGGCCAGTTTTACAAAATTCTGAAAGTCTTCAATAGTGGCGTAGCGACGACCTTTGTCTATATCGTGAACAAAAGGTGAGCCATAGGCGGGAACCAGTACCGTGCGCTTGCCGCCAATAATCACATTGCGTTCTGGGTTGCGCGCATGCTGCACAAACTCTCGGGGAGCCGTGGCTTGAATAATAGAGCGACACAGACCCTTAGGGAAATGCACGCGAGTGCCCTGCACATCGGCACCGGCTTCTTTCCACATGGCCAACGCTTCAGGGTCATCGAGAAAATCAATACCGATCTCTTCCAAAAGGATATCTGCATTGCCTTCGATAAGCTGCAGATCCTCTTCGCTAAGGTACTCGAAATAGGGAATTTTGCGCTCGATAAACGGCGCGGTTTTAACCACTGCATTAGCACGAGCTTCGCGGCGACCATCACGGCCGCCCCCTTCTCTACCCGCCCTTCTTCGCCCAGTTGTCTCAGTCATAATCATTCTTCCAGTGGAGAGTAATCTCTCTCTTTTATTGGATCTTCATTGCTCGCATTCTGTGCCTGTTTAAGCACCGCCGCATCTGCTTTTGCGACCTGTAAATACCAGTTTACGACGCGCCTAAAAACTACCCTCTCAAACAGTTATTTTCGCCGTCAAAAGGTGACTCTTCGATGACTGTGACGCGGTAGCGTTCACCGAGTATTTCAATTTCTAATTCTGTGCCTATGGCGCCGTAAGCAGCTTTCACCAAACCCAGTGCCAGAGACTTGTTGGTACGGAAGCCAAAGCCCCCTGAGGTGGCACGACCGACCAGCTGACCGTCTTTATAGAGGCCTTCAGAACCTCGGGCATCGGCATCGGTGACGCCATGAACTTCCAGAGTGGCAAAGCAGTTTTCAAAGCCCCGATCACGCCAGGCAATCAGCGCGTCTTTGCCAACAAAATCGCAGTCTTTATCGAGTTTTACAAAACGCTCTAAACCAGACTCCAAGGCGGAATATTCAATCGACATTTCACGGGGAATCAAACGATAGGATTTCTCGATACGCATACAGTCCATAGCGCGAATACCAAAGGGCTTGATATGGAACTCAGCGCCGGCCTTCATCAACTCATCGAAAATATAGTTTTGCATTTCTATGGGGTGATGCAGCTCCCAACCCAGTTCGCCAACAAAGTTAACCCGCAGCGCCTCGGCCTGGGCATAACCCACATTGATCGACTTGCCCGTCAGCCACTTAAAGTTCTCGTTGGACAGATCGGTGTCAGTAAGCTTTTGCAGCACATCCCGAGACTTGGGACCCGCCAGTACCAACACACCCATTTGAGTGGTGATTTTCTGTAGATTAACCGAGCCATCGCGCGGTGCCAGCTTGGTCAGATAATCCCAGTCATGGCGCTCTTGAGAGCCGGCAAAAACCAGGTAGTAACTATTTCTAGCGCGCTTGTAGATGGTAAATTCGGCTCGCACACCGCCGCTCTTAGAAAGCATATGACAGAGACCAATACGCCCTATTCCCTTGGGTACATTGTTAGCGACAACGCTATTCAACCAGGCCTCTGAGCCATGACCAGTGACTGTGCATTTGGAGAACGCCGACATATCGAGAACTCCGACATGCTCATTTACATGGCGACATTCCTCACCGACAAACTCAAAGTAATTGGAGCGGCGGAAGGAATTCTTTTCCACAATGCGGCCATCGGCCAATGCTTTTGAATGATTTTTATTCCACAGAGTATCTGACTTATCCAGGTCTTCCTCAGACAGGGAATACCCAGGAGGGGCAAACCAGTTCGGCCGCTCCCAGCCATACACCGAGCCAAATACTGCACCCAGGGCTTTCATGCGATCGTAACAGGGCGTGGTCTTTAACGGCCGAGCGGCACCGCGCTCTTCATCGGGATAGTGATTTTTAAACACATGATCGTAGGCTTCTTCGTTTTTGCTGCGCAGATAGCCACGGGTTGCATAGGGTCCAAAACGACGCGGATCTACACCCATCATATCGACAGTGGGCTCACCATCGACAATCCATTCCGCCAGCTGCCAACCGGCACCGCCAGCAGCGGTAATACCAAAGCTATGGCCTTCGTTGAGCCAGAAGTTCTTTAAGCCCCAGGCTGGACCAACAATCGGGTTGCCATCAGGGGTGTAGGCAATAGCGCCGTTGTAGACGATCTTAACGCCGACCTCGGCAAAAGCCGGGACGCGACTCATACAGGCTTCAATATGCGGCATTAGGCGATCGAGATCGCCATTAAATAGCTCGTACTCGGACTGGTCGCTGGGGCCGTCCATATAGCAACAGGGAGCATTCTCTTCGTAGGGGCCAAGAATAAAGCCGCCCGCCTCTTCACGCAGGTAATAGCCGGCGTCGGAATCACGCAGCACAGCCTGCTCAGGAAGTCCTTGAGCCTTGCGCGCCAAAATATCGGGGTGTGGATCGGTAACAATGTACTGGTGTTCTACCGGAATAACCGGGATATCCAGACCGACCATCTGGCCGGTCTTGCGGGCAAAGTTGCCGGTACAGCAGACCACGTGTTCACAGTGAATGTCACCCTTGTCGGTCTTAACAATCCAGCTATCATCTGGCTGCTGCTCAAGGTCCAGCACCGCGGTATTGCGATAGATCTCGGCACCGCGAGCACGTGCGCCCTTGGCCAGCGCCATAGTCAGATCCGCGGCTTGAATATAGCCGTCATCTGGATGTTGTATGGCACCAATAACGCCGTCGACGTTAGCCATTGGCCAAGCTTCTTTAACCTGCTCTGGGGTTAAAAAGTTAACCTCTACGCCTACAGTCTGAGCAATGCCTGCGTAGTACTTATACTCATCCATACGGTCTTGGTTAGAGGCTAAGCGAATATTCGAGACCACGGAAAAACCGACATCTTGCCCGGTCTCTTTTTCCAGCTCGTGATAAAAGTCCACTGAGTACTGGTGCAACTTACCCACCGAGTAGCTCATATTAAATAGCGGCAGCAGACCGGCAGCATGCCAGGTTGAACCGGAGGTCAGTTCTTTGCGCTCGACCAAGACCACATCGGTCCAGCCTTTTTTAGCCAGATGATAAAGCGTGCTAACACCCACAACGCCACCGCCAACTACTACTACCTTTGCACTTTTTTTCATACCCGTCTCTTCAAGCCAGTTATTATTATTTTTGCAGTTTACCCCTCAACTCTGGCCCGCTAAGGCGCAAATACGACAGCCATATACCTTCCCGCGCCACAGCCTCAAATCCTTGCTCCGCTTGACCTAGAGTCGTTTTTAGAACAGCATAAGCCGGTCTCAGAAAGCCAGTACCACAACTCTTTATGGAAGATGACAGCGTCCAACCACCGCCAGAGACATTGGGTCTCACCGGCTAGGGTGATTGACCTAATTAACCGAGCGAGATCCCATGAGTGATATCGAAATAGCGCGCAGTGCCAGCAGCCAACCGATTTCTGAAATTGCGGCAAAACTGAATATTCCCGATGCAGCATTAATTCCTTACGGCAGAACCAAAGCCAAAATATGCCCAGATCATATTGCCTCACTAAAAGATAAGCCCGACGGCAAGTTGATTTTGGTTACGGCGATTACACCAACTCCAGCGGGCGAAGGTAAAACCACCACTTCAGTGGGTCTTACCGACGGTCTTAACCGCATCGGTAAAAATGCGTTGGTGTGCCTCCGTGAACCCAGCCTCGGTCCCTGCTTTGGCATGAAGGGTGGCGCTGCCGGTGGCGGCTATGCTCAGGTCGTGCCCATGGAAGATATCAACCTGCACTTTACCGGCGACTTTCACGCCATTGGCGCAGCGCACAACTTGCTATCCGCCCTTATCGACAATCATATTCACTGGGGTAACAGCCTCGAAATAGATACCCGTCGCATTGTCTGGAAGCGGGTTGCCGACATGAATGATCGCGCCCTGCGCAGCATTAACTGTGGCCTGGGTGGCCCCGGCAATGGCTTCCCACGACAGGACGGTTACGATATTACCGTGGCCTCAGAAGTCATGGCGATCTTCTGTCTGGCGACAGATTTGGATGATCTCAAAGCGCGATTGAATAAAATTGTTGTGGCTTACACTCGCGACCACAAACCTGTACATGCCAGCGAAATACTCGGCACTGGCGCGATGACCGTACTGCTTAAAGACGCCTTGGCACCGAATTTGGTCCAGACCTTAGAAAACAATCCGGCGATTATTCACGGCGGCCCCTTCGCCAATATCGCCCATGGCTGCAACTCCGTTATCGCCACTAAAGCGGGCTTAAAAATGGCCGATTATGTGGTCACCGAAGCCGGCTTTGGTGCCGACTTAGGCGCGGAGAAATTCTTTGACATTAAATGCCGCGCTGCCGGCCTGCACCCCGACGCCGCAGTGATCGTTGCTACTACCCGCGCATTAAAAATGCACGGTGGTGTGACCAAAGAAAACCTCGATAAAGAAGATCTAGCGGCCCTTGAGGATGGCTGTTGCAATCTGGTGCGTCATATTGAAAATGTAAAAGCCTTTGGCGTTCCAGTGGTTGTTGGTATCAACCGCTTTACATCAGATACCGACGCTGAGATTGCGCTGATCAAAAAGATCGCGTTGGCCAATGGCGTTAAAGCCATAGACTGCACGCACTGGGCCGATGGCGGTGCTGGCACCGAAGAACTGGCCCATGAAGTGGTTGAACTTGTGGA
>Ga0307488_10001293_pt1 | contig 20876 bp, 35 predicted proteins | sample SB02metaG_FD_202248 | JGI IMG/M metagenome (GOLD analysis project Ga0307488, IMG submission 202248) | Sea-ice brine microbial communities from Beaufort Sea near Barrow, Alaska, United States - SB 0.2 | ecosystem: Environmental > Aquatic > Marine > Coastal | place: USA: Alaska | collected... | reverse complement strand
TCATTAACCCAAAACCATTCTAACTTAGCATCCATGTCTTTTAACTCTGGAGTTAATCTAAATCCATCTTCAACCTGCATTTGTTCTACTGCACCTGTTTGTTCATCAAAATATGTAATAAATCCTAAACGTTTTCTAGATTTCCAGTATACATTTATTACTTCTAATAATCTATTTCTATATGCGTTTGGATCTTTACCTGTTGACGCTGCATGCATTAAATATGAAGCTGCTTCTTGATGTCTTGGTTCTTCTAATTCTAATACTTGCTCTTCTGTTAAATCATCATAATAATGATCTATAATTGTTGAGGCATGTACATATTTTCTTACTAATGCCCAGTCTCCATCTTCTACAAATTCTAAATCTGGATCTAAATCATAATCTACATCTATAGGATTAAGAACTTCATAAAAAGGCTCACTATTACGTACTCCTCTTTGTGTGTAAGATTCTCCAGATACTAAAAAATGAAACCAAGCTTTATTAAGTTTACTTTCTACTTCTTGTTCTGCTAATATATAATTCATAGCAGACTGTCCTTTTATAGCTCTGTTATCTACATAACTTGAATCAAATTGCTGTGCTACATGATCTGGTAATTGTACATCTTGTGTGTCTAATCCTGTTTCAACTCCTTTTTCATTTAACTTATTTACAAACATTTGTTCTAAAGTTTTATAAATAGCTTCTTTCTTTTGTTCTTCTTTTATAGAAACAGAGTCAGCATTTTTAACGACTACGGAAAAATTGAGAGGTCTTTTTGATTTTTCACCCAAGAGTAAATCAATTATAGGCTTGATAATAGGGTAGTTACGCATTTGAGAAGGGAAATTACTACGTGTTTTACCGTAAGGTTTTAATACGTTTTTATAATCTACCTCATCAATTTTTCCATTGTAGTAGTCGTATAATCTTTTGAGACTGTCTTTATGCGATGCATAGCCAGTCCCTTGATCAGAAAGATCAATGTATGCTTCCACACAAGATTCTTTCCAAGCTTTAGTTTTTTTTGAAATAGGCAATTTTTGCCTAGGTATTTTATCGTAGCCCATAATTTACAAATTTACTTAAATTTACCTTCCTTTTTACTCCACAGGTAAATATTACCCGCGTGTTTATTAATATATCACTAGTAATAGTTCTGATCAAACCATTTGTCAGCTGATCTATCACTTAGTACATCTTTAATTTCTGCATTATATAACTCTCGAGTATGGTACATGCCTATCATAAATGCCATAACACGATCAAAATTTCCTGAATGATTAAATTTAATGAGCTCCATTAATAACCCAGGATCATATATTTTATGCAAATTTAACAATTTATCTCCATTTTCCTCTGTTCTTCTAACAGTATTTAACCAATCTCGTATGTATATCTCTCCTTGACGCTTTCTTGCCTCAGTCATATGCATACCATATTGACGTTTTACAGTCTTACTTCTTAACTCTCTCTTATCTAGCATTTCAAATTCTTCCTGCAGTTTATTTAACTTTCTATATCTTTTTGCAAATGCTATTACTTCTCCTCGATCATTCTCAAAACCTATTTTACACCCATAGTAATCTGCTAGTAAAAATAAATTTCTATTATAATCATCTTGTGTTTTTGGCCTACCTACATAAGAAGCTACTATAATATCATCAGGTTGAGATATATTATTTACACGTTTTATTACATATGCTGCTCCTAATGAACTAGAGTCTGCAGATTGATTTTGTCCATAGGGATCATGACAAATTATATACATATTTATTGGTACTTGATTCTCTTTATTTTTATATGGAGATTCATATATAACTATTGCTCCTGTTGTGTCATCATCTTTTCTGTGTGGAAATTTTACAACTTGTCGTAGATCTCCATCAGGTTTAAATTTAACAGTAGCTTTAGAGTCATGATATAATCTACCTATTGTACCTATTGCTTGAAGATTTGATGCTTTTACTTTATTATATTGTTCTTGTAAAGATACTACATCAAATAAATTAGACGTTACTTGTAATGTAGCTTCTTGTGGAGAGAATGGATGCTCAGCTATATATTGATCTAGTGATTTAGCGTCAGCAGCTCCTTTCTTTTTATCCCTCATACTTTCTTCATATTCTATAGCCTTTTGGGCTATAGAATTACCTTCATCATCTATAAATCCATCAAGGTTTGTTTGTATTGGAATAAAATAACCACACTTTGTTCCAACAGCTCCTGAATCCCATACATTTTCGTAGTCCATACAATCATATGCAGCTGGGTTATAAAATATTTCTTCCATTGCTTCAAAGTCAGATCCTTCTGTACCACCTGTACCAAATGCTACCATTAACCCTAAAGTTTTACTACCTTGTCTCATTGTTGGCATTGTTACCTCCCATGCCTTAAGGAGTCCAGGGAATGAACCAGCTTCCTCAAAGAAAACTAATTCACCCGCCTTTCCCCTCACTTTATCTGGGTTGTCTTTTAGTGAGACCCCCATTATTTGGGACTTTGTCCCCATTTCTATTTCTAGTCCGTTTACTTTTTTCTTGTATCCAGACATTTTATGCATCTCTCTATCTCTTAACCTAGGTTGAGCCCATGCAGTATGATCATCTATAAAAGATAAGAACTCCCAAGCTTTAGATAGTAATCCATCTCCAATTAAAAATTCTTTAGATGCTGCAAACACAAAGTTTTTACTATTCTTTACAAAAAAGTAATTACGTGCAAGCATAGAACCTGCTTTATATGAGTATCCTTTTCTTCTTGCCTTTAAAACAATCATATGTTTATTATCTGCTCTAGCTTTATCTATTTCATGGAAGTATTCATAGTCTCCATCATAAAAACTTGGGAAACTACGTTCACGTCTAGATTGTATAGTACCATCAGGGAGTTCCTCGTCAATAGCTCTGTCAATAGGACAATAGTTTAAATAAAAGTAATGAAATCCAGTTACATGTAATTCATCTATAGTGTATCCATACATACATCTTTTACGCTCATTATCCCAATGATCATAATAATCTTTTGTTCCTGGAAGTGCGTCAGTGAATCTACCTTTACTAAGAAAGTTTAATGCTGCGGGCCTGACTCTGTCTGTGTCTCTAAGCATTCGTTTTTAATCTTTACTAGTTCAGCACATTTTTCATATTCTTCTGTGCTTGTGTAATATTCTATTATCATGTCTATTATATCTTCTGTTCTCCCATCTTCTTCAATAGGATCAAATGGAAGGTAATATTTACTAACTCCATTCTCTTCAAATTCATCATAGACGTCGTCTAGTGTTTGTTTTCTAGTTATTAAATCATATGCATTTTGCATTGATTGTTCATACATTTCTAAATCTTCTAAAAAGTCCATTACATACTATATTTATTTACTTCAATTCCTCCTCGGTTTGAGTTTGCTGCTTGTTCTTGTTTTTTCACTATTTCTTCTAATCTTGTTAGTCCATCTACTACTTGTCCCATCTTTGATAAATTAGCTATTAAATCTTTTGCGTGAAATATAGGCTTACCATTATCATCCATTAAATGTAAATCTATATCTCTAAAATACTTTTCTAATTTTACTATAGAAGTCTTTGCAGCTTGTAGTAATCTTACTGCTGAGGTTTCTATTAATTTATCATATTTCTTACAGGCTGCTAGCACTTTAGGTGATGCAGACCATTTTTTTTCTTCGCCAAATATACTGTTTTTTACTTCAATAATACGTTGGTCCCATTCATATACAGAAAAAGGAGATCTATGATCTACTGTAAAGTAAACAAATGCAAGTTCATTTATTTTTAAATCTTTAAATTCTTTTATAGATAAAGCATATGGACTTGCAATACCTTTATTGTCTACTATTTGTATTAAATCATCCCTCATATATTTTACTTTTCATTTCTTTTAATCTTTTTTCTATATCTAATGGTTTGTATGTGTAGCTAGGTTTATTTTCTGCTACACACGGTAAGTGAAGTTCTACTTCTATTACTCCATTTGAACCGTTAATTTCTTCTAGTATTCTTAGCCTATGATTTCCATCACTAGCGTGATACTTATATTCTGAAGATAATTTTGGAAGAGTTTCTGAGCAACATCTTTCTATTATTACTTTAGGTGTTTTTTGCAGTCCATTGTTTAAAATATCATTGTATAATCTCATCCAAGGATAATTTTCTATTACTTCAAGCTCTTGCAAAGTTTTTCTAAAGGATACATCATAACTTCTAGAATCATACCATATATATTTGCATGGTATTGTTATTATATCTATAAATGTGTCATCAGATTTACTCATCTTTAGATAATCTTTTAATATGTTTTAATCTATTTTTATTTACATGAAATTTTCCAAAATACGGTAAACGTACTCCTTCAAACTTGCCTTCTTTCATTACTTTTTCCACAAACTTAAATTGAAAGTTAATAATTTGTTCAACTTTAGATAACGGCAAATTATATTTATTGGCAAGATAATATACATAATAATCTTTATCCTTCATTCTTTCTATTATTCAACTCTCTTGCATCAAGCTCTTTTAGCTTTGGCCATTTATGTTCTGGACAATCTGCTGTAGTCCATCTTGCTTTATGTTCTAATAAACATCCGCAACTTCCGCATCTTGCTGAAGATTTTATATAAGAAGGACATGTTCTACATATATCTAATCTATTAGCATATTCTTCTATAGTAGTATTAGGTGCTCCTTCTTTTATGTATTTTGTAACATCTTTAGCAAAGCTTTTTATCATGCTAAATATAGATGGTAATTTTTGTTCTGGTATTTCTTCGTTATTATCTGTCATGTGTTTATGAGTCTAGGGGTAATGGGTCAGCAGGATCTTCATATTCTTCTACCCTTATAGTTACTAATTTTCCTTCTGAATCTTGTATAATTAATATGTCATATATATCTATAGTGTACATACTAATTACTAAATGATTAAATATTCTGTTTATGTTCATGTTTAATTATTACTTCTACGTTAGTTGTCTCCATATCTAAAAATGGATTAACTACATATCCACTTTTCTTTTTTATCATTACTTGTTTATCTTTAAATCTTTTTATATAATTATTTAAAGTATTATAATCGTTAAGTCCTATTATAGCAGCTACATCTTTTTTATTACTAACAGAGCAAACATTTTCTTCTTGTTTAAAAGCGTTTACTTCTATAAAATGAGACAATATTTCTATTTCTTTTGATGTTAAATTAAATATACCGTTCCATAATTGGATATATTTTATTGTGCTGTTAATATTAACTGTTATTCTTCTTTTTTTCATAATTATCTTCTAGTATTTTTAGTAAGTCTTTATCTCCGTACATTGGTCTAGCGGATTTAAACTTTGTGTATTCATCAGGCTTGAATATCATTTTAACTTCTGTTAATAATCCTTCTCCATTTTGTCTTATAGTCCACCTTCTACCTCTGACTGTTTTATCTTTCCTAAGTTGTGCTCTTAATGTTGCCATATTATTTTTTAGTTAATGTTGGGTCTGTTCTGATTAATCCTGGCATGCCTTCATACTCTTTTGTCATTATTTGCTCCATATATACACCTTCTTTGCATGTGCATTCTGCTTCTTTAGTTACTACCTTTCCATCTTTAACGAGCATAGTAGATTTTTGTAACTCTCTTGTTGCTCCACAATCTTTGCATTTATATTTCATTGCCAGTTCTTAAACATAAGTATTTATTATTTTTTGTAAATATTCTTCTTTTACAATCTTTATTGTGACACCCAAAATAGTGTAACACTTTAAATTTTCTTAGTAATTTTTTAATCATCTTTCATTTCTATTTTAGCAGTAGTTCCATCAAATACTATCTTTGATGTTTTAGATTGCCTATTGAATTCATCTACATATTTTTCTATATCTGCACGAGCAGATAGATAAGATAAAAACACTTGCAGTTCTTTTGCAGCAAGAAGAAATTTTTCTTCCTTTTCTTTAAAAACTATTGCATAGTCTATTAAAGCATGATAATCCTGCAGTTTTATTGACACAGAACCTTGAAAATTCTTAATTACCACTTACCTAATAGTTGATGTTCTCCTACTAATAGCATATCCTGGTTATCTACTCTGCATTTTACAGCTTCTGTTCTAGGATCTACCATAACAGTATCCCCTATTTTAGTAAATGCGCATTGCGGTCCTACTGCTAGTACCTCTAAAATGTTTTTACGTTTAGCATTTTGAATTGATGTTGCTTCATCTAGTATAATTCCTGATTCTGTTTCAGAAATAGTTGGGTCTGGAAGGACAACCCATGATCCGTTTGGTTTGAATTTCATATTCTATATATTTTATGCAAAGATATAAATTATTCTTTTACAATACCAAATATTTTTATACTTTTTATTTTATTTGTGAATAGGATATAGCTCTCCCCCTTGGGAATCTTTTTCAAGTTGTGATTTCACTCTAGCAGTGCTCCATATTGGACCCAAGGATAATAAGACTGGTGTTAATTCACCGCACGTACCTGTGTGCATTCTATCCTAACTAGAGTTTATACTTTAACTCTTTTGTAATTACCGGAGAAAACTCTATCCCTATTTAGGACTACAATCCGATGTCTAATCCCTTTTTTGGTTACCGAGGGATGAATAATATTACGCTGCAAAGATAAAACAAAATAATTAACATGACGAAATAAAATTGGGTAAAATTTTTTTATCCCTAGTATTTCTGAGTGTGGGAACCTCCCTGGTACAGCACCCCACCCAATTCTTAGGGTTCGAACACTCCCCTATTAATTAAATTATAAATTTAAAACAAACTTATGTCTACAACAAAAGTTAGGAAGTCAAAGACTTCAAACAAGATAGATTACTCTATCTTCTACAACCAACCACTAATCGTGGTTAGTTGTGTTAAACATTCCCAAAAAGATGGAATGTTTGTCACAAAGTTTACAAGTAAACTTAATAACAATCCAATGATACCTATAGTATCAATAGGATTTAATCAATTCAAAAAGAATGAATTGATTTCTATGTTCGAGAACTCTAAAGGTTATCCAACATTAACACAAACGATTGATATAGATACATATCAAACGTTAGACAAGTTTATATCCTCTTACGAGGATCAACTTGAACAATTAAACTCTCTTCAATAGAGAGTTTAATTTTTATTACAGAGTATAATAACTATTACTGTGTAGTTGTGGCTACCAGGTCACACACGCACATTTATCACACTATCACACCATCAACCATATTACTAACATATAACTATATAACACTATGACTAAACACAACACATTTATATTAGATACATTATTAGAATGTAAACTAATTGTTGAACATCTATTAAAAGACAATGATTACAATGAATCATATGATCAACTAGAAACTAGACTTAAAGACATTAACAAATCAATTAAAGTATTAACTAATCCTAACTTAAACATTAAACTATCATGAGTACAACACAAGAGAAATACCTTAGACAAAGAGTAATGCATCAAAACTTAGAGATAACTACTCTAACACAACGTATTGATTCACTAACATCAACTAACCTTGACTTAGAAGAGACAATCAAAGAAGAACGTGAACATCATCTTGACTTCATCACTACATTAGAACAACAAGTCAATAAACTAAAACAAAATCTATCAACATTACAAATGGATATGGCTAGAGCAGAATTAGACAAATCATTATGGAATAGATAACTAACTCACATAATAAGATAAGAACCAACTGAGTATTAAAACAATCTCCTTGAATTGTATTGAGAAACTCGTAAGATCTTCCAGAATGTACAACAACATGGGATACAAAGGGTTCTTCATCTTATTATTAAACAACTTAATAACAGGTTTAACAATAAGCCTAGTGGTTAGTGATAACCTTCTAGAACTAGTGTCGAACAGTAGTGATGCCCCAAAGGGGAATGTGACATCAAATAAACCGCTGCTGACCTGTTATTATTAACTAAACATTAACTAAACTAAACATTAACTAAACAAAAACAAACACAATTATGGAAACATTTACAAAAGTAAAGAAAGTATTAAAAGATAGAGAAATAGCAATACTATCTATGGAAAAGAAACTAAATAGGTCTAACTCATTAAGTAAAACATTACTAAATGCATTAGAAAGATCAATAGGTTCAAATGACTTGTTATCTTATGATGAAAGACAAGCTATTAAAACAGAAACAGATGATCTTTGTAAAAGTATTGACATTGAAATCTCACTAATAGACGAAGAACTAGATACCAAATCTGTAAAACCAATTGGTAAAATAGAAGATTTAGACAATTACTAGTTATAAACTACCTAAGCATGTATTTAAACTGCTTTACTAACACATTTTATTAATCCATAAAAATCAATTAAACATGGAAACAAATCAAATCAACAGTGGTTCATTAGAATCACTAAAGTATGGCGACACATTACTAGTTAATGCTCGTAAAGTAAAGAATGACAAGATACATTTAGAATTTGCAGAAATTGTAAACAATCAAACTAATCAAAATGTATTAAGTTTATTAAACAAATCAGATGATGCATTCAGTAGCAAAGCAAGACGTGCTTGGGTTACTGCAGAACCATCAGATGCAACAGATTTCTTCAACGTTGACTTTGGACCAACATCAGAATGGTACATGTCAGACAAAGGAGAAATGATGGAGTTAAACATTCTAAATCCTACTATGCAAGATGTTAGATGTAGACTAAAGATAGAAGAAACTATCGAAGGTACAGACTGGCAAAATGACAATGTAGAAACTGCAGCTAAACGTAAAGGTAAAAATGGAGACTATATTACACATCTAGGTGCTCATATTTTTAGTAATACAACTGTAGTACTATCAGATACTGATATAGAACACACAACTCTAGAAGCAGATGTAGTAGCTGCTGTAAATGCTACACAAGTAAAACAAACAGCTGTTACAGAACTAGACAGCTTAATGTAAACTCTTCATAATAGTTGCATAGTAACAAAAGTACAATAGCATAGGCCGTAGACACCTATGTTATTGTACTTATACTATGTTATTTGCCTCTAACAATTATGCCGCGGCGGTGCAGCGATAGCTGCTCATTTAAACAAAATCTTTAACTAAAATAAATAAATATGAAAGACAAGAAGAACTATCATGTACCAAAGGACAATCCTTGGTCATTTGATAGGATATTAAACAAAATAGGTTATATAATAGGCTTATATTTGCTTATCTCATTACTATTTGCTTTATCATCTTGTGGTTCTTTGACTAAATTAAGTGACAACGAATTGCAACGACGAGCTGAAATACAACATGAGATAGATATTTTATACACAGAGTATAAATATAAAACAGATTCTTTATGGATACAGTACTATAGATCCGCAAAAGAATATAATATTAACCAAAATAAATAATATGGGACACATGAAATTCATCTACCAAATGGTAGAAGATGGCTCCTATGCATCATTTAAACTAATGACTAAAGCAGCAACGGCAGGTAATCAAAAGAGATTTGTCTGGGCTGGTACGACATTGGAAGTAAATTATGCACACTTTGTATGCGAGTATGTAGATAAGTTTCTACAAGAAGATTACGACAATCATTTAATTGCTCAAGCAGAGAGATATGAGTACTACTAATATATACTTAATCGATAGCTCAAGTACAAGTATAGACTCACCACACTATCAAAGAGCCAAGATAGAGGATGTGGTAAGTTATTGCAGTGATAAACCTAGATTAGGTGTAGACACTGAGACTGAAGGGTTTGATTTTACTTGCAAGAAAATGATCATGTTTCAAATTGGTGATGAACACACTCAATTTGTAATTGACACAAGAGTTGTAAGTATCGAGCCTTTAAGACACATACTAGAAGACAAAACCATAACTAAAGTATTCCATAATGCTAAGTTTGATTACAAGTTCATTAAGAAATGGAGTGATATTACCTGTGAAGGTATTTATGACACCTTTCTTACTGAACGTGTACTTCATTGCGGTAAGATTAACTATGGTTATGGTCTTAAAGATGTATGTAAAAGATATTTAAATATAGAACTAAAGAAAGATGTAAGAAACCAATTTATAGGACTAACAGGTCAACCTTATAAGGATGATCAAATAGTTTATGGTGCTAAAGATGTATTGTATTTGCTTGGAGTTATGGATAAGCAATTGCCACTTGTAGATCAACACAAGCTTAAGGCAGTTGTAGATCTAGAAAACGAAGCTGTATTATCATTTGCAGACATTGAGTACAATGGTTTGAATTTAGATTCTGAAAATTGGAAACTATTAGAGAAAGCTAATACACGTACAGCTGATCAACATTTAATAAATCTAGATCGAGTTGTAATTGAAGACAATAGCTTATCAAAGTTTGTATCCAAGTATATACAAGCAGATATGTTTACACCTATTGATAAGATAAGGAAGGTAACTGTAAAATGGACATCACCTAAACAGGTGTTAGAAGTATTACAGACATTTATACCTGAACTTGATAATGTTAACGGTAAAGAGATGTATAAATATAGATATAAGTATGAGCTTATTAATATATATGTACAATACAAAGAAGCTATGAAACTATGCACATCGTATGGTGACGCGTTTCTTAAGAATCTAAAATCCGATAACAAAATCCATACCAATTTCCACCAAATACTAGACACAGGGCGTGTCAGCTCTTCTAAGCCTAATATGCAGCAAATACCTGCATCTAATAAGTTTAGAAATTGCTTTACTGCTCCAGACGGTTGGAGTTTTGTAAGTGCAGATTATTCATCACAAGAGTTAAATGTCATAGCTTATGGTAGCAAAGATCCAGTTTGGATAAATGCGTTGATGAATGACGAGGATTTACACTCCAAGTGCGCTGAACTAGTATATGGTGAGAAATGGTGGGATGCAGCTGAAGATGGGTGTTTATATAGAAGCAAGAAACAAAAATGTAACTGTAAACAACATAAAAAACTTAGAACTAATGTTAAAACAATTAATTTTGGGCTCGCTTATGGTATGGGTCCTAATAAGCTCTCTGACACTCTTAATATTAATATTGACAGTGCTAAGCAGCTCATTGAAAGCTACTTTAAAGCGTTTCCTGCAATCCAAGGGTTTCTGGAAAAGCTAGGTAACTTTGGTAAAAAATATGGTTATATTAAAACATTCCCTCCTTACAACAGGAAGAGATGGTTTAGTAATTGGTATCCACGTATATGGGACAACAAATCCTCAACGATGGAGCTTGGTAGTATTGAACGTGCTAGTAAAAACACACCTATACAAGGTGCTAGTGCAGACATGACTAAGAAAGCAATGATACTAATGCGAGATTATATTAATACTCACAGTTTTCCAGTTAAGTTAGTAATGACTGTACATGATCAGATAGATACTATATGTAAGAATGATCAAGTTAAAAATTGGACAATCATTATGAAACAGCTTATGGAAGAGGCAGCAAATGAGGTAGTAACTAATGGCCTACTCAAGGCAGAAGTAACGGTAAGTAAATGCTGGGAGAAGTAATTCTCCTGGCCTTACTAATATTAATTAATAAATAAATAGACAAATGGAAATAGCAATAGTAATAGTACTAGTAATAGTAATGTATGGCTTTGGATTCTTTAGTGGCTCAATAGCAGCAGCTGAAGACAATGCAAAAATACACAATGATGAGAGGCAAAGAGCTTCTATACATTTTAACCAAGTTAGTAACGATAAGACATGAACGAAGACGAACTAGCAAAAGCTAAAGAACATTTAGTAAGAGAACTCCTTTGGGAGCGAGAGTGTAAAGAGTGGGCAAAAGCAAACTTTATAGAGTTTGATAACTTTTTTAAGTATAGTGGAAAGACAGAGCCTATACACCCTTGGGTAGAACAGTATTTTAACAATAAAAACCATAGAGTTGACGCACTTAGTAGATTTTATACAAAACAATTAAAAGAAAAGAATAAAAAAAATGGAACAAATAATAACACAAATGATAAGTAATGAAAATAAAACAAAAGAACAAAAGAAAGCTCTTAATAATTGGGCTTCTTTTGGCTATAGAGGTAGCATTATTGCCGGTACTGGGTTTGGTAAATCTAGATGTGCAATACTTGCATGCTCTCATACTATTAACAACACTGATAATGGTAAAGTATGCATCCTAGTACCTACCACACAATTGCAAGATCAATTTGCTGATGAGTTTAAAAAGTGGGGTTTAAGCAATTGCTTAGACTCTGTGGATATAATCTGTTATCAAAGTGCATATAAATTGCGCAATCAAAAGTATGATCTAGTAGTATGTGATGAGGTACATCTGGGTTTATCTCCAGAATATCGTAAGTTTTTTGAGAACAACAGCTCAGATAAGATACTATGTATGACTGCTACATTACCAGAAGAAGAGGAATATAGAGAGTTGCTATCTAAAATAGCACCTACTGTGTATACTATATCTTTAGATGAATGTGTAGCTTTAAACATTGTGTCACCGTATCAGATTTTTTGTATGCCTGTAGAGCTTACACCACAAGAGCGTGCAGATTATAAAATTATTAACAACAATTTTGTAAGATGTAAGTATGCACTAGGTCAATATGATGCATTTAATCAAGCTAGATCAATCATGGCTAATAAAAATGCAAGCTCTGATGATAAATCTGTAGCTGCACAATTTTATAAAGCAATACGAGAACGTAAAGCAATTGTAGACTTTGCGCACAATAAGATAGCTAAGTTTCAACACCTTATACAAACACATCCAAATAAAAAAGTACTGGTATTTAGTGGTGCTAATGATTTTACAGACCAACTATGCGAAAGCGTAACACCGTTGGCTGTATCTTATCATAGTGGTATAAAGAAGAAAACAAGAGACGAAGCATTGTCTTCATTTAAAAATGATGAGACAAATATTTTATGTTCAACAAAAGCCTTGAATCAAGGTTTAGACATACCAAATGCTAATCTAGGTATTATTTGTGGTATCACAAGTAAATCATTATCTATGATACAGCGTGTAGGTAGGCTAATTAGGTTCGAAGAAGGCAAGATAGGTAAAGTAGTTATTTTATATGTAAAAGAAAGTCAAGAAGAGAAGTGGTTAAAGAACTCTGTAAAAACTTTAAATAATGTAAAATGGCTATAGTAATTAATTAAATAAATAACAATACATATGAAAAAAATTATTATATTTGCATACACGTTCTGTTCGACTGTAAAACATTCTTTTATATTATGAGAGTAGAGATAGACTTTGAAGTGCTTAAAAGTACAAAAATGAGCGCTGATGATTTTCTGTATCTTTATATTATATATAGAAAAGGATTTAATTATTTGACTCAACTCAATCTAAAACCAAATGTAGACAGATTGCAAGAAGATGGTTACGTTAAGCTCGGTGAACTGCCTGAGAATCATACAATTAGACAAGAATTTATTGACTTGTTTGTATCAGATTTTGAGCAAATGTTTGCCGAGCTTATCAGTAATTATCCTATGAAAGTCAACTCTCCTGGCAGAGGTGTTAGAATATTACACGCTAAGGATCCAGATGCAAAAGCAAACGATAAATGTAGAGATAAGTATAAAAAAATTGTCAACGATAAGCCATATAAACACAAACATATTATGAGATGTTTGGACATACAGCTTAAAATTGAACGAGATAACTTAGGGTTTCTACAGAATTTAGAGACATGGATTAATAACTATACTTGGGAAAAGTATGAAAACTTAGACGAAAATGACACAAAAGAAGACACAAGGCCAAGAATCACAAGATCTCTTTAAAGATAGAGGATTTAAAAGCATAGGAACAGCAATAACTACATCATTAAATCATGTTGTACAAGGTATGCAAGGTAGGAGGACAGTATTCCCTACAAGATGGAAAAGATTAAACAAAAATTTATTAGGAGGTTTACAACCAGGCAAAATGTATGTAATTGCAGGTCGTCCAGGTGTAGGTAAATCTGCTTTTAGTAATCAATTAATCTTTGATCTACTGGATAACAATACAGAGAAAAAACTAATAGTTTTATACTGGAGCTTCGAGATGCCCGGGTATCAACAGATACTACGTGCAGGCTCAAAAGGTTCAGGTAAGCAAGTTAGTGAGCTACTGTCTGTAGAAAAGAAGCTAGCACAATCAGAGTTTGAAGAGTTTAAGAAGTCTGTTCAAGCTTATGGTAAGTACCCTATATATTTCAATAATATTCCTAGAAACATGGAATTTATTAAAGAAACTAATATCGAGGTAACTAACAAGAAACCTGATTATACTATTATTAACGTGTTTGACCACTCTAGACTCATATTGAGTAATAGAGAGATGGAATTACAAAAACTTAATGATGTATCTAAAGGATGTATGTGGCTACAATCTAAAATGGGATCTATTAACATTTTATTATCACAGCTTAATAGGAACATAGAACAAGAACACCGTGCTAAGGCACAGTATCAACCACTACTAACAGATTTATTTGGTGGTGATAGTATAGGTCAAGATGCACATGTAGTTATGATGCTGCAACGACCTCATGATTTGTATGGTATTACAGATTTATATTGCAATGAAGATCCGGTAGGTTTATTAGCTGTTCACATGGAAAAGAACCGTGATGGCTTACTAGGTATGATTTCATTTGAAGCTGAAATGTCAACATTTACAATTAACGAAAGAGATTTATAAACTAAAAAAAATTAAATATGGAAAAACCCCCAAATGCTAAAGCTTTGGAAATTTGTAAGAATATTACATACACATTAAAACAATTAGAAAAGGACCCACCTAAAGTAGACGGATTAAAACTTGATGAGTTTCGTACATCCCCTAAAAAATCTGTCCTCATAAAAAAGAGAAAAGTTATTATGTCTAGATTTGGTATAACCTTTGAAGATATAAACTCATGATAATAATAGTAACGTGGGCTGTAGGTCTAGTATGTGGTATGTATCTAGTTACACAGATAAGCAAAAGCTTTACCTCTGAAAGGAGTAATGAAAAATTAATCAATAATATAAATAAATTAGAAAAGAATGGAATTACCAAAAGAGAAGGTAAAGGCAAGCCGTAAATCGCCTAAAAACATGATAATATATGGTCCACCTAAAATAGGTAAGACTACAATATTGTCAGAACTAGATGATTGTTTAATTATAGATTTGGAAGATGGTTCAGACATGATTGACGCTTTAAAAGTTAAAGCTAATAATTTGAAAGAACTCCAAGCTGTAGGGACAGCAATTATGAAGGAAGGAAGACCATATAAATACATAGCAATTGACACTATTTCTAAGTTGGAAGAAATGTGCGAAGCATATGCTAAAGCTATATATATGAAAACTCCTATGGGTAAAAACTTTGATCAAAAGAACCCTGGTGCATCAGTACTATCATTGCCTAATGGCGCTGGCTACTTATATTTAAGAATGGCCTACAAAGAATGGATAGATAAATTGAGTAAACTAGCGGATCACATTATCTTAGTTGGACACCTAAAAGATAAGATGCTTGAAAAGAAAGGGAAAGAAGTTGCTGTTAAAGACTTGGACTTAACTGGTAAAATCAAGCAAATTACCTGCGCAAATGCAGATGCAGTTGGTTACATATACAGAGAAGGAGAAGAAACGATGGTTAGTTTTGACTCTTTGGATGACATTGTAGCTGGTAGTAGATGTGCACACTTAAAGGGCAAGACCATGCCTTTAGAATGGTCAAAAATATTTATAGACTAATTAAACGTAAAAAAATGATTGAATCACGAAGCGCTGTAGAGCCTAGTACTACACCAGGAACAAAACCTGAAAAAATAACAACTACTATGATTATAGCAGATCTAGAAAATGGAGTTGATCGTAATGGTATCAAAGACAAGTATAATTTAGAATCTTGGGAAGTTAAGCAGATGTTTATGCATCCTACACTAAAAGGTAAGAAAGCTAAAAAAGTTAGGAGATTATCTTTTGAGTTTGTAGATGATACTGAAGATGCAGTAGATCCAAAGCAAATTAGTATACCTGTACAAACTATTGAAGACACTTTAAAAATAGTAAAAGAACAGCAAGCTGAAGAATTTGGAGACTCCTTTGATGATGGAGATCAAGCAGATGAATTTGAATATTAATAATTAAAAACCAATAAGAAAATGGCAATACAAAGTAATGCAAGTACAGAAGAAATGGTAGGCGGAATGAAAACATTCTCAGGCCTAGCAAATGTTAAAGTAATAGCAGTTAATCCAACAATGGCAGAATTGCACGCAATGGACATAAATGTTAAACAAGAGCCTAGCTATGATGTAGCTTTTAGCGATCAAGAATACAAAAAAATTGTATTTTGGTTAGGATGCCCTGATGGTAGTTTTAGACTAGAAATACTAGCTAATCATACTAACAGAACATCACAGACAGGTAAATTTCAGTGGATTAACAACATTGGTCAAACTACATGGGCTGAAGATGCACCAAGTTATGACTGGTGGAAACCAGAAGGACAACGTAAAGCATATGTTGGTGAGGAAACTCTTATCAATTTTGTAAAAGCGTGGGCTAACGTAGCAGCTGGAGACGAAGTTTCTTTTGACACTATAGGAGAAATTGTTAAAGGTAATGTAGCTGAAGTTAAAAGCTTAGCTACTCAATTAGCAAGTAATGAAGTTAGAGTTCTTATAGGTGTTAAAGACAGTAAATACCAACAAGTATATACTAAATACTTTGGTAGAGTAAAACCTCAACGTGATGACTTGTTTATTAAATCACTTAATGATGACTATGGTTCATTCAATGCTGATTTCAATGCTGATCTTAAGTGGGGAGCTCATGTTTCTACTGCAGGACTAGTTTCTCCTGACACTATTAAAGAAGAAGAAGATTGGACTATGCCTGAAAGCCCAGCAAACGGTGTAAAAACTGAAGCAGCGCCTTTCTAATGGCAATTGCTAGTAGAAACAGTGATGATCACTTACATACAGATGTCATACTCGGTAAAATTACTGAGTATGACATTTTTATGTACTATATACCTGGATTTAAAACTATAGGTAAAAAGTTTAGTAGTGATTTAAGGGAAGACAACAATCCTACTGTATCTATTATTCCTTTTAATGGTAAGTTATTGTACAAAGATTTCGGAAATTCTGAGCATGTATTTGGGTGCTTTCATTATGTTCAATTTAAATATGGATGTACTTTTATGGATGCGCTAAGAATTATCGACAATGATTTTAATTTAAATCTAAGCTCAGTAAAATCTTCTGCAGTTAAATTTACTATGGGTGTTATGGCCTACAGACAAAATAAAACTCCAAGATTTGTTAAGCCTGATGTCATTATTCAAAAATGTCGGAAACAGTGGACTAGAGAAGATGCGAATTTTTGGTCAAAATATTTGATCAGTAAGAAAATTCTTACTATGTTTGCCGTTGAACCGATAAGTCACTTTTGGATAAACAACAATAGATTCAGTTGCACCTCAATAACTTATGCTTTTCAATTTAAGAGTCGGTACAAGATCTACTCTCCTTACGAAGTAAAAAACAAATGGCTAAGTAACACTAATAAAAATGATATACAAGGTTACAGACAGCTACCAAATAATGGTAAAAGATTGATAATTACTTCCTCTCTAAAAGATGTTATGTGTTTACACGCTGCGGGTTATCCTGCGATAGCTATGCAAAGTGAAATGCAAATGCCTGAAGAGAAACTAATAAGTGAGCTAAAACAAAGATTTAATAAAGTAGACATTTTGTATGATAATGATTTTGATAAAGTAAATAATCCAGGCCAGGTAATGGCTAAGAAAATTTGTGACTTATATGGTTTTAATAACATTTGCATACCTAGCGAACTTAAGGCTAAAGACCCTTCTGACTTGGTTAGTAAAGTAGGCAATTTTAATGAACTTAAAAACATATTGAAATGAACAGAGAAGAGATTATTGAAAAATTAAGAACAAAAAAAGGGTTTTTAAAAAAAGGAGCACAGTGGTTAGCAGACAAATGGGAAGTAGACATAGCTATCATTAAAGATTGTAAAAAGCTTGTAACTTCTGAAGAGTGGGTACAAGAAAGGATGAACAATGACAATGGTCACGCGTTGACTGAAAGTCAAGCATTTTCAAAACACCTATTAGACAATGGGCTAACTATGGCAGATGTAAAATCTGTTAAATTTTGGCAAAACTTTAATGGAGAACAAAGGTATAGTGTAGTAACACATAATCAGTGGCATGAACAGCCGCAAGTTAAAGATGAGTTATTAAATTATATTAAATCTCAATCACATAAAGTTAAAAAGCTTAAATACTCTAAACCTAAAGACCCAATATTATACGAAATATCTTTACCAGACATACATTTTGGTAAGATAACTGACGATAAACCAGGAACTATAGAAGACCACTACATTAGAGCTATTATGGATCTCCATAAAAAAGCAGAAGGACTTGAGATAGAAAGATTTTTATTACCTGTAGGTAATGACGGTCTTAATTCAGAAGGATTTTCTAGAGCTACAACTAAAGGCACACCTCAGCAAGATAACATGATGTGGAGACAATCTTTTAGAGGTTATTGGCATTTAGTTATGAAAGCAATTGATTACTTAGCGCAGTTTGCTCCAGTAGATGTTGTAGTTGTACAAGGTAATCACGACTTTGAACGTATGTTTTATGTGGGAGAAGTTTTAGATGCTATGTATCATAATAACGAAAATGTTAATGTAGACAATGGTTTGGATGTACGTAAATACTATGAGTACGGAACTAATATGATTATGTTTACTCATGGTGATAAAGAGAAAACTCAAGAATTACCTTTATTAATTGCAACAGAGCAACCACAGATGTGGAGTAGATGTAAAGTTAGGGAAGTACATTGTGGACATAAGCACAAAGAAATGCTTAATGAATACATGGGAACTAAAGTTAGATTTATACCATCTATATGTGGTAACGACGCTTGGCATAAAACTCAAGGATATGTTGGTACATTAAGATGTGGACAAGCATTTATCTGGAATAAAAATAGAGGACTGGAAGGGTATCTCCAAACTAATATCATAAACTATGGTGTGGAAAAGAAGAGCTAAAACTCCCGGAAGATCCAAAGTAAAGAATGCTAAGAAATCTACTTACGATGGTAAGAACTTTCAATCTAATTTAGAGCTATACTGTTACAAAGAGTTAGAAAAAGGAAAAATAGATGTAGAGTATGAAGAAACTACATTTACTATATTTCCAGCTACAGTATATCCTCAAGCATGTTATGAAGGTACTACTAAAAAACTTTACAATAAAGGTAGTAAAATAAGAGCTATCACCTACACTCCTGATTTTGTAGATCCTCACGGAAAATGGATTGTAGAGACAAAAGGCTATGCTAATGAGTCTTTTCCTTTAAGGTGGAAATTATTTAAAAAATATCTTAAAGATACAAAACAACAATATGTACTATTTATGCCTAGGAACAAGGCGCAAGTAGATGAAGTTGTAGAACTAATCAAACAATTATAACCAAAGGGCCCTTAACAGGGCTCTTTTTTATTAACCAATTAAATTAAAAATTATGAATTATGATGACTGGAAGTTAATGTCCCCTGACGATGAGGGATATGAAATGGTAAGCAATTGCTGCGGAGCAAGAATGGATGAAGACCAAGGTCTTTGTTATAAATGTAAAGACCACTGTGAACCTATGGAGGATTATGAGTATGAGGCTATTCAAAAAGAAGCTTATGAAGAAATGATGGCTGATGAACGTAGAGATTCAGACTTATGAAAAATCCTAATTATAAAAAATGGGTTAAAAACCTAAAAGAAGGAGATCTTGTATTATCTATGGAAGGCCAATGGAGTGCTCCTGTATTATTTCTTTCATGGAATGGAGACAGTGCTACTAATGGATATAGAGCACAGCACTTATTTATTCCTGACTGGACCATAGAACATCACTGGTATGGATCACAATCTAACCCTCAAGCTAGAGTTGATAAACAGTGGAAAGACACATTTGATGAACTTGAAAAACATGGAGCTAAATCTAGAAGCTTTTCTATAAGTACAGTTAATGCAAGAGCAGAAGAACGGTATTTTCCGTTTCCAATTGAGTTCTTATCTAAGAACCAAATTAAATTTATTAAATTAATCAACAAAATCAAAGGATATGAGTATTAAAACAATTGATAAGCCTATGCAAGGCAGCGCCGGCATAGCAAAGAAAATTAACAAAGGCGCTGAGAAGATGGTATTTGACATTCTTCAATCCACACAGTATTCTATGCCTGTTCAATCTACAGTTAGAGAGTTAGTTACAAATGCATGTGACTCTCAACGTGAGAAAGAGATAGCTAGAGAAATACTGTTAGGTACAAAGAAAGTTGAAGACTACTACATAGAAAGGCACGGAGAAGCTTATGAAGACAGTAATTTTGACAAAGATTATTACAGTATTGGATACCTAAATAGAGACGTTAATCGTATTGATTTAGAGTACACTAAAAATGAAGGTGTAGGATATTGTGATGTATTTTCAGTAACTGACTATGGTGTAGGTATTGGAGTAAGACGTTTAGAAGGTATATTGGAACTAGGTTATTCTACGAAAAGAAATACTAGTGAAAATTTTGGAGCTTTTGGTCTTGGTGCTAAATCTGCACTTTCAACAGGTGTAGATTTCTATACTATAGAGACTATATATAATGGTATGCGTTTTAAATGTAACTGTTACAATTACAAGACTGATTTTATTATACCCGCTTTTAATGTAAAAGAAGGTAAATCTAATCCTTTTGTTACGTTTAGTGATGGAACTAAAGTATATTATGAAAACTATGGTGGAGATGATGTAGATGGTGGTAAAAATAGAACTACTGTATCATTTGGCGTTAA